>Ga0070739_10003670_pt1 | contig 18892 bp, 16 predicted proteins | sample Coa_R1_7_FD_66445 | JGI IMG/M metagenome (GOLD analysis project Ga0070739, IMG submission 66445) | Surface soil microbial communities from Centralia Pennsylvania, which are recovering from an underground coalmine fire - Coalmine... | ecosystem: Environmental > Terrestrial > Soil > Unclassified ... | reverse complement strand
CGTTCCGCCAACTGGGCAGTAAAACGCCCGGACATCCCGAGGCGCACCACGCGCCGGGCGTCGAGGTGACGACCGGGCCGCTGGGACAAGGGTTCGGAAACGCCGTCGGTTTTGCGATCGCCGAAGCGCATCTCGGCGCGACGTACAATCGCGATCAAACGATCGTCGATCATTACACCTACGTGATGTGCAGCGACGGCGATATGATGGAAGGCGTCTCCGCCGAAGCGGCGTCGATGGCGGGCCACTTGCAACTCGGCAAGCTCATCGCGATCTACGACGACAACAAAGTCTCCCTGGCCGCAAAGACCGACGTGACGTTCACCGAAGACGCCGGCAAACGATTCGAAGCGTACGGCTGGCACGTGCAGCAGGTGGACGTCGATCACGGAAACGACGTCGACACGATCGATCGCGCGATCGGCGCGGCGAAGAGTGAGACCGAGAGGCCGTCCCTGATCATCGTGCGCACGCACATCGGCTACGGATCGCCCAAGCAAGATTCGTACAAGGCGCACGGTGAACCGCTCGGCCCCGACGACGTGAAGGTCACCAAAGAAAACCTCGGCTGGCCGCTGCAGCCGGATTTCTACGTTCCGGACGACGTGCTTGCGTTTTATCGCGAGATCGGAGCCCGCGGCGCGGAGCTGCAGGCGCGCTGGCAGCGCGCATACGATGAATGGAAACGCGCCAACGCGGATCTGGCGGAGCAATTCGAGCGCGTGCTCGCGAAAGCGCCGCCGCGCAGCTTGCCGTGGCCCGCGATCACCAAGCAGAACGGTGACGACGTCGCCACGCGCGAAGCGGGCGGCATGGTGATGAACGCGATCGCCGCAGCCGTTCCCGAACTGATCGGCGGCTCCGCCGATCTCGATCCGTCGACCAAGACGTACCTGAAGGATCAGGGCGATTTTCAGCCCGACAACTACGCGGGGCGCAATATCCATTTCGGCGTGCGCGAACACGCGATGGGCGCGATCGAAAACGGCTTGGCGCTGCACGGCGGACTGCTGCCGTTCGGCGCGACGTTTTTGAATTTCCTCGACTACATGAAGGGCGCGGTGCGACTGGCCTGCATCAACAAGGTGCGCTGCTATTACGTCTTCACGCACGACAGCGTGTTCCTCGGCGAGGACGGTCCCACGCACCAGCCCATCGAGCACCTCGCGCACCTTCGCGCGACGCCGAATCTCTTCGTCGTTCGACCGGCCGACGCGCTGGAAACGCTGGAAGCGTGGAGAGTGATGATCGCGGCAAGCGAAGGGCCGTGGGCGCTCATTCTCTCGCGGCAGAAGCTGCCGTACTTAGGCGATCGGCGCGCGGACGTTTCGCGCGGCGCGTACGTGCTCGCCGACAGCGACGGAACGCCGGATCTGATCCTCATCGCCACCGGTTCGGAGGTTTCGCTCGCGTTGCAGGCGTCTGCGATCCTCAAAGATCGCGGTATGGATACGCGCGTGGTGTCGATGCCGTGCTGGGAGCTCTTCGAAGCGCAGGACCGGCAGTACCGCGATGAGGTGCTGCCGCCGGACGTGACCGCGCGCATGTCGATCGAGGCCGCCGCCACGTTCGGATGGGAGCGCTGGGTCGGAACGCGCGGATACGCCTACGGCATCGATCATTTCGGTACGTCCGCGCCCGCTGCCGCCATCGCCAAGGAATACGGCTTCACGCCGGAACACATCGCGCAAGTCGCGCAACAGCATTTCGCAACGGTACGCCGATAGGGGGAATTGATGTCCAACCAACTCCAGCAACTGCTCGATGCCGGTCAGAGCGTCTGGCTCGACAATCTGCGCCGCGGAATGTTCGCATCGGGCGAACTGCAGGCGCTGATCGACAAAGGCCTGAGGGGCATGACTTCCAACCCGACGATCTTCGAGAAAGCCATCGGCGCCGGAAGCGATTATGACGAGCAGCTGCGCTCGCTCGTCGGAAAGCAGCACGACGCTACCGCGCTTTTCTGGGACCTCGCGATTTCGGATATCCAAAACGCCTGCGACCTGTTCCGAAAAGTGTACGACGAGTCGGGCGGAAACGACGGTTTCGTCAGCTTGGAGGTCTCGCCGCTGCTCGCGCACGACACGCAGGGCACCATCGACATGGCCAAAGACCTCTGGAAGCGGGTGAATCGGCCGAACCTCATGGTGAAGATCCCGGGAACGAACGAAGGCGTTCCGGCAATCGAAGAGTGCATCGCGGAAGGCCTAAACATCAACGTCACGCTCATCTTCTCCATCGAAATGTACGAGAAGACCACGCGAGCGTTCATCCGCGGCCTGCGCCGGCGCGTGGACAAGGGGCAGCCCGCCGAAAAGATTCGTTCCGTCAACAGCGTGTTCGTAAGCCGGATCGACACCGCAATCGACAAACTGCTGCAGGCGCGTATCGACAAGGGCGAAAAGCAGCTCGAGCAGCTGCTCGGAAAAACCGGCGTCGCGAATCTCAAACTGACGTATCAAAAATTCCTGGAAATCTTCGGTTCGGACGAGTGGAAGCCGATTGCGGCGAAAGGCGGACACGTTCAGCGCCCGCTGTGGGCTTCGACGTCGACCAAAAATCCGAAGTACTACGACTTGATGTACATCGACCCGGTCGTCGGCCGCGACACAGTGAACACGATGCCGCCGCAGACGCTGGACGCACTGCTGGACCACGGCAAAGTGTCGCCCGACACCGTGCTGCAGGACGTGGACGAAGCGCGTTCCGTGATAAAGCAGCTTGCGGACGCGAACATCTCGCTCTTCGACGTGACGCACCAACTCCTGGTGGAGGGCGTCAGCGCTTTCAGCGACTCGTTCGCAGCGCTGCTCGGGGCCATCGTCTACAAACAAAAGCAGCTCAGTTCCGGTTCGGAGCGCGTCTCGCTTGCGCTCGGCTCGTATGCGGACGCTTACAACGCAGCCCTCGACGAGCTTTCGCGCAGCGATTTTCTCAAGAAGATCTGGGCCAAAGATCCATCCCTGTGGTCCACCGAGCAAGCTCATGCGGAGGTCATCAAAAAGTCGCTGGGTTGGCTCGATATTCCGCAGCATCTGCTCGAGGAAGTCGCCAACCTGCAGCGCTTTGCCAAAGAGGCGGCGGCAGAGTTCACGCACGTCGTCGTGCTCGGCATGGGCGGCAGTTCGCTCGCGCCGGACATCCTGCGTGAAACGTTCGGCAAGACCGAGGGCTACCCGGAACTGCACGTGCTCGACTCGACGGATCCCGAGCAGATTCGCACGCTCGAGTCGCACATCGACGTCGAGCGCACGCTGTTCATCGTCGCGAGCAAGAGCGGTACTACGACGGAACCGGATGCGTTTTACCGCTACTTCTGCTCGCGGGTGAGCAAAGCCGTCGGCGCGCAAAAATGCGGACGGCAGTTCGTCGCCATCACCGATCCGGGAACCGAACTCGAGCAGGAGGCGAAAGCGCAGAGCTTCCGCGCGTGCTTCGTGAACGATCCGAACATCGGCGGGCGCTACTCCGCGCTCTCCTTCTTCGGCATGGTGCCGGCCGCGCTCGCGGGTTACAACATCAATTTACTGCTCGACCGCGGACTGGGAGCCATGCACGCGCACGATAAAACCGTTGCGGTGAAGGACGCGCCCGGAACGAAGTTCGGCGCGGCGCTCGGCGCGCTCGCGCGCGAAGGCCGAAACAAACTTACCATCGTGACGCACCCGTCCGTACACGCGTTCGGCGCTTGGGCGGAGCAGCTGATCGCGGAGTCCACCGGAAAACAGGGACGCGGCATCCTTCCGGTCGAGGGCGAGGCACTCGGAGCGCCGGAAAACTACGGCAACGATCGCGTCTTCGTCTACGTCGGCGCGAATTTGCCGAACCCGCACAACGGGACCGACGGCAAGCTTCGCGCGCTCGAAGCTGCAGGCCATCCGGTCATTCGTCTGGCGATGAACGACGCTTACGACGTCGGCGAGCAATTCTACCTATGGGAAATCGCAACGTCAGCCGCCGGCAGCCTTATCGGCATCGACGCGTTCGATCAACCCAACGTTCAGGAATCCAAAGACAACACGAAAGCATTGCTGGCGCAGTACGCCGCCAAAGGCAGCTTCGATCAGCCCGCGCCGAACGTAGAATCCGACGCCTTCGACGTTACGTTCCTGAGCGGCAGCCAATCGATAAACGCGCAAGACGCTGCCGGTGCGCTCTCCGCGCTCTTCAACGAAATCGCCGCCGGCGACTACGTCGCGTTTTGCGCGTACGTCGAGCGCAACCGCAAGCACGAAGCGCTGCTCAACGAGATGCGCGTGAGGATTCGCGATGCGAAAAAGATTGCGACGACGGTAGGATTCGGCCCGCGTTTTCTGCACTCGACGGGGCAAGAGCACAAAGGCGGACCGGATACCGGCGTGTTTCTGCAAATCGTGGCGGACGCGCCGTTCGATCTCGAGATACCGGGAATGCGCATCGGCTTCCGCACGCTGATCGCGGCGCAGGCGCTGGGCGATTTCCAGGCGCTCGACAAGCGCGGCCGCCGCGGCGTCCGCCTTCACGTCAAAGGCGATCTCGAACGAGGCCTGGCGGCGCTTTCACGCGCCGTCGACGACGCGCTCATGGTCAAGACGTAAATGCAGCTCGGAATGGTTGGGCTGGGGCGCATGGGCGCGAACATGGCCGAGCGTCTGCTCAAGGGCGGCCACAGCGTGGTCGCGTTCGATTGCAGCGCGCAAGCGGTCACGCGAACGGCATCCATCGGTGCGACGCCCGCAAGCGCGCTCTCGGAGCTGATTGCCAAGCTGCAAACGAAGCCGAAGATCGTGTGGATCATGGTGCCGGCGGGCAAGCCGACCGACGACACCATCGACGACCTCGCCGGCCTTTTGGGCGCGGGCGACGTCATTATCGACGGTGGAAACACGAATTGGAAGGACGGCCTAGCGGCGTACGAACGATGTCAGGCAAAAGGCGTCGAACTCGTGGACGCGGGCACCAGCGGCGGCGTGTGGGGACTGACCGAGGGCTATTGCTTGATGGTCGGCGGCAACGACGCCGCCGTGAAAGCGTGCGAACCCATTTTTCGAACGCTCGCGCCGCAAGGCGGCTACGCGCACGTCGGACCGCCCGGTTCGGGACACTTTTCCAAAATGGTGCACAACGGCATCGAATACGGCTTGCTGCAGGCGTACGGCGAAGGGTTCGAGATTTTACGCACCGCGCCGTTCAAGTACGATCTGCACCAGCTCGCCTCGATCTGGCGATACGGAAGCGTCATTCGATCTTGGCTGCTCGATCTCGCGGTGCGCGCGTTCGAGGAAGATCCCGATCTCGAAAAAATTCGCGGATGGGTCGACGATACCGGTGAAGGGCGCTGGACCGTCCAGGCAGCCATCGACCAAAACGTGCCCGCGCCCGTGATTACGCTCTCGCTGCTCTCCCGTTTCGTTTCCCGGCAAGACGAATCGTACAGCGCCAAAGTCATCGCCGCATTGCGCAACCAATTCGGCGGCCATGCGGTAAAAGCGGAATCCTAGATGGCGACGACTTCGCCTGCGCAAACCGGCGACGGAATGGCCAAAACCTCCGTCAATCCGCTGCGCGCCGGCATCGAGAGCAGCCGCATCGCCGATCCGTCGACCATCGTTTTCTTTGGTGCGAGCGGCGATCTGTTCAAGCGCATGCTCATGCCCGCCATCTACAACTTGCGGCTCAACGACATTCTGCCGGCGAATTTCGGCCTGATCGGCTTTGCCCGAACCCCCTTCACCGACGACCAATTCCGCGACTACTGCAAGCAATGCGTGAACGAATTTTCGCGATCGGGGCCGGTGAAGGAATCGCTCTGGAACGACCTCGCGCAACGCATCAGCTACATCACGGCGAATTTCGACGACACCTCGCATTTCGAGACGCTCGGGCAGAGGCTGGACGAGTACGAAAAGGACTTCCACGCCGGACGCAACCGCCTGTTTTACTTGGCCACGCCGCCTTCGGTCTTTCCGAAGATCATCGCGCAGCTCAAGGCGGCCAAGCTCGATCCCGCGCACGACAAGGAAGGCTGGAGCCGGATCATCGTCGAGAAGCCCTTCGGAACTGATCTCGCCTCCGCGCGCGCCCTTCAAGCCGAGGTCGAAAAAGTTTTCAACGAGAGCCAAGTGTACCGCATCGATCATTACTTGGGCAAGGAGACGGTGCAGGACATCATGGCGCTGCGCTTCGCGAATACGATCTTCGAGCCGATTTGGACGCGCAATTACGTGCAATCGGTGCAGATAACGGCCGCCGAGACGCTCGGCGTGGAAAATCGCGGCGCATACTACGAGGGTGCGGGCGCGTTGCGCGACATGATTCAAAATCACGTCATGAACCTGCTCGCGCTGGTCGCGATGGAGCCGCCGGCGAGCTCCGACGCGGACGCGATCCGCAACGAGAAATACAAGGTCTTTTCGGCGATCGAACCGCCTTCGCCCGAGCAGGTTTTTCAAATGAGCGTGCGCGGCCAATACGACGCGGGGACGGTAGGCGGCGAGACCGTGCCGGGGTACCGCACCGAACCGGACGTGCGTCCCGATTCCAATACGGAAACGTACGCGGCATTGCGGCTGTACATCAACAACTGGCGCTGGGCGGGCGTTCCGTTCTTTCTGCGAAGCGGAAAACGGTTGGCACGCAAAGTTTCCGAAATCGCGATCACTTTTAGCCCGATCCCGCACCGCCTGTTCGGCGAAAAGAGCGACACCATCGAGCAAAACGTGCTCGTCATCAAGATTCAGCCCGACGAGGGCATCTCCATACGCTTCAACGCCAAAGTGCCGGGGCAGAAGAACCACATTCGCAGCGTCACGATGGACTTCAACTACGGCACCGGCTTCGGCGTGCAGTCCGCCCCCGCGTACGAGCGCCTCATCGCCGATGCGATGCGCGGCGACGCTACGCTCTTTACGCGATGGGATGCGGTCGAACGCGCGTGGGAGGTCGTCATGCCCCTGCTCGAGGTGTGGCAGTCGATAAAGGATCGCACGTTTCCGAACTACGCCGCGGGCAGCGACGGCCCGCAAGCCGCGCACGCGCTCAATCCCGGCTGGCGTCCCTTGTGAGCGCGCTGAACGTGGACGACCTGCTCACCGCGCTGGCGCAAGATCGCCGCGACCGCGGCGGCGTGTGCACGACTTCGCAGAACGTCATCGCTTTCGTCGAAAACGACGAGGCGCTGCTGGCGTGGATGGCGCGAAGCGGCGAAAGTTTTGGAGAGGCGCACGGCTTTCGAATCATCTTGCTCGACGCCTCGCACGGAGACGAGGCACGCGCGGTCCGCACGCAGTGCAAAGAGTGCGGCGATACGACGCTCACCAGCCTCGAGCACATTCAAATCGGCGTGCGTCAGTTGGATGCGGTGCAGCTGCGCTCGATCGCGCACGATTTGCTGGTTCCCAACGTGCGCACGGTGCTGCTCTGGGCCGGAACGCGCTTGCGCGACGAACGCTTCACCGCCCTTTGTGAATTGGCGCAGCGCATCGTGCTCTTCAGCTCCGCCGGAGCTGCGGCGTTGCAATCGCTTCAAGAGCTTTGCGCGATGAACGACACGCCGCTCGCGGAACGTATTCGGGATCTCGCGTACATGCGGCTTTTGCCTTGGCAGGACCTGACGGCGCAGTTCTTCGACGAGCCGGATCTTGCGGAGGAATTGCCGTCCATCACGCGCGTGGAGATCGCAAGCGGCTCGGAACCGGAGGCGTACTATCTGGCCGCGTGGCTTGCCGGACGCCTGGGATGGCAGCCGTGCGCGCACCTCGCGTTTTGCAACCCGCGCGGCGATCGAGTGCGGATCGACTTTCACAAACAGGGCCGGCCTCGGCGCGTATCGGGCGTTGCACTGCACACTAGCGGCGGCTGCCGGTTCGGTGTAACGGTGGACCCGGACGCAGACGATGTGATTTGCTTGACGGTGACGGGATGCAAAGCGCGGCCGCCGCGCTGCGTCCCCCTGCACGACGTCGACATCGTTTCGCTCGTCGAACGAGCAATTTTCGAACCCGACGACGGCGGAGTCTATTTGGAAACGCTCGCGCACGTGCGGCGACTGCTCGAGTTACGCGCATGATCGAGCGCAATCTGGGAGAGCTGCGCGTTCTCGATTCCCCGGGAGAACTCGCGGCGGCGCTTGCCGTTGCGTTCGCGGACGATGCATTCGAAGCAATCCAATCTCGCGGGGCCTTCTTCGTCGCGCTTGCCGGCGGAACGACGCCGAAGAACGCCTATCGTCTGCTCGCGGACCAACCGCTTCGCAGCCGAATCGACTGGAATCGCGTCTTCATCTACTTCGGCGACGAACGCTGCGTGCCGCCGGACAGCGCCGAGTCGAACTATCGGATGGCGTACGATGCCCTTCTGCAGGCAGTGAACCTGCCCGCGGATCACGTGCATCGCATGCGCGGCGAAGACGATCCGCTCGCTGCAGCGCGCGAGTACGAGCAGCTGCTGATCCAGACGATGGGCGATTTGCCGCGGTTCGACTTAGTAATGCTGGGCATGGGAACCGACGGGCACACTGCCTCGCTGTTTCCGGGCACGGACCCGCGCACCGACAACGACCGGCTCGTACGCGCGCCGTACGTCGAAAAACTGGGAGCGTACCGCATCACGATTACCCCGCGCGTCATCAATAACGCGCGCCGCGTGGTCGTCGCAGCCGAAGGGTTATCAAAAGCGCCGGCGGTGTACGCCGTTCGCGAAGGGCCCTACGATCCGGTCGTGCATCCGATTCAAGTCGTCGAACCGCGTGACGGCCGGCTGACTTGGCTTATCGACCGCGCCGCCGCGGCCGAACTTTCAGGCTAATCTCGCGGCTTTTTGTTCCAGCGCTCCAAGGCGCGCGTGTAGAGAACCGCACTGCGCTCCTGGAGCTTTTGCTGCCAACGCTTGGAGAGGCGCACGCGCGCTGCCGACGCTGACGAAAGTTTCATTGATTCAGTGCTCCTTCTCCGACTTTCGTTAAGATAACGTTGTTGGCGGTCAGGATGGTTCCGGTGGATTGCTGAAGATCGACGACGGCTTTGTTTAGATCCGTCTGCGCCTGCACCTCGCGCCCGCGATTGTCGGCGAGTTCGATTTCGCGCTGCAGCACCAGATACGTGGTCGATGCACCTGCCCGAAATCGCCGCCGTTCGCTGGCCAAAACGAGTTCCGAAGCTTGCCTGGCGGCGCGCGCAGCCAAGAGCCGCGCTTGCGCGCTTTGGTAAGCCTGCAAAGCGTTGCGCACCTCCAAGGTGATGCGCTGGATCGTCGACGCCTCTTGCACCGCGACACTGCGCTCCTGTTCTTGCGCAGCCGCCAGGTCTGCTCGTGCAGTCGTGTTGCCAATCGGAAACGTCCACTGTACGCCCGCGGAATACACCGGGAATTTGTTGGACAGCAGATTTTTGATCGACTGATCCAACCCGCCCTGTAAATACGGCGGAACCGGGGCGTTGGTGTTGGGAAGCGCCGGAATCTGCTGCGGCGGCGGGAGCGTTCGATTCACCGCCGCGATGAGTTGGTTGATGGCGACGAACTGCGCGATGGTATTTTGAAGGAACGGGCTGCTGCTCGGGGGGACGAGCGAACCCGAGAAGCCGTTGCTGGTGTATCCCAGATTCAGATTCACCTGCGGCTTGGTTTGGTTCAACGCGTATGCCAAATTCACGTCGGCGGTCGCACGCAGCGTACGGATCTGCGCGATTTCCGGACGGTTGCGCATGGCTTGCGTTACCAGTTCGGGCAGCGACGGCTGCCCGGGCAGCTGCAGGACCGGCGTCGTCGGCACGAGGTTGGCGTTCCAAATCGCGTCGTTCGGATCGCTAACCAGTTCGGATTTGAGCTCGTTTTGCAGCAACGCCACGTTCTGCAGCGCGGCAAAAACGTTCTGCTGGAAGACCGCAATTTGCGTGTCGGCCTGCACCACGTCGATGGGTGCGCTTACGCCCCGCCGCGCCAAGCGAACGTTGCTGTGCTGCTGCGTCACCGTGTCCTTGAGCGCCTGTTCCTGAATGGCAACGTTTCGCCACGCGGCAACGAGGTCCCAATACGTCTTCTGTACCTGCGCAATCGTGCTCGAAACGGTGGTCAGCGTTTGGGCGCTCGAAGATTGCTCGTTGATTTGCGCGAGCTCGAGCGTGCGTGAGGCGTCCGTGATGCCTCGTCCCCGCCCGAGCGGTTGCGTAAAGTTGACCGAGAACGCGCTCGGATACGTCGGATCGAACGTGTTGATTTGCGTATTGTCGAAGGTTTGGCGCGCCGATGCCGTCACGCTGTACTGCTGACCGCCGGGCAAGATGCCTTGAACGCCCGTCGAGATCGAAGCGTTGCGCTGCACGATGGGCGTGAAATTCGGGCCCGCAAAGAATTGGTTCTGCGGCGGCTGCGTGACGTATTGATACTGCGGTTGGAGTGAAAACCGCACGTCGTAGGCACCCTTTGCCGCTTGAATCTGATAGCCCGCAATCCTCCGGTTGGCCTGCGCGACGGCGAGCTCCGGATTGCGAGAGAGCGCCATGCCGATCGCGTTATCAAGCGTGATGCCTACAAACGCGCGCTGGGTGACGCCGACCAGTGAAGGTGCCGGCGGCGAGAGGTTCGGCGCGGCATAGCCCGGTGCGACGGCGGGCACCGGAGGCAGTTGCGGCGTGGGCGCGGGCGATGGTACGACGGCTGCAACCGCAAGCACTGCATGTGCAAAGAGCTGCATCGGCTTCCTACTGTACCAAAACCGAGGTCTCGACCGACATGCCGGGGCGCATCGGATATTTTTGCGGATCGGCATCGTCGATGGAAATCTTTACCGGAATGCGCTGCGTCACTTTCACGAAGTTTCCGGTGGCGTTTTGCGCGGGGACCAGCGCGTACGTATTTTGCGACGCCGGATTGATCGCGATGACCTTGCCGTGGAACGTTACGCCCTTGTAGGCGTCGACGCGGATGTCGACGGGCTGGCCGGGACGCATTTTGCCGACCTGCGTCTCCTTGTAATTCGCGGTTACGAACACGCGATTGGGAATCAGCGTGAGCAGCGTGAGACCCGGGCTTACGGTCTGCCCGACGTCGACGCTCTTTTCGCCCACGTAACCATCGATGGGGGAATAAATCTTCGTATTAGCCAGATTTTGCTGCGCGAGTTGAACGGCGGCCTCTTGCGCGGCGATTTGCGCCGGTGCCTGCGCTTGCGAGAGCTTGCCCTGCGCCGCTTGCACCCCGCCTTGCGCGGCGCCAACGCCCGCTTGTGCCGCCGCGACTTTCTGCTGCGCCGCGGCAACATTCGCCTCGGCGACGTTGACGCTGTCTTGCGCCGCGTTGTATTGCGATTGCGCCTGCGCGTACGCCGCCTTCACCGCATCGAGTTGCTCGCGCGGCACGTCGCCGGAGCCGACCAACGCTTGCGTGCGCTGGTAATCGGCGCGCGCCTTCGCCAACGCTTGCTGCGCACCGGGAAGCGCGGCCTGCGCGGCCTGCACCTGCGCCCGCGCGGCTTGCACGCCGGCTTGCGCCACGGGAACTTGAGCGGCCGCGTTCTGCACGTCGGCCTGCGCTTGCACGATGCCGCCGCTGCCTTGCGTCGTAAGCGCCTGTTGATTTTGCAGCGCGAGCTGGAGATTCGCTTTGGCTTGCGCGAGCTTCGCCTGTTCGTCGGCGCTGTCCAGGACGATCAGCAGCTGCCCCCGCTTCACCGGTTGGTCCGTATCGACGAGAACGTTGTCGACGCGCTCGGAAATCTTGCTGGTCACGGCAACCGTGTTGGCGTCCACGCGAGCGTCGTCGGTGGACTGGTGCACCCGCGCATACGCGTACCAGCGCGCCCCCCAGACGATCGCGAGTATGACAATGACGAGACCGCCGACCAAGAGAACCGGCCGGAAACTTCTTCCGCCGCCGTTTCCGGCATCGTCCTGCTGCAGCCCCACGCCTTTCCCATTCTCCGCCGTGCGTGCCGATTCGTTTTCGCGTTCGCGCGTCTGCATCGTTTAGTTCTTCTTCCTTACGCCATTCAAAAAGGCGTTCACGTTGAAATCGATGATCCGATCGACCGTGTACCCCGGATAACCCATGCGCTTACGACCCACGACGTAAGCGAAAATCATTCCCATGAAGAGGCGCGCCATCAAAACCGGGTCCCCTTCCAGTTCGCCCCGTTGAACTTGTGATGCCATGTAGTCCGTCAGCACCTGCTTGATCATCGCGGGCGCGCGCCATGCCGCATCACCGGCGGTGCTCCATTGGTCTTCTTCCGTGAACGTTGCCAAGATGAGATCCCGCAGCGACTCCATACGCTCCGTCATGAAGTGCGCGATGGCGCGAAGGTCTTCTTCGGCGCTTCCGCTGAGCCTAGGCAAGAGTTCCCGCAGATTATCTGCCGGGCAGAAATGGATCATGCACGCCTCGATGAGCGCGTCTTTGCTGCCGAAATGGCGGAACAGCGTCGCTTCGTTCACACCGGCGAGCTCGGCGATTTCGCGCGTCGTCGTCCCCTTGCGGCCTTTCTTGGCCAGCAGCTGCCGGGTGGCCGAAAAGATGCGCTTGCGCGTCTCTTCGGAGGAACCTCTCGCCGGCGTCTCGTGCAGCATCATTTGCTCGTGAAAACCGAATCGCTCACCGCGACGTTGGTTTGGTACTGCCCGTACATCGCGTCGGCAACCGCATGGACGTGCGGAATGTGAATCTCCGCGTGCTGCGTCGAAACAACGCTGTAGGGTCCTTGCCGGCGGTACGTTTGCGTCATGGTGATGGAACCGCCGCTGCGATAATGCCAATCCATGCGCACGACCTGATAGGTGGAAGGATCCACGTACGCAATCGTATCGGCGATCTGATCGCTGTAGATCTTCTTCGTCATGCGCAGCAGGTAGAGCGGCCGCCCGCCCAGCGTTTGCACGCCCGCGTACGAGATGTTGGAATCGTTTTGCCACGCCGCGACGTCGTCGATGTCGCCGAAGAGCTTGTTGATTCCGCGCGCGTACGAAGGCACGCGGTCAAAGACGACTTCGAAGCTGTTCGGGCGCTTGTAGTACGAGGTGCCGTCGAGCTTCGGCGAGAGCCACGGAAAGTTCAACATGTGGATATCGACGTGAACGCGCGCTTCAAACGAGAACAGCGACGGATTGCGCGCCGCGATGCCCGCGAGCACGCTAGAAGTAGAAGTCTGGGCCCGCGCGGGAGCCGCCAGCGAAGCAGCGAGCAAGAGGGCGGTAAGAAGGCGGGTGGCAACGGCCATGCGAAGGGTCTTTCCTCGGTTATGCATGTATGTACTTGCGCGCGTATGGTACCATACGACCGGTTTGAATGCAAGTACTTACTTGCGCGATGTTTCCTTGTGGGAAAAGGCACCACCGGTGCTCGGTGAGGACCTGCTTTGCCAAGCGGCCGCCGCTTCGGGCCTGTCGCCGTTCGCCGCTATCCTCCGGCGACTGGACGTCGCTGAGCCCGGAACGTCCATCGAGCCCTTGGCAGCATTCTATCCCGCCAGCATGATAAAGACACCGCTGGCGGCAGTCGCGCTCACCCTCGTATCCGACGGCGAACTCACGCTCGAACAACAGGTCCCAGTTACCGAGGCGAACATGACCTTCAACGACACGCCCTCGCCGCTGGTGCCGGAATACCGTTCGCCTCTGCGCGAGCTGCTCGAACTCATGATCACGCGCTCGGACAACGTAGCCACGAACATGCTGTACGATCTCATCGGACGTGAGCGCGCAACCAAAATGGCAGCGGAGCGACTGGGCTTGCAGCACACCTCCTTCCGCCGCAAGTTGTCCGGCTCGTTGCCGCTGATCGAAGACCCGCAATGGGACGGCGGAGAACTCAACACGCATCCGCCCGCAGATGCCGCATACTTGTTCGAAGCGATCGCGCGCACGCAGATACCCCATGCCGCCTTGCTGCGTTGCCTGCTGCAACGGCAGCAATGGAACAACAAGTTGTCGCGCGGGCTGCAAGCCGGCGACGTCTTTCTTCACAAGACCGGCGACACCGATGAGGTTACGCACGACGGCGGCATTCTCGAACTTCCTTGCGGCGCGGTTTACCTGCTCGTGGTATACACCGGCATGGAATCGACCAACGAAAACAACGCGCGTTTCGGCACTTTCATGTCCGCCTTGCGCTCCTCTTTGTAGTCATGGTGAGCGAGCCTCGTCTTGGCGAGCTTGTCGCCCCTCGACAAGCTCGGGAGGATGACGAGTACCTTAGGGGCCGACGTAAGCGAGATCGAGAATGCGCAATACTTGACCTCCCGGCGCAACAAAGTAGCGGTGCGGGCTCGCGGGATGCGCAAATGAGGGAATATGCGCACGATCGAGCCGCTCGTGAACCGCGGCCAAATCGTCCGTCCGAAACTCGATCCATGCGCCCTTGAAAGCGTTCTCATATCTTGGCTCGTCGGACGATTGGCGCGGCGCGAGGTGCGAAAATTCGACGCTGAAGGAGCTGCCGTCGGCAAAAGAGACGAGCACAATCGGATGCGGGAGCCCAAATTCGAGCTCGCGCACGTCGCATCCAAGCACGTCCTTAAAAAGCGCGGTGAAGCGGTCGCGAAATTCGGGCCGCACGAACAGATGAACGCGCGCCCCGAGACCCGCAATCATTGCCGCTGAGCCAGTTGCTGCAAGGTCTGAACCGCCGGCGCGAATTGCACTCGGTCGAAGAAAAGCTCGATTGACGCGATGCGATCGTCGCGGTACGTCAACAACTCGATGGCCGGAATGGAACCGGCTTCGGTGCTGGTGATGAAGTCGTAGATCACGCACGCGCTCGTGTCGTCGGCGAACACTTTCCGAATATGGTTGCCCTTCCAAATCGGTGCCATGCGTTTGAGCGCCGCGAGATATGCTTCCACGCCGGTCGTCTGGGTGTTTGGACCTTTGAAGGCCACATCCGGTGCCAAACATTGCGCTACCGAATCGTAATCGTGCTGCCCGCATGCCTCGACGTAGCGCGTAGCCAGTGCTTTGAGGTCGGAAATCGTCTGCATGAGGTTCTCCTTCGCTTGGCTTGCACCCGCATTGTAGCCCTATAAGTTGAAAAAGTCAACTAACAAGACAAATTCGTAAAGTAGTGCTATACTGAGCCCATGAGGACGTATGGACAATTTTGCGCGCTCGCCAAGGCGCTCGACGTAGTGGGCGACCGATGGACGCTTCTCATCGTGCGCGAACTCATGTTGTGGAAACGCGCACGGTACACCGAGCTCAAGAGCGGCTTGCCCGGCATTGCCTCGAATCTGCTCTCCGAGCGCCTGCGCGAGCTCGAAGAAGCCGGCATTCTCACGCGTGAGGACGCGCCGCCGCCTGTGGCCGCCACCCTGTACGCGCTCACCGAACGCGGCAGGTCCCTGGCGCCGGCGATACGCGCGCTTGGTCGCTGGGGTGCGCCGCTCTTGGCGCAAGCGCCCAAGACCGATGAAGTTCGTGGACACTGGGTCGGCTTGCCGGTCGAGCTCTACATGACCGACGCAAAGCCGACGGCACCCCCCATGACCCTGCAAGTGCGAACGGCTGATTACCCAGTGACCCTTCGCATCGGCAACGGTGAGATCGAATCGGAGATTGGAACGGCCGCCCGGCCCGATGCAACTATCAGCGGTCCGGCCCGTGAAGTTTTACGAGTTTTGCTTAAACGAACGACGTTGGCAAAGGCGAAGGCCTCAGGCGTAACATATCGCGGCGATCGGTCCGTGCTCGCGCGCCTAAAGCCCGCTGCATAACACAGCGCGTGCTTTGACGCGCTCACCATGAGTTGGCATGACAAGTTACGAGTGCAAGCGCAATTGCGGTAGCAGATCGCGAAGCGCCTCGCGTGCCTGGGCAGGCGCAGGTTGGCCGCGTTTCCATACGAGAACGCCGCCGACATATGTTTCGCGCACATCCGCGTTTTCGGCGCGATAAACGAGCTGCTGACAAAGCGGCACCCAAGGATCCGCGCGGGAAACGTCGATCGCGACGTAGTCCGCGAAGGCGCCTTGCCGGAACTCTCCCGTCTCCACGCCGAGCGCCCGCGCGCCGCCCGACGTGCCTAGTAAAAACGCTTGGCGTGCCGTCAGCGCAGCTGCGTCCAGCCGCCGCACTTTTTGCAGAAGCGAAGCTGCGCGCATCTCGTCCAGAAGCGACGGTTTCACGTCGGCGTCGGTCCCCAGCGCGATCGGAATGCCGCGGCGCAGCAGACCCGCAACGTCGCAAACACCGTCGCCGAGGTATTGGTTCGTCATCGGATTGTGCACGACGCGCGCGCCGCGCTCCGCGAGCAGATCCTTCTCTTCTTCCGTAACGTAGATTGCGTGAACGGCGACGGTTCGTTCGCCGAGCGCACCCAAGCGATCGAGCATCGCGACCGGCGTCGCTCCGAAGCGCTGCAGCGTTTGATCGCCTTCGTATTCCGCCTCGGCAACGTGAACGTGCAGCATGCAGTTACGCTCCGACGCGAACGCGGCACATTCCCGAATCATTTCCGGCGAAGCCGCATGGAGAGAGTGCGGCGCGACGCAGACGTGCACCGCCGGGAACTCCGCCATCAACGCCGAGGTGCGGTCCCGCGCCTCTGCGACGGACTCGCGGAACGCCGCGGGAGCATACTCGGCATCCATCCACGTTCGTGCGAAGAGCAACCGAATGCCGGCGTCCTGCGCGGCGCGAATGGCGCGACGCGCGTGCTCGTTGCCCGCACCGTTTAGGTAGAAGAATTCCGCGACCGTCGTGATGCCGGCAGCAAGCATCTCGTCGAAGGCCAAACGAAACGTCCAGTACACCTGATCCGGCGAAAGCCGCGGCACGATGCGATAAAGCGCATCGCTTCGCCAGCGCTCGAACGGCAAATCGTCGGCCCATCCGCGCATGAGAATTTGATATGCGTGGCTGTGTCCGTTGACGAAGCCGGGAACGACGGCCACCTCGTCGCCGTGGGACTGCAGCGGCGCATCCGGGAAGGACTGCCGCACCTTTTCGAAGTCGCCCGCGGCCCCAATGCGATCGCCGTCCACCGCGAAGGCGAAATCGCGGCGCTCAGCGCCGTCGACCAGGGCGCGCGCGCACCGCACGAGCCTCGTCACGCTAGCGGCATGCCCTTGCGGTACACCGCGCGTGCGAGATTGCCGCCGAACTGCCAGCCGATTTCCTCCAGCGAATCAACGCCGACGATCGCAATGTCGGCGCTCGCGCCCTCGCGCAGCGTGCCCGCGTCGATGCGCAGCGATTTCGCCGCCGCTATCGTGATGCCGTAGAACGCTTCCGCCGCGCTCAACCCGAAAAGTTTTCTACCGAAGTACGCGACCGTCTGCAAATTGAAACACGGCGACGTGCCGGGATTGTAGTCACTCGCCAGCGCAACCCTTCCGCCGCGCTCGAGCAGGTCCCGTACGGGTGCTCGCTGCGGCAAATCGAGATAAGCGATCGTCGCCGGGCACGCAACCATAACGGTCTGGGTGCCGGCGATTGCAGCCGCGTCGGAGTCCCGGATGCAATTGCAGTGGTCCACCGCATCGACGCCGATTTGCACGGCCGCCTGCGCCGCCCCGCCGTAAGCCATTTCGTCGCAATGCACGCGCAGACGCAAGCCGCGCGCGCGTGCGGCCTCCAGGTACCGGCGCGTTTGCTCCGGCGAGAAGAACCCCGGCTCGCAAAACGCGTCCGCATAAATCGCTCCGTGAGCTTTCGCAACGGGAAGACACTGGTCGATCAGGTAGTCGACGTAGTCGATTTCGCTGCGAAACTCCGGCGGCAGCGCGTGCGCTCCCAAGAAGGTTGCGATGAGCCGCGGCAGGCCCTGCTCGTCGCGATGCGCGTCAATCAGCGAGAGCAATTCCATCTCGCCGGGTTTGTGCAGCGCGTATCCTGTTTTGGTTTCGAGCGTCGTAGTCCCGTGAGCGGCCATCAAGCGCAGCCGCGCTTGGACGCGCGCCCAAAATACGTCCGGATGCTCGAGCGCCTTACGCGTCTGAGCAACCGTATACAGCATCCCCAGGTGCGGCGTTTCGCCGCGTTGGCGCGCCGCAAAATCGGGTTCGCGGTTTCCCGCGAAAAGCGGATGCGCGTGCGCGTCCACGAAACCCGGCATGACGGCGCATTGCGGATACTCGTGGAGCTGAGCAGCTCGATACTCGCGCGGCAACCGGTCGACGCTGCCGGTCCATGCAACCCTTCCGGCTTCGCACACGACCGCGCCGTCCGCGATGCATCCCAGCGCGTCGAACGTCACGCCCTGTTGGGAAACCGTGTTTGCGTTCGTGACGACGCTTTTGCCCCGGATGACGAGCGTCATCGATAAATGCGGGCTACAATCGCCAATCGATACCCTTCGAATCGGCGGTTTCGATCGCGGTCTCGTAGCCCGCATCCGCATGACGCACGACGCCCATCCCGCAATCCGTCGTCAGCACGCATTCCAAGCGTTCGCGAGCGTCGTCCGTGCCGTCGGCGACCACCACCATTCCGGCATGCAAGCTGTATCCGATGCCGACGCCGCCGCCGTGATGGAACGACACCCAGTGCGCGCCCGCCGCAGTGTTGAGCAGCGCGTTGAGAATCGGCCAATCCGCGATTGCGTCGCTGCCGTCTTTCATGCCTTCCGTTTCACGGTAAGGCGATGCCACGCTGCCGGTGTCGAGATGATCTCGCCCGATGACGATCGGCGCTTTGAGCTCGCCGCTGCGTACCAAATCGTTGAAGCGCAGCCCGGCCTTCGCGCGATCGCCGAAACCCAGCCAGCAGATGCGCGCGGGCAACCCTTGAAACGCGATGCGTTCTTGCGCCATCGCGATCCAGCGCCGCAGCGCCGCGTCTTGGGGAAACAGACGCAGCAACTCTTCATCGCACCGTTGTATATCCGCCGGCTCGCCCGAGAGCGCCGCGAAGCGGAAAGGCCCGCTGCCCTTGCAGAACAGCGGGCGAATGAAGGCCGGGACGAAACCCGGAAAATCGAACGCGTCTTC
>Ga0070739_10003667_pt1 | contig 18905 bp, 15 predicted proteins | sample Coa_R1_7_FD_66445 | JGI IMG/M metagenome (GOLD analysis project Ga0070739, IMG submission 66445) | Surface soil microbial communities from Centralia Pennsylvania, which are recovering from an underground coalmine fire - Coalmine... | ecosystem: Environmental > Terrestrial > Soil > Unclassified ... | reverse complement strand
GTGGAGGTACGCGTCGAACATCGCCTTCCACGCGGCCGCGTGGATCGTCGCCGTCTCGGTGAGCACGCCGTCGAGGTCGAACAGGCACGCGCGGACGCCGTCGGGGAGACCGAGCACGAACGGAGGCTATGCGTGTGGCGCGCCGGCGGGCAGACTCCCGCCATGGCGTCCGTGAACCACGTCGGCCTGACGGTCGGCGACCTCGACGCGTCGCTGGCCTTCTACACCGAGGTCGTCGGCATGACGGTCGTGGTGCCGAGGTACCGCAGCGGCGGCGCGTGGTTCGACACCCTCACCGGCAACCACGGCGCGGCGATCGACGTCGCGATGCTGCAGTCGGGATCCCTCGTGCTCCAGCTCGTGCAGTATCACCAGGGCGGTGATCCCGTCGCGTTCACGGGCCACGCACGGGTCGGCAACGTCCACCTCTCGATCGACGTCGACGACGTCGAGAAGAAGCGCGCCGCGATCGCGAGGACGCACGACCCGACGCCGATCGTCGGCCTGCCCTTCCCGGGCGCGCGAAGCTTCTACGTGCACGATCCCGACGGCGTCCCGGTCGAGTTCCTGCAGCTTCCCGACGACGCGCACCTGCCGCGCTGACACGTCAACGCCGCGGGACGAGCGTCGCGGTCTCGACGATCGTCTCTTCGTGGCGCTGGAGCGGGTCGTGGAGCTGGTCGAGCCGCCGCAGGAGGATCCCCTCGCGCAGCGCCCACGGGCAGATCTCGACGCGGTCGACGTCGAGCGCGCGCATCGACCTCTGCGCGAGGCGGCGGCTGCGCCGAACACGTCCGGCCCGTTGCGGGCGTCGCGGATCGCCGCGGTCGCGAACCCCGATCAGCTCGGCGGCGTTCTCACGGTCGGAGACCCGGACGGCCCGGCGCACGACGTCGACGAGGCGCTCCACCCCGGCCTGGTCGATCACCCCGTCGTCGGTCTCGCGCTCCGCGAGCCGGACGGCGTCCTTGAAGACGGACGTCTCGAGCGGTGGTGCACCGGCGCGACCGTCCGCGATCTGGAGCTTGACCGAGTTCGAGCCGACGTCGAGGACACCGAGCCTCACGGCGGTGCCCTACCCGCGCCGTCCCCTCGCCGACTGCGGCTCCGGCACGGCTCGCCCACTCCGGGTGATGACGGTGCCGTCGGACCGTCGGACGCTGGGGCGACGACCGACGACTCTGGAGTCGCGCACATGCCGTACTACATCGGTGGCGGGATCCTCTATCTGGTGCTCATGGTGACGCTCGGCGTCCTCAGCATCCGCAAGGGCCACTGGATCCTGTTCCTGGTCGGGATCCTGCTGCCGTTCCTGTGGCTGGTCGGTGCGGTCATGCCGCCGACGCGGCGCGTGCGGGCGGTCTGAGGACACGGGCGCGCTCAGCGTCCGTGTCCGTCGTCGCGCCGCTGGACGTCGACCAACACCAGTCCGAGGTCGTTGATCTTCTTGAGCGCGCGGTGCAGGACGGCCTGGTCCGCCACCTCGGCGCGCAACACCGTCTCCGTCGACACGTCGAACCCCTCGAACGCATGCGCGATCCGGTCACCGACGGAGCCCTTGATCCGGATCTCGTACTCCGTGCCGCTCACGTGCCACCGCCCCAGGAAGCGTTCGACGCCGCCGGTCGCACGTCGACGAGCTCGAGCCCGAGGCTCTGCATCCACGCGAGCAGCCCGTGCAGCGCGGCCTGGTCGGGCAGCACGGCGCGCACGACGCTCTCGGTGGTGACGTCCGCCCCTTCGACGTACTCCTCGATCCGGCCGGCGACATCACCTCTGACGCGCACTTCGTACAGCGTCCCCGCCATGGCGCTCCCGACAGGTCGACCGGATGTCCCATCGGCGAGGATCGCCCGCTCGCCGGGGGCCGGCGTCATCCCGAGGGGATGATCCCGCGCCGTCGCGGGGTGATTCGCGCGCCCGGCTCACCCGGCGTGGGTGATGGCGCGAGGGCGAAGACGTCGCATGCTGCACGCCGGATTCCGATCGGGGACGACGTGGCAACGGACACGACGCGCAGCGTGACGGTCGGAGCGGGTCCAGTGCCCGATGCACACGCACCATCGCCCGGCCGAGTTCGGCAATGGCGCGCGCGGAGCTTCGGTCCGGCGTCGGAGCGGCCGTACCGGCGACGGACGAGCGACTGGCTCCGCCTGGCGGTCGCAACGGCCGTGCTTGTGGTCGCGTCACTTCACGCGGGCGCCGTGACGCGGACCGAGCGGAGCATCTTCCAGACGTTCAACACGCTGCCGTCGGGAGCAAAGTCGCTCTTCCGGTTGCTGTACGGGCTTGGCGCGCTGTGGGCGGTCGGGCTCGTGGTACTGGCCGCGCTGGCCGGCCGGCGGTGGCGACTCGCCCGCGACATGGCGGTCGCCGGGGTCCTGGCGTGGGTCGTCGCGCGGCTCATGGGCGCGCTCGTCGCCGACAGCGCGTCGCTCGCATCCTCGTATCACGCGGTCGTACGCCTCGGGCACGACACCCCTCGGTTCCCTGTCCCGCGACTCGCGCTCGTCACGAGCGTCGTGTGCGTCGCATCGCCGTATGTCGCGCGGCCTACGAGGCGGATCGGCACGCTCCTCGTCGTCGCCCTCGTGTTCGCCGCGATGTACCTGGGCACCGGGTATCCGAACGACGTCCTCGCAGCGATCGTGCTCGGATGGGGCGTCGCGGCCGCGGTGCATCTCGTGTTCCGCTCGCCGGGCGGGCGACCGACCACGGAACAGGTCGCGGCCGCGCTCGAGGAGCTCGGCGTGGCGGCGGTCGACGTGCGGCTCGCGCCTGTCCAGCCGAGGGGCGCGACGCTCATGAACGCCTCGGGCGACGGAGGGCCACTGTCGTTGCGGATCCTCGGGCGCGACGAGGCCGACGCGCAGCTGCTCGTCAAGCTCTGGCGCTTCGTTGTCTACAAGGACTCGGGGCCCGACGTGTTCCTCGGTCGACGGCACGCGGTCGAGCACGAGGCGTACACGATGCTGCTGGCGGAACGGGCCGGCGTGCGCGTTCCAGGCGTCGTCGCCGCCGGCACCGCGGGCCCCGGCGCGGCGGTGCTGGTCGTCCGTACGCCGGTGGGGCGCCGCCTCTGCGAGCTCGAGCCGGCCTCGGTCACCGACGCGACGCTGCACGCCGTGTGGTCACAGGCGGGTGCGCTCGCGCACGCGGGCATCGCGCACGGTCGCTTGAGCACCGCCGCAGTGCTCCTCGCAGACGGCGGCCCCGTCCTCACGGACTTCCACGTCGCCCGCGCGACGAGCACGAGCGAGCAGCGTGGCACCGACCTCGTCGAGCTTCTCGTCTCGACCGCGTCGCTCGTAGGCGAGGAGCGAGCCGTCGAAGCCGCCGTGCACGGGATGGGGAAGCAGTGTGTCTCGGCCGCGCTGCCCATGATGCAGCCGGCCGTGCTCACGCGGGCCACGCGCCACAGCTTCAAGCGCAGGGAGCTGAGCCGGCGGATGAAGCGACTCCGCGAGCTGAGCGCGGCCGCGACCGGCGCGCATGTACCGACGCTCGAGGAGGTGCATCGCGTCAGCGGCGCCAATCTCGCAATGGCGATCGGGACGTTGGTCGCGCTCGTCGCGCTGATGAGTCAGGTCGGCAGCCCGCAGAAGATGTGGGACACGATCCGCAACGCGAACTGGTGGCTCGCGCTGCTCGCGCTCGCCTTGTCGCTCGCGACGAACTTCGCGTACGCGATCGCCCTGCTCGGTACGGTTCCGATCCGCTTGCCGCTGCTCGCGACGACCGAGACCGAGCTCGCGATGTCGTTCTCGAACCTGGCGATCCCGGGAATCGGCGGCGTCGCGCTCCAGATCCGGTACCTGCAGAAGCAGGGTGTCCCGCTCGCCTCCGCGGTCGCCGCCGGTGGTTTCCTGAGCGGCTTCGTCAACACGATCGAGCAGCTCGTGCTGTTCGTCATCGCGCTGGTGCTGTCGCCGGCCTCGGTGCAGCTCGGCGACATCCCCACGAGCTCCGTCGTCGACGTCGTTCTCGTCGTCGTGCTCCTAGCCGGCGTGGCGGCCGGCCTGCTGTTCGGCATCCCGCGGATCCGTCGTCGCGTGTTGCCCCCCGTCGGGGAGGCGCTGCACACGCTCGGCTCCGCCATGCGGTCCCCGCGGCGACTCGGGCTGCTGTTCGTCGGCAACGTCCTCGCCACGTTGCTCTACGCGTTCGTGTTGATCGCGTGCATCGCCGCGTTCGGCGGTCACGTGTCGTTCTGGACGGTGCTCGTCCTCAACATCGGGATCGGCACCATCGCCGCGATGGTCCCCGTGCCCGGTGGCAACACTGCGGTTGGCGCGATCGGGATGACGGGCGCGCTCACGACAGTGGGAGTCGGCACCGAGATCGCGGTCGCGGCCGTCCTGCTCGACCAGATCGTCGTGACCTACATCCCCGCGGTCATGGGCTGGTTCGCGACGCGCCACCTGATGGAGCAGGACTACATCTGAACGCACCGCCGTTCACCCCGACGGGATGACGACAGTGGTGCGCGACCCGGCGGACCATCGCGCCGTACGGCGAGACGGGAGGCGGGACCCATGAGCCGCATCGAGGTCTGGGCCGTCGACGAGTCACGCGTCGAGGTCATGAGCGATCGTCCGCGCCGGTGGCCGGTCCTCCTCGCGCTCGGGATCGCATGGGTGCTGTTCGCAGTCGCCGTCCTCGCGTTCCACGTCCAGACGCTGACCGCGCTCGCCGCGTTCGCCGGCGCGACGTTCGTCGCCGCCGGGCTCACGGCGGTCATCGGCGCGTCGACGCTCGAGCGCGGTCGACGCTGGCCCATGGTCGTCGTCGGCCTGGCCGGCGTCGGCCTCGGTGTGGTCCCGCTCGTGTGGCCCGAGCCGTCGCTCTACTTCCTCGCCGTCCTGATCGGCTCGTTCTTGGTCGTGTCGGGCGTCGCGCACTTCGTGCGCGCGCTCTTCCACACCGCGGAGCGCTACTGGTGGGTCGGGTCGGTCCTCGGCATCAGCGAGTTCCTGATCGGCGCGTGGGCTGCGGCCTACCCCGGACGTTCGCTCACGGTGTTCGCGTCACTCCTGGGGATCTACGCGCTCGTGCGCGGCGTGCTCGAGATCTTCGGCGCCTTCGCGCTGCGGGGTCTCGACCGCGACCTGCGCGTCCCGTCGCGCTGACACGACCTCTCACAGGAGTCCTCGTGCTCGCGCGCGCTCGACCGCCTGCTCGCGTGACGCGACGCCCAGCTTGCGGTAGATGGACCGCAGGTGCGTCTTGAGCGTGTTCGACGAGATGAACAGCTCCCTTGCGATCCCGGAGTTGCTCGCGGGTGTGCCGAGCTGCCGCAGCACGGCGAGCTCGCGCTCACTCAGCGCATCATGGGCCGGCGCATCGCCGGCCCGCGCGGGCACGGGCGCGTCCTCCTCCGCGAACACGAGGGCGAACCCCTCGGGCTGCGCGAGCGTCGCCGCCGACGTCCGGTGCCGTTCGGCTGCCACCGCGTTGGACGAGGCACGTGCGAGCAGCAGCTGCCGCACGATGCGATCGCGGACGGTCGAGACACGCAGCTCCCCGAGACGAGCACGCGCCACGGACGGTCGTCGCTCGAGATCGAGGCGGATCTCGAGGAACGTCCGCTCCACACCGAGCGGTAGCTGGGCCGTCAGGGCGCTGGCGCGCGAGAGGTCGCCACGCCGGATGCACACGAGCGCTTCGAGTGCATCCACCCGACCCGGCAGCACGTCACCACCGGATCGCAGGGCCCGGTGTCGCGCTCGCGCCACGCCGGCCGTCGCTCCGACGACGTCATCTCGGGCGAGCGCGAGCCGCGCGAGCGAGAGCGCTCCGAGCGTCGCGTGGACGATGGAGTCGAAGTCGTCGGCCAACGGTTCGAGCTCGGCCAGGTCGGCCTGAGCGGCGCCGGGCTGGTCGCGTTCGATGAACACAGTCGCGCGAGCCAGGAGGGCGTCGAGCGCGCCGAAATCAGGGGTGCCCGGTCGTGCGCGCCTGAGGGCGAGCGTTGCGAGCGCCAAACCTTCGCCCAGCTTTCCCTCCGCGACGGCAATCGTCGCTTGCACCGCCGGTACAACGACGAGCGCGAGAGGCGCGGAGATCCTTGAACCCGAAGCGAGGGGTTCGACCAGCGCCCGGGCCGCGGTGACGTCGCCGAGAAGGAGATGGGCTCGCGCCATGATGACGGGAAGCCGTTCGAACGCCGGATCTGTCGTTGCGGCGTCGCCGACGGGCCCGAGCTCGGCCACCTTGTCGAGCGCGCGACGAGCATCGCCCCGCAACGCGTAGAGCTGTCCGCGCAGCGCGACGAGCCGCTGGGCGAATCCCGGCGGCAGGTCGGAGCGAGAACGGCTCGCCTCCTCGGCGCGGGTCAGCCACACCTCGCCCTCGACATAGCTCTGGCGCAACCCGAGCGCCAGCGCGAACCGCGCCATGCGTTCCGGGTCACCGGCGACATCGTCGAGCGGAACGAGACCGAGCCAGTCCTGGTGCCGGCGGCTCAACCCCGCGCGGGGCGTCGAACGCACCGCGAGCTCGAACGCCTCGTCGTTCTCGCCCGCCGCGAGCAGGTGGCCGACAGCCAGCCGGATGTCACCGGCTGCCGCGAACCATCGCGCCGCGACGGCGTGGAGCCGCCGAAGACGCGGCTCGTCACGGACAGCGAGCTCGTCGAGGAGCGCCTCGCGGAACAGGTGGTGATAGCGGAACCACTCGCGACGGTTGTCGAGCGCGACGACGAACAATCGCCGATCCTCGAGCGTCCGCAGCGTCGCCGTCGCGCCGTGACGACCCGTGAGAGCATCGGCGAGCTCGGCATTCAGGATCTCGACGACGGACGTCGCGTAGAGGAAGTCGCGAAGCTCGCCTGGCTCGCGCCTGACGACCTCGTGGATGAGGAACCGGGCGGCTCGCGCGACGCCGACCTCGACGGCGAGCGCGGGGTCCGCGCCTGACCGCCGCTGGAGCGACAGCGCGGCGAGCTGCAGGCCCATCGGCCATCCCTCGGTCTGCGCGGTCAGCGCCGCAACCGTCTCGTCGGTCGGCGCGATCCCGTCGAAGGTCGTGAGGAACGCCGCCGCCTCCTCTGCGCTGAACGCGAGATCCCGCTCGGAGACCTCGCGCGTGAGGCCGCGCGCGCGCCAACGCGCGGTCGGCAAGCGTGGCCGCTCGCGACCGGCCAGGACGACCGAGAGCTGCGGCGGCGCGTGCTCGACGAGATAAGCGAGACGTTCGAGAACGTGCGCGTCATCGAGGACGTGAACGTCGTCGATGACGAGCGTCACGTCGACGTCCAGCCGCGCGAGGTCGTTGACCAGCGCGCCCACGAAGCCATCGGTGCCCCCTTCGGACTCGAACAGTGTCCGCGCCGCGCCCGATGCGACGGTCGGCGCCACCGTGCTCGTCGCGTACAGGACCTGCGACCAGAACCGGGTCGGTTCGTCGTCGCTGCGATCGAGCGTGAGCCAGGCGACGCGCGAGCGGGTCCTCGTGACCCGGTCGTGGACTGCGGACGTCTTGCCCCATCCCGCGTTCGCGACGACAAGCGTCACGCACCGCCCCGGTGGCGCCAGCAGTGGGTCGAGGCGCGGGCGTGCGACGACCCGATCGCGAGGTGGAGGGACGGCGACCTTGCTCGCGACGACCGGCGGACGCAGTACGGGTCCGGGATGCTCGTCGCGCCCGGTGTCGTTCACGTCACCTGCCCTCCGTCGTGACCGGCCCGCTCGTCGTCCATCGCTCCGGGTGGGTTGCGTCGTCGCCGGCTCATCGCGCCGACGAGCAACGCGACGACCGTGACCAGATAGATCTGGCCGAGCAACGCCTCGAGGACGGCCGCCGCCCGTCCGAACCCGCCAGCCGCCGTCAGATCGCCGTACCCGACCGTGGTGAGCGTGACGAAGCTGAAGTAGAGGTAATCGGAGATCGTCGCGTGCGCCTGCTGCGCGAAGAACGGGTGTGCGCCGAACGCGCCGATCGCGCCGTACCCGAACGCGAACGTCATGCCTGCGAGCACGTAGACGCACAGCGCGCCGAGCACCGTCCTCACGTCGATCACCGGACGCGCCGCGACGCCGCGCACGATCACCACCGGTGCCACGAGGACGAGGACGAGGCTCACCAGATAGAAGGAGCCGCGCACGGCGCCACCGTCTTCGTTGGGCGCGATGACGATCGCGGCGAGCGTGCACAACGTGACGACCGCACCGGTGAGGCGGATCGTCGAGCGCCTCACGCGCGATGCGGCCATCGCGACGACGAGGGTGAGCCCCTGAAGCGAAACGGTTACGACGCGGGTCCACGCGTCGGTCGGTGACGCCACCTCGATCACGTACGTCACCACGAGGAGGAGCAGCACGATCCCGTAGCGATAACCCTGCCGTCGCTCCTCGCCTCGCGCCTCACGCGACGCGTCCGGGCGCGCGCGCGAGCTGGCAGCGGTTACACCTGTCATCGGCGACCGACTGCCCGGTGCGCCATCCGCACTCCTGTTCCGCGGTCGCTCCCGAGTCCAACGTCGCAACCAGAACGCGACGCGGCATCATCCAGCCGGGGTGAACCCCGACCAAGGGCCGCGCGGTGCGACGAGGTCGAGTGCGCCCGCCTTCACCGCCCGACGGTCTTCGACGACGGCCGGAGTGGCCCGTTGCCACACCACGACGATGCCGCTACCTTTCGCACGACACGGCCGCGCCCGTCGCACGCCACGTCCACGAGGGCCCCGACCGCAGGAACTCATCGTGCGCTCCGGACCCTGGCGCACCACAGCAGCGTGGTCGTCGCGGGAGGAGCGCGATGCACCCGACACGCAGCGTGGGCGACCCCGTGGAACGCGAGGGTGACGGGCATCGCAGAACCGGCCCGCACGCAGTCCTCGACGACTCGAGGCCCGCACCCGTCTCGACGAGGCTCGCGCCACCCCCGGGTCCCGAGCGGATCGTGGTCCGTCCGCGGGTCACCAAGTGCTTCTCGGGCGCGCTCGACGCCCGGTTGACGCTCGTCACCGGCGCGCCCGGCATCGGCAAGACGGCAGCGGTGCGCGAATGGATCGAACATATCGACGCTCGTGTTGCCTGGCTGACTGCCGGCACCGAGGACAACGACCTACGCGACTTCCAGCGCGATGTCGCGGGTAGCGTCCAGCGCGTTGCTCCCGAGGTGCCCGCGCGCTTCGACGCCGTCTCCGAGATCGACTCCCCGCTGGTTCTCGTCATCGACGACTTCCAGGCCATCACGAGCACAGACGTCGTCGGCGCACTGCGTTTCCTGCTCGAGCACAAGACCCCTTCACTGCACGTCGTCGTCGCGAGCAGGTCCGACCCGCCGTTACCGCTGGCACGATGGCGCGCTCGCGGCGAGCTCCACGAGGTGCGCGAGGCGCAACTCCGCTTCCGACCCGACGAGGCGCGTGCGTACCTCGCGATGTTCGACGACCTCGCGATCGACGACGACGCGATCGCGACGCTCGTACAGCGGACCGAGGGATGGATCGCAGGATTGCAGCTCGCGGTGATCTCGCTGCGCACGAGCGACGACCCCGCGACGTTCATCGACCGCTTCGGCGGCACCGACCGCTTCATCGCCGACTTCCTCCTCGACGACGTGCTCGAGCACCAGCCCGATGACATTCGCGACCTGCTGCTCGACATGTCCGTGCTGGACGAGTTCGACACCCGGCTGTGCGCGGCGCTGACCGGCCGCCACGACGTCGAGCATCAGCTGCGCCGGGTCGAGGCCGCGAACCTCTTTCTCGTCAGGGTCGACGACGCGGGGACGACGATGCGCTACCACGCGCTCTTCCGCGACTTGTTGCGGTCCGAGCTCGACAGCCGATCACCACAACGTGCGCGGGACCTCCGCCGACGCGCCGCTGCGCTCGTCGCCCACCGGGGAGACCGTGTCGCGGCCATCGCGTTGCTCGTCGACGCGGGTGACGACGACGCGGCGTTCGAGCTGGCGATGCCACACGACGTCGAATTGGATCTCGACGCACGGGCCGAGACCCGTGCCGGGCTGAACCTGCTGCGCGAGTCGTTCGTCGCGGCCGATCGCGATCGTGTCGTGCGGTTCGCCGACGCGCTCCTCAAGGCCGGCCGCATCGAGGAGGCGGCGGGCTGGTTGACCCGGGTCGGCACCGCGTCGCGCAGCGGCGACGACGAGCCCGCGGTGTCCGCCCGGCTGGACGCCGTGTGGAGCAGGCTGTACGCCGCGAGCGGTGAGGCGGATCTCGTCATCCGGCGGGCCGGCCGCGCGCTCATGACCGTGTCGCGCGACCGCTTGCCTCACGAGACCATGCTGCGCGGGCTCGAGGTCGACCTGGCCCGCGCGTGGTTGCTCGAGCGGAACACGCGGCAGGCGGAGCGGCGCCTTCGTCTGCTCGACGACCGGGCACTCGATCCGCTCATGAGCGAGGTCGCGGTCCCCTCGCTTCGAGCCCGGATCGCGGCGGCCGAAGGCCGCCTCCGCGACGCCGACACAACCGCACGCCGCGCGCTCCGGTTCGCGACGACACTCGGCGCCACCCGTCACCCCGCTGCGCTCGATGCCCTCCTCGCCGTCGGACAGGTCCGCTACGAGCGCAACGACATCGCCGACGCGAAGCGAGCGGTCGAAGCGACGACCGATCTTGCATCCGAGCTGTCGGCGCAGCCCTACCTCGCGCTGGCCCGTCTCGCGGAGATCCGGCTCGTGGGAGCCGAGCACGGTGCCGCCGCGGCGCTGCACCACCTCACCGCCGTGTCCGGCTCGTTCAGTTCCGTGCTCCCCCGTTGCATCACGGATGCCATCGCTCTGATCGAGGCACACCTGTCGCTCGTCGCGGGCGACGCGGAGCGCGCGGCACGCCTCGTCGCGACGGTGCCGGCCTCGTTCGAGCGGGTCCTGCTCGCCGCGGAGATCGACATCGCGAACGGCGAGAGCAAGGCCGCACGCCGGCGACTCGACGCACTCGAGCCGCTCACGCTCGTCCAGTCGGTCCGGGTGGAGCTCCTTCACGCCGCAGCGACGGACGACGCCGTCGAGCAGCGCCGACACGTCGCGACGGCCGCGACGCTGGCGGCGCCGGACCTCCTGCGCCGGAGGTTCGTGCAGAGCCATCCGAGCGTCGTGCGCGCGGCGCGCGCACTGGCCACGTCGGCGGACGCCGACCCTCTCACGCGCCAGTTCCTGGAGTCGGTCACGGGCCTGCCGGTCGTCACGCCGGCAGGCGCACTCGTGGACTCCCTGACCGAGCGCGAACGCTCGGTGCTGCGGTACCTGTCGACGACGCTCGACTACCGCGACATCGCGAGCGAGCTCTTCATCTCGGCGAACACGCTGAAGACGCACGTGGCGAGCATCCACCGGAAGCTCGGCGCGTCGTCACGCGCGCAGGCCGTCCGCCAGGCCGAGCAGCTCGGCCTCCTCCACCACCACTGACCGCTCAGACGCGTTTCATCCCTTCCGGGTGAGGCCACGGTGAGGTGTTCTCGCGATCCTGGTGGCGGCGCGCATCTCGAGCGGACCTCTGCGTGCCGTGCGCCCGCCCCGGAGTGAGGGTCCCCCCACTCGCTCCGGGGCGTTCGGCGCTCCGACCCTCAGCCGTGTGACTCTCCGACCGCCGCCGGCCAGTCCACGGCTGCCGCGTCGGGTCGGTCGATGATCGACGAGGCTCGGCTCTTGGACAGGTAGTCCCACGCCCAGGTCCGTACCGCGTCCACACGTTGGCGGAACCCGTCGAGCAGGTACGCGTGGACACCGAGCCATGCCAGGTAAGCGAGGACGCCCTGGAGCTCGCGGCGGCGCGGGCCCATCTCGGCCACCGCCGCGTTCCGCCCGATCATCGCCATGATCCCCTTGTCGCGGTAGTGAAACGGCGCACGCGGCCGTCCCGCGATGTCCGCGACGATGTTGTCCGCCGCCCAGCGGCCGGCCTGGAGCGCGACCGACCCGAGTTGCGGGAACGGGGCGCCGTCGGGACCGGGCGTGTTGGCAAGGTCGCCGAGCGCGTAGACGCGCTCGCAGTGCGGAACGGTGAGATCCGGGTAGACGTCCACGCGGCGGCCGTGTCCCGGCTCGACGCCCGCGTGCGACGCGACGCTCTCCGCCTCGATGCCGCCGGCCCACACGACCGCGCGCGTCGCGATCTCGCTGCCGTCGGAGAGCACCACGCCGTCCGGACGCACCTCGGTGACGCGCACACCGAGCAGCAGGTGGACGCGCTTCCTGCGGAGGACGTCCGCCGCGTAGGCGTGCACACGATCGGAGAACGGAGCGAGTACGACAGGCGCGGGATCGACGACGTAGATGCGCGCGACATCGACAGCGAGGTCGTGGAAGCGCTCGGGCATCACGTCGTTCACCAGGTCCGCGAGCGCGCCCGCCGTCTCGACGCCCGTCGCGCCGGCGCCGACGATCACGAAGTTCAGCGCACCGTGGTCGATCAGCTTCGGGTTCCGGTCGGCGTCCTCGAAGAGCTCGAAGATCCTCGACCGCAGACGCTGCGCGTCGCGGAGCGCGTACAGCGGGAACGTGTGCTCACGGGCACCGGGCGTCCCGAAGAAGTTCGGTTGCGCACCGGCCGCGAGCACGAGGTAGTCGCCCGCGAACCTCGTCCCGTCCGCGCACGTCACGGTCTTCGTGAACGGGTCGGCGGCGGTGACGGTCGCCATCTTCACCTCGACGTTCGGCTGCGTCCGGAACAAGTCGCGCAGCGGGCGCGCGACGTCGAGCACGGTCGCCTGCGCGGTGGCGAGCTGGTAGAGCATGGGCTGGAACTGGGTGTAGTTGTGCTTGTCGACGAGCGTGACGTGGACACCGTGACGGGCGAGTCGCTTCGCGCACGTGGTGCCGGCGAAGCCCCCGCCGACGACGACGACCGAGGTGTCGGCGTAGCGGTTCGTGACCATCGCTACAGGCCCGGGCTGCTGTGCATGAGGCCGCCGTCGACGAACATCGTCGTGGCAGTGACATACGTGGCGGCATCACTGGCGAAGAACGCGACGACGCCCCCGATCTCCTCGGGTTCCGCCATCCGCCCGATTGGGATCGCCCGGTCCAGCGTCTTCATCTTCCCCGGGTCGTCCATCGTCGAGGCGTTGATCGGTGTCGCGACGGCTCCCGGGCCCACGCCGACGACCATGATGTTGTGCGGCGCGAGCTCCACGCCGGCGCTGCGCGTGAGCATCCGCATCCCGCCCTTCGACAGGCAGTACGGCGCGTTGCCGGGCATCGGCCAGTCCTCGTGCACCGACGTGACGTTGATGATCCGGCCGCCGCGACCCTGGGCGATCATCTGCTTCGCGGCGAGCTGCGTCCCGAAGAACGCGCTCTTGAGGTTGATCGCGAGCACCTTGTCGTAGTCACGCTCGCTGGTGTCGAGCACCGAGGTGCGGGTCTCGACGCCGGCATTGTTCACCATGACGTCGACACGCCCGAACGCGTCGACAGCCGCGTCGACGAGGCGCTGGAGGTCGTCGATCTTGCTGACATCGGCCTCGACGCCGATCGCCTGATCGCCGAGCGCGCCGATCTGCTTCTCGAGATCGTCGGTCGCGCGCTCGTCGGCGACGTAGTCGATGACCACGTTCGCGCCCTGCTTGGCGAGCGCGAGGACCACCGCCTTGCCGATGCCGCTGTTTCCGCCGGTCACGATGCACGCTTTGCCGTGCAGGCTCATGGTCGCTCCTCAACGCTCACGATGGGACGGGTGCGGGGGGCTTCTCCGCGCGCTCGGCTCCTTCCTCCGGAAGGAGGCTGCGCTGGTCCATGACGAACAGCAACGCGATCGACGGTCCGATCACGGCGACCGCGATGGCGAAAACGACGAGCAACGCGGTCAGCGTCTCGGACGGCGCCGCAGCGGCCGACACCTTCAGCGACGTCGGCAAGATGTAGGGCCATTGCGCGACGCCCCATGCGAAGACGATCGTCGCGACTGCACCGACCGCGACCAGTCGCGCGAAGCGCGCGATGCCGCGGCGCAACAAGACGAGTGAAGCGACGCCGCACATCGCCGAGGCGACGACAAGTGGCAACGAGCGGCTCGCCATGCCGTGGAAGACGTAGGTCGCGTCGGCACCGAGGACGAAGATGCCTGCGACTGCGGCTGCGCCCGCGGCGATCGCTGCGGCGATTGCGCGCCGCCGGAAGTACTCGGCGAGATCGTGCTGCTCGAGGCGAGCCGCGTCGCGGATCAGGAACACCGCGGCCAGGAACGCACACGTTGCGACGGCGAGCACTCCGGCGACGACCGACGTCACGTTGACCCAGCTGGACCACGGGTCTCCCGTCGTGCCGCCGCTCGGGACGCGGCCCGAGGCGATGGCTCCCGCGACCGCGCCCATGCAGTACGGCGTGATGACGGACGACGCCGCGAACGCGGCGCCGAAGTTCCGGCGGTCGCGCGTCCGGACGACGCTCTTGCGGAACGCGAAGCTCGCACCGCGCAGCACGATGCCGAACGCGGCAAGCGTGAGCGGAACGAACAAGGTCGACGTGATCGACGCGAACGCCGGCGGGAAGGCCGTCCACAGCATGACCAGCGTGAAGATGAGCCAGACGTGGTTCGCCTCCCAGACCGGTCCGATCGAGTGCTCGATCAACGCGCGCGGGCGCTCGCCCCGGTCGGCGACGCCCGCCAGAAGGTCCCAGAACCCCGCGCCGAAGTCCGCGCCCGCGAGGACGGCGTACGCGGTCACGGCGACGATGAGGAGGACCGCCACGGCGTCCGTCATCTCGCCGCGACCTCCTCGCGTACGCGCACGCCGTCGACCGGCACCGGACTGCGTGGCCCGTAGGGAGAGTCCGGTTCGCGTCGGCCCGCATCGCGCCACCGCCTGCTCATGCCTCGCAGCACGTGGACCGTCGTGATCCCGAGCCCGAGGTACAGCGCGAGCACCGCCGAGAACGTGATCCACACGCCGTGGTTCGCGGTGGCCGCCTGTTGCACCTTCAGGTAGTTGTGGACGATCCACGGTTGGCGGCCGACCTCGGTGACGACCCACCCCGCCTCGAGGGCGAGGACGGCCGCGACGCCCGCACCCGCGGCCGGCCAGAGGAACCAGCGCGTCTCGGGGAAGTCCCGCCGGATCCACCATGAGATCGCGTACCAGAGCGCGAGCAGGAGCAGCAGCATCGCGAGGCCGACCATGACGTCCCACGCGAGGTGGACGACGTTCACCTCGCCGATCGTGGGTCGCGCGTTCGACGGCACGGTGTTGAGCCCTTTGACGACCGTGCTCTTCCCTGTGCTCGGGTCCGACAGCCACGAGGCGAGGCCGGGGATCGGGATGCCGCCGGTGATCTTGCCGCTCGAATTCAGGTGACCAAGGAGCGTCTCGGGTACGTCGCTCTTCGTCTTCGGCACGAGCTCGATCGCCGCGAACTTGACCGGCTCGTTGCTGAACACCCAGCGCGCGAGCGTGTCGCCGACGATCATCTGGATCGGCGTGGCGATCGCCGCGACGGTGAACGGGATCGTAAAGCCGAGTCGGTGGTACCGGTCACGCCGCCCGCGGAGCCACGCCGCCGCGTACACGGACGCGATGAGGAACCCGCCGACGACGTACGCGGCGACCACCATGTGCGCCGCCTCGTACGGCATGGCCTTGTTGAAGATGACGCCGATCGGATCGACCTTGACGACCTTGCCCGCCGAGTTCAGCGTGAACCCGCTCGGCTCGTTCATCCACGCGTTCGCGGCGACGACCGACACGCTCCCGCCGATGCCCGCGATCACGATCGGGATACCGGTCCAGAAGTGCGTCCACGGCTTCAGACGCTTCCAGCCGAAGATGTAGATCGCGACGAAGATCGCCTCGGTGAAGAAGAACAGCCCCTCGATCGCGAACGGCACGCCGAACGCCGCGCCGAAGCGGCCCATGAACGTCGGCCACAGGAGGCCGAACTCGAAGCTCAACACCGTGCCGGTCACGGCACCGACCGCGAACGTGACCGCCATGAACTTGGACCACCGCTGAGCGAGGAGCAACGCCGCGGAGTCCTCGTGCTTCAACCCGCGGTAGTTCGCGACGAGTGCCATGAGTCCCCACGCGACGCCGAGCGGTACGAGCACGATGTGGAACGCGAGCGTGAAGGCCATCTGCGAGCGGGCCCACGGCACAGGGTTCACGGCGAGCAGGTGCACGGCGAGACCGACGCGTCAGCGCAGCCGTTCGGCGATGTGCGCTCCGACGCGCAGCGCATTGGCGATGATCGTGAGCGTCGGGTTCACCGCGCCGATCGACGGGAAGAAGGCGGAATCGACGACGAAGAGGTTGTCGACCTCGTGGGCCTTGCAGTCCGTATCGAGGACGGATGTCGCGGGATCCGTCCCGAAGCGCGCCGTGCCTGCCTGGTGCGCCGTCGCAGAGATGTCCATCGCCTCGTGGAGGTAGAGCTTTCGCTCGTGCGTTCCCTCGTGCATCCCGAGCTCCGAGAGCATCGAGTCGAACCGCTTGCGCAGACGCTTCAACCCTTCGGTGTTCGTCGGCTCCAGGTGGAGCCGCACCGTATCGTCCTTCTCGATCGTCACACGGTTCTCCGGTCGGGGCAGGTCCTCCGACGAGAGCCAGAAGTCGACGCCGTGGTGCGCGACGAGGTCGAGCGACCGTCCCGGCGCGACCTTCGCACCCCACGCCATCCAGTGCGGCGCCTTCGACCGGACCATCTCCCCGTCCGACTTGCCGAGCATCTGGATCCCGCCCCACGGGTAGTCCCAGTCCTCGCCTTTCAGGTACCAGTCGTTCATCGCCAGCGTCTTCTGGAATCGCGTCGGGTTCGGCTCCCGCGACAACGCCATCAACGCAAGGTTGTTGTGGCGCACGTAGTTGCGGCCGACCTGATCGGAGCCGTTCGCGAGACCGTTCGGATGCGCGGCGCTCGCGGAGCGCAGCAACAGCAGCGCCGAGTTGAGCGCGCCGCACGACACGACGACGACGTCGGCCGAGAAGCGCACCTCCGTGCCGTCATCGAGCGTCGCCACGACCTCCTTCACCGAGCGGCCGTGCGCGTCGGTCTCGAGCCGGTCGACTCGGGTGTTGGTCAGCAGCTCGACGTTCGGGTGCTCGAGCGCCGGGTCGACGCAGACCGTCTGCGCGTCCGCTTTCCCGCCGACCAGGCACGGGAAGCCGTCGACGCGGTCGCAGCGGATGCAACGGCTCGACGGCAGCGCGGTGCCGCCGTGTCCCTCGTCGAGCATGACGCCGATCGGGAGATGCGACGGGTGCAGCCCGAGTGTCTCGAGGTCGTCGCTCAGCTGCTGGATGCGCGGCTCGTGGCGCAGCGCCGGGTACGGGTAGCCGCCACTCCTCGGTCCCTCGGTGGGATCCTCGCCCCCCGCGCCGTGCACGACGTAGACCTCCTCGGCGGCGGCGTACCACGGCTCGAAGTCGGCGTACGACAGCGGCCACGCCGGTGAGATGCCGCCGTGGTGGGTGATCTCGCCGAAGTCCTCGGGTCGCAGCCTGAACAGCGCGGCGCCGTAGAACTTCGTGTTGCCGCCGACGTAGTAGTTCTGCTCGGGCGTGAACTGCTTCGCGTCCGCGTCGATCCACCGCTCGGTGGTCGTGTACTTGCCGCGGAGGAACACGGCCTGGGTGTCCCAGTTGTCGCGCTCGCGCGGCAGGTAGTCGCCGCGCTCGAGCAACAGGATCCGCTTGCCGGTCGGTGCGAGCTTCCACGTGAGCGTCCCGCCTCCGGCTCCGCTCCCGATGACGATCACGTCGTAGTGCGCGACGGCCATGCCCACCCCCGTCGTCGTGTGGCGTCCGCGCACGATCGTCCGGCTCGTCCGCGCGCGTCGCATCGCCCGCAAGGGATGAAAGGTGCGATCACCCGGTTGGGATGACGAGCGCGCGTCTGGACCGGCGGAGAATCGCTCGATGACGGCTCTCGCCGGGATCCCCAGCCGGAAAGGACGGCGGTCATGAGCACGACGAACGGTCATCCGCGCGTACAGCTCGACCGGCGGTTGCTCATCACCAGCGCAACGCTGGTCGGCATCGCCGGACTCGTGGGCGGGGTCGGCATGGTCATCGGAGGCGTCCTGCTGTCGTCAGCGGCGAAGCAGTGGGTCCGCGGTCTCGACCGGCCGCCGAGCGAGACCGCGAAGGCCGTGCTCGGCCGGGCCAAGGCCGCCACGGCAGCGGGCACCAAGGCGTGGCAGAGCGAGGCCGCGTTCGGTCACTGATCGCCGGACGCGACTCGCTCGTGGCGACGCCACCTGATCCGTTCGCGCTCCTGCGCACCAAGCGCTATGTCGTCCTGCTCGCGCTGGCGGCTGTGCTCGGGATCCCGATCTCGGTCGTCGCGTACTGGTTCCTCGAGCTCGTCGACTGGTCGCAACGTGAGGTGTTCACGAACCTGCCGCGCGCGCTCGGGTTCGCCCACGCGCCCGTGTGGTGGCCGCTCCCCTGGCTGGCGGTCGCCGGCGCTCTCGTCGCGCTGACCGTCCGCTTCCTTCCTGGAACCGGCGGCCATCGTCCCGCGGAGGGATTCAAGCCGGGCGGCACGCCGGAGCCGAGCGAGCTGCCGGGCGTCGCGCTCGCGTCACTCGCGACGCTGGCCTTCGGCGCGGTGCTCGGCCCCGAGGCGCCGCTCATCGCGATCGGTGGAGGGCTCGCGGCGTGCGTACCGCGGTTCGCACGACGCGACTCGCCCGCGGCGACGGTCGCAGTCGTCGCCGCGGTCGGAAGCTTCGCCGCCATCAGCACGCTCCTCGGCTCGCCGATCCTGGCCGCGTTCTTGTTGATGGAGGCGACGGGCCTGGGCGGGCCGATGCTCGAGATGGTGCTCCTGCCCGGACTGCTCGCGGCGGGACTCGGCGCGCTCGTCTTCGTCGGCCTCGACGCGTGGACCGGCTTCGGAACGTTCTCGCTCGCGCTCCCGAACCTCCCGCACTTCGCGCGCCCCGACATCGCGGAGTTCGGCTGGGCGCTCGGGATCGGCGTGGGTGCCGCGCTCGC
>Ga0070739_10003662_pt1 | contig 18918 bp, 16 predicted proteins | sample Coa_R1_7_FD_66445 | JGI IMG/M metagenome (GOLD analysis project Ga0070739, IMG submission 66445) | Surface soil microbial communities from Centralia Pennsylvania, which are recovering from an underground coalmine fire - Coalmine... | ecosystem: Environmental > Terrestrial > Soil > Unclassified ... | reverse complement strand
ATTATCGATGTTCAGCGTCAAGCGGATCACGCGGCTCGGATCGTTCGAGCCGGAGAGCTGGACCTCGCTCACCTGGCCGATCAGGATGCCGTTCAGCCGCACGTCGGCGTTCCGGGCGATCGCCGCGGAATCCGGCATGTAGGTGTAGGCCACGCTTTTGGGCTTGAAGAACCCGATGGTGGCGGACATCAGAAAAATCAAATAAAACAGAATCGCCAGCGCAACCACCGCCAACAATCCCACCCGCAGTTGGGCCCATTTTGTTTTGCTGGTTCCAGGCATGATCTATGAGCTTCCGTGCCGCAGAAATTTGCGTACATAGGGGTCTTGCGCGGACTGAAGCTCCGCTTCGGAGCCTGAAAAATACAGGCGCCCCTCGTGCATCACGAAGAATTTGGTGGTCACCCGCCGTCCTTGAGCCGCGTCGCCTGCGACTCGTTCAATACTCCCATTGCCGGGATTGTAGCGGAAGTTGGCCATCAGATGCCCGTCCAGATAACGGTGGGTAACCATTATGGTAGCGGTATTGCGTAAATCGCGCTCCTTCAAAATCAGGCCGATGATCGTGTTGGCGGTAATGGGATCCAGGCCCGCGGTCGGAGAATCGTAGAGCATCAGCGGCGGCTCGGTCACCACGGCGCGCGCGATTCCCACGCGGCGGCGCATGCCGCCGGAAAGCTCGCTCGGGTATTTGTCCAGGGTTTGATCGAGCTCCACGAAGTGCAGCGCCTCGCGGACGCGTTCGCCCACGCTGCGCGGTCCGCTGCCGTTGGTGTGCGCGGCGGCCAGTTGCAGGGCGCGCTGGTTCAGCAGCGGGTAGGCGACGTTGTCCTCGATGGTGAGCGAATCGAAGAGCCCGCCCTCCTGAAACAAAATTCCGACCTTTGCGCGGATATCGAACAACTGCTGCTCCTTCAGATGGGTGATCTCTTCGCCGAAGAGATACACGCGGCCCGAATCGGGCTTGAGCAGACCTAACGCGACCTTGAGCAGAGTGGTTTTACCGCTGCCGGCGGCGCCGAAGATGACGCGCGTTTCCCCGGCTCCCATTTCGAAGGATACGTGGTCCAGCGCGACGGTTGTGCCGAACCGCAGGCTCACGTCCTCGAACCGGACTACGCACGAATCCGCGCTCATGTAAGGAACAGGAAGAAGCGGCCGATCATGGCGGTGAACAGAAAGATCCAGATGTCGGCCACCACCACGGCTTTCGTGGTGGCGCGGCCCACTCCCTGGGTTCCCCCGGTGGTCCGCATGCCGTAAAAGCAGCCCACCATAGCCAGAATAATCGCGAATACGAAAGGCTTGATCAGACCCTGGGCGATATCGTTGTATTCCAGATATTGCCAGGTGGAAGACCAATACGCAGAGCCAGTAATGTTCAAAAGAAAGAACGCAATCAAAAATCCGCCAATCAGTCCCACGAAATCCGCCACGATGGTGAGCAGCGGCAGCATGAAGGCCGTGGCGATCAGCCGCGGCGTGACCAGCTTCTGGATCGGATCGGTGCCCAGCGCGCGCATCGCGTCGATCTGCTCGGTCACTTTCATGGAGCCGAGTTCGCTGGCCATGCCGCTCGAGTTGCGGCCTGCCACCAGCAGCGCCGTCAGCACCGGCCCAAGTTCCCGAATCAGCGAAAACGAGACGATCTGCCCCACCTGTCCCTGCGCGCCGTAGGTGGTCAGCGCGCGGGCCATCTGCATGGCCATAATGATGCCGCTGAACACGCCCACGAAGATCACGATGGGCAGCGAGCCCACGCCGATAATGTCCATCTGCTGGAAAATATCGTCGGCGTAATGCGGGCTCCGGAACACATTGCGGAAGGCCCGGAGCGTGAGATAAATGAAATCCTGAAACGACTCAATGGGCGCTTTTAGGAAATCGAGCAATCGGAGTCCCCCGGGGTTAGAGCGCGCCGCGCCACCGCGGCGGCTGCGCTATGGACGATGCTAACATGAGGATCGCAAAGTGAAAGGTCTCACGGACATTCCCGGAATCCTGGTGGGCCACGCTTCCGATTATGACGGATTGACCGGCTGCACGGCCATTCTGTGCGAGGCTGGAGCCGTGGCGGGCGGCGATATTCGCGGCTCGGCCACCGGCACTACCGATTGGGATGTTCTGAGCCCGCGGCACGTTACAGACCGCATTCACGGCGTTTCCCTGGCTGGGCGGAGTGTCTTCGGCCTGGAGGCGGCCAGCGGCGTGCGCTCATTCCTGGAGCACAAGGGCGTGGGCTTCCCGTTTGGCGGCCTGCGAATTCCCGTTGTTCCCGGCGCCATCATTTTTGATTTCGGCATCGGCAAAACCAGTATCCGGCCCACGCGCGAGATGGGCGAGGCGGCCGCCGCCGCGGCCACCAGCAAGGCGGTCGAGGAAGGCGCGGTGGGCGCGGGCACGGGCGCCACCGTCGGCAAAACGCTCGGCCTCAAACAGGGCATGAAATCCGGGCTGGGCTCCTGGACCGTCGAACTGGAGGGGCGCTACAAGGGCGTGCTGGTCTCCGCGCTGGCCGTTGTGAACGCGCTGGGCGATGTTCGCGACCCGGCAACCCGAAAGATCCTCGCCGGCGCGCGGCGCAGCGAGACCAGCATGGAGTTCGCCGATGGAGCCCGCGTCATGATGGGGGGATCGCCCGCGGCGCAGCGCGGCAACACGACTCTGGTGGTGGTCGCCACCAACGCGCAGCTTACTAAGATCGAAGCCACGAAGCTGGCCGAACTGGGACAGCTCGGCGTGGCCCGCGCCATCGACCCCGTGAACACGATGAATGACGGCGACATCGTGATCGCGATGAGCGCAGGAACCGCCACGGCGCCCGTGGATGCCTTGGGCGTCGCGGCGGCTCAGGCGGTGGCGGAGTCGATCGTGCGGGCCGTAAAGATGGCTCCACCGATGGGGGGCCTGCCCGGCCTGAAGAAATAGACTCCGCGCCGCGCACGGTACGATAGAGTCAGACATTTTATGCGGCTGGGCAGGTTGCTCATTGTAGCCTCCATCGTCCTGATTGTGGCCTTCGTGGGCGACACCTACCTCAAGCGCAAGGCCATGTTGGTCAAGGCCGCGCCGACCGCCCCCGCTCCGCTCGGCCTGGGCCTGGAAGCGCGCGGCACCCGAATGTGCCACTCCGAATACGAAGGCGACCGCAAGAAAGTCGAGGTCTGCGCCGAAAAATACCGCCAGCTAAGCGAACCTTCCATGATGGAGCTCGATAAAGTCGAGCTCAAAATTTACCACAAGGACGCGGCTGAGTACGATCTCATCGAAAGCGGGCAGGCGCAGTTCGATATCGCCGGCAAGTCGCTGTATTCCGATGGCGGCGTCGAAATCACCATGGGCGTCAAAACGGACGGAGAGGAGCCCAGCGGCCGCCTGCTGAAAATCCGCAGCTCCGGGGTGCGCTTCGCGAGCGATACCGGCAAGGCCACCACGGACCGGCCCGCCACGTTCGAGTTCGATGCCGGAAGCGGATCGGCCACCGGCGCCGAGTACGATCCCAGCTCGCGGGAACTCCATCTGCGTAGCAAGGTGGTGCTGCACTGGGTCGGCCGCACTCCAGGAACGGCTCCCATGGAGGTGGAAGCCGGGGAGGCCATGTACTATGAGCGGGAATCCAAGGTGCTGCTGTACCCGTGGTCGAAACTGAAGCGCGACCACCTGCGGCTGGAAGCGGGCCGCTCTGAGGTGATCCTCCAGAAGGGCGAGATCGACCACGCCGATGTCCGCCAGGCTCACGGCGTCCAGGACGATCCTGGACGCAAAGTCGAATTCGCCGCCGACCTGCTGGGACTGCACTTCGCCGCGGCCGGAGGCCATTCGATGCTGATCCGGCACATCGACGGGGAGCAGCATGCGCGTCTGGTGTCCAGTTCGGATACCGCCCGCACCACGGTGACCGCCGACCACCTGGACATGGACTTTGACTTGTCCACCGGCGAGAGCACGCTCGAAAAAAGCTTCGCCAGCGGCCACAGCGTCGCCGAAACCGTCCCGCTCCCGAGGCCGGGCGCCGAGGCCGGCGATACGCGCATTCTCCGCAGCGACGTGCTGCGGCTGAAGATGCGTCCGGGCGGCAGGGAAATGGAATCGGCCGAGACGGACGGGCCCGGCACGCTGGAGTTTATCCCGAATCGCGAAGGCCAGCCAAAACGTACGCTCCAGGGCGACAAGATTTGGATCGCGTACGGGGCCGAGAACCGGATTCAGTCGTTCCGCTCGATCAACGTAACCACCCGCACGGACAAGCCCCCCACGGCCAGACAGGCCGCGCCGCCGCCGGCGCTGACCCAGAGCAAAGAAATTCTTGCAACCTTCGATCCGGCCACCGGTGACCTTGCGCGCGTTGAGCAGAAGACCAATTTCCGCTATCAGGAGGGCGACCGGCAGGCCCGCGCCGATGACGCCGTTCTGGAGCAGCAGAAGGACCTGATCACGCTCAATGGCGGCGCCCGCCTGTGGGACCCTACCGGCTCGGCTGCGGCGGACCGCATCGTAATGAATCAGAAATCCGGGGATTACACGGCCGAAGGCCACGTCGTCTCGACGCGGCAGCCAGACAAGGACGGAAAATCTTCGGCGATGCTTTCAACCGAGGAGGTCTTGCAGGCGCGGGCGCAGCGGATGACCTCGGCGAACGGCAACAAGAAGATCCATTACGAAGGGCAGGCGGTAGCGTGGCAAGGCGCGAACCGGGTGGAGGCGGACCGGCTGGATATCGACCGCGACAAGCAGATCCTGGAAGCCCACGGCCAAGTGGTCAGCCAGTTCGTCGATAAATCGAAGGACGGCAATGCCAGAGACAAAGGCGCCACAGCCGGCAAGGCAGCAGCGCCCGTGTTCACCGTGGTCCGTGCGCCGGACCTCGTCTACCACGAAGACACCCGGCTTGCGATTTACCAGGGCGGCGCGACGATGACCCGGCCGGACCTGACCGTGGCAGGCCGCGAGATTCGCGCGTATCTGAAAGATTCTGATTCGGATTCGTCGCTGGACAAGGCCTTCGCGGACGGAGCCGTCCGGATCGATAGCACCCGAGTGCAGCCGGGCGGGCCGAAGCGGACCCGGACCGGCACCAGCGAGCACGCCGAATATTATGCCGGCGAAAGCAAAGTAATCCTGGAGGGCGGACCGCCGTTATTAGTCGATAGCCTGAGAGGAAAAACCACCGGCAAACAATTGACCTGGTGGGCCAACAATGACCGGCTGGTGGTGGATGGAGAAGAGAGCAAGCCTGCCCGAACCAACGTCCGAAAAAAATAGCGGCTCGCGGAAGCGCTGCCGCACTCTCCGGCCGGATCGTCCACAATGGTAGAAGCCGGGCGGGGAGGATCGCCTCCCGCCGTGTAAAGATCACTGTGCACACACTCCAAACGGAGGAGATCACCAAGACATACCGAGGACGAAAGGTGGTGGACAACGTCTCCGTGCGCGTGAAGCAGGGCGAAGTCGTCGGGTTGCTGGGACCGAACGGCGCGGGCAAAACGACGTCCTTCTACATGATCGTCGGATTGATCACGCCCGATGCCGGCAAGGTCCGCCTCGACGATCACGACCTGACCGCGCTGCCGATGTACAGGCGCGCCCACCTCGGCATCAGCTATCTGCCCCAGGAGGCTTCCGTTTTCCGTAAGCTCACCGTAGAGAACAACCTCATGGCGATCCTGCAAACGCTTCCGCTGAACCGGCGCGAGCGGCGGGAGCGCATGAACCAGTTGATTGCGCAGTTGGGCCTCGAGCAGGTGCGGCACAGCAAGGGCTATATGCTCTCCGGCGGCGAGCGCCGCCGCGTGGAGATCGCGCGCAGCCTGGTTCTGCAACCCAGCTTCCTGCTCCTGGATGAGCCTTTCTCGGGTATCGATCCCATCCAGGTCCTGGAACTGCAACGGATCATCAACGATCTGAAGCGCTCCGGAATCGGCATTCTGATGACGGACCACAACGTGCGCGAGACGCTGGCGGTGACCGACCGGGCCTACATTATCAACGAGGGGCGCATTTTCCGGTCTGGCACGCCGGACGAGCTCGGCAGCGATCCCGAGGTCCGGCGCGTGTACCTCGGCGAGAACTTCAACCTCGAATGGCAGAGCGGGCGCTGGCAGGTGCCCGCGGAGTAAGCGGCACGGCGCGCCACTTCCACATCGGCTCTTCGGGCTGGCACTACAAGCACTGGATCGGGCCCTTCTATCCGCGGGGGCTGTCCGCTTCGAACATGCTCGCCTGGTACGCGGAGCGGTTCGAAACCGTCGAGATCAACAACAGCTTCTACCGTATGCCTTCCGAAGCAGCCGTACGGAAGTGGGCCGAAACCGTGCCGCCGGATTTCCGCTTCGCAGTCAAAGCCAGCCGTTACATCACCCACATGAAAAAGCTGAAGGATCCGGAGGCGGCCCTGCAACGTTTTCTGCCCGTGGTGGAAGGCCTGCGGCGCAAGCTGGGGCCGATTCTGTTTCAGCTTCCGCCGCAATGGCCGCCCGATCTGGAGCGCTTCTCGGCGTTTCTGGACGCTCTGCCGCCGCGCCATCGCTATGCGTTCGAGTTCCGCAATCCGGAATGGCACGCCGATCCGGTTTACCGGCTGCTGGAAAAGCGCCGCGCGGCGTTCTGCATTTTCGATATGGCGGGCTTTGCTTCGCCCGTGCGGATCACGGCCAAGTTCGCCTATGTCCGGCTGCACGGCCCTGGCGGCAAATATCAGGGCCGATACAGCCGGCGCGAGCTGGAGCGTTGGGCCGGGACCATCGAACGCTGGCGGCTCGCCGACGTCTTTGTGTACTTCGATAATGATGAGCGTGGGTTCGCGGTGCGGAACGCGGCCGAGCTCCAGCGCATGCTCGCCGGAGCGGCGCCGGAAACACTTCGCCCCCCGCAGACTCTCAAAAGATGAGGGCCTGCAAATAATATGAACCTTTTCACAAATCAGGAATTCAATTCTCTGGAAGACCTTTTTGTCAATCAACTGGAGGATCTCTACGACGCGGAGAAACGGATCGTCAATGCCTTGCCGAAGATGGCCGAAACGGCCGCGGCGCCCGCTCTTCGCCGGGCCTTTCAGGAGCACCTGGAACAGACGCGGCACCACGTCGATCGCCTGGATACGATCTTCCGGCAACTCGGCCGCACTCCGCAGCGCGAAGCCTGCGAAGCCATGAAGGGGTTGCTGCGGGAAGGCGACGAGATGATCGGCGCCAAAGGCGATCCCGATGTTCGCGACGCGGCTCTCATCGCCGCCGCGCAGCGAGTGGAGCACTACGAAATGGCAGGATACGGGACCGCCCGCACTTTCGCTCTGCGCCTGGGCCACACCGACGCCGCCCGGCTGCTCCAATCCACCCTTCAGGAAGAGGTGGCGGCCGACAAGAAGCTCACCGAAGTGGCCGAGACGGAAGTGAACGCCCGAGCGGCGCGCTAGTGCGGGAGCCCCGGCTCAGAAACTGTTCCGGAACAACAGAATCAGGTCGATGATCAGAATGGCCACCACCATCGCTTCCAGTACGAACGCCCGTGACTGGTGAAATTGGTTCGTCATGGAATCGTACAGGCTGCCCGCAATCCGCAATTTTTGCTCCACCAGATTCCGGTAGTCGCCTACGCCCACCTTTTGGGAAGCCAAACGATAGGCGCGCGCGTAAAACATATCGCTCAGAAATTTGATGGCATTATCGGAGCGCTCGGACAGTTCGATCACTTCGAGTCGCATTGCGTTCAGCCGCTCCGCCTCCCGGCCCATCCGCCAGCCGGAAAGCAGCCCATGCGGACGGTCCAGTTGTTTGTAAACATTTTGGAGGACCCGCGTGAGCGCTTCATCATAGTGGCGGAACTCGAGCAGTTGAGTATTGGCGTACTCCAGCAGTTGGCGGGACGCCGCGGCCCCCTCGGGTGTGTCGTAGAGAAAGGCGGCCGTCCATCCCGCCACCAGCAGATCCTCAGGGTAATACGACAGCCTCGATTGCAGGGCCTCTTCCCGCTCCATGTCGGAGAGCTCCACCGATTCGCCGCGAATGATTCTGACCATCTGATCGCCGAACTCAGCCAGCATGGCTTTAGCCGTCAGTGGCGCGCCGCTGGAATCCACCGCGCGGTTCACTTGTACGACACAGTAATCTTCGCTCAGCCAGGATGAATAGGGCTGCACGAGCGCGGGTTGAAAACGTTTCAGACGCCCCCGTAGAAGCTCCGCGCTTACACTCTCGATCTCGGGCTCTCCAATCCAGCGGGCAGAGAAACGAACCAGCCCCTCCCAATCGGTCTGGAAGGGCAGTTCCATCTCGACCGAAACGACTCCGTAATCGAAATACTTGATGCGGCAGTCCCATTTTTCGCCGCGGCTCAACGCAACCGGACCGGCCTCCTCCACGACCGGCGGATCCTGAAAACGCACATACTCCGGCGCCGGGTGTTTGAAGGTCGGGGCCCGCCCGGGAGCTTGGGCGCCGAGGATATCGCGCATCTTCGACATGACGATCTGCTCGGCCACGTCATAGAACACGAATGCGAAAAACGACCCCTGCAAACCTGTCATGGTGCTGGTTGAGAGGGCGCCGGCAGAGGGCGCACCGGTTGCGGCGTACTCAGAACCTCCGCGCATTTTTACTCCCACCGGCCCCACCGCAGCGGCGTAGCGCCCGAACCGGCGTCCTTATTGCTGGATCACTTTCACCAGAAAGTAACTCACCGACTTGGGAGCTTCCTTGAACCAGTGTGGCGTCCGCGCGGGGATCACCACCACATCGCCTTTCGCCAGACGCCGCGTTTCCCCGCCCTGAATGCCGGCGCCGAGCCGTGCAGCGACTTCACCGGCGTTGAGATCGCTGGCGCCCGGTCTTGAAGCTGCATGAATCGTCAGCGCGGCAGCCAGCAGCGCCACCAGAGCAAAAAGAATTTTCATGCGGACCCCCGGTAGATCAAGCCGGAATCACTGTATCACGCGGACCGGGAATCGGTCAACGCGGCGTTATTCCGCGAACCAGCCTCCGGCGGCGGCTCGAATTTCCGCGTCCGGCAGGAATTTTCGAGAGACCCGGCGCTGGCGGGTGCGAGTCTCCTACTTGCCGACCAGATGTTCCACATCCCGGTTGTTTTCCGGGCAGATAAACTCGTAAATTTCCTCATCCGGGGCCAATTCCGTGGCCTTCTTCAACGTCCACGGCTTGGCCAGCGCGCCGGGATCTTCCACCGTGATGTCGATTTCCAGATGGCCCAGATCCGGCCGCCGGTACCGCTCGATGACGTGCAATTTATCGGTGTGGGGATGCAGATCCTCGTCGAGCCAAACCTGGTCGTTAAAGCCCACGCGATCGATGACCAGTGTGTCGCCCTCCCAATGCCCCACGTTGTGCCCGTACCAGGCCGGATTCGGGTCCTTGGGGTGCGCCCTGCCATCTAAATAAATTTGATGGAAGCCTGGGGAATCGTCATCGGAGACTTCGATCATCATCTTGGGACTCTGCACGAACTCAAATAGCGGCCCGAGACGCAGCACGGCGGCCGGCAGGCAGCGCGCCTGTGGCGTGTCTTTTCTATTATTCGTGAGGCGTTCCTGGGCCACTTTTTCGGCCCAGGGCAGAAACTCGGGTTTGCCCGGATCCACCGTCACGGGCCTCCACCAGACGCCCGAGAAATCGGGCTTGCCGTCGATGGTGCGCGGTGTCGGGCCGGAGGGCGCGTGATGGCGCTTCTGCGCGGCTTCGATGGCCGTGCGATCCTCGCCGAGCGTGCTGAGCTGCGTCGTGTCCTCCAGGCGGATATCGAGTGGAAGGGTCTGGCCTTGTTCCAGCACGACGCCCTTCTTCAAGTACGGCTTCAAGCCGCCAACATTGACGGAAATGTCGTACTTTCCCGCGGGCAGATTCAGGATCGAATACTTGCCCGTGGCGGAAGCGGTGCCGCTGCGCATCTTGCCGGTTTCGAGGTTCTTCGCCATGACCTGCGCGTTTTCGACGCCCTCGCCCAGCGGGTCGGTGACGGTGCCGGAAATCGTTCCCGCGCCAGCGCAGACACTGAAAAAGAAAAGAGAAATCGCGAATCGCATGTTGCGGCCAGTATAACCCGTGCGCCCGCTAAATCGACAGCCGGAACTCCCCGCCCAGTTCCCGCAACGCGAGACTCGTCTCCCGAGCCCCGGCCGCCGCGAGCAACCTCTCGATCGGCTCTTTCCGCGGCTCGCGGCCCAGCGCAAACGTCTGATGATGAATGGGAAGAACAAAATCGGCGCCGGCGTGTTCGCCCATTTGCCAGGCCTGCTCCGGATTGCAGTGCGCTCCAATCCACGGGTTATACGCGCCAATCGGCATGAGAGCCAGATGCACGCCCTGCGGGGGGCGGTTGCGCCGGAAGGAATCGGTGAATGCGGTGTCGCCGGCAAACAGGATGCGATAGCGGCCGGCGTGGATCAAATACCCGTTGTAGCCGCGGAAATCGTCATGCAGCAGGCGGCGGCCCCAATGGCGAACCTGAATCGCCCGCACCGAGACCGGTCCCGCCAGCGCTGTCTCGCCCCAGCCGATTTCGGTGACGCGTTTGTATTTCCGGATGCACAGCAAATCCGACGTTCCGCGGGCCGTAATCACCTCGGTCCCGGCGTGGCAAAGCCTCCGCAGCGTCGGAAGATCGAAATGATCCATGTGCGCGTGCGAGAGCAGGATCAGATCGATGTGCGGCAGATCCTTCAGGCTTACGGCCGGACGAACCAGCCGGCGGACGCCGAGCGCCATCGGCCCCAGATGAATCCCCGCTTTCAGGCTGAAAATCGGGTCGGTGAGAATCGTGTAGCCGTCGATCTGCAATAGCACCGTGCTATGGCCGATCCAGGCGGCGTACAGACCCCGGCTGGTCCAATGATGGATCTGCGGGCGCAGCGCAGCTTTGGGGAGCCCCCGCACAGGCTTCGCGTAGCGGTACACCGAAGACGGCGCCACAACCTGGGAGTGCCGGGGAACCCAGAGCCGGGTGTTCGCCTTTCCTTCTTTAAACATTCAATTCTGCTTCGACCGCTCCGGCGGCAACCGCCCTCCTCGATTTTAACAATCTCCCGGTTCAGTTAGTTTCGAAATAAGTCGCTTGCCCGAGAATCTCTCTCCCGAGAATCTCTCTAGAGAGATCCGCTTTCATCGCGCCCCGTGGACCAGGAGTCCGTTATAATCGGGTTTCAGGGGGTATCTATGCCACTCAGGAGATTGCGGTGAAGCGCGCTGGTTCCGACGATTCTCTCCGCTGCTCGTTCTGTCACAAGAGCCAGGACGTTGTCGGAAAGCTGATCTCCTCCCCGTCAGATTATCCTCGCGCTTACATCTGCGACGAATGCATCGCAGTGTGCAATTCGATCCTCGAAGATGACCGCCACGATAACCAGTACACTCCCCACAAGCTGCCCAAGCCGCTCGAGCTGAAAGAGTATCTGGACCAGTACGTGATCGGCCAGGACGCCACGAAGAAGAAACTCGCCGTCGCCGTTTACAACCACTACAAGCGCATTCAGATGAACAAACAGCGCGCCGGCGAAGTGGAGCTGTCCAAGTCCAACATCCTGTTGATCGGGCCCACGGGCACCGGCAAAACGCTGCTGGCGCAGACGCTGGCGCGTATTCTCGACGTGCCGTTCGCGATTGTGGACGCCACGACGCTGACCGAAGCTGGCTACGTCGGCGAGGATGTAGAGAACATAATTTTGCGCCTGCTGCAGAACGCCGATTGGGACGTACAGCGCTGCCAGCAGGGCATTATTTACATCGACGAAATCGATAAGATCGGCCGCAAGGATGAAAATCCCTCGATCACCCGCGACGTGTCCGGCGAAGGCGTTCAGCAGGCCCTGTTGAAGATCCTGGAAGGCACCGTCGCCAACGTGCCGCCCCAAGGCGGGCGAAAGCATCCCCACCAGGAGTTCACCCCCGTCGATACCACCAACATCCTGTTTATCTGCGGCGGAGCCTTCATCGGCCTCGAAAAGACCATCTCCCGCCGCGTCGGCACCCGGACGATCGGCTTCTCCAACCCCGAAGAAGCCGCCCGCGAGGCCCGCCGCGCCGGAAGCTCCGGCCGCCGCGACGTGGGTATGTTGGAACAGGTCCAACCGGTCGATCTCATCAAGAGCGGCTTTATTCCCGAATTCATCGGCCGCTTACCCGTGGTCGCCGTGCTGGAAGATCTGAGCAAGGAAGCGCTGGTCCAGATCCTGACCAAGCCCAAGAACGCCATCATCCGGCAGTATCAGAAGTTGTTCGAGTTCGAGAATGTTAGACTGAAGTTTAGCGACGACGCTCTGGAAGCCATCGCACAGTTGGCTATGGAACGGAAAGTCGGAGCGCGCGGGCTCCGCATGATCCTCGAAGATCTGATGTTGGACCTGATGTATTACCTGCCCTCGTATAAGAAGGTCCGCGAGTTCCTGGTCACCAAGGAAATGGTGATGACCCAGAAGATCAACATGGCTCTGCTGGAGAAGGCAGGCTAAAGACCGGCCGCTTCCGGGCAGCCGCGGCTCCGGGTTAGTTTGGATCCGCGTGAGAAAGCCAGCGGTTTGAAACGTTAGAAATGTTGAGCTTAAAAGAAAAATCTGATACACGCCGTTTGCCGATGATGCCCATTCGGGACGTCGTCATTTTCCCGCACATGATGACGCCGTTTGTCGTGGGGCGCGAATCGAGCGTGAGAGCGCTCGAGGAAGCGCTCGCCGGAGATCGCAAGATCTTTCTAGCGACCCAGCACGACGCCAGCGTCGATGAGCCCCGGCCGGACGAGATTTTTTCAGTCGGCACGGTAGCCAATATCGTCCAGAGCTTGAAACAGTCCGACGGCAACATCAAGGTTCTCGTCGAAGGCGTGGAGCGCGGCAAGATCCTTTCCGTCAGCGAGGAGGAGGGCTACTTCCGCGCCACCGTCAAGACCTCCACCTACCGCGTGGAGTCCGGGCCCCAGCTCGATGCGCTGACTTCCCGCGTCACCAGCCTGTTCGAGCAGTACGTCAAGATCAGCCAGAACGTCAACTACGATTCGATGGTGGCGGCGGTGCGCGGCGACGACCCCGGCAAACTGGCGGACACGGTCGGCGCCAATCTCCAGCTTGCGCTTGAGGAAAAGCAGGAGCTGCTCGAGATCTTCGATCCCATCGACCGGCTCACCCGCGTTGCCGAGATGCTGGACATCGAGATCGAGAAACTCAACGTCGACCGCACCATCCAGGGCCGCGTCAAGCGCCAGATGGAAAAGGCGCAAAAAGAGTATTACCTCAACGAGAAGATCAAGGCGATCCAGAAGGAGCTCGGCCGCGGCGAAAAGAGCGAGTTCGACGAGCTTAAGAAAAAAATCGAAGCCGCGGGCATGACCAAGGACGCGCACGAAAAGGCCATGGCGGAGCTGAAGCGGCTGGAGCAGATGCCGCCCATGTCGGCCGAATCGACGGTTTCGCGCAATTATCTCGATTGGCTCCTGGCCGTGCCGTGGAAGAAGAAGTCGAAGGAAATCCGCGATCTGCCCTTTGCACAGTCGGTTCTGGAAGGCGATCACTACGGCCTGGAGAAGATCAAAGAACGCATCCTTGAATTCCTGGCCGTGCGCCGCCTGGTCAAGGATCCCAAGGGCTCGATTCTGTGCTTCGTGGGGCCTCCGGGCGTGGGCAAAACGTCGCTGGGCATGTCGATCGCGAAGGCCACCGGCCGCAAGTTCGTGCGCCTGTCGCTCGGCGGGGTGCGCGATGAAGCCGAAGTGCGGGGCCATCGCCGCACCTATATCGGAGCTCTCCCCGGCCAGATCATCCAGATGATGAAGAAGGCTGGAGTGCGCAACCCGGTATTCATGCTGGACGAAATCGACAAGATGTCCACGGACTTCCGCGGCGATCCCTCCGCGGCGCTTTTGGAAGTTCTCGATCCGGAACAGAACTACATGTTCATGGATCACTACCTGGACGTCGAATACGATCTGAGCCAGGTGTTCTTTATCGCCACCGCGAACGTTCTGCACACCATTCCGCCCGCGTTGCAGGACCGCATGGAAGTGATCCGTCTTTCGGGCTACACCGACCTTGAGAAGATGGAGATCGCCAAGCGCTTCCTGGTTCCGAAACAGCTCAAGCAAACCGGTCTTACCGAACAGCAAATCGCATTTCCGGACGAAGGCATTCAGGAACTGGTCCAGCACTATACGCGCGAAGCCGGCGTGCGCAATCTGGAGCGCGAAATAGGCAATGTGTGCCGCAAGGTGGCGCGGTCCGTGGTGAATCTTCAGTCCGCCGCCGACAATCAAAGAGGCAACGGCGGGAAGAAGGCCAAGAAGCCGGCGGAGAAGCCCAAGTCGGAACCCACGGTCATCACGGCTTCCAAAGTCAACGAGCTACTGGGTCCACAGAAGTTCCGCGAGCAGTTGGCCGATAAAAAGAACGAGGTTGGCGCCACCGTGGGGCTGGCGTGGACCGAAGTCGGAGGCTCGATCCTGACCACCGAAGCCGCGATCATGGAAGGCCGTGGACGGCTGACCACCACCGGCAAGCTCGGCGACGTCATGCAGGAATCGGCCCAGGCGGCCATGAGCTATGTTCGCAGCCGGGCCCACCAGATGGGCCTGCCGCGGGACTTTTACCGGCACCTGGATATTCACCTGCACGTACCGGAAGGCGCGATCCCCAAGGACGGGCCTTCGGCGGGCATCACGATCGCAACCAGCATCACCAGCGCGCTGACCAGCATTCCGGTGCGCGCCGATATCGCCATGACGGGAGAGATCACCGTGCGGGGGCGGGTGTTGCCCATCGGCGGTCTGAAAGAAAAGCTGCTCGCCGCACACCGGCATGGCATCCGGGAAGTGGTTCTTCCGGCGGATAATGAAAAGGATCTTCCCGATATCCCGGAGAACATCCGGAACGAGATGAAACTGCATTTCGTCGAATCAATGGACCAGGTGCTCAAGCTGGCCCTGGAGAGGGAATTGGAGATGGCGCCTCTGGCGGGTATGCTCACCGCCGCAGAGATCGTCGCGCGCTCCAGAGACGAGAAAATCACCCATTAGGGGCCGGGGGCCGGTCGCCAGGCGTCAGTTTTCGGGTCTTCCTGGCCGCTGGTCTCTGGCCGCTGGCCCCTCTTAAATGGCGGCCCGGTTTATAATAAGTGCAGCCCGGCCGGAGCAGTTTCCGCCCGAAGCGGAACCTGAAGTCGCGTTTCTGGGCCGCAGCAACGTCGGCAAGTCCAGCCTGCTAAACGCGTTGGTGGGCGGGGGCGATCTGGCGTTCACAAGTTCCCGGCCTGGATGTACGCAGTGGATTAATTTCTACCAGGTCGATGGTGGTTACCGCTTCGTCGACCTGCCTGGATATGGCTTCTCCAAAGTTCCCCCTGACAAATCGCGGGAGTGGAAAGAGCTGATTGAGCGTTACTTGAAGGATCGCCGGGCGCTGCGCCTGGCGGTTCTGATGGTGGATGCCCGGCGCGGATGGATGCAAACGGATCTGCAATTGCGGGAGTGGTTAGAAGTCCATGAGCGCCCGTATGTTGTGGCAGTTACGAAAATCGACAAGCTTAAGTCTCAAAGAGCAAGGCATGAAAGCCAGACAGCGCTTCGCGCTCACCTGCCTCAGGGGTCCGCAGGCGAACTGCTGGAATGCTCGGCCGTTACAGGCCGGGGAGTGAGGGAAATTTGGCAAGCAATTTTGAAAACCCTGAACAAATGAAAGACCAGAACCCGGGAGCCGGTCCCCAGACGGCCACTCCTCAGGCTGGCACGAACCCACCGGAAACGGGCGCGGCGGCGAAGGCCGAGGCCCCTCCGGCCAAATCGGAGACCCCCAAGGCGGACCCGCCGGCGAGAACGCGGACCCGGCCGGCCGATAAGAACGCCGCGGAGGCCAAACCGCCGGCTTCGGACGCAAAGGCGCCAGCGGAGGTGAAGGCCCCGGCGGCCGCAGAGGCGAAGCCAGCGGCCCAGCCTGCTTCCGTTCCGACCGCGCCCGGTGCTGCTGCGCCAAATGCCAAACCGGCCGAGACCAAGGAAAATGAGGTTGTACCGGCGGCAGCGCCCTCGCCGCAGGGCCGGTTATTCGATCCCAAGCGGCGCCATCAGCAGCAAGCTGGACAGGCTCGCAACGGAGCCGCGCTGGATCTGGTGGAGCTCAAGGACATGAGCATCCAGAAGCTCAACGACATCGCCAAGGATCTGGGCGTCCAGGGCTTCGCCGGGTTCCGCAAGCAGGAGTTGATCTTCAAGATCCTGCAAGTCCAGGCTGAAAAGAGCGGACTCATCTTCTCCGAAGGCGTGCTGGAGTGCCTGCCCGACGGCTTCGGCTTCCTCCGCGCGCCGGAGTACAACTATCTGCCCGGCCCCGACGACGTCTACGTCTCGCCCTCGCAGATCCGGCGCTTCGACCTGCGCACCGGCGACACCGTCAGCGGCCAGATCCGCCCGCCCAAGGAAGGCGAGCGCTACTTCGCCCTCATCAAAGTCGACGCCATCAACTTCGAGCCTCCCGAGGAGGCCCGCAACAAGATCTTCTTCGACAATCTGACACCGCTTTATCCCCAGTCGCGGCTGAAGATGGAAACGACGAAAGACAATTATTCGGGCCGGGTGCTGGACCTCATCACGCCCATTGGCAAGGGCCAGCGCGGGCTGATCGTGGCCGCCCCCCGCACCGGCAAGACGATGCTGCTGCAATCCATTGCCAATTCGATTACCACCAACCACCCCGAAGTGACCCTGATCGTGCTGCTGATCGATGAGCGGCCCGAAGAAGTCACCGATATGCAGCGTTCGGTGAAAGGCGAGGTCATCAGTTCCACGTTCGACGAGCCTGCGTCACGCCACGTGCAGGTCGCCGAAATGGTGATCGAAAAAGCCAAACGCCTGGTGGAGCACAAGAGAGACGTGGTGATTCTGCTGGACTCGATCACTCGCCTGGCGCGAGCGTATAACACCGTGGTGCCGCCATCCGGCAAGGTTTTATCGGGCGGCGTGGATTCCAACGCGCTCCAGCGCCCCAAGCGCTTTTTCGGCGCGGCCCGCAATATCGAAGAAGGCGGCTCGCTCACCATCATCGCCTCCGCCCTGATTGACACTGGCAGCCGGATGGACGACGTAATCTTCGAAGAGTTCAAGGGCACCGGCAACATGGAAGTCCATTTGGATCGCAAGCTGATGGACAAGCGCGTGTTCCCCGCCATCGACATCACCAAGTCCGGCACCCGCAAGGAAGAACTGCTGGTTCCGCGGGAGGAGCTCAACCGCGTCTATGTTCTGCGCCGCGTGCTGAATCCGCTCTCGCCGGTCGAGAGCATGGAGCTGCTGATCGACAAGCTCTCCAAGACCCGCACCAATGCCGAGTTCCTCGCGTCCATGAGCGCGTAGAATGGAGAACTGGAGCGCCCATGGCCGCCAACGCCCCCCCGAAGCCGCCTTGCTTTGAAGAGGGCGGGAAAAGCCGCAAAACCGCGTGTTCCGCCTGCCCGGCGCGGCGGCTGGCCCCGCCGGCGCCGAGAAAGATGGTATATTTCCCCGGCCGGGACGGGATCTAGCCCACATGGGCCGCATCCGGATCCTCTCCGACACCGTCGCCAATAAAATCGCCGCGGGCGAAGTCGTCGAACGCCCGGCCAGCGTCGTCAAGGAACTGCTCGAAAATTCCCTCGACGCCGGCGCCACCGAGTTCCACCTGGAAGTCGAGGCCGGGGGCCGCCGCCTGATCCGCCTGGCCGATAACGGCAGCGGCATGATGCGCGACGACGCGCTGCTGGCCTTCGAACGCCACGCTACCAGCAAGCTCTCCGACGTCAAGGACCTGCTCTCTATCGCCACCCTGGGCTTTCGCGGCGAAGCCCTGCCCTCCATCGCATCCGTATCGCGCCTGTCGCTCGAGACGCGCACGCGGGAGGAGCAGATCGGCACCCGGGTCGAATTCGCGGGAGGCAAGCTCCTGCACTGCGACGACGCCGCGCTCGCGCCCGGCACCATCGTTACCGTCCGCGACCTGTTCTACAATGTCCCGGTGCGTAAGAAGTTCCTTCGCTCGGAGCAGACCGAGATCGCGCACATCGCCTCCCTGGTGACCCATTACAGCCTCGCCCATCCCGGCCGCACGTTCCGGTTGCGCCATAACAACTCGGAACTGCTGGATGTGACCCCGGTGGCCACCCTGAAAGAGCGCGTCTTCCAGGTCTTCGGCAGCCAGATCCTCGAGGACCTGCTCGACCTGGGCGAGCGCTGGCGCGATCTGGCGATGCCGCCGGAGCCGGGCGAAGTTCCCGTCCTGCGGCGCTTCCGCCTGCGCGGATTCGTGAGCGGGCCGCAGATCCAGAAGACGAATCGCCACTCGATTTATCTGTTCGTCAACGGCCGGCTGATCCGCGACCGCCTGCTGCTGCACGCCATCTCCTCCGCCTATCACAACCTGATGCCCGCGGCTTGCTATCCATTCGCGCTACTGTTTCTCGATTGCGAGCCCGAAGAAGTAGACGTGAACGTGCATCCCTCGAAAACCGAAGTGCGCTTCCGCCACGGTTCCGTGGTACACGATCTGATGCGGGACACGATTCGCGAGGCCCTGATCGCCCAGCGTCCGGTTTCGCGCATCCCCGCAGTTTCGCCTCCGCAGCCCGCCGCCGGATTGCCCTACTCGGAATTTAGCCAGAGCCTGGAAAACACCGCGGTCCCGGCGCCCGTCACCGTGTTACCTTCCACCGAGCTCGATCCGGCCGCACTGCCCGAGTTCGCCCTGCACCGCCCGCCTTCGCCCGCGCCGCGCTTCGATTTTGCCGGCGCCGCCGCGGCCCCCAGCGGCCCGGGCATCCCGCATCTCGCCCCCGCACTGGCGATCCCAGACACGCACGGCCCGCTGGCTCCCGATGCGGCCCTGCCCGAGCCTGAAAGCCTCGACGCTCTGCGCGATCTGCGCCCGCTCGGCCAGATTCACGACAGCTTCATCATCGCCGCGGGCCGGGA
>Ga0070739_10003661_pt1 | contig 18919 bp, 16 predicted proteins | sample Coa_R1_7_FD_66445 | JGI IMG/M metagenome (GOLD analysis project Ga0070739, IMG submission 66445) | Surface soil microbial communities from Centralia Pennsylvania, which are recovering from an underground coalmine fire - Coalmine... | ecosystem: Environmental > Terrestrial > Soil > Unclassified ... | reverse complement strand
GATCGGCTCGTTGGTCACGTAGCGCGTGTACTGGTTGATCTTGAGCGCCGGCCCGCCGAAGCCGTCCATGCAGATGGCCAGGTCCACGCGCATGTTCGGGGTGATCGTGTCCTTGCTCCGGATCATGCTCTCGTCGAACTGGTGCACGATCAGCACGCGGTTCTCGTAGCCGTAGGTGGCCGCGATGTCGGCCAGGTAGCTGATCGCCCAGTTGATGTCGTCGGCATCCATGCTGCCGAGCTGGCGGCCGGGCACGGTCGTCGGGCTCATGTCGAACTCGGGATCGAGGGCCAGGTGCACGTGCTCGCGGATGAGGAACGGGCGCAGCACCTCCACCTCTTCCTGAACGGTGCTCCGCCCGACCTGCACGTCCAGGATCAGCAGCATGCCGTTGTCCTCGGCCAACTGGCTCCACTGCTCGATCAGCGCGGGGTCCATGCGCAGGCGGTACATGCCGTCGGCGCCCGGCGCGGCCTGGGCCACTGTGGCGATCAGGTGGAGCGCCGGCTGGACGGGACGGCCGTCGGCCTCGTAGGCGGCCGCCTGCTGGCGCAGGCGCTGGATGATGCGGGGAGGCGTATCTTCGCCGAGCACCCCGAGCGCGGCGGCGAGGGGATTGCCGTAGTAGGTCACGAGGCGGCGACTGGCGAGCACGGGAACGGGCGGCGGGGGAGGGGCCGGAAGGGGAGTGGCGGTCGGCGCGGCCTGGGCGGCGACCGCCGGCTGCGCCAGCGCTGGCGTGAGGCTCGGCCCGCCCGGCAACACCGCCGCGGCCACGAGCGGCAAGAGCGGAGCCTCGCCGCCCTCCTGGCCCCATAGCGCCGCCCCCAGCGCCCAACCGCCGGACAGCGCCAGCAGCCCGAGGAGCCCGCTCAGGAGCAAGACCGCGCCCAGCCGTGCGACCGGCGGGGACGAGCGGCGGTTGTTTAGCATCGCCTCTCCAGGCCAGACTTTCACGGAACATAAAACGGATAGGCGGCGCAAATGTTACATTGCGGCCGGTGATCCAGGGCAGCGGGTGGATGGCCCGCGGCTGCGGGAGCGGCCCGGGCGCAGCATCTCCCCAGTGCTGGCGCCGACAATCGTGATGGTACCGTGATGGTACGAGGCGCCCGGCGGCTTGGAGCGGGCCTCGCTCTGGGCCGACCGACGACGAGCTGGCGAGCGGCCTAAACTTGCTCGGCACCTCGTGGCTCGGAGCGGGCCTAGCCCTGAGCGACGATCGCCCGGCGGTACAGGTCCAGCGGGGCGATCGTTCCGCCGAGCAGCTCGCGCTCGAGGGCCTGGATCTCCGCCTCCGAGAGGGGATGGGCGAACTGCTCGTTCCGCTGGCGGACGCAGAGCGCGCCGACGCGGCGGATGAGCGGCAGCACGGCCACGACCGCCTCCGGCGACGGCGCCTCGCCCGCCAGCCGCTCGACCTCTTGCAGGCCGTGGTGCAGCTCATCGGCGATGATGCCCTGCTCGATCTCGCGCACGCGCTCGAGGAAGCGGTCGGTCGGGGGGAGCTGGGCCATCGCATAGTGCCAGGCCACGGCATGTCCCTCGCTGGTCGCGAGTAAGACGGCCGCACCCCAGTCGCCGGCCGTCTCGAGCATCTCCCGTTGCTCCAGCACGCGGCGCGAGTGCTGGGGCCAGAGTGGGTCCGGCTCCCAGCCGTGGTAGCGCCACATCTCGGCCGGGTAAGGCTCGCCGGCGAGCACCTCGTCGAGCAGGGCCGCGTAGGCGCGATAGTGGTCGAGCTCTTCTTCCATCTCGTGCACGACGTGGGCGAACTCGCCGCGGCTCACGCCGCGCTCGACACGGTCCATCGTCTCCTGCGCCTGGAAGACGCGCCGGCGCACGGCGTTGAATTCCTTGCCGGCTTGGAGGCTGAGCCACAGCCGGTCGCGCTCGGGCGTCCGCTGTGCCAGGTACGCCGCGACCACGCGCGTCACGGCCGCCCCGGACTGGTCCATGGCCGTGAGGATCGCCTCGAAACACGCACGGGCCCCGTCGCCAGCCCTAGGCGCTGCCGCGCCGCGCGGCAGGCTCCCACCAGTCGCCACCATGTCGCCACTCCCTTGCGCGCGTCGGCCGTTCGCCCAGCCCCAGCGCTTTTCCCTGCCCGCGCCAGCACACGACCAGAGATTCCAATTTTACCCGATGGGCGCCTCGGCGCATCGTGCTGGCTGGCTCTGGCGCGGAAGGGCGCGAGTGAGGGCGTCTTGCCCTCACTCGCGCCCTTCCCTGGGCGCGCTGGTGCGCTACTCGGCCGGGCTGCTGACGATGACCGGCCCGGTGGGGGTGGCGCTGCCGGGGGCGGGCTCGAGGGTAACCTCGACGCTGGCCGGTGGCGTTGCCAGCCAGGAGCCCTCCGCGATCAGCAGGGCGTGGCCGCTGGCGTCGAGCTGGGCCGTGCCCAGCGAGCGCCAGGTGGCGCCGTCGCGCGCCCAGGCCTGGTAGACCTGGCCCGCGGGCGCCGGCGGGAAGTAGGACAGGGTGAGCACGACCATCGGCGTGCCGGGCCGTGCGCTGTAGTGGCCGTGCGTCGCCTCGGACACGCCGGGGGCCGGCACCAGGCGCACCGCCTCGACGTCGCTTGCCGTCACGAGGGCCAGCGCGCGCGTGCTGCGGTCCAGCGCGGCCTGCTCCGACTGGTAGCGAATGCCCAGGCCGATGAGGCTGCCGCCGAGCGCGAGCCCCAGCACCAGCGGCGCCAGGTGCGCCTGCAGCTTGTGCAGGCCGGCACGGATGCGCGTCTTCGCCGTGCCCAGCGGCAGCTCGAGGACAGCGGCCACCTGCTCGTGGGTCAGGTCCTCGAAGAAGGCCAGGCCGAGCGCCTGGCGCTGCGGCGGCGGCAGCTTGGCGACGGCGTCGCGTACGGCCGCCCGCCGATACTCTTGCCAGGCCGCCTCGGCGGGCTCCGGCCCGGGGTCGGGCGCGGCGGCGAGATGGAGGCCCTCGGGATCCGGCTCGAGGCGCGGTCGGCGGCTGCGGCGGCGTAGCTCGTTCAGGATGCGGAAGTGCGCGATCTGCAGCACCCAGGGACGGAAGGGGCCCAGGGCGGCGTCGAAGGTGCGGGCCTGGCGCCAGACGGCCAGGAACACCTCCTGGACGATCTCCTCGGCCCCGGAGCGGTCGAGGCTCTGGGCGGCCAGGCCGAAGATCAGCGGCGCGTAGCGGCTGTAGAGCGGGCCGAGCGCCTCCTGGCGGCCGCTAGCGAGCAGCCGCATCAGCTCCTCGTCGCTGGCCTCGTGGTCGATCGGCGTCAGACGGACCGCGTCCATCCCTGTCTCCAGCACCGGGCTCGCGGCCGCCCCCCCGCTGGCCTGCCGCCCATTGTAGCGTTCCACGGCTTCTCCCTCTCGGACCGCTCCCGTGCTGTTGACGGCGGTCCAGCGACGAGAGCCAGGAGCGGCGGCCGCCGCGCGGCTGGCAGCCGCCGCTCGCTGGTCTCGCGTCTAGTACACCGCCCGCGCTGCCCCGGATTGATAGCCCTTCTTAGCTCAGCGTGGAGTCGACGACGGCCAGCGGGCTCGTGCCCTGGACGTAGCGCACCTGGCGCATCCCGAGGAAGCCGCGGACCTGGTCCTCGGGCACCTGCATCGGCCCCGGCGCCGGGGCGGTGCCGGGGGCCGGCTGCGGGAAGGCCGTCGAGCGCGCGGTGTGGAAGCTGATGTTGCCCTCGACCTTCTGCAGGACCTGGTGGATGTGGCCGTTCAGCACGGTCACCGAGCCGAAGCGGCTGAGCAGCCCGAGCGCCTGGTCGGCGTCGTCCGTGGCCCAGCCCCACTCCGGGTACACCGCCCAGAGGGGGATGTGGGTGAACACGACCAGCGGCGTGCTGCTGCTCAGGCCGTCCACGTCCTGCCGCAGCCAGTCGAGCTGCTCGGCGCCGAGGGTGCCGATCGTGTCCTCTTTGTAGCTGAGGACGTTGATCAGGCCGATGAAGTGGACGCCGTTGAAGTCGAAGCTGTACCAGCCCTTGCCGCCGACGCTGTTCCGAGCGTAGCGGTTCAGGAACTCCGTGCCGCCGTCGACGAAGACGTCGTGCTCGCCCGGCACGTAGAAGATCTGGCTCACCCGCGCGGTGCTCAGGATCTCGTCGAGCGTGTCGAAGGCGCCCGACTTCTGCCCGTGCGACAGGTCGCCGGTGTGGATCAGGAAGGCCGGCGCCGGCTGGAGGGCGTTGATCCGCTCGACGGCCGCCCGCAGCGTGCCGGCCACGTCGGTGTTCGGCGCCTGGTTGAAGCCGATGTGGCTATCGCTGATCTGGACGAAGCTGAAGTCGCCGGCCGGCCCTTGGGCGGCGTGCGCCGTCGGCGCCCCGAGCAGCCGCGACGACAACACGCCGCCGCTGGCTACCCAGACCAGCCCGGTGCCCGCCCAGGCCATGCACTTCAAGAAACCGCGACGGTCCATCCCGCCGCGGTCGGACTCCGCATCCGGTGTGTCGTGATCGGCAGGCAGCGCGTGGTCGTCCATCTCGTCCTCCTCTTCAGCATGCGGGCCCAGGTGGCGCGGAGGCGCCGACCGCGTCAGCGCCTCCGCGCCACTCCCATCCGCGAGTGGTCAGGTGCTCTCGACCCGAGTCGTGTTTGCCGATGCGAACACGACTCCGATCACCGGTCCCCTGGTTCAGGGCTGCACGACGATTTGCCCGGTCATGAACGGGTGGAGCGCGCAGTAGTAGGCATAGGTGCCCGGCGCGGTGAACGTGTACGAGTACTTCTCGTCGTAGTCGAGGCCGGTCGACGAGAAGGCGCGGTCGGTGGCGGTCACGGTGTGCATGTCCGGGTCCTCGTTGGTCCAGGTCACCGTCGTCCCGACCGGCACGGTGAGGGTCTGCGCGTCGTACTTGTACTCCTTGATCGCGACCTGCACCCCGTCCGCGTCCGCGACGGTGCTCGGCAGGAAGCGCGACAGAGCGCTCTGTCCGCGCGCGTCGTGGGCGCTCTGAGCGGCCGCAGGCGACGTCCGCGGCGTCGGCGCCGCGGTAGCGGTCGTGGCGAGCAGCGCGAACAGGGCGGCCCCGGCAAGGTTGAGCAGGGCTCGCGGTAACACGTGGCCATAGCGTTTCATGGGCACGATCTCCAGGTCTCTGGTCGAGACGTTTTCGGCGCAGGCCTGGCAGAGCTCTGGTTTCCGGCCGGAACGGCACGCCTGTAGGCCGTCCACCGCCTAGTACACCGGCCGCGGCCGCCCGGATTGCTCGCCAGCCAACGTCGTTCTCGTGGCCTGTCAGCCAGCAGGGGGCTCGCTCTTCCCGATCGGGGTGCCGATCGGGGTGATGGAGGACGCGCTCGTCATCAGCGGGGACACGCCCGAGCAAGTCGAGGAGATGCTCGCCGACCTCCAGGCGCGGGGCCTGGATACCGTCTGCAGGCTCATCGCCTTTAGAGAGGCCGGAGGCTCGGATGCGCTCCGCGAGCCGCTGCCCGCCGAGGTCCACGCCGAGCACTGGCTGGTGCTGGCCGCCGGAGCGTGGTCGTCAACCGCGCCTACGCGCCACAGGCGCAGGCGGTTCGCGGCCTCGGGCTCACGGCCGCCTCCGCGACGCGGAGACCGGCGTCGCCTATGACCAGGGCGCGCCGATCGAGTTCGCGGCCGGCGGGGGCAAGGTATTCGAGGTGGTCGGGAGCTAGGGCCCGCGCTACCCGCCGGTCGCTGGCCTGCTCCCGCGGGCGCCGTGGCGCCGCTCCCCCGCGGCGCTAGCGGCCGAGGGCCTGGATCGCGGCCTGCCGCGGGCCGTCGTCGTTGTATTGCACGAGGTCGATCGGGTCGCTGTAGTTCGTGTAGCCGCGGGCCATGTAGAACCGCTGCTGGTCCATCAGCGATTCCCAGTTGATCCGGCCCTCGGGGTCGGCGTACTGCGGGATCATCTTCATCGCCACGGCCGCCGGCACGCGGGTGTAGCGCTCGATGCTCTCGGCCACGCTCGGCGAGTTCCAGCCCTCGTTCTGCAGGTCGCGCAGGCCGCGCAGGTAGGCGCGCATGAACGCCTCGGCCACGCCGCGATCGCGGAGGAACGATGGCCCGCCGATCAGCACGGTGATCTGCGCGCCGCGCAGGTAGTCGGGCACGATCTGCACCGCCACGCCGCGGTCGATGGCCTGGGTGGCCGCCGGCTCCGGCACGAAGGCGGCGTCGATCGCCTGGTTGGTCAGGGCGTTCGGGATGTCGGGGAAGGGGATCGGCACGAAGTCCACGTCCGAGACGCTGAGGCCGGCCGTGCGCATCGCCCCCTCGATCGCGTACTCCGTGTACACGCCGAGGCTGTTGCCGGCTACCCGGCGCCCGACGAGGCCCGAGGCATCGCGGATCTCGCCGGCGTCGTAGAGGTCCTTGCGGGCTAGCATCGGGTCGCCGCCGGGGCCCGACGGCGGGTTGCCGTGCACGCCAGAGAGGATCTTGATGTCGATGCCGCGGGAGATCGTGTTCAGCACGGCGGCGCCGACGGTGGCGATGGCCAGGTCCAGGTTGCCGGCCGAGACCTGGCTGATCGCCTCGGCCGTGACCTGCACCGGCTCGTACTCGAAGTCGATGTTCTCGGCCGTGAAGTAGCCGCGGTCGATGGTGATGAACACCGGCGTGCTCGCGATGCTGAGGATCATCCCCATCTTGACGCGGGCGCGCTGCGGCAGCGGCGCCGCGGCGGGCGCGCTGGCGACGCGCGCTGCCGCGGCCCCGGCCGGCGCGGTGGCGGCGCGCGCCACCGCCGAGGACGACGCGCCGCTGAACGCTAGGACGCCGGCCAGGACCAGGAGCAGCAGACCCTTGGATGCCGACACGGAGCACCTCCCTCGGCGGCCGGCCACTTCCGGCCGCGCGACGTCTCTCGGGCGGGCACCGCGGCCCGGCGGGGCGGGAGCCCGACTGGTGCGCCTACATTACCACGAACGCGCCCGCGCCCGCGCGGCGTTGGAGGCGACCGGGACTCCGTCGGGCACGCGGTGGACGGTACGCCGCGAGGAACGCCGCACTCTCCGGGAGGCTCGGTTAGACGAGGTCGGTGGCCCGCTCCTCGTGGATACCGAACAGCGCGCTCTCCGGCGCGCGGAGGACCTCGTCTGGGCGCAAGGGGAGCTGGGGGCGAGGGCGCAGGCGCAGGTGCTGCCAGCCGTGGGCGAAGCGCACCGCGGCGTCGTCGGTCACCTGGAGCCGTCCGTTGCCGAGCGTTGCACCCGTAATCGCCTGCAGGCCGTCGGCCAGGCAGCCGTCGCGGCCGACCCAGACGCGCAGCGCCGCATCCCGCACCGCGACGTTCCAGCTCCGCGCGACGTGGACCATCATCCGCGCCGCCAGCGCCGCGCCGACGCACTCCTCGCCGTGGAAGCGTATCGCGTCGAGGTAGAAGTCCTCGCCAAGCTGCTCCGGCTTCTCGGCGCCGCGCGGCAGCGTCTCGTAGTAGGTGCGCGCGGCGAAGATCGCATCCCAGCCGGGCGAGTAGCGCTTCAGGTCGACGACCGGCGTGCCGTCGACGAAGTCGAGGCGGTCGAGCTGGACGCGCCGCCCGTCCACGCCGAGCAGGCGGGCGGGGGTGAGGCCGAGGGGGTTCGGCCGGCTGGCGTGGCGCAGGCTGAACACGCCGCGCCCGCTGCCGCCCGGGCGGGCGTGGCGGCCGGCCGTCTGTAGCGTGGCGCGGTCGGCGCGGTCGAGCCAGGCAATCACCCAGACGTGGGTGTTGCTCTCCAGCTCCGCCAGCGCCGGCGCGAACTCCTCGTACACCTCGACCGCGGCCGGCACGCCGTTGACCGGCATCGCCCGCGTGTCGGTCACGGTCGAGTGGACCACGCCGATCGGCCGCAGCGTGAAGCGCTCCTCCACCTTCCCTCCTCACGTCGCTCAGGAGATGGTACTCCGGCCCTGCCGCCGACTACAATTCCTGGGGAACATCAGTTCTGGCGCGACTCCCTCTCCCCCGGGAGAGGGGCGGGGCGAGGGCAGCGCATGGGATCGCCGCTGCGCGTGGTGGTGACGGCGGACAACCACCTGGGGCGCTACTATGACCGGCTCGGCGCGCGCCAGCTCGAGGCGCGCCGCGCCTGGCTGCGCCAGGGCTGGGAGGCCGCCGTGGCCTGCGCGCTGGAGCGCCGCGCGCACCTCTTCCTCCAGGCCGGCGACCTGTTCGACACCCCCGACCCGCGCAACGCCGAGCGGGTACTGGTCGCCGAGGCGCTGGCGCGCCTGCACGCCGCCGGCGTCCGCTGCTACGCGATCGGCGGCAACCACGACACGCCGCGCCAGCGCACCGACCACGGCGGCGCCACGCCGCAGTCGGTCTACGCCGAGCTGGGCCGGCTGGAGCTGCTGGGCGGGCGCGGCGCGCTCGCCACGCGCCTGTGCGAGATCGATGGCCGGCGCGTGGCGATCGGCGGGCTGAGCTGGGACCCCGCGCTCCCCACCGGCGCCGATCCGCTGGCCGGCCAGGCCTGGGACGTGGACGCCGACCTGCGCCTGCTCCTCCTCCACCACGGCGTCGAGGGGCAGATCTACCCGGGCGCCAACGAGCCGATCCTGCGCCAGGCCACGCTGGCCGCGTTTCCGGCCGACGTCTTCCTGGTCGGCCACGTCCACCACCACGCCCACCTGCAGCTCGACCGGCGGCTGGTCGTCGTGCCCGGGGCCACCGAGCGGATGACTTTCGGCGAGAGCGGCGAGACGCCGGGCTTCGTCTACCTGGAGCTAGTGCCCGGCGGTGTCGAGCGGCTCGACCACCAGCCGGTCGCCACCCAGCCTCGCCGCGAGGCGGCCGTGCGCGTGGACGCCCTCGAGGGCGACGACCTGGCCGCGGCGCTCCGGCGGCGGATCGAGCCGGTCTGCCAGGCCGACGCGCTGGTGCGGGTCAAGCTGGTCGGCGCGGTCCCGCGCGAGGCCTACCACGCGCTGGACCTGGCCGGGGCGCGCGACTTCGGCGCCGCGCGCTGCGCCTACTTCGACCTGCACACCGAGGGGCTGAGCCTGGCCGAGGAGCAGGCGCTCGCGGCGGACGGCGTGCGCCTGGCGCCGCGCGACGAGCTGGAGGCCTGCGCTGACGAGCTGCTGGCCGCGGCCGCCGACCCGGCCGAGCGCGACCTGCTCCTCGCCACCCGCGCCGCCGTCCTCGCCGCCTACGATGGCCACGAGTAGATGATCCTCCTCGAGCACCTGCGCGTCGACCGCTTCAAGGGCCTACGCGACGTCGACCTCTGCCTGCCGGCGCGCGGCAGCGTGCTGGTCGAGGGGCTGAACGAGGCCGGCAAGTCCACCCTGTTCGAGAGCGTCTACTTCGCCCTCTACGGCAGCCTGCTCGCCAGCGAGGAGAACCGCGGCGGGCTGGAGAGCGCGATCGGCTACGGCGCCGCCGAGGCGACCGTCGAGCTGGCCTTCCGCGTCGGCGAGACGCGGCTCGTCGTCAGTCGCTGGATCCGCCGCGGCCGGCCCAGCCGCGCCCGCCTGCGGGTGCGCCTGCCCGACGGCACGGAGGAGGACGTCGGCCAGATCGCGGCCGTGAACCGGCGGATCATCCAGGAGCTGGGCGACCTGGAAGGCGCGGCCCTGCTCGACTCCTGCTTCGTCGAGCAAAAGAAGCTGGAGAAGCTGGAGGCGATGGACGCCCGCGAGCGCGAGGCGGCGCTGATGCGCCTGCTCAACCTCGACCGACTCACAGTGCTCGAGCGCCGCTTCCGCACCGGCCGCGCCGACGAGCAGGCGCTAGCGGCCGCCGAGGCGCGCGCCGAGCTGGCGGCGCTGCGCCAGGTCGTGCCGGTGCGCGAGGAGGAGGCCGCCGCGGCCACCCGCGCCCTGCAGGCCGCCGCGCTGCGCCGCGAGCTGGACGCGCTAGCCGAGGAGGAAGCCGTGGCGGCGCGGGCGGCGGCCGAGCGCGAGCGGCTGGAGCGCGAGCGTGCCGCGCGTGCCGCGCCGGGCGGCTGGCACGCGGGGGAGGCCTCGGAAAGCCTCGCCGCGGCCGAGGCGGCGGTGGCCGCAGCGGAGCAGGAGGGCAAGGCGCGCGAGACGACCGCGCGGGCCAGGGGGCGACGGGCGCTAGGCCTGGGCGCCGCGGCGGTGCTGCTCCTCCTGGCAGGTCTGGCAGCGCTGGTAGCAGGGCGTGGCCCGCTGGGCCTGGGCCTCACCGCGCTGGGTGGCGCGGGAGCGGTCGCGGCCCTGGCGCTCGGGAGCGCCGCCGCGGCGGCGCGGGCGGCCGCAGCCGCCGCTCGGCAGGCCGAGCAAGCGGCGCGCCAGGCGCACGCCGCAGTCCGCGGCGCGGCCGACCTGGCCGCGCTGGCCGCCCTCGAGCGCGCCCTTGGCGAGGCGAACGCGCGCGAGGACCTGGCCCGCGAGGCGGCCGCGCGGCGGCGCGCGGGCGTGCTCGACCGCCTGGCGGCCCTCCACCTGCCGGCGCCCGCCGCCCTGACCGTGGCCGCCGTGGCCGCCGTGCTGCCGGAGGTGGCCGACGACCCGGCGCGAGCCGCCGCGCGGGGCGAGCGCCGCGACGCCTTGCTGGCCGAGCTGGGCGCGTTGCGCGACCGTCAGGCCGCCCTGGAGCGTTCGCTCGGCCTGGCCGGCCTGCCGCTGGACCGCGCCGCCTGCGAGGCCGAGGCGGCCGCGCTGCGCCGCGACCTGGCGGTGCGCGCCCGCGCCCTGACCATCGTCCGCACCGCTCGCGAGCGCCTGGTCCAGCGGGTGCTCCCGAACACCGTGCGCCACATGCAGCTCCTGCTGCCGCTGCTCACTGCCGGCCGCTACCGCGACGCCACGATCACCGACGACTACCGCATCCGTGTCTGGGACGAGCGGGCCGGGCGCTACGTCGCCAAGCACCTCTTCTCGGGCGGCACGCGCGACCAGTTCTCGCTGGCGCTGCGGCTCGCCTTCGCCCTCGCCACGCTGCCCGAGGAGCGCGGGGTGCGCCCGGGCTTCCTGTTCCTGGACGAGCCGCTCAGCGCCTTCGACGCGCCGCGGGCGCGCGCCCTGGTCGAGCTGCTGACCACGGGATACGTGGCCGCTCACTTCGCCCAGGTCTTCGTCATCTCCCACGGCGGCCCGTTCGATCGCCAGGCGTTTCCTTACGTGCTGCGGCTCTCGCACGGGCGCGTGGTCGAGAGCAGCCTGCCGGTGGCGTCCGACGTCGGCGTCGCTCCCCCCCGCCGCGGTCGAGTCGACGCTGTAGCCGTTTGTCAGCACTGATCTGCTGAGTGTCGGCAACCGCCAAGACTCAGCAATCCGTCTGGCACGGAGCAGCAGCCTGGGCTGTGCGTCTGGGCCGGCGCTGCGCTATGCTACCGGCAGCGGCCGGGCCCCTGCTGGCGGGCCCCCTCCAGGCCGCGCGGAGTGGCGATGGGCGCACGCACGTCTCGACCGGCTGGGCAGCTCGGGCTGCCCTTCGACGTGCCGCCCGCTCCCGCCGCCAGCGACGCGCCCGCCGAGCTTGCGCCGACTCCGCTGTCGGACGGAGCGAGCGCGCCCCACGCCGCGGCCCTGCTACCCGCCGCGCCGGACGAGCCGGCGGTGGGCGAGGCGCGCCTGGTCCTCGACGTGCGGATCAACGGGCGACTGCAGCGCACCTATCGCTGGCGGATCCAGGGCGATCGGCTGATCGTCGAGCGACCGGCACGGGTCAGCGACCGCGACGTGCAGGTGACCCTGGAGACGATCCGCGAGCGAGCGGCGGCCTATCTGCGCCGCACCACGGTCGACGCCGACCGCGCGCTGGTGGAGCGCGCGCGGCGCCTGATGCGGCGCTACTTCCCCGAGCGGCCGGTGCTGCGCTCGGTAAGCTGGAGCACGCGCCAGCAGCAGCGCCACGGGAGCTGCACGAGCGGCACGGGCGTGATCCGCATCGCCGAGCGCCTCAAGCGGTACCCGGACTGGGTGCTCGACTACGTGCTAGTCCACGAGATCGCGCACCTGGTGCACCCGAACCACTCCGACGCCTTCTGGGACGCGGTGAACCGCTATCCCCTGGCCGAGCGGGCCCGCGGGTTTTTGATCGCCTGCGATCTTGGGTTGGCCGCCCAAGGCGGCGAGGAATATTAGGGAATCAAGGGGACACCCCTTGCACCCTGTCCTGGGCAAACGCGTGCCTGGCCGCGGGAGCGACGTGTACAATTCCCGGCGAGATGACGATCAACATCGACCCCAACCTGATCACGCTCGGCCCGTTCGTCCTGAGCTGGCACGGTTTGTTCAGCGCCGTGGGACTGGGTGCCGGGATCTGGATGGCTCTGCGCCTGCTCCGCGGCACCGCCGTCTCTGAGGACGACGTGATGACCACGGCGTTCTGGGGGACCGTGGGCGGGCTAATCGGCGCGCGGTTGTTCCACGTCATCGACCAATGGTCGTACTATAGCCAGAACCCCGTGCAGATCCTGCTGATCAACGAGGGCGGCATCGCCATCTTCGGCGCCATCGTCGGCGGGACGATTGGCGGGCTCGCCTACGCGCTGGTGCGCCGCCTGCCAGTCGGGCTCCTGCTCGACGCGGGCGGCGTCGGACTGATCCTCGGCCAGGCGATCGGTCGCATCGGCGACGTCATCAACGGCGAGCACCACGGCCTGCATCTCCCCGAGGGCACTCCCTGGGCCGTGACCTACGTCCACCCCAACACGCTCGGCGAGCGCGGCGTGCCCGTGCACCTGGCGGTGGGCTACGAGCAGATCTGGGACCTGCTGATCTTCGGCGTGGTCCTCGGCCTGTGGGGACGGCTGCCGCGGGCGGGCATGGTGTTCTGGATCTACCTACTGCTGTACTCGGTCGGACGCTTCTTCATCAGCTTCTTCCGCCAGGACACGATCGCTGCTTTCGGGCTCACTCAGGCGCAGCTCGTGGCCCTGGGCACGGCGGCGGTCGCCGTCTGGGCGCTGGTCTACTTGCTGACGCGCCCGGTGCGGACCTCCCCGGCGCCGCGGCCGGCCGAGCCCGCCCCGGCTGCCAGCGACGACGAGTCTGCCGTGGCCCCCGACATGGCGCCGGAGTCGCGCTAAGAGTCTCTGAGGAAACCTGCGATGCTCGATGTGAGCCACGGCTCACATCGAGCAGGGATAGACAGTCTAGCCCGGCGGCGGGGTGGCCGGGGAGCAGAGGACGAGGGTCGTCCCGTCGGGGTCCTGGACGGCGAGCTGGCGAGTGCCCCAGGTGGTGGTGGCAGGGCCCCAGAGCGGCCGGACGCCCACGGACAGTAGCCTGGCGTATTCGCGGTCGGCGTCGGCGGTGACGAGCATGATCGTCGGCGGAACGGCCGACACGTCGTCGGCGCCGTTCGCGCTCTCGTAGACCTCGATCTGGCCGCGGCCCGTGTCGAAGATGGCCCCCGGACTGGTAGGGTGGTCCCAGCGCTCGGCGAGCCGCAGTCCCAGGGCGTCGCGGTAGAACCGTACCGCTCCCTCGACGTCCCGCACGCGCAGCACCACGCGTACCTGCCAGATCTCCATCACCTCTCGTCGCCTCGCCGCTCGCCGGATGCTTGCACGATAGCAAGGGCCCGCGGCCCACGCAAGCGGGGCGCCCAGGCAATTAGCCGAATCTCACCTCAACGATGCACCGCGGTGTGTTGGCAGACGCCAATACGCCGCGGTGCATCCTGGACGCTCGTCTAGCTGGACTCCGGATCCTGGGGACGGATGATGCGGTAGTGGCGCTCGGAGAACAACTGGCGCCGCTCCTCGGCCTGCGCCCGGCGAACCATCTCGCGCTCCCAACTCGCGAGCCGCTCGCGGCAGGCCGCCAGGTCGTCGCCCAGCACGTTGCCGCTCTTGCGCTGGACGGTCTCCTCGACCAACTGCCAGACCGGCGTGTCGAAGAACTCCTTGGTCGGGTTGCGCACGCGAGCATAGGCGAAGCTGCGCTCCGCGCCGCGGTCGACCGGCGGTCGGCGCTGCCGGGCGAGCGCCGACTCGACGACGAGCTGCGCCATCTCGCCGTCCAGGTAGGCGAACAGGCGCAGGCGGCTGAACAGCAGCTCCGGCCGGCGCAGGAAGACGTCCGACATCTGGCGGCGGAAGCGCACCACGAAGTCCTGGACGAGCTCGGCGCTCGCCACCACCCAGGCCCGCGGCGGCTGCTCCGGTAGCCGCCGGGCGTCGATCAGCAGCATCCGGTCGAGGAGCGGGAAGATGAAGGCGAAGATCTCCGCGGCCTCCAGTCGCTGGCGCTGCGCTCGGGCCTCCTCCTCAGCGTCCTCCATCGGTCTGCGTCTCCCCTTCCGGGCCCCGCGCGACGGCCCGCGTCTCGTGCTTCCTGGTGGCTAACGCGCGCGACGCTTGCAGCGCCGAAGGCGGCGCCCGTCACGGGCACTCAACCGCTCGCGTTCATTGTGCACCTTCTCCGGGCTGCGCGCTAGCCCGACCAGCCTGCTTGCTGGCGTCGGCGCGGGATGGCACCCTTCGTGCATTTAGCGTTCCAACGAGAGCATGAGCGGCAGCCGGCTGCCGCCAACCCTGGCTTGGGAGCCCGGCCATGCAGGCCACTGTTCCGCGTTCGTCATCAGATCATCCCGAGCGCGCCGCGGGCGTCGACCAGCGGCCCATCCCCGTGCATCGAGCGCTCGTGCCTCAGGCGCGAGCGGCCCTCGCCGATGCGCCGGCCGCGGTCGCTCCCGCCATGGCACCCGCCCCGCGCACCTGGCTCGACGTGACGGCCGCCGACGACAGCGCCACCCTGCACTCGCGGCTGGAGCGCACGCCCGACGCGCGCATAGGCCTGGTCCTGGCCCCCGACGCGCGGGTTCTCCGCCGCCCCCTCGACTACCAGCTCCTTGGCCGGCTGGCGGAGGAGCTGGGGCTGGACGTCGCGATCGCCACGGCCGACGTCGAGCGACGCCGGCTCGCCCGCGAGTTCGGCTTCGCGGTCACCGCTCCGGAGACGCCGCGCCGCTTGCCGGGCTGGCGGGTCTCGCGGTCTACCGCCGCCGGCGCGCTAGCGGCGCTGGTCGCCGTCGCCCTCGCCGTCGTAGGCTTGCCCCATACCTCGGTCCGGCTCAGTCCCACGGTGGCGCCGCTCACGCGCGAGGCGATCGTGGCCGTGGACCTGCGTCCCGGCGCGATCGGGCACGAGCTGGGGCAGGTCGCGGGCAAGCAGCTAACGGCGACCTTCGACGTCCAGCAGACCCACCCCGCCACCGGGCGGCAGAGCGTGGGGGACGTGCCGTCCAAGGGGTACGTGACCCTCTACGACAGCCGTCCCTACGTGCCGCCGGCTCCTGTCGCGCCCCCTCCGCCGCCCGCGCCCGCGGCGACGAGCGCCGCGCCGAGCGCGAACTCGCTGGCGGCCCTGCTCGGCCGCAGCCGGCAGGCGCCCGCGCTCGCGTTCGCGCCGCCTGCCGAGCCCACGGCCCAACCGGCCGCGCCGGCGCCCGCGCCTCCACCGCCGCCGGAGCGCGTGATCCCGGCCGGGACGGCCGTGGTCAGCGCTGACGGCCAGCGCTTCTTCACTCAGTCGGAGGTGCGTCTGGCGCCCAGCGGCTACGCCACAGTGGCGATCACGGCGGAGTATCCGGGCAGCGCGGGCAACCTGCCCGCCGGCGCGATCAACCAGCTCGAAGACCCGCAGTTCGGCGACGTGCGGGTGGAGAACCGCTTGCCGACCTGGGGTGGATCGGACCGCCAGGTCGCCGTCGTGTCTCAGGACGACCGCGACACGCTCCACCAGGCGCTGGCTGCCCGGGCGCAGGCCGAGGCGCCGAGCCAGTTGGCGAGCCTCGCCGGCGACGAGTACCTCCTGCTCCCGGACACGATCACGACCGGACTGGACGAGAGCTACGACTACGCCGCCGGCCAGGAGGCCGAGCAGGTCTCCGGGAGCGCGACTGTGCGCGCCCAGGCGATCGCGCTGCCGAAGCAGGCGGTGGCCGAGGCCGCGGCCCAGCAGTGGCGCGCCCAGGTGCCCGGCGGCCTGATGAGCGTGGGCACCCCCCGTCTGAGCGGTCCGCCGGCGATCAAGGAGCAGGACGACGAGCACCTCATCGTCGCCGTTCCCGTCGAGGGGCAGGTCACCCCGTCGCTCGACAGCACGGCGCTCGCCGCCGAGCTGCGCGGCCAGCCGCTCTCGGCGATCGAGAGCCGGCTGGCGAGCCTGCCGGGCCTGCGCACGCCGCCCCAGATCGACGTCTGGCCGGCCTGGGCGCCCGCCACCCTGCGTGTGGACGTGACGATCGACCGCGCGCGTTAGAGCGGCGCGTAGGATGAAGACCTCCGCGGACGGTCCCTCTGTACTCTAGAGGACCGCTATCGCTTCGATCTCGACCATCAAGCCGGGCGCTGCCAGGGAGGTCACGCCCACCGCGGTCGACGCTGGCTGTTTGCCCTTGAAGAACTCCGCCTTGACCATGCCGTAGTCCGCCATCCGGCTCATGTCCACCAAGAAGACGCCGAGCTTGACGACGTTGTCGAGCGAGGCACCCGCTGCTTCGAGTACGGTTCGCAGGTTCTCGAACGCCAGACGCGCCTGTTGGCTGAAATCGCCCTCGTGCATCACCTGCCCGTCGGCTGAGACACTGGTCTGGCCGGATACGAAGACCACGGTCTTGCCGTCCTCGACCTTCCACGCCTGGGAAAAGCCGCGCTGGTCCTGCCAGGTCCACGGATTGATCTGGGTCTTCTGCATGCTGAAGCCTCCGTTCGTCTGCTGACTAGGTCGCCAGTCTTTTGGCAGGTTGCGGATCGAAGCGGGTGTGCGGCGGGGTGTCGTAGCTGGCGGGGCGCGAGCTAGCGTGGAGCGGCCGTACGCGCATGCTCGGGCAGCCTCTGCTAGAATGTTCCCGCATAGAATGGTGTACTCATATTGTGTAACGTGATTCTAAAAAGGAGCCGGGAGGCCTGTCAAGAGGGAGAGTGCAAGAGTGAAGGCGGTGACGAGGGCTCGGCCGGGTCGGCAGCAGCGCAGCCGGGCCACCCGGGCTCGTATCGTCGAGGCGGCCGGCCGCTTGTTCGTTCGCGACGGCTATCTGGCGACCACGATGGCGGCCATCGCGGCCGAAGCGGGGGTAGCGGTGCAGAGCCTCTACCTCGGCTTCGGCAGCAAGCTGGGTATCCTCTCCGCTGCCCTGGACGTGGCGATCGTGGGCGACGACGCGCCTATCCCCCTCCTGGAACGGAACTGGGTCCGCAGCCTGGTGGAAACGTCCGACGGCCCTCGGGCGGTCCGGCTGTTCGTCGAGCAGGTTGGCCAGATCATGGGGCGCACCTACCCGCTGTATGCGGTCGTACAAGCCGCGGCCGCCAGCGAAGCCGGTGAACTCCTAGCCGAGAACAAACGGCAGCGCTACCAGGGCGTCCACGCCATCGCCACCTACCTGAGCGGCAAGCCCGGCTTCGCCGCTGGCCTAACCGTCGACCAGGCCGCCGATCTGCTCTACGCGCTCGCCAGCGAAGACCATTACGGGCTGCTCGTGGTAGAGCGCGGCTGGTCAACCGAGGCCTGGGGAGCGTGGTGCGCCCACGTTCTCAGCAGCACCCTGTTTCCCCCGCAGTAGCAGGAAACAGCGGTGGCGGGCGCAGCGAACGATCGGCCGCCAGGGCATCGCTGACGCCCGCTGCTTGCCCGCTATTGCTGGTACGGCCCGAGAACGCCGATCGCGTAGTTGACGAACGACTCGTCGATCACGCGGCCCACGTCGGCCACCTCGCCGGTGATGCAGCCCAGGCGCGCGTAGAGGGCCACGTCGTCGCGGATACCCTGCACGTTCAGGTGGCCGTCGGGGTCGAGGCCGGCCGGGATGATCCGGTCGTAGAGCGCCAGGTCCTTCACCGTCGTCTGGCGGGACAGGATCTGGGCCACCTCGGCGCGGCCCTGGTTCTTGGCGAAGGCGTCGTTGTAGTCGCGCAGCGAGCGCACGTAGGCGACCATGAAGCGCTGGGCGACGTCGGTACGGGCGGCGAACTCCGGCGAGTAGTACAGGGCGGCGATCTGCTGGTTGGGGTAGATCTCGTCCCCGGTCGCCACGCGGCCGGCGATCCCCCGCTCGACGGCGAGCGTCGCCAGCGGCTCGATCTGCAGGGCGAGGTCGACGCCGCCGTTGGCGAGCGCGGCGTTCATGTCGGGGAAGCTCAGGAAGGTGATCTCGACGTCGTTCCGCGTCAGGCCGCCGGCGTCGAGCATCCGCTGGATCAGCGGATCGTGCGAATCGCACTGGCTGAGGCGGGCGAGGGTGTGACCGCGCAGGTCGGCGAAGCCGTGGATCTGGCCGCTCTCCCAGAGGTCCTGGCGGGCGAGGAGCAGGTTGTAGCCGAAGCCCGGGCGCATGCTGCCCTTGTCAGCGACCATCTTCACGCTGATGTCACGTGCCGAGGCCATGAAGGGGTTGGCGTTGACGCCGTAGCCGCCGACGTCCAGGCGGTTGCTGTTCACGAGCTGGCCGATCGTGTTCGGGTCGGGGATCGTCTCGAGGTCGAGGTCGAGGCCGAGGTCGCGGTAGTAGCCGCGCTCGTAGCCGATGTAAACGCCGGAGTCGGAGATGCTCGACAGCAGCCCCACCTTGACCGTAACCGGCGGGTTCAGCGGCGCCGGCATGCCGCCGGCGGAGGGCGCGGCGGTGGTCGCGCCGGCGGACGTGCCGCCGCTAGTGGCGGCGGTTGGCGCGCCGGCGGCCGGCGCGGCCGGGCGCGCCGTGGGGGCCGCGGGCGGCGCCGCCGCCTGACAGCCGACGGCGACGACCAGCAGAATGGCCCAGAGCGCGCGACACACACGTGGCATAGCCTCTCCTCGCACAGGCACTATGTCCAGTCCCCAACGGAGCCTGGGAGGCCCGTGGTGAGCCAGCGGCTCACCACGGGCCTGAATAGACACTCTTACAGCGCGCCGGTGATCTCGGTCGTCAGCGCCACGGCATAGGGGCGCAGGAAGGTCTGCGCCGAGCGGGCGGCGCCGACGATGGCCGGCACGATCTCGTCCGTGCGGTAGACGACGCGGGTGGGGATGCCCAGCGCGGCCAGCAGCGGCTCGGTCACCCGCCCGATCTCGTTGA
>Ga0070739_10003660_pt1 | contig 18921 bp, 15 predicted proteins | sample Coa_R1_7_FD_66445 | JGI IMG/M metagenome (GOLD analysis project Ga0070739, IMG submission 66445) | Surface soil microbial communities from Centralia Pennsylvania, which are recovering from an underground coalmine fire - Coalmine... | ecosystem: Environmental > Terrestrial > Soil > Unclassified ... | reverse complement strand
CGCCCACGATGGCGACACCGACCGGGAAGATTCCTCCGGCGCAGATGCCAGCTACGACGCGCATGACCACAAGCAGCGTGAAATTGCTGGCGACGGAGCAGACCAGCGTCGTCGTCACCACCGCGGCAAGGCTGGCATTCATCAGCCTCGTCTTGCCGAAGAAGTCGCCAATCGTGCCGAGCGCCGGCTGCATCAGCGCATAGGGAAATGTGAAGGCGGTCGACAGCAGCGCGGCGGTCTTGACGTCGATGCCAAGATCGGCGGCGATCTTTGGCACGACCGGATCGACCGCCCGCGAGAACAGCGTTGAGGCGAAGATCACGAGGCTGACAATTCGAAGAATGGGCGGAATGGGTGAACTCTCTACATTCCGTGGGCGAGGCTGTAGCCCGTCATAAGCCATCGGCCGACTCATAGCCACAGGCTATGGGTCGAGCGTTGCAAAAACGTGCGTCCCTTTTGCAGACAATGCAGAATTGAGGTGCAGTCGCAAGCCGCATGACTATAAGCTCCGGCTCGATAATGAAAGTGCGTGCGATCAGGAGATAGACATGAGGAGCGCGCCCCGGCTTTGTTGCGCGGTGCTCGCTGCCGCCGCTGGCGTATCAGGGATCGCTGCGGTCAGAGCTGCAAACTCCGCGACGCTCACAATTTTCGCCGCCGGAACGCTGGCCGCGCCTTTCCGACAGATGAGCGCGTTGTTCGAGGCGAAATACAACGACGTCAGCGTCCAGGCCCAGTTCGGCGGCAGCGTCAAAATGGCGAGGCAGATCACCGATCTGCATCAAGACGCCGATATACTGGCGGTGGCCGATTACAACGTAATTCCGAAATATCTGTTCGGCCCCCCCGCTTACGCGACGTGGTACGCAGGCTTCGCGCGCAATGCCATCACCTTCGTCTATACTGAGAAGAGCAAATATGCCGATGAGATCAACGCCGCCAATTGGTACAAGGTGCTGGCGCGCCCAGGCGTCGAGATTGGCCGCTCGAACCCAGATACCGATCCGTCAGGCTATCAAACAGTTCAGATGCTCAACCTTGCCGAGGCTTATTACAAGCAGCCTGGACTGGAGCAAAGCATCCTCGCCAATGCACCGCTCGCCAATATGCGCGACACGGAAACCTCGCTGATCTCCGCGCTGCAGATCGGCCAAATCGATTATCTCGCGATCTACCGATCCGATGCCTTGCAGCATCGCCTAAAGTTCATCGATCTGCCCGCCGCGATCGATCTCAGCGATCCGGCGCAAGCCGCCACTTACAAGCGAGGCGTCGCGCACACCAAGAATGGTGACTTGTTCGGCGCACCCATCGTCTACGCGGTCACGACGGTCAATGGCGCCAAGAATTCCGGTCTCGCGGAAAAGTTTGTGGCTTTCTTGCTTGGGTCGCAGGGCCAGACCGTCATGAAGGACAACGGCTTCGGCACCTTCAGCCCGGCCTATGCCGTACGTTTCGAGGCCATGCCTACCGCGCTGAAGGCGCTGGTCACGCCTTGGCCGGGCGCGTCAGGTTAGGCGCCGCTTGCCGCCCGCGCCGTCATGATCCGAAGCGCAGCACGCAACCTCCTTTGGCGCGGTAGCGCGCCAAGCCGGCCGGGCGCTCTCTATCTGGTGTGCTGGTTTCTCGGCAGCATTCTCATCGGTTTTTTTGTGGTGCCTTTGATCGCGCTCGTGCTGTCGCAGACCGGGACCAACCTGGCTACCGTTGCTGCCATGCCCGACGTGCGCGCGTCCATCGCGCTCAGCATCGAAGGCGCCTTTCTCTCGGCGACACTTGCCGCAGTCGTTGGCGTGCCGCTCGCCTATGTGCTGGCACGCACGAACTTTCCGGGTAAGGCGGCAGTCACGGCGCTGATCGACTTGCCGCTTGCAGTGCCACATACGGTTGCCGGCATTGCACTATTGATGGTGTTCGGCCGCCACGGAGTGCTGGGCGAGCCTTTGCAGGCGCTGGTCGGCCTCGAATTCTGGGGCACACTTGCCGGCATTGTGGTGGCGATGATGTTCGTCTCCGCCCCATTCACGGTGAACGCCGCGCGCATCGGCTTCGAGGCCGTCGACCCCCGACTGGAGAAGATCGCGCGGACCCTTGGCCTGAGCCCATGGCGAACGTTTTTGCGCATCACCCTGCCGCTGGCGCGGGCCAGCGTCATGACCGGCGTGACCCTGACTTATGCACGCTCGATCAGCGAGTTCGGCGCGGTCATCATTCTGGTCTATTTTCCCATGAGCGCGCCGGTCATGATCTACGAGCTGTTTCTGCGCTTCGGCCTCGACGAAGCGGCGGGCGCGGCCGTGCTGTTGTTGGCAGTGTCGCTTTCCTTGTTTTTGCTGTTGCGCATGCTGGCGCATGCCAATGCCGGATCGCGGGAAATGCGATGAATACCGGCGTTGCGGTCGAAGCGCTCACCGTCACGCTTGGCGCTTTCCGACTCGATAAGATTGCGTTCTCGCTGTCGCGCGGCACCATTCTGGTGATCCTCGGCCCAAACGGCTCGGGCAAATCGGTAACCTTGGAGACAATTGCCGGCTTCCATCGGGCTGATAGTGGACGTGTGCTGATTGACGGGCACGATGTCACCGCGCTGCCGCCCGAGCGCCGCAACGTCGGTTTCGTGGTGCAGAACTTCGGTTTGTTTCCGCATCTGTCGGTCGAGCAGAACATCACGATTGGTCGCCGGAACAACGGCGATATTCCGGTTCCCGAACAGGCCAAGCTTCCGCGCGGCGACACCGCCGCGCTGCTCGGCTATTTCGGAGTGGCGCATCTCGCGCGCCGCATGCCGAGCGCGCTTAGCTCTGGCGAGAAACAGCGCGTGGCGCTGGCCCGCGCCGTTGCGGGCGCTCCGCAGCTGTTCTTGTTCGATGAGCCATTCTCAGCTCTCGATACGCAGACGCGCGCGGGGTTGCGCGACGAGCTGCTGTCATTCCTGCGCGACTTGTCTATTCCGGCGATTTTCGTGACGCACGATTACAGTGATGCCATGGCGCTTGCCGACGCTGTAATTGTGCTGCGCGATGGAACCGCTGTGCAGAGCGGCGCGCCTTCCGAAATCTTCCGCAAGCCAGCAAACCCGTTCGTCGCGAGATTCGTTGGCGTCGAGAACGTGCTGATCGGACGCGTAACAGAGTATTCCGACGGCATCGTCTTGGTTGCAATTGGCGACCGCGTGTTGCGCGTGGCTGCGCGGTGCGGAGCACCAAGCCGGGAACGGGAGCTTGCGGTTGCCATTCGTGCCGAGGATGTGTCGATCGTCGCCACGGGAGTGGCGGCATCCGACCAGGCCGCCAACAGGCTCAGCGGCCGCATTGCCGAGGTGCGGCCGCTGGGTGCCCTCGTTATGGTTACGATCGATTGCGGTTTTCCGTTGAAAGCCTACCTGCTGGCGCCGCAGGCGCGCACGCTCCGTTTGGCAGGCGGCAGCCCAGTCGTGGTAGAGATTTCTGCCGAGGCTATTCACCTTATGAGGAAGTAGCCGCTGCACTCCTCACGCTTTCGCCAAGCTGTCGAATCTAACGAGCCGCTCGAGAAGGGGTGGCAAGTCCTTCAGCGCAATCATGTTCGGCCCGTCCGATGGCGCGGCGTCCGGATCCTGATGCGTTTCAATAAAAATCCCGGCGACCCCCACGGCGACAGCCGCCCGCGCCAACACCGGCACGTAGTCGCGCTCGCCCGCCGAAGAACTCCCCTGCCCGCCCGGCTGTTGCACAGAATGCGTGGCATCGAAAATCACCGGCGCGCCGGTTTGCGCCAGCACCGGCAACGCGCGCATATCTGAAATCAGCGTGTTGTACCCGAATGAAACGCCACGTTCGGTCACCAGCACGTTGGCATTTCCGGCACCCGTGACCTTCGCCACGACATTGGTCATGTCCCATGGGGCCAGGAATTGACCCTTCTTCACGTTGATCGCGCGGCCTGTCTTAGCCGCCGCAACCAGCAAATCGGTCTGCCGGCACAGAAAAGCCGGTATCTGCAGGACATCGGCAGCCTCGGCGACGCGCGCGCATTGGCACCGTTCATGCACGTCGGTGAGCACTGGCACGCCGAGCTTTTCGCGCAGCTCGGCAAAGATTGGCAGCGCTTTCTCGAGCCCGAGCCCGCGCGCGCTACTGGCCGAGGTGCGGTTGGCTTTGTCGAAGGACGTTTTGTAGACAAGACCAATGCCGAGCTGCGCGGTGATCTCTTTCAGCGCACCCGCCATCTCGAAAGCGTGCGCCCGGCTCTCCAGCGCGCATGGCCCTGCAATCAAGGATAGCGGCAGTTTATTGCCGAAGCGCACCTGTCCGACGCTTACAATGGAATTGGGCTTCGCGGTCATCAGCTTCCTCGCCGCTCGACCATGGCGGCCATGCACAACCGGGTCAACCCGCCTCGGCGGCACATTGTTTAGGGCTCCCGGCTTGCATCCGGACTGGGCAGCTTGCGGACCAGTATCTTCGCATCCGCGTCCTGCAATTCGCACAGTTCGCGAAAGGCCTGGCCTGACACGCAGACGCTTTCGCCGACAAAGCCGACGGCGACGCGATGCAGGAGACGGGTTCGCCTGGCATCGCCGAGCAGCACTTCGCCTTTGAGATAGATTACACCAACCGGCTCTGCTCCACGGCCGCGCCGATGAACGATGAAAACAGCGGGTGCGGTGAGAACGGCCGGGATTTCAGCTCAGGATGAAATTGCACGCCGATGAACCACGGGTGGTCGTCGTACTCGATTATTTCCGGCAGTAACCCGTCCGGCGACATGCCGGAAAAGCGCATCCCATGCTGGGCCAGGCGGTCCTTGTACGCGGTATTGACCTCATAGCGGTGGCGGTGGCGCTCCGAGATTTCGTTGGCCTGATAGATGTCGGCGACGCGCGAGCCGCGCTGCAGGATCGCCGGGTAGGCGCCAAGCCGCATGGTCCCGCCGAGATCACCGGCGAGGCCGCGCCGTTGCAGTTCGTTGCCCTTCATCCACTCGGTCATCAGACCCACCACCGGCTCCGGCGTGGATACAAACTCGGTCGAGTTGGCCGCGTCGATCCCGCAGAGATTTCTGGCCGCTTCGATGACCGCCATCTGCATGCCAAAGCAGATGCCGAAATACGGCACTTGCCGCTCGCGCGCGAATCGCGCGGCGCGAATTTTGCCCTCGGCGCCGCGCTGACCAAAGCCGCCCGGGACCAGAATCCCGTCGACGTGTTCGAGGAAGGGCGCCGGGTCTTCGTTCTCGAAGACTTCGCTCTCGATCCAATCGAGCTTCACCTTCACCTTATTGGCGACCCCGCCATGGGACAGCGCTTCGATCAGCGACTTATACGCGTCCTTCATGCCGGTATACTTGCCGACGATCGCGATAGTGACGTCGCCCTCCGGATTGCGGATGCGCTCGTTGATCAAGTGCCAGGTCGCTAGATCGGGGGGCGGCGGGTGATCGATTCCAAACGCGGCCAAGACCTCATCGTCGAGCCCCGCCTCGTGATAGGCCTCGGGCACGGCGTAAATGTTATCGACGTCGCGCGCCTCGATCACTGCGCTTTCCCGCACATTACAGAACAGCGCGAGCTTCTTACGCTCGCTTTCCGGAATTGGCCGGTCCGTGCGGCAGAGCAAAACATCGGGCTGAATGCCAATGGCGCGCAACTCGCGGACCGAATGCTGGGTCGGCTTGGTCTTGAGCTCGCCCGCGCTCGGTATGAACGGCATCAACGTCAGATGGATATAGATGGCGTGACGGCGCGGCAGATCATTACCGAGTTGTCGGATCGCCTCGAAGTACGGCAGGCCCTCGATATCGCCGACGGTGCCGCCGATTTCGCACAGCACGAAGTCGAAACCTTCGCTGCCCTCGCGAATAAAATCCTTGATCGCGTTGGTGACGTGCGGAATGACCTGGATGGTGGCGCCGAGATAATCGCCGCGCCGCTCACGCTGCAGGATGTCCTGATAGATACGCCCAGTCGTGATGTTATCCTGGCGGGTGGCGGGCCGGCCGGTGAAGCGCTCGTAATGGCCCAGATCGAGATCGGTCTCCGCCCCGTCGTCGGTGACAAAAACCTCGCCGTGCTGATAGGGCGACATCGTGCCCGGATCGACGTTGAGATAGGGGTCGAGCTTGCGCAGCCGCACCTTGTAGCCGCGCGCCTGCAGGAGCGCGCCGAGCGCCGCTGAAGCCAAACCTTTGCCGAGTGAGGAGACCACGCCGCCGGTGATGAAGATATACCGCGCCATGGGACTTGATGTTTAGCGCCGCTGCCTCGATTCGACGAGCGATTTTCCGGAATGGCTGACGCGCGTCGAAAAACCCAATAAGGCCAAAAAGCCCTGTTTGTACCGTACGTTCCGGTATAATCCTCAAGTGCACCGGAAACTCAACAAATCGGCGTTCCACAACTCAGCGGGATTCCGGCACCTGCGGCCCGCCGGACGGTCCTGGCGCGGGCGGAGCGCCGGTAGGCGCAGTTGATCGGCCGTTCAGTTGGTTGAGCACGCCACCACCCGTGCTGAGCGGCGCAACCGGCGCGGTCGGCATTTGGCTTTGCTGACCAGCCGGCGCGCCTCCAGCCGGTATGATGGAGCTCGGTTTGCGATCAAGGCCGGCGAGCCACGACAGCGCGAGGCTGGTGATGAAAAAACCCGCTGCGAGAAGAGCAGTCGTCCGGGTCAGCACATTTGCCGTGCCGCGGCCGGTCAAGAAGCCGCTGGTCGAACTGACCAAGCCGCCGCCTTCGGATTTCTGCAGCAGCACGACGCCGATCAAAGCAATGACCAGCATGAGATGAATGACAACAACGACAGTCAGCATGGGATTTCCGCCGGCCGCGCCGGTTTAACGCTGTATTCAGGCTGCGCCCGCGTCCTAGATATAGGCAGCCGGTGGCGTCTCTACCCGATCCATGAGGGATTTTCCAATGGCTGATTGCCGCGGCCAATGGCCTGGGTTTGGTTCCGACCGCGGGCGATAGCTAACGGTACACGGAAGCGATTGCCAGGAATTCTTCCGACTTTAGGCTCGAGCCGCCCACCAGCGCGCCATCGACGTTGTCGACGGTCAGCAGGTCCTTGGCGTTTCCGGGCTTGACCGAACCGCCGTAGAGAATGCGCACACGATCTGCAGCGTCACCGAAGCGCCTCGCGAGGTGCTGACGAACCAGCCGATGCATGGCGGTCACATCGTCAATCGTGGGCGTTACCCCAGTGCCGATGGCCCAGACCGGCTCATAAGCGAGAACAAAATCCGGTGAGCCGTCCGGCAACGAGCCATCGAGTTGAGCCTCAACGACGCGATCGGCCCCGCCGGACTCGCGCTCAATACGGGTTTCGCCGACACAAACAATCGCAAGCAAATTCGCGCGGCGTGCGGCTAGAACCTTTTCGCGCACCATGGCGTCGGTCTCGCCATGATAATGGCGCCGCTCCGAGTGGCCGACAATAACGGCGACGGCACCGGCGTCTCTTAGCATTTCAGCGGAAATATCGCCCGTATAGGCACCACTCGCCTGCGCGTGACAATCCTGACCCCCAATACCGACCGGCGAGCCGCGCGCGATATCGGCGAACTGCGCGACTAGCGTCGCCGGCGGACAAACGAGAAGGTCAACTGCTGTGAATCCGCGCGCCGCGGCGATGATCTTTTCGAGTTCGGCGGCGGAAGCCTTCAGGCCGTGCATCTTCCAATTGCCTGCGACCAGCGGGCGGCGCGCCATGATATCGGCCTCTTCCAATGCGACAAACAGGCGTTACCAGAGCGGTTGCACGCAGAAAAGAGGCGCTTTATGAGCAGTTCTCGCCATTTGCGGCGCAAACGCGCTGTTCCTATGATGTGTTGCCGCGGTCTGACGCGCTGACGGGCGACTTCACTTTCGAGCTTTGAATCTATGCTTCGAGGTATTCGCAACGCCTCCAATACCCGGGTCGGGCGCGCGCTGATGGCCGCGGTCATGACCCTGCTTGCCGGCATTTTCGGCCTCTGGGGCATCAACGACATATTTCATGGCTTCGGCCGCTCCGCCGTCGCCACGATCGGCGGCACGGAGATCGGCATCCAGCAGTTCCAGGAGGCCTATAATCGGCGCCTGGAGCAGCTCGGGCAGCAGCTCGGCCGCGCAATCACCCCGGAGCAGGCGAATGCCTTTGGCGTACAGCGCCAAGTTCTGACTGAAATGCTCGTCAATGCCGGTCTCGATGAACGCGCCCGGCAGATGCGGCTAGGCATTGCGGACGCCGAGATCGCCCGGCGCATCCAAAGCGAGCCGCAATTCCAAAGCGCCGACGGCAAGTTCGATCCCAGCAAGTTCCAAGACGTCCTGCTCAATTCCGGCTTCACTGAGCAGCGCTTCGTCACCGAGCAGCGCAGCTTGATGCTGCGCCAGCAGATCGTGGATTCGGTTTCCGGCAAGGTGATCGTGCCGACGGCATGGCTCGATGCCATCAACCAGTTCCAGAACCAAGAGCGCAGCATCGACTACGTGGCCCTCGGCCCCCCGCAGGCTGGCGATATTCCGCCGCCGACCGACGAGCAACTCAGCAAATATTTCGATGAGCGCAAGATCATGTTCCGTGCGCCGGAATATCGGAAAATCGTGACCGTGACGGTCACGCCTACGGAACTGGCCAAGACCGCCGAGGTCCCCGATGACCAGGTGAAGAAGTTCTTTGAGCAGAATCGCAACCGCTACATCACCCCGGAGCGGCGCGACGTGGAGCAGATGGTGTTCCCGAACATGGCGGAAGCACAGGCCGCCAGCGCGAAGATCAAGAGCGGGACCAGCTTCGCCGCGCTGGCAGCCGAACGCGGGCTCAAGGAGCAGGACCTTGATTTGGGGCTGGTGACCAAATCGACCATCATCGATCCCGCGGTCGCGGACGCCGCCTTCTCGCTTAAGCAGGGCGAGGTGAGCGATCCGGTGCAGGGACGGTTCGGCGCGGTGATCGTAACCGTGACCAAGATCGTGCCCCAGGAGGACAAGACCTACACCGATGTCGCGCCGCAAATCCGTAACGACATCGCGTTGGCGCTCGCCAAGCGCGAAGTGCAGGATCTGCACGACAAGATCGAGGACGCGCGCGGCGGCGGCAGTACGTTGGAAGAGGCAGCCCAGAAATTGAATTTGCCGGTGACGACCGTCGACGCCGTCGACCGTTCCGGCCACGATCCCTCCGGGAAAATGGTTGAGAACCTGCCGGACGCGCCGCAGGTCCTTAACGCCGCATTCGCTACCGACGTCGGCGTCGACAACGATCCCATCGAGACCGACGGCGGTTACATCTGGTACGACGTCGAGGCGATCACGCCGGCGCACGACCGCAGCCTTGACGAAGTGAAAAGCCAGGTTGAACAGCGGTGGCGGCAGGACGAAATCGCCTCGCGGCTGAAAGCCAAGGCGGCCGACCTGATCGACAAGCTGAAGAACGGCAACGCGTTCGACGCACTTGCCGCCGCCGACGGCGTCAAGCTCGACCATGCCGGAGGCATCAAGCGGGGCTTATCGATGCCGGTTATCTCCAGCCAAACCGTGGACGCAATCTTCCACACCGCCAAGGACGGCTTCGGCAGCTCCCAGGGTGAGCAGCCGACGCAATGGATCGTGTTCCGCGTGACGGATATCAAGACGCCGACACTCGATCCGAAGTCGGAGAATGCCAAGCGCCTGGAGCAGACTGTCCAGCGGCAGATCGCCGGGGATCTTTTCGGCGAGTACATGGACTGGCTCGAGAACGAGCTCGGCACCAGCGTCAATCAGGACGTGCTGGCACAGGCGCTCGGCAACGGCGCCCCGCAGGCCAATTAGGCCAAAGCGGGCTTTGGCAGTTTCCCTCCATCCGCCAAGCTTTGCCTGGAAGCGCCAAACGCCCCGGCGATATAAAGGCCGCCCCAAGCGGCTTTCACGCTCTCGCCGCCGCAACGGAATGGGGCAGCGCGTGGTCTGCCGAACAAGGACAATTGATGCAGATCGAGCCATCGGCTGAACAATTCGCGGCGCGCTATGAGGCGGGCGATTCCCAGGTGGTGTGGACGACACTCGTCGCCGACCTGGAGACTCCCGTATCGGCGTTTCTGAAAATCGCGGGCGCGGCGCCGATGAGCTTTCTTTTGGAATCCGTCGAAGGCGGCGCCGTGCGCGGCCGATATTCGATTATCGGCATGGACCCGGACGCTGTGTTTCGCGCCAATGGCGCCCAGGCCGAAATCAATGGCGCACCGCAGGCCGATCCCGAAGCGTTCACGCCACTGCACGAGCCGCCGCTACAGGCCATGCGCCGTTTCATCGGCGAGAGCCGCATCAAACTGCCGACCGCGCTGCCGCCTATGGCCGCCGGCGTGTTCGGCTATCTTGGCTACGACATGGTGCGGCAGATCGAGGAGCTGCCGCATCAGGCACCCGATCCCATTGGGATTCCGGATGCCGTGTTGATCCGGCCCACGATCGTGATCGCTTTCGACGCGGTCGAAGATAGTATCACCGTGGTCACGCCCGTGCGCCCGCAGGCCGGCGTCGCCGCGAAAACGGCGATGGCGCGCGCAGTCGAACGGCTCTCGAGCGTTGTCGATGCGCTGGATCGGTCACTCGACAAATCGGCAGCGGAAAGCCAGTTCGGGCCGCTTCATGTCACGCCACGCTCGAACACCAGTCCCGCGGAATTCAAGCAAATGGTGGCGCGGGCGAAGAACTACATCGCCGCCGGCGATATCTTTCAGGTGGTCCTGTCACAGCGGTTCGAAGCGCCGTTTACGTTGCCACCGTTTGCGCTCTACCGCGCTCTGCGCCGCGTCAACCCCTCCCCTTACTTGTATTTTCTGAATTTCGGCGCTTTTGCGGTCGCCGGGTCCAGTCCAGAAATTCTGGTAAAAGCCAAGAACGGCATTGTCACCATCCGCCCGATTGCGGGCACGCGCCCGCGCGGCGCTACGCCGCATGAGGACCAGGCGCTCGAGGCCGAGCTCCTGTCCGATCCGAAGGAACGCGCCGAGCACCTCATGCTGCTCGACCTCGGCCGCAACGACGTCGGCCGGGTCGCCGAGATCGGCACGGTGAATGTGACCGACCAATTCTTCATCGAGCGCTATAGCCAAGTGATGCACATCGTCTCAAACGTCGAAGGCAAGCTGCGCAAGGACCGTGACGCGCTCGACGCACTCGCCGCCGGATTTCCGGCGGGCACCGTCTCGGGCGCGCCGAAAGTGCGCGCCATACAGATCATCGACGAATTGGAAAAGGAGAAGCGCTCGCTCTACGCCGGCTGCGTCGGCTATTTCTCGGCCGGCGAGGAGATGGACACCTGCATCGTGTTGCGCACCGCCTTGATCAAGGACGGCGTCATGTACGTTCAGGCCGGGGCCGGCATCGTTGCCGATTCCGATCCGGAATTCGAGCAACAGGAGTGCATCAACAAAGCGAAGGCCTTGTTCCGCGCCGCCGAGGAGGCCAGACGGTTCGCCTCCGCCGTCCGCCGCGGCCAATAGCGGCAGGACCGCAGCATTCATGCCGCGCTGGATGCGCCGATAAGCTGTCGTTGACCAGCAGACCGCCGCGTGCGGAACCAAACCGATTAAGTGGCGTTGCGGCGCTGGAAACGGTTTCAGCGCGTCGATCGGATTTCCTCAACCGACAATGCCCGTAGGGCGACGCGCCGTAATCGGTGCTCGCCTGTCGATTGGAGTCGCGGCGGCACACGAGACCGAGCTCGATGTCCTTGCATTCGCGCAGAGGGCGGTAGGCTCGGTCTGCCCCCTAGAACTTCTCATTTTGATGCGCCGCAATCGCGACCGCTGCTTCGGGCTGACGAATTGGTCCGGGAGCTGCGCAGCAGCCAGCTTGCCGCGTCTCAGGCCCTCGCTCATTTGTCTCAATCCGGCCCGGTTGAAGAGCTGCCGCAGGGCGGCTACCGCTATCAACAAGCTTCACCGCAGCTCGATGTGTTGTGCGATCTGTGGACCGCTGCCTGCTTCGTGCTCCTCGCGATCGACAATTTCCTCGTCGTGCTTGATCTTATCGTCCTCCCCGACATCGACCTTTTGGTTCTGCGCCTGCTTTGCCGTCCCGTCTGCCGTCGCCACGCTCCTGGCCGGCTTCGTTCGTGAGTTCGTCTGAGGGCCGGCGATGGTAGAGTTCTTGTACGGCATGAACTGCATGGGCTTTCTGATCGCGGGATTGTTCTTCCTGCGGTTTTGGCAGAAGACCGCCGAGCCGCTGTTCGCCGCATTCGGCGCTGCTTTTTTCTGTTCGCGCTTGATCAATTGTTTCATGCGGTGCAGCAGGCTTCGCAATCGTTCGAAGACTGGCCATTCATTTTCCGGCTTGCCGGATTTGGCCTGCTGATCGTCGCGGTGCTTGCGCAAGAATCTCAAGTAGCAGCGCTTGCCAGGCGCTCCCACAGCGCCGCGGGAACCGGACGCCGCGCCGCGGCTTGTTAGAGGCGGCGCGCCGCCGGATACCGATGCAATGGCCAAGCCTCTGCCACTGCCCGTTTGGGATCGCCGGGCACAAAAACTCGTCAACGAGTTCATGGACGATCATCCGTCGACCTATGAGTCCAGGCCGCGGCGCTCGCTCACTCAGATTCTCGAATCTCATCCTCTCTATGACTGGGCGCTGGCCGCCTACCAGAACACGCGGCGAAGCACGAAAGCGATCGAGCCGTTCATTCGGAAGCACAACATTGACATGAGCGAGTTCGAACCGATCATCAGCTATCGCTCGTTCGCGCAATTTTTCGATCGGCGCTTTCGGCCCGGCGTGCGCACGTTTCCGGAGGCGGCCGGCGAAATGGGCGCTTTTGCCGAAGCGCGCTATTTTGCCTGGGAGCGGCTCGATCCGGCCCAGCAGTTTCCGGTTAAGGGCCATTCGCTCAGTGCCGCGCATATCCTTGGCACTGCGGAACGGGCGCGGCCGTTCCTGGGCGGCCCGATATTGCTGGCACGGCTTGCACCGGTCGACTACCACCACGTCCACTATCCCGATGCCGGCCGCACGCTCGACGAGGATCGGCTCGGCCGGCGGCTGTGGACGGTGAACTGGCGCGCGCTCCTGAACAAGCCCGACATTCTCTTCACCAATGAACGCAGCGTCAATATTCTGGCCACCGAGAACTTCGGACGTATGGGCTTCGTCGAAATCGGCGCCATGTCGGTCGGCCGCATCGTCCAAATCCATCCCGTGGATGATCCGTACCGGCGCGGGGACGAAAAATCGGTTTTCCGGTTCGGCGCTTCAGCCATCGCGGTGTTCGGCGAGCCGGGTGCCTGGCGGCCTTGCGACGACGTGCTCGCCCGCACAAGAGAAGGCACCGAAACCCTGCTGCGGCTGGGTGAGACGGTGGCGGTTGCCGCCTAGAACGCTAGCACCGGCGGGCGGCTTGCAATTCGCCGGTGTTGCCGTCACAGTTTTTCGGTAGCCCAAACCGGATAATGAACAATGGATCAGCAAACCGCGGCGGCGAACGATATCCTCTTTGATTTGCAAGATGGCATCGGCAAGATCACCTTCAACCGGCCGCAGGCGCGTAACGCGTTCACCTTCGCGATGTACGAGCGCCTTGCCGAAATCTGCGAGCAGGCCGACTGCGATCACTCGATCAAGGTGCTGGTGTTTCAGGGCGCCGGCGACAAGGCCTTCGCCTCGGGCACCGACATCAACCAATTCCGCGCCTTTACGACGCCGCAGCACGCCATTGACTACGAATCCCGCATCGATCGCGTCCTCGGCAAGCTCGAGCAGTGTCGAGTGCCGACGATCGCGGCGATCAATGGAGCCTGCACCGGCGGCGGCGCCGGCATCGCGGCTTGCTGCGATCTGCGCATCGGCACCAAAACTGCTCGCATTGGATTTCCGATCGCGCGCACTTTGGGCAATTGCCTATCGATGTCCAACATCAGCCGGTTAACCGCTTTGATCGGGCCGGCCCGCGTCAAGGACCTGATTTTCACCGCGCGCCTCGTCGGCGCCGAAGAAGCCGCAGCCCTTGGTCTGTTGACTGAACTGGTAGAGGATGGCGCTGCCTTGCGGCGGCGGGCGGACGAGCTTGCCGCCCAGATTGCCGGTCACGCGCCGTTGACGCTGAATGCCACCAAGCAAGCGTTGGCCCGTCTGCAACGCCGCCTCACACGCGAGGAAGGCGAAGATCTGATCTTGATGTGCTACATGAGCCGCGACTTCCGCGAAGGGCTGGATGCCTTTCTCAACAAGCGCCAGCCGCAGTGGATAGGCGAGTAACATCTCGTCGTTTTCTTTATTTTTGTTTCAATCGCGGCAAGTCCGGAGGCGCGCCATGGTTCAGCTTCTCGATAGCGACATCAGAACGCGCGAGGTGCTGGGCTGGAAGGGCGTGCAGCTCCTGCACTTCATGGGCTCATCGTGCTCGCAAAAGGTTCGCGTGTTTCTCAATCTAAAAAACATCTCATGGCAGTCGCATCCTGTCGACCTGCCCGGCAACGAGAACTTTCAGCCATGGTTTCTCGGCATCAACCCGCGAGGGCTGGTTCCGGTGCTGGTTCATGACGGCGCGATCCACATCGAGAGCAACGACATTATCCAGTATCTCGAGGAGCAATTTCCAGAGCCGCGGCTCATTCCAGCTGGTCACGAAAGCGAAGTCGCGGCGCTGCTCAAGCACGAAGATGACCTGCATCTCGATCTGCGCATCCTGAGCTTTCGCTTCGTATTCGCGCCGCCCGGTCCACCGAAGCCCGCGGCCGCTCTCGAAAGCTACAAGGCGAATGGCAGCGGCACGGTTCGGGGTCGGCGCGATCCTGAAAAGCAGGTTCAGCTAGAGTTCTGGCAGCGCGCCGCCAAGGAGGGCTTCACCGATGAGCGAGCGCGCGCCGCCGCGCTGCGGTTCCGTGCCGAGTTCGAACGCCTGGACAAAACCCTGGCCGGACAACCCTATCTCATGGGCGATGACCTCAGCGTGCTCGACATTGCCTGGCTCATTTACGAGCACCGGCTGTCGCTCGCCGGCTATCCGTTTGCGCGACTGCACCCGCGCGTGCAAGCCTGGGCGGAGCGTCTGCGCGCCATGCCGGAATTCGCCAGGGAGATCGGGCAGCTCCGCCATTCCTCCGAGCAACTCGACGCGGTTCGTCGCGGCCAAGCCGGCAAGACTCTGGAAACGATCGCCGAATTCTGATGCGCCACGACGCGGCGTCGCCGATTATGCCTTCACCGTACCGTCGGGATGGGTCGGATCGACCCACAGCACGGTTTCCGGCTTCTCCACCGGCTCAATGTCGAGGTTAACGGCAATGGCTTCGCCGTCGCTGCGAACCAAGACACATTCCAGGACTTCCTCGCGGCTGGCGTTGATTTCCTGGTGCGGCACATAGGGCGGAATGAAAATGAAATCGCCCGGATTGGCCTCCGCGGTGAATTCAAGATGATCGCCCCAGCGCATGCGCGCTTTCCCACGAACCACATAGATGATGCTTTCGAGGTGGCCGTGGTGATGAGCGCCGGTCTTGGCATCCGGTTTAATCGTGACCGTGCCGGCCCACAGCTTCTGGGCACCGACGCGAGCGAAGGTGATCGCCGCCTTGCGATCCATGCCCGGCGTCGAGGGCACGTTCGGATCGAGTTGATGGCCGGGAATGACCCGCACGCCGTCGTGCTTCCAGTGCGGGGCGGTGGTCGCAGAATGAATCGTCTGATGGTGCGATGCAGTCATGCGCGCTGATAGCACAAATCGGTTCAGCTCGTGAGCGGATCAAGGCCGAACGTAAGCGGCGCGGCGGGCACGACAAAGGGGGCGATTGCGATCGCCCCCTCGGAACCGTTTGGCGGACGGCAAATGCCGGCGCCAGGAGCCTGCTCAGCCCCAGCAGTGATAGTAGTCTGCCCAGGACTCGCGGATGGCGTAGCCGTTGCCGGTTGCGTTCGGCATTTTGCAGAACTCGCTCTTCTGCGGGCCCGGAGGAGCCGCCTGGAGGTGGAGGGCCGGAGCGGGCTGAGCAGCACCACGGGTACCCCAGCAGTGATAATAGTCGGCCCAGGACTCGCGAATGGCGTAGCCGTTGCCGCTGGCCTTCGGCATTTTGCAATACTGGCTAACCGGCGCCGCCGCCTCGATGTGCCTCACCCTGGCCATAGCAGGCACGGTCATAGCGGCAACGGTCAAGCCGACCGCCGCAAATACCAGCTTTTTCATCCTTGATTCTCCTATCGTTTCCTCCGTCGGCATGCCGCCTCGGAATGGAGGCGATGCGCCGTTTCTCGTTTTCGGCGCCAGCGAGGGGAGGCACTCACGCCGAGGTCGACCCCGAAAGAACATAACCAATGAGCGTCGCGATGGTTACGAGGATTTTTCGTGTTCACCCTGTGATTTTATGTCGCGTTTATACGTCGGGTAAGCCACCTCGGTCCGCCTGTTGGTTGCCAAGGCGGCGAGAGGCAGGCTCAGACTTCGGTTGAGGCGGCTTTAGGATGTCTTTGGCCCGGTGGGACTATCTTGCCGGAGCCCGCCGTGATCTACGCGAGCACGTGCTGGCAAGCATTTACCGGATCGATCTCGTCGATCCTGTTGGCTCTTCTCTACCGCGCAGGCGAGGCTGACCGGCGCCCGCCGGTCATCAGTCACCGCCGTTCTCCTCGCTCTCCTCCGACAAGCGCTCGACGGACGCGACCTTCTCGCCTTCTGCGGTTGAAAAGACGATGACGCCTTGCGTCGAACGGCCAGCGATGCGAATCCCGTCTACCGGACAGCGAATAAGCTGGCCGCCGTCGGTCACCAGCATGATCTGATCGCTATCCTCCACCGGGAAGGATGCAACCAGCCGGCCGTTCCTCTCCGTGATAGCCATGGCGACGATGCCTTTGCCGCCCCGGCCTGTGGTGCGGTACTCGTAGGACGAGCTGCGCTTGCCGAAGCCCTTCTCCGAAATGGTTAGAACGAATTGCTCCTTGGCGGACAATTCTGCATAGCGCTCCTGGCCTAGCTCGATGGCGCCGTTCACCTCCTCGGCGTCCCCGTTGCCGCCATTGCCACCGTTTCCATTCTCCTCACCTTCTCCGCCCAAGCCCAGGCCGCGGCGCACCGCGCTGGCGCGCTTAAGGTACGCCGCGCGCTCCTCGGCGCTCACCTCGACATGGCGCAGGATCGATAGCGAGATCACCTTGTCGCCCTCGGAGAGATTGATGCCGCGCACTCCCATCGAGGTACGGCCCTGGAATACGCGCACGTCGTTGACGGCAAAGCGGATACATTGGCCCCCAGCCGAGGTGAGCAGCACGTCATCATCCTCCGTGCAAATCTGCACGTCGACGATCGCATCGCCCTCGTCGAGCTTCATGGCGATGATGCCGGAGCGCCGCACGTCGACGAAATCGCTCAGCTTGTTGCGCCGTACCGTGCCGCGCGTAGTGGCGAACATCACGTCGAGCTTGTCCCACGTCGACTCGTCCTCAGGCAGCGGCATGATGGTGGTGATGGTCTCGCCCTGCTCCAGCGGCAGAATGTTGATCAGCGCCTTGCCGCGCGATTGCGGAGCGGCTTGCGGCAGACGCCAGACCTTTTCCTTGTAGGCCTTGCCGCGCGAGGAGAAGAACAGCACCGGCGTGTGGGTCGAAGCGACGAACAACCGGGTAACGAAATCCTCGTCGCGCGTCTGCATGCCGGCGCGGCCTTTGCCGCCGCGCTTCTGCGCCCGGTACGTCGACAGCGGCACGCGCTTGACGTAGCCGGCATGCGAGACGGTGACGACCATGTCCTCGCGCTGGATCAGGTCCTCGTCCTCCATCTCGCCTTCCTGGTCGACGATCAGGGTTTTGCGCGGGGTGGCGAACTCGTTCTTGATCGCGGTCAGCTCGTCCTTGACGATGGACTGGATGCGAGCGCGCGAGCGCAGAATGTCGAGGTAGTCGGCGATTTCGGTGGCGAGCTTATCGAGCTCGGCCTTGATCTCATCGCGACCGAGCGCGGTCAGCCGTTGCAGGCGCAGGTCAAGGATGGCCTTGGCCTGTTCGGCCGACAGGCGGGTCGTCCCCTGCGCCGACACGCTGTGGCGTGGATCGTCGATCAAAGTGACCATGGCGGCGACGTCGCGTGCCGGCCACTCGCGGCCCATCAACTGCTCACGCGCCTCATTGGCGTCGCGGGCGGCGCGAATGAGCCGGATCATTTCATCGATGTTGGCGACCGCGATTGCCAACCCCACCAGCACGTGCGCGCGATCGCGCGCCTTGCCCAAAAGGTGCTTGGTGCGCCGGTAGATGACCTCCTCACGGAACGCGATGAAGGACGTCAGCAGGTCCTTCAGGTTCATGAGCTGCGGCCGGCCGCCTTCCAACGCCACCATATTGGCGCCGAACGACGATTGCAGGGCGGTGAAACGGTAGAGCTGATTGAGCACCACGTCAGGAACCGCGTCGCGGCGCAACTCGACGACAACTCGGTAGCCGTCGCGATCCGACTCGTCGCGTAGCGCGGCGACGCCCTCGATCCTCTTGTCACGCACCAGTTCGCCGATGCGCTCCACCAGATGCGCCTTGTTGACCTGGTAGGGGATTTCGGAAACCACGATTGCTTCGCGCTCGCCGCGCAGCGTTTCGAATTCGACTTTGCCTCGCATCACAATGGCGCCGCGGCCGAGATGATAGGCAGCGCGGATGCCCTGCCGACCGAGGATGATGCCGCCGGTCGGGAAATCCGGCCCCGGCACGATTTCGATCAAGTCGTCGATCGATAGCGCCGGGTTGTCGATAAGCGCCATGCAGGCGTCGATGACCTCGCCCAGATTGTGCGGCGGGATGTTGGTCGCCATGCCCACGGCGATGCCGCCGGCGCCGTTGACCAGCAGATTGGGAAAGCGCGCCGGCAGCACCACCGGCTCGCGCTCGGAATTGTCGTAGTTGGGCTGGAACTCGACGGTGTCCTTGTCGAGATCCTCGACCAGCGCGTTCGCTACCCGCTCGAGCCGCACCTCGGTGTAGCGCATCGCCGCCGG
>Ga0070739_10003659_pt1 | contig 18924 bp, 21 predicted proteins | sample Coa_R1_7_FD_66445 | JGI IMG/M metagenome (GOLD analysis project Ga0070739, IMG submission 66445) | Surface soil microbial communities from Centralia Pennsylvania, which are recovering from an underground coalmine fire - Coalmine... | ecosystem: Environmental > Terrestrial > Soil > Unclassified ... | reverse complement strand
AGACATCGACTAGATGCAGTCGGCGTGCTGTGATCAAGCGCTTGGCTTCACTGGCCTCTCCCAGGAGACGTTCTTGCTGTGCAATATCTCCCTGAAGTTGCCCAATTTGTTCTTGCAACTTTGTGACCTCACTCTGCTCTGCTCGGCTTGCTGCAATGGCCAACACCCTGTCTGAGTCGACTTGGGCCAGTTTGTCTTCAAGAGACTGACGCTCGGAGGTTGCAGCCGCTAGAAGCTGCTCCGTGCCACGAGACTTCTGCTCAGCAAGCGAAAGCCGGTTGCGGATATCAGCATTTTCCAAAGTGAGGTCTTGAATTCTTACTAAAGTCTGTCCAAGGTTCTCTTGTAGTAGCGCGACTTTCCTGTTCGCGATTTCCAGTTGCTTGAGTATCCGTGCATTCTCCGCGATCAGCTCAATTTCTGCACTTTCGGGAGGTGTTGATGCGACGGCAAGATTTCTGGGATAACTTGGCAGCAGAAACCAACGTCTTGCGCGTAACCCAGTTACGGCCACAATACACAACGTACATGCGACAGCTGCAACGGCTGGAAACCAGGAGGCGCGAACCTTCGTTTTCTTTGAAAACTTGGGCTGAGGTTTGGAAATTGAGATTGTCAGGTGAATTCCCTGCGATCTCGCGCGCGCAACAAAGCGTTCGGTCATCCCATCTGGAGCAGGAACATCCTCATTGGTTCCCATCTGCAGCAACTCTGCTCCGATCGTTCTGAGATGCTCAATATGAACGCGGCAACGCTGACAATTGCGCAAATGCTCATCTAGGCGCTCGCGCTGGGCTTGGTCGGCTTGGCCGGTTACCAACAGGACAGCGAGTTCTTCAAAATTCTCGTGAGCCTTCGTATCCAAAGAAAATGCCTCTTGCTTCATTACTTTCACCTGCTGCCTTGGCTTCGTATCGTTGCTCAAGCACAGCGCGCAGCCGAGCCATCCCCCTATACAGGTTATGCCGTACAGAGGAGGCCGTTTCTCCAATCCTTTGTGAGATCTCCTCTGCTGTAAGGCCTTCATAAAAAGTCAGTTCTATCACCCTGCGTTGTTGCGGTTTGATCTTGGTCAGAGCCTCGGAGACTAGATGCGCGATTTCAATCCGAGACATCTGCAGCTGAAAATCGTATTTCTCCATCAATGGAAGTTCGTTATCGATTTCCTTCCAAGTATAAAAACCGCGGCTCTGCAGATGTTGCCGACGATTCATCGTCCGGTGATATGCGTATTGCATAAGCCAAGTCTTGAAACTGGCCTTCTGACGATCGAATTGCGATATGGCGCGATAAGCGTCTAAGAATATCTGTTGAACGGTTTCTTCGGCCTCACCATCGTTTCTAAGCATTTTTCTAGCGATCCGGTACACCAATCCGCTATGTCGTGCAAATAAGATGGTAAGCGCTTCATGATCGCCTTCCGCCAGACGGGATGCGAGGGTTTCATCATCTAAATCTGCTAAATCTGTTTCGGTTTTAGGAACTCGATCCGCTCCCTGTTCGGGACCTGCTAGTGCTTCTCGCTTTCCCCCACGGCCTGAAAGCCACTGCGAGAACATAACTGAAAATTATCCCTTTCCTGCAACGTCCCTGCTGACCAACCAGCTTGCCCGGCAATGGTTGGGATTTCTCAGTGTGTACACGAGTATGGCTTTGCACTTAGGCTTTAGCAAGGGAGGAGCAAAGAAAAATAAAAGTGTTGCTAGGCGGGAAAATATCCGCGTAACTGCTGCATATGTCTTGAAACTTCGAAAGGAAGCCACGCCAATAAAGGGGAAACTAGCGCTGTAGCCCAGGCATACATCCTAGAGACGACCGTGTCCTCTTATCTTGAGTTGCGTAATTTGTCATGTGCTTTCTCGCTCCTCTTGATCCGGCTATCCGTTCTAGCCGTCATGTCGACAGGAGTTGCCGCGAGCATTGTCGGTGCTGCTGTTGCTATTATTGCCCGCAGCGCGCCGCTGCGTTTCAGCGACTTGATTGACATCTAAGCACATGCTCTCCATGATCCCTCGAAGGTTTTCGTGTTTCGTTGCTGGAGCGGAAGTGCGAGTAGCTTAACAATGGAACATTCTGTTGTGTCCGTCACATGTTTGACATATCGAAGAGGAAGGGCGGCCGCTCTCGGAGCGGCCGCGGTAGCAGGTTTAGTGAAGGGTTAGTTGCAGTTGAGTAGAGTGGACCACATTGCCTGAGACGCCTTGAATGCTGATCGTGTAGTTGCCGGGTTTCGGGTGAACTCCGCCATCGCCAAACTTCGATCCACCACAGGCTGACATACCTATCATCATCACCGCGAGAACCATGAGAGCAGCTCCTTGACGCCGGACTTTTCGCGTGAGTACACATCCCAACAGAGCGGGCGCCATGAAAGTCAGGGGAGAGTTCCGTGGTAACGGGTATATCGGTTTGCTGGAGCCGCCCTGATTCGCAGGTGTTGCCGAGGCCAGGGAAATTGTAAGTTGCGAGTTCAGAGCTGTGGTCCCGTTCAGTGTTGCTGTACTGGGAACAAACGAGCAGGTAACCGCAACTGGCAAACCCGCACATGAGAGTGTAACCGGACCAGCAAAACCATTTTTCGGCGTTACACTAACGACCGTTGAGAACGGCGCATTGAGCGAAATCGTCGCGGCCGCTTGTTTGACCGCGATTGTGAAGTCGGACGCATTAGGAACGGGAACAACCGCATCTACTTCCTGGTTAATGGCGGCGGACCCTGCAGCGAAATTAATGTCTCCGCTGTAATAGGCTGCCAAAGAATGGGTGCCAACACTGAGCGAGGCGATCGACAATGTCGCTTTGCTGCTCGCATCAAGTTTCACGGTTCCGAGCAAAGTCGTTCCGTCAGAGATGGAGACCGTTCCTGTGGGTATAGCATTCGTCACCGTGACAGCAGGGTTAACCGAGACTGCAATAGTGACCGCTCCTCCTGAAACCGAAGGATTGGGAGTGGAGGACAACAGCAGTGAAACAGCATCTTGCTTAACAACTTGCACCAACGCTACCGACGTAACTGGCTGGTAGCCATCACTACCGGAGTAGGCGACTCTAATGCTGTGACTGCCGACCGCTAAGGAGCTCACCGCAAGTTTTGCCTGGCCGGTATTGTCGAGAGTGCCTACTCCGAGCGTGGTTGTGCCATCGTTGAATGACACGCTTCCGGTTGGGATTCCAGTTCCGGTGACCGGACGAATGGTCGCGGAAAAGACTACGTTTTGACCGAACACACTTGGATCGGCCGAGCTTGCCAGAAGCGCGCTGGTACTGTTTTGAGTCACCACTTGGCTGATAGTGCTACCAGCGGAGGTGGAAGAGGGGTTGAAATTCGCATCTCCCGCATAAGAAGCGCTCAACAAGTGAGAACCAGGCGTAAGGGAGCTAAAGTTAAAAACCGCTTTGCCAGATGCGTCGATTACAGCTGTACCGAGAATCACGGAGCCGTCGAGAATGGTGACTGTCCCGCTCGGTACAGCGTTTCCAAGTTTGGGTGCTACAACGGTCACAAAGGACACCGGCTGTCCGAATGGGCTTGGATTCTGTGAGCTGGTCAAGGTGAGATTTGTATCTGTTTTGTTGACCGTCTGAATCAGCTGGGAAGAATCTGCAGGACTGTTCGTTGCGTCGCCGGTAAACTGTGCGATCAGGACGTCGCTTCCGCTGGGAAGCGAGGAGCTGCTTAATGTAACTTTCCCGTTCGCATCAAGAGATCCGCTGGCGACAATTGCGTTGTTACTCAGCAGATTCACAATATCGCCCGCGCCTACCGCAGCTCCCGCATTCGACACAGATATTGAGAAGTTGACGGATTGTCCATAAGAACTCGGATTTAGAGAGCTCGTTATGATTACCGTCGGTGGTCCCAAGCGAACAGACTGGGATAACTGCGCAGAAGTGCCACCCACAAAGGTGATGTTACCTGTGTAGGTGGCGACCAGAGGATGGGCTCCAGCAGAGGCAAATGTTGCGTTCAAAGTCGCTTTGCCTCCACGGTCGATCGGAGCCGAACCTAAAGTGGTTCCCGCATCTGTGAAGATGACCGAACCGGCCAAACTTCCGGCACCGGGATGTTTCGGCTGAACTGTCGCGGTCAACGTCACAGTATTGCCCACAAGAGAGGGGTTGGCCGAAGACACCAAGCTTAACGTATTGGCGCCTGCATTGGTAAAGACAGAGATTTCATTCGCCGAGATATCAGTAACGACTAGATCAAGAGCGGTTGGATCGGCCAAATGCGCAGGGATTACTTCTGCCCCAAAGCCAGGAATGGCTAGACCAACGCCGGCGGCAAACGTTCCGTCACCTTGTCCCGAAAACGTGATCACGTTTGCGGAACTCTCAGACACATCCACGATATCGGGATTGCCATCTCCGTTTAAATCCGCGACCATGAGAAATCCTGGTTGTTTATCGCTCGAGATGGTGAAAGACCCCACAAAGGATAGGGGTGTCTTCTGAGTGAGAACATTAATGGAACCCGGCAACGTAGTCGTCCCCAACGGATTTGTAGGCAAATCTTGAGGTGGACAGATTCGCGGTGTGCATGGGATGGGCGTTCCACCGCCTCCGCCGATAACCTGTCCTGAATTGGAAACGACGATGTCTAATCGGCCGTCTCGGTCCACGTCTCCGAGCGCTAACCCGGTAGGTGAGCCGTTGATTGCAAACACGTGCGACAGTGTTTGGAACGTTCCATCACCATTGCCAAGAGCGTAGTAAAGATCTCCGATCGTGTTTCCGTTCGCGTCGAAAGACAATTCGATCAACGCGATGTCGAGATTGCCATCATTATTCAAGTCGCCTACGGCGATATTGCCGATCAATTTCGTCCCATCAACGTAAGCGAATTGCGCGAACGAGCCACCGGTGTTAATGAAAAGCGCAAGTCCGAAATCTGTGGCAATGGCAATATCTGGTTTGTTGTCGTGGTTCAAATCCGCGACAACGATTTGACCAACCGTCGTTGCTTGCGTAAGGCCTGTAATGGGGATCGTTTCCGCAGGTTGAAAGGTTCCATTCCCATTTCCAAAAAGAATTTGGAAGGATTTGGAAGTCGTTAAGGTGACCACCAGGTCAAGGTGACCATCTCCGTTGAAATCGCCACTCGCCACATCAAACGGAGCTGTACCCACAGGAATAACGGTCCCTGCTCCCAGAGTTCCGTCGCCCTTGCCTGCAAAGAATGCCAGCGATGAAGCACCCGTGTTTACCGCCACAACATCCACGTTTCCATCTTCGTTGAAATCGCCGCTCGCGACACCTCGCGGCGATGCCGCCGAGTAGTTCACCGCGGGACTATAGACTTGTGCGACACCTAGCGCTCGCATCAAGAGAACTATCAGGAATACGGCTGGCAACAGCATTTTCAATTTCATCAGAATCCTCATCGGTGCTGGTGATCTCAGTTGCTTTTGTATGGCGGGGGTTGGAATCGCACGGCGAGACAGGGTGCAGTCGTCTCACGGCACACGTTTCCTGATGCCGGGGGCGTCACCGCCAACCTCGCCCCCGGCCGCCCTATCCGCATTCATTCCTCAGTGTGCGGACATTATTTGGGCAAACTCACGCGTGATTCAGTCAGGAACTTGTAAGCGCGGAGATCCTCGCTCTCTTCTAATCAAAGAGATCGGTTCTGGCGGCGGGAACTACGGTTCTGGTCGGTGTCCGTGCAGTCCCCAGTGACAAATCACTGTTTGGAACATGATTTCGATATGATCCAAGGCTTCTGATATACGGTGGGCGTAATACTGAGTTGGACACTGCAGGGCACGAGCCAATAAAGTGCCAAGCACGTCATCGATATAGTGATGCATTTGCGCCAGGAGTTCTTTGCGATCCTCGACGAGCTGAGCTTCCATCTGGACGCGAGCTGAACGCTGGATTAGAGCGCTCCACGCCGCACAGGTCGTGAGTGCTGCAAAGAATAAAAATGCATCGACCTGGGATATGACATGGCGATTGACTAAGTGGTTTCCAACAGCAAACAGCACGGCTCCTGCAGCACTGAGGCAAAGAAACAGAAGGACGGGTTGAATTCGTAGTTTTTGCTTCATAATCTCCCTCAACCAATCTTCGAAACACCGCTTGCTCATCAAGCCCGAATTCGAGCCCTATCCTCTTCACGTTCATCAGGAACATCCCGAATACCAAAGGGCGTTTGTTTCTGCAGGTCAAAAGCGGCGCGTTCTTTCTTGCTCTCCCGGACTGGCAGGAGGTCAGAGTGATCCGGTGGAAAAACATATTTCTGTACAAAGTCCAGGCGCGCTGCATTGATACGGCGGCCCACTACCAGGTCGCGATGCTTCGCACAAAAGGCAGCAAACGTTTCTGCTTCGATAACTTGCCTGGTGAGTTTTCCAGTTTCGAGCTGTTTGGTTTTAAGTAGTCCAGAATCAATCCATCGCTGCACTTGGCTAGGAGCAATGTGGAGGGCAGATGCCAGAGTATATTTAGTAAACCAGTCGCGCCCCATGCTTGCGCTTGCTCCGAGTTTGTGAAGCATCGAACGGACTGACCCCAGTGACCTTCGCAGCTGTATTGCAACTTCGTACACCGGGTTCGCCGAAACCAGATCGAGCAATTTCTGCTGCTCTGCCCTGGTCCACGACCGTCGTTCTGGATAGGTGCTTTGGCACTGTCGGATAAAGCGTGAGCAAGCATGCTTTGGAAAGCCCGTGATCTCCGCGAGACGGCGAACTGTGGTGATTAAAGCTGGCCTGCTGCGGTCGTTGTCCTTTAGGAACTGGGCAACGACTTCCCTCGCCTCCTTCGACCATCGGTAGCTGCGTCTCTTTCGCGCTTGTTCTTGAGTCATGCCACACCACCGTTCCTGGCCCTACAGGCATTCCTGTTGCGATCCGCCTGTCCTGTCGGCCATGTACAAAATTGCCTTCTACTCATATAAGGAGAAAAAGAACGGTTGTATCGCAAGCGCAGGCAAACTATCGTCACCAAACCACTCATGCGCTCTCCGGCGAGTTTGCGTTAAATCCAAAATTTCTCCGTAGGGAGACGAAGTGCTCGCCGAGCATGTACTTCGCATCCAGAGCCATACTCTGTTCACGTATTGAGGACCATTTCATCGAGACTGGGGAACGGACAGGATGGCGGACAACAATGTTTCATCTGCGAGGGCCATAATGGCACCTCGCCCACTGGAGGGCCAAAAGGCGCTGAGGAACCAGCAGCTATCGCGAGGTCTGGCTTATCAAGGTCGAAGGAACTTCAACAATCTGCCACCCGCTAAGTTCTTCCAGACCAGATGCGCGCGCATTCCCTACTTCAATTCAACATTCGGTTCTGTTACATACTGGCCAAAACTTTGGTCACCTGTTTTGTCTCCAACATTTTGGGCGGTCATGACGTGGTCGGGACAACTCGTTCCACGAAGCCAACCATAATCCCATCCTCCCTCCCCCAAAGAAGGAGAGCGCTGGCGTTATGGAAGCAGGCGTACGTTCACTCTGGTGGGACCGGGAGCTAGACAACGACGGATACAGGTTGCGTGAAGATGTGCGCGAGGCAGGTCACGAAATTTGGACACGTGCGTCGCGGAAGGCGGAAAGCCTGACCGGGGACACCTTCGAAGCTGCTGAAATTATGGAAAGAGCTGTTCTCGCCGTTTCCCAGAATCTTGACCGTCGAAACATCCCTCTTCGATCGCAGAAAACGGCAGCACTCCTGATGGTCGCATTCGGCCGGGAGTTAAATCGGAGAGCTGCCAAGCTACGCCGAATTGAGACGGCCGGAACCATGAGCGACCTGGAAGCCCTCCAGCATCCGTCTGGAGTCTTAGCGGATATAGAACACACGATTGACCGTTCGCGGTTTATCGACAGCCTGCCTACGCTCAGCCGTCGAATATGGCACCTTCGGGATTCCGGCTGCGACTGGGCAGAAATCGCCCGAGCGACAGGAATGTCTTCGGCAAAGGCTCGAACCAAGTTTTGGCGAGATCTCCATCGGCTTCGAGAGTCGCTCCGGCTTCCTTCGCAAGCTCGATCCGTCAGAACTGAATCGCATCGCGAATTTAGGAGACAGATAAATGCTAAGGCGACTGGCCGCACCGTGGCTGGAACAAACATTAGAGCTATGTGAGCGTGTTCTCCATAAAGCAGCACACGAACATCCCTCAAACCCGGTTCTTGCCAAGGTTGTTGTCGGAGAGGATCCGGGTGGCAAAGTAGTGGGTGGGAAGCAGAAGCCGGCAGCTCGCCGCATTCGTGGCCCAAAGCGAACCTCGTCCAAAATGCGATCGAATACTAAGTGAGAATCTTCAATGCCACGTGCCCTTGGCGCATGTTCTCCCCCTTGTCAGTGATAATGACGAATGCATAATTGTGAAAAACTCACTTATTCGCATCTTTCATTTTCTAAATTGGGTGCCATTGTTGATCCTGGCGTAATGATTGTAGGAAGTAATCGCGAATGCGAGCTGCCCAGTCGATAATCTCGTCATCGTCGTCAGGAATTTGTTTCATTGCAGCAGGCAAATCGAGCACGCCTACAGCCTGCGAGAGATCTGTTTTCGATTCCGGGTCGTTGATATGGGAGATATCGATGAGAACATTCCCGGCTGCACCAAAATGGTTAGCGATCTTCGCAGACCCGAGCTTTAGTTCGGCCAGCGCTTCTTCCGCAAAAGCCTGGGCCCGTTGGTTCGCCGTAGACTGGGGCTCTGCAAAGTAGTAGGAGAGCGGATGAGGGAGGGCGATATTTAAAGCACGCACATACTGCTTGATGGACAGAAGATATCGCTGGCGGTCTTCTCGGCTATTCTGAGTCAGAATCATCTTAGAGTCCCAACCCAGCAGAAAGGCTATCGCCTGTTTTTGTTGCTGGTTCAGATTCTGAGTCGAAGTGGATTTCGGTGGCGACGCCTTCTGCTTTTCAGTCTTAGAGGCGCCAGCGGCCATTGTTGTTGAAACCAGGACTGACAATGTGATCGCCGGGATCCGCCGGATACACGTCCGGCTAACCCTATGCGGTTTATTTTCTTTCATGAAATTGGCTCCGGATTACCGCCTGGGAATGCAGGTGTTTTCGGTTGCGCGGTCTTTATTGTCTGCTTACTTTCGGAGTCTTTGTCGGAGTTATCTCTGTTACGACAATGAGGTCAGGGATAATCTCCTTCATCATCTTGCCAATCGCGGCTCGTATTTCAGGAGAATCTGGCAGGCCCTTGCGCTGTAGAAAATCTGTTGTGCTGAAATATGCGATATCTTCAGAATCGAGATAGCAATAATCGCCCACTTTTTCCAACGAGAACATAAAGCACTCTTTCTCGGAAGACCATGAATACTGGGCGAAGTATCTGAGTCAACCGGTATGATTTTTCACTTACACAGCGTTGCTTAGATCAGAGGTCCTTCAACTTCAGGACCGCAGCGCAAGCTGCAAATACTCGTTTCTTATCGCCGTACACAGCTTTTAGTTCTTCAATCACTTCCACTGTTCTGGGAACCAAGCGATAAGTCATATTGGTCAATGTGACTTCTCCCTCCGGTGGCACCAGAGGGCGCTTTCTCATCCGTATGAGCATCTCCGTTGCGACCTGTAATGTACGACTTACGGAACCATGAGTCTTCGAGGCCTCTCGTATCTCATCGACCGCGTCTTTCGGGATCATGGTAAAACGTTTCGCAACCGTCCACTCCTGCGGAGACTTGCGTCTCGGAGGTACGAGATGCTTGGACTTTTTGCCTTGCTTGTCTCTAACCTGACTCTTGCGCTTTTGTTTCATAGGGGGTGAAGGGGTCCTCCGCCATTAAGGAGGCACTTACAGTTTCGAGCTTGGTTAGACCGCTATTGATACACTCCTACGTGTACCGTGTTCACAAGTATATCATTGGATATCCTGTATTCGTGCTGACATTTTTCCGCCCGGTTCCCACCTGTTTTCGCACTCTTCCGTGTTGAGCACCTCCCACCCGCAACGCCTTTTTGTATGAACACTTTAGGGGTTGCAGCATTCCATGTGCGCTGTCCGATGGAGTCGTGGTGCTGCCTATCATGCAAGTTCCTGGCATCTTTGAGTTTCAGGATTTTGCCTGTGTGTCTTTGGACTTGAGAATGATCCTCTTATTTTCCTCGGCACTGAGGAGACTCCTAAAATACCTTAAAGCTTTGGGTCCGCCGTCAATCTCAACCTCAACAAACTGGTCCGGATTCTCTGCCAGAACTCTGCGGACTCTCGCGACAGCGACTCCAATATCGGTTCGTCCAATGTCTTCTGAGAGAATGCAGGATTTAGTTTCTTCCGGGCTTAGATAATAGGCTGAAAACGCTCTATGTTGCTGCACGCAAACAGTTGCTCGATACGCACCATCCAGCAACAATGGACCGCTAAAGCGCTGGCCGATGATGCCCGGGCTGTCCGGGTCCACATGCTCTAAATGCTCTGATTCGATCTGCCATACACTCACCAACTTCATTAAGTCGCGTTCGGGCACTCGCCGGGCGACGCGGCCGTCCATGGCGATCTCTTTGGCCCTTTGCAAATCGTACACAGAACTTCCAACATCGTCTTCAATGCGGAATATCTCTCCCCCGCCAACGTCACGCTGATCACAAATAGGACATTTGTCGCGTTTACTACGGCGTTGTCGCTGGCGAGGCGGTGGTGTCACGTCGTTCATCCTCCAGATAACACACTGAGATTGGCGCCCGTAAGGCTGATAGTAGTTCTTCAACTAGTGTTGCGATTTCATCGACTTGGTATTATAGTACGCTTGTACGTGTATAACACAGGATGGCTATGGATGGATGCGCGTCCTGTATTGTGGCCGGCATTCGGGAGTTGCCTGACTGCTTTTTTTCGGCCAAGTGTAAGTAAGGCTGCGATTGTTCTTTCTCCTTACATAAACCCGCTAATGCGGCTGATCTACAACTCTTGCCACTTCTGAGTGGAAGTGCTGATCTCCTAAACATGTTTTGTCAACGATGTATAGCCAGATAAGGTGGCGGCGCTGGGAAGTCGTCGCCACCTTCGTCGTTTCATTAGCAGCAGGTCTCAGCTCATTGCGCATGTGCTCCATCGGCAGATTGCACTCACACAGAATCCTCAAGACATTCGCGTGGATATTGGCACTCGGTTTTGCGTTGTCCGGAATTGCTCAAGAGATACCTTCTTCGAGCGCTCTGAGCGAAGCATTGTTCGGTGAAGCCCAAGAGATTGTTCACAAGTTACTCTACCCGGATGGCATCGAGGGCTTACGACACCTGGTACTGCTCGCACGCGCGGCGACCGTGATTAATATTCCTAAAGCAGAGGGCGAACATTTGAGTCTGGAGTTATTTAGGCTGTGTTCGTCAGCGGAGCAACCATCTCAAGGTATTGTGATCCAAGCAAACGCCGTAAGGGACTTGTCTTATTTTGATCCCGTATTGGCCATGGCAATGCTGCGTGACATCACCCCACCGCATGCGACTCCGAATCAACCACTCTACGAAGACCCCCGTTACCATGCCGCTGTTTACATCTTCAAGAACTACCTAAACGCCAGGCCGTACGCGGTACACGACGTCATAAACGCTGCCCAGTTCTTAGGGGACACAGGACAATACCCTTATCGAGCCGCGGCTGCTGTCATCAAACGCCTATCGCCGCATTCACGCCACCTGGCGACGCAGATTGTAAAAGATGCTGTAACTGCCTACACCGGAGAACGTGGCTTCTTCAATCGCGACGAGGAGTTTCTTGTCTTTTTGCAATCATTGCGATATCTCAAGCTGCGTAAAAGATTAGCATCTCAAGTAGCGACTGCCTTCGTTAGGAAGCTTACATTTGAATCGATGACAATTCCTGGAAGTTACTACGGCGAAGTTTATACTTCGGAGTCGTCGGATGTACCCGTCACTTTTATTGACAGGAACCAGGCATTCCTGTTCCTGGCGATTCCGGCTATCCGCAGTTTATATCCGGCATTTGCTGCTCAACTGCAACTTCAATATCCAAAACTCGCGGCTGCTACTGATCATATGAAATATGTCTCTGGAGGTTTCGTTCATCAAGGCGAGGATAAAGACGAAAACAACCGTCATCAGTTGTTCTTGCAGCAGTCTGTACTGGAGATCTTGAAGAAACGTGCTTTGTGCACAACTAATCCAGCGGAGTCACCATTTTCGAAGAAAATAACCGAGCCCCTTTTAGATTTTGAGCGAAGAGCTCTCTTAATCCCACATATCGCGAAACGCTCTCGTGAAGAAGCTCAACAGAGCTATAACACGCTCCTCTTGTCACTCGGCTCTTTTTCGAATCCCTTGGACCGATTGCAGGCTGAAGTCGCCCTCGTCAACGCCGCAGCCGGCTCTATAACGTCGCAGGAATATCAGCAACTGACGAAGATTGCGTTCAACACCGGCCTCCAGCAATTGAATCATTACGAGCAATCTCATCAGAGCAGTGATCTCGGGAACGGCGATCCACTTGACGCTCTGAAGGATCTCGTCTCCGCAAATCCGGAGAATCCTGAACTCGATCATTTGGTAGAAGCACTGCCAGAGACGTGGCTGAAGGCTGATTTGCTTCTCTACCGCGCTGAAGCTCACACCAAGGTAAACCTCGTAGCGGATTGTTCGGAGTGAAAGTGCATCCTCAGTAAGGTGAGTTGATTGCACACGCAGGATGTTCCGCGCCACTTCCGTGTCTTCAAAGGCGCGGAACTAGGCCGCTTGCCCGGGCGAGGGCAAGCGGCCACAACGAACCCAGCAAACGCCTTTTGTCTTGGTGAGCCACGGACATACCTTGACTCCGCATTTCTGAACATTATGCTTGGTGACGAACTGAATACACGCCTCGCGAAAATCGTCTCAGGAAGTCACATTTTGTAACTTGTGCATTCAAGAGCTTTATTCTTTTTCGATTTTCAATTGAATGCTGCAGTTTGCTTTCTTTCTTTCAACTGTTTCGTAGTTTTCACCAAAGAGACTGCCACTCGCTCTGTTTTCGGAATGTCATTCGACTTCTTTGCTGACGTTTGTGCAGGTTTTTCCGCGCTAAAGTTACAGCACAGGACGACATCCTGTACATGCAAAGGAGATAACCGCTTATGAAATCAAGAGTTGTGCAACTATTGTTGCTTATGACGATGTTAGTTATAGGAGGGCAAACCGTGCTCGCCGACGGAGGAGAGCCGGCTCCATATCCGTTGTGTTATCCGGTGGCCTGCCCGAGATGATAAAGAACATATAGGTGTTTTGTGAGTGGCTAGTTTAAGCTAGCCACTCACAAAATGCGTTCAAAGTTCTCGTAGTGGCGCCAGCAGCTGCTCCCTGGTTCATCCGCCTGGTGCTCGCAGCCGGATTGGCTGCGAAATGCATCGAGACCGGCATGTTCGTTGTTTTCGTCGCATTGGCGACGCTGCTAAATGTACCCTGGCGCAATCACACGTTCGGCATCATTCAAGGCTTCGCCATATCTGCTTTAGGGACGTGGATTGCATACCGTATACGTTCCAGATTCGGAATAAAATTCTTACCTTTGGCGATTTATAGCCCGCCTGTGGCATATATTTTGGCTGCTTGTCTCTGGTTGTTCACGTTCTCTCGCCACGAACTGGGCGAGGAGCACGGCCCATCGTTGCCTGTCCAACCAAGCGAATTGCTGGACGACTTGAAGCGGTCTACCGAACTGCTGTGGAGGTTCATCAAGAAGCCGTGATCGCATTAATAGCTGATTTTGTTCTTCTTTTGATATTGATCGTACTGGGGTTCGCCGTCTATACGCATATCGCGAGCCGTCCACCGAGGACATTCGATGAGATGCTTCCCTACTTGAGGATCGGAGATTTGAATGAGGTCCGACACCTACTGGATCCAGTGGATGAGGGGTTCCTGCGTCTCAATTTGTCAATCGCCGATTTTAGGAAAGCTCAACACCATCGCATTCATCTGCTAAGTGAGTTGTTAACGCGCATGTCTCATAACGCACGATTTCTTCACGATTGGGCACGAGGAGAACAGCACAAAAGTTGGAAGACCATGAACTGCGCTACCCGAGCTGCGAGTCGCGAGTTGATTGGCTACTGCGTGACCTTTCGCTTCGCAACTTTTGTCGCCCAGATTCGATTGCGTGTATGGGCATTCAGAATCTCAATGTTGCGCTTTGCTCCCGTTCCTATCATTGCGGACATCCGGCATTTGGTGGGTACGGACATTCCATACACGTATGAGCGTATAAAAGCGACGGCATTAACACTGGGAAACGCCTGCGGCGGGGAATACCAACAGTCTCTCTCTGAAGTGCTTTAGGAGAACCTTGTTCTGAATTCGGAACAGAATCCCTATATGTTCGACGAAGCGCCCTTGCTCCTATACCGGAGCTCTATTTCAGAACTGCCAATGAGAGTGACCATTGTCGCGCCTCAGTTGGAAATGGAGAAAGCGTTCGTCCGTTAAGATAACGGAGCGAACGTATGAGGAAGGAACGGAAGCATTTCACCCCGGAAGAAAAAGTAGCCATCCTGAGGCGGCATCTTGTGGACAAAGTATCCGTCTCGGAGCTGTGTGAAGAACTGGGCCTGCGGCCAACGGTGTTCTACCGCTGGCAGAAGGAACTGTTCGAGAACGGAGCCGCCGCTTTTCAGTCTCAGGAACGTCCCCAGCGCCAAGTGGAGGAGAAGCAGAAACGGATCGAGTTCTTGGAGAAGAAGGTGCAGACCAAGGACGAGGTTCTGGCTGAGCTGATGGCTGAGCACATCGCGCTAAAAAAAAGCCTTGGGGAACTCTAACCGGCATCTGGGTGCCGCATGATGTGCGGGACCTAGTCGTGGACTTCGTCCGGCGCTGGTCGGAGAAGGCTGAGATCGGCGTCGGACGGTTCATCCCGTGGCTGGATGTGACCGCTAGCAAGTTCTATGACTGGCGGCAGCGCTACGGGTGCGTCAACGAGCACAACGGTTGGGTTCCCCGTGATTTCTGGTTGGAGCCGTGGGAGAAAGAAGCGATCATTGACTTCCATCTGAAGAACCCGCTGGAAGGTTATCGGCGGCTGACGTTCATCATGCTCGACGCTGACGTTGTGGCGGTTAGTCCGGCGAGTGTGTGGCGAGTGTTGAAGCAAGCTGGATTATTATCCCAGTGGAAGAAGAAACCATCGCGCCAGGGAACCGGTTTCAAGCAGCCGCTGCAGCCGCACCAGCACTGGCATATCGACGTTTCCTACATCAATCTGTGCGGCACCTTCTATTACTTGTGCAGCGTTCTGGATGGGTTCAGCCGTTTCCTCGTGCATTGGGATCTCCGGGAGTCCATGAGAGAAGCCGACATCGAAGTGATTCTGCAGCGAACCCAGGAGAAGTACACGGAAGCGAAGCCGCGAATCATCTCCGACAACGGCCCGCAGTTCATCGCTCGCGATTTTAAGGAGTTCATTCGCATCTCGGGCATGACGCACATCCGAACCTCCCCTTACTATCCACAGTCGAACGGCAAAATTGAGCGCTGGCACAAATCGCTGAAAAGCGAATGCATTCGACCGGGAACGCCGCTGTCACTGGAAGACACGAAACGCCTGATCCAACAGTATGTGGATCGCTATAACAACGTGCGATTGCACAGCGCGATTGGCTACGTGACACCGAACGACATGCTCGCGGGCCGACAGGCAAAGATCCATGCTGAGCGCGACCGCAAACTGGAAGCCGCCAGACTGCTACGTAAGAGTCGCCGCCAGCAAGCTGCGTGAAGAACGATGCGGCTAGCTGCCGGGATGTCGCTAGGCATAATTGGTGGAGCTGCTGCTGCAGCGAGCGGCCAGTAGAAACTTGCGGATGACTTCTCTGGCCACAGAACGTAAGATTTTGGCGTTTACTTCATAAAACAAGGAGCGTCTGATGGTCTTCTCAACGGCCCAGCAACAACCGCCCACCGTCACTTCTGTCCTCAACATGCTCTATGGTGTTGTCGAGCAGGAAGTCGTTTCCGCTGCTGAAGCTATGCCCGAAGACAAGTATTCCTTCGCGCCTACCAATGGCGAGTTTAAAGTCGTACGCACTTTCGCTGAACAGGTGAAACACATCGGCATCGCCAATCACCTTTATTTTGGCCCGCTCATGGGCGAGACGATCGACGCTAACTCCTTCGAAGAAAATCCCAACGGCCCCGCGGCGCTGAAAACCAAGGCCGAAATTGTCCAGTATCTTAAAGATTCCTTCGCGCTCGGCCATCGGGCCATTTCCGGGATTACCTCCGAAAACGAGGTCACGCCGCTGCCCAAGCCCGTAACCCCATTCCTCTCAACGCGTCTCGCAATCGCCATTATCGGCGCTTTCCATCCAAAGGATCACTACGGTCAGATGGTCGAGTACCTGCGGATGAACGGTATCGTCCCGCCCGCAAGCCGAGCAAACTGGAAGTTGAGAACAGCGGAGCTAAAATGAACTTGCCGGGTGAAACGGAGGCAGGCTCTGCAGGGATGCAACCATGCTGAGGGATAACCTAGCGGGCTCATCGAGCCGATGTTTAGCAGCGCGGGAGCCAATCTTCTCGCGCTGCACACTGACAACCAGAAAAGTCATCGGACGATAGACCCCTATGCCTTGAAAATCCCCGCCCCACAGGGGCGGACTCTACACTAACGGAGAACGTCGCTTCTCCATTTCAGGCTGAACCACCACACCATAGTCCTCTTATCGTGAAGATGCGGACACTCGTAAGCTATCTTCTGATCTTATATTGTCCGTGCTGTTGTTGGGAACGGCCCCCATAAAGAGACGGTCAGGAAACGGTCTAACCATCCATGGAACAAACAATGCACCGTTAACCAGCGATGCTTTCACCAAAAGCTCATCGATATCGATCCCGTACAAACGAAGTGAGAAATTGGAAGCGTGTAACAGGAACCGCCCAGAACCAAGACACGGATCCATCACCTTTTTGCCACGCATGTCGTCACCTGTGTCCAATACCACTCTCACCATCAGCTCGGTAATGCTATGAGGAGTGGGAAAGAACGCGTGTGGGTTCCACCCGGCTTTTTGTTCAGCGATCCAATCGCCGAAATAATCATGAGGCGTCAGTAGTAGCGGTCCAATGTTGATTTCGCGATAAAGCGTTACGTTGATTTCTTCAGATAGCTTTGGAGGTTCTTTAGCGATTCCGAATCCCCACAAGAACCAGTCCAGCAAGGGTTCTATCGATGACCACCATGATGATTAAGCTCAATTGTACGCAGCCAAGCCTCAAGCATTTTGCTGCATTCACGCGATCCGCAAACTTCAAAGTGGACTTGGGGTATCGGTTCGTCCAGGAGGCGGCCCTGTAATTGTGTCCGATACCAGTAATCCCATCTTGGACTCACTAGTGGATGCTGCTCGAGCACAACCCGGTAGTACGAAAGCCATCCACGGTAGTGCCAAGGCTTCCGTTTGTCGTTGATCATCGGAATGCGGCCGGTATTTCGAAAGAATCTAGACCAGTCAGACTCAGGAATCATGTTTGGTTGTTCCAAAAACGCGCATGGGTCAACTGGTTGCTCTGACGGATACTCCGAGAGCTCTGGGCATTCACACTCGCTACGATCTTCCAAAGCCCCAAGCCTTAGCGGCGGATCAGCATCCTCGATCTCGTTAAGAAATAGATCCAGTTGGGTGAGGTTCTGGTTTGTTTTCATAAGATCCTCAACGATGGGCAGAAGAAGTGGGCAGGAATTGCGAAAAGCGAGCCATGGGAGAGCTGCGGACGGAAGACTATCTTGGGGAACGGGCAATGGAGGCGAAGCGTCCGCTGAACTGCAACTGGTCGATCGAGCAATCGCCAGGTCCTACATCGGTCCTGATCATCTTGAATCTAGGCTGAACAAGCCGGCGATTCGCACTAGCCGTCAGGTACTTGACCTCAACGAACTCACCGCCTCGCAATTTACCGTTCGGCACCTTCATGCCACCGACTTCGCGCCAAACGCCTCGATCCAGCATCAGAATAGACACTCGATCCCGATGTGGATCTACCTTCCCTACCTGCACAGTAGCGCTTTTAACGAACTTGATGGCGAAGTGCTGCCCTGCTCTTCCGGATTGATACGAGGCATTTTTGTTCTTGAACACAACGCCTTCCGCACCATCGGCTAGAAGCTCGAACAATTTAGCGGTTTTTTCTGCTTCACCTTCCCAGAGCGGCAATACATGAACAGCCGGACACGCTCGAAAGACCTTGAGTATGCTGTGACGCTGCTCATATGGGTAAGATCGCAAATCGCTTTCTTCAGCCTCGAGCAGGTCCCAACACGCAAATTGAGAGTTTTCCACCTCGCCGTCAATCGTAAAGCTGTTCACATTCAACGAAAGCAAAGCGGACGCGAGCCACTTTGGAATCCTGCCTTTGATGCCCGACTTGTTCCAGGCCTGCAGGGAAGGGCCTCTGCGCTTTACAAGCAATCTTTCCCCGTCCCGCTTTTCCTGTAGACCGTAACGGTGATCCACAATGAACGGACCTGCACGATGTTCACTAACCTTAGTGAGAAGTTCTGGGCGCATGGCGTTTCCTTGATGGTCCCAACAGGTTAGGTTTGTGATCGGAAGAAGTCTTGGGTACCATTCGGGAATTTGCGAATGTCGGCGGCAAGAATTGAAGCCATCTGGCTCTTGTAGGTCGACACTGCACACTTGTTTATAGCCAGAATCACATAACGGGCGAGTTCACAGAGCCATTGTTTATCCGCATGGGTGAGCGACACTTATGCCGCTCCTTGATGCGCTTGGGCAGCTGCAAGAGATGCCTTTAACGCTGACGCAATATCGACAACCGGTGCTTTCGCTGTTGGCACGGTGGTTCGGGATATGGTCCTGCCCGCATCTTTGTCGCGAATCAACTGCATGACGGCCTGTCGGTAACTGTCCTTATATTGTGCGGGATTCCAATCCTTACGCAGCGCGGTAACGAGTTGTTCCGCGATGGCCAATTCTGGTCCAGTTGCTGCCGGTAGCGCGG
>Ga0070739_10003658_pt1 | contig 18924 bp, 16 predicted proteins | sample Coa_R1_7_FD_66445 | JGI IMG/M metagenome (GOLD analysis project Ga0070739, IMG submission 66445) | Surface soil microbial communities from Centralia Pennsylvania, which are recovering from an underground coalmine fire - Coalmine... | ecosystem: Environmental > Terrestrial > Soil > Unclassified ... | reverse complement strand
GGCGACGTAACGGCTGAAGATGTCCAGGATCACGTAGAGATAGATGTAGTGGCCCCTTTTTTGGGACATGAAAACAGTCCTTTCTTAGATGGTGGGCGGCATTGAAAATAAGGACGAGCGGTACAAGCAGATCGGCCAGCTCAAAGTAGAGCTGGAGTTTCTCAAAAACAGAGCTGGCCTCGTCGATTCAAGACCGCCGCCCAGAGATCGATCCGCATCCTCCACAGTTGACCATCCAGCAGCAATGCGAACTGCTGGGCCTGCCGCGCTCGACTTACAACTACCAGCCGCGGCCGGAGAGCGCCGAGAACCTGCGCCTGCTGCGCGAACTGGATCAGTTGTACCTAAAGGTCCCGTTCTTCGGCAGCCGCAAGATGGCGGAAGTGCTGGGTGTGAATCGCAAACGCATCCAGCGTCTGATGCGCACTTTGGGGATCGAAGCCCTCTATCCCTAGCCACGTTTGAACCGCCCGGCACCGGGCCACGAGGTGTATCCGTACTTGCTGCGCGGTGTGACTATCGAGCGCCCCAAGCGAGGATAAAGACAAAGCATTTATTATTCACTTCGACCGCGAAGCGGTGCTGCTTCAGGACCTGACCTCCAAGCGCGCTGAACTGGGACGCGCGTTGAACGACCTTTCACCGGAGCGGCCTCAACTGAATCGCGCCGGCCAGGGCGGAGGCGGTCTTGCTCGCCTCCGAGGAGATCATGCGGAAGGAGCAGGGCCGGAAAGCCCTCATTGTCTTATCCGACGGAGTGGACAACGGAAGTAAAGTGACGCTATCGAGCAGCATTGAATCCGCACAACGCGCCGACACGCTGGTGTATTCGATCCTCTTTTCCGATCCCAATGCGTAGGCCAATCCGGGTTTCGGCGGGCCCGGCCTGGGCCGGCGCCGCGGCGGATTCGGTTATCCGGGCGGCGGGCCGTTTCCTGGCGGAGGCGGCGCAGGCCGCCCCACGGGCCGGGCGGCCGACGGAAGGAAGACACTCGAGCGAATCTCAGAGGAAACCGGGGGCGGCTACTTCGAAGTGAGCAGCAAAGACACGATCGAGAGCGTTTATTCGCGCATCGAAGACGAATTGCGCAGCCAGTACAATTTCGGCTACACGCCGGATCAGACCGGCGCGGGTTACCGCACCATCAGAGTCGGCGTGAAGATAAAGAACCTGGTGGCACGGGCGCGCCAGGGCTACTACGCGAGCCAGTAAGCCGGCCATCGCGCTCAGGAATGGAGCGCGCGAATCTCGGAGAGCAGGAACGCCAGGTCCCGATCGTCGCCGCGGGCGGCCGCCCAGCCGGGTTCGGATTCGGTCAAAATCTCCAGTTGGAACGGCTCCGGGATGGCTCGCGGCAACCGCGCAGAAATTTCAAATTCGCCGCGAATCGAAGACCGCGCGGCAGCGGCGCCGTTGATAGAGATCTTTACTTGGGCTTCGGGGGCCCACTCCGGACGAAAGCCTCGCACCAGAAACTGCGTGACCGGCGTGATCGGCTGAATCCACAACCGCACACGCGAGGCAACCCAACGGTCGCCGCCGTAGAGTCCCTCTGCCGGGCGCTCTTCCAGCGCGTACCCGGTGAGCGGCGCGCGAACCTGCGCCAGCAGCTTCTGAACATAAGCACCTGTTTCGGCGATCTCGGCGTTCTTGTCCAGCTCCATTTTTTGATACAGCTCGATCCATCGATCCCGGCGAATCAACAGCCGGCGGAGCTCCTCGACATCGGCCTCCGTCAGCGTGTATCCGGGCGCGAAGTGCGCCGGCAGCGGGCGCTGCACGTAGAAGGTCCCGTGTACCGGGGCGATCTCTTCCGCAGGCCGGTTTTCCGTGTAAAGATAAATCGAAATCGATTTGCGCGAAAGGTGCCGGAGTTCTTCGGGCAAGTCGATGCGCGGAAATCCGTGCCAGGAATATTCGTTGGTTTCGAACATGACGCAGCGATTGAACAGCGGAGTGTAGCTGGCGATGCGATTCTCCGCGGGCCTTCGCGGGTTGGAATGAATTTCCAGCGCCCCGCCCCACTCGTCGCGCCAGCCTTTATTCAGATAAACGATCAGATTCAACCGCCGGTGCAGCCGCCGGGCCTCGTCGTAGTTGAAGTCGACATGGGGATCGAGTTCCTGGCCGTGCAGGTTCTCATGCGTGCCGCCGCCGAACATTTTGGGATCGAGAATCAGATCCGGGATGCCCGAAAGCCGGCTCACCAACTCCAGGAACGGCTTTCCCGAAATCACCGAGTACAGCTTCCGATAGGCAGGACTGATGCGGCTGATATTCGTATTGACCGCCTTGCCGCCGGTATTTCCGCCTTCAGCCCGCGCGAGGGCCGGATCGAAACGCGGAAACTCGGCGAGGAGCTCCTCGGCAAACGAAGGCTCAAAGAAATCTTCGATGACGACGTGCTTGAACGGAGTGGCGCTGACGAAAGATTCCCGATACCGTCCGGCGTTTTCCACCACGGCCGCGGACACTTCGGTCAACGGCGAGATCGCGGGCGTTGACATAGATCCATTATGCTGTTATCCAGATGCCACTGCTGGAACGGATTCAGAAAGACATGGCCGCCGCGATGAAAGGCCGCGACGAGGCTCGGCTGGACGGCCTGCGCATGATCAAGGCGGCGCTGCAAAAGCAGCAGATCGACTCGAGGAAGGCGCTGGACGAAAATAGCGAATTGCAAGTCCTGAATACTCTGGTGAAGCAGCGCCGCGAGTCCGCCGAGATGTTCCGCAGGGGGAACCGCCCCGAGCTGGCTGAACGCGAGGAGGCCGAGCTCAAGCTGATCGAATCCTACATGCCTTCCGCGCCCACGGAGGCCGAAATCGACGCGGCGGTTGCCGCCGCCCTGGCCGAGACCGGTGTGACTTCGCTCAAACAAATGGGCGTCGTGATGAAGGCTGCGCAGGCCAAGCTCGCCGGCAAGCGCGTAGACGGTAAGGCGCTCAGCGACCGCGTACGCTCGAAGCTGTCCTGACCGCCGCCCCTCAAGCCTGCGTCAGGAAAATCGGGAGCCCCAGCTTGTTTGCGTAATTCGGGCGGTAGCGGTCCTTGTTGTACATGGTCTCGACATCCACCGTGCGCGGTCCCAGTTGGGGATCGGGAATCGGCGCCATGGTGTAGCAGCCATGGACCAGGGCCGCCATCAGCCCGCTCTTACCTTGCAACACGGCGTCCATGGCAATGTTTCCGAACGTCGCCGCGATCAGTTTATCCGCGAAGTCGGGTTCACCGCTGCGGAGATCGTAGGTGAGGTCGCTCACGATGCACTCCTCTCCCGTCCGCTTGCCGATTTCGATGGCCAGAGCCTCGCCGATGCTGGCTTTGCGGCGGTGCCCGAAGGCGTCCGGTTCGCCGTATTCCTGCACCGTGTAGCCTTCCCACTGCGCGCCTTCGGAAAGCACCACCAGCACATAATTGCTCGGCGTGGTGCGCTTCTCAATCATGAGAAGCTCGATCAGTTTTTCCAGGTTGACTTTATACTCCGGGATGCAGCAGCGGATCGAAGTAACGTAGGCCGTGTAGAGGGCCGTGAACCCTGCATCCCGTCCGAAGACCCGGAAGATACCCACGCGTTCGTGCGAGCCCACCGTAGTACGCTGGCGCTGGATCGCATTCATGGCCCGGGTGATCGCGGTGGAAAATCCGATGCAATATTCCGTGTTGCGGACGTCGTTGTCCATTGTTTTCGGGATGGCGATTATTTTCACGCCCAGGCCGTGCAAATGGGCGGCATAGCTGAGGGTGTCGTCGCCGCCAATGGCCACAAGATAATCGAGATGGAGTTTCTCCAGATTGTGCAGCACATGGCTGGTCAAGTCCCATGTGTCGCCCTGCTTCGGAACGCTGCCCGCCGGGAGAAAATCCGGCAGCTTCCGCATTTTTCGCGGGTTGGTGCGGCTGGAGTGAAGAATGGTGCCGCCATAACGGTCTATGGTGCGCGTATTGGACCGGTCAAGCGGAAGAATATAGTGCTGCTTGCTGGACGGATCTTCCAAATTCAGATGAGTCAAACCTTCCCATCCGCGCCGGATCCCGACGATCTTACAATCGTTTTCAGTTCCGCGAAAGACTACTTCTTTAATGACTGAGTTGAGGCCCGGAACATCGCCGCCGCCGGTCAAGATACCGATCCGCTTCTGCGCCATAATCCATTTTATCGGCGCGGCCAGCCGTAGGAAATGAGCGCGGGCTCCCTATGAGTTCAACTTTTCGATGGAGCCGGAGCCGCATCCTCGTTGTTGATGTCCTGCACGGCCTTCCACGAACCATCCGCCTGGCGCTTGAACACCGTCACGAATTTCCCGATCTCCGTCACCTTTTTCTTGGTCTTGGGATCCGTACTTGTTAACGTGTAGTGCCCCTGAACATAGGCCAGATCGCCGCCTTTGGCGATCTCCATCTTGTCGGAAGCCGCGGCGAAACTGAAATTCGCATCGGCCAGGAACGGCTTTAAGGCGTTGCGCATCGCATCCTTGCTCTGGATGACCGGCATGTCGGGAATTTCCACCGAGGCGTCGTCGCTGTAATGGCTGACAATCTTCTCAAGGTCCTTCGAACCCCAGTCGCTCAAAAACGCCGTGACCTCGTCGTGGAATGATTTCTCGTCCGCCGCGCGTGTATCCGGCGGAGGGGGCGGGGGAGCCTGCGTGCAAGCCGCGAGCGCAAGCAAGCCTAAAGCCGCGATAGTGACCGATCGTCTCATTTTGTTCGCCTCCAGCTTGGGTAAGGATACACCACGCGAGCGGCAGGCAAACTAACGCGACAGGTCGCCAAGCGCGCGGTCTGCGGCTGTGACCCCTCGAGATTGCGCCTCCTCGAATATCGAAAAGCCGCTCAGATCGGAATTGGCGAAGTAAATCGGTCCCGGCCCGGCAGCGAAGCGGCGGCGGGCAGCGGAGCCGAGGAAACCAGGCACTGGACGAGCCATGGCATGCCCCATTCGCATGACGTCGATGCGCGAAACGCAGTCCCGAATATCGGCATGCGCCGACGACAGATCGTTCAGGATCGCCTCACGCCAGTAGGCCCAGTCTTTTTCGAGCAGCATCTTCCGGGCTTCGGCCGGCGGCCGGTCCGCGAGAGACCAGTAAAACGTCCACACCGTGCGATCGATGTGCGAGCCCAGGCTCATGTGGGTCGCGACAACGTAGCCCAGCGCAGGCGAATCGTAGATCACGTTGTCCCAGGCGGTTTCGAATCCCTTTTCGGCGGGCAGGCGGTCCAGGGTCAGATTCGCCGTCACCCACGGCGAATAGACAAAGCCTTCGGCGGGCGCGGCGCCTTCGATCACATACGGCGCTAGGAACGTGGGCGCAGCGAAGATCACACGCTCCGCAAGGTACTCGGCAGATTCGGTCCGCACGCGCAGGCGCGATTTGTCGCGCAAAATAGCGTAAACCGGCGAAGATGGGCGGAGCCAGGGCCGAACGCGTTCAATCAAACGGCGCGCGATCCAGCCGTTGCCTTCCGGCCAAGTCAGCGGACCCTTCTCTTCCGGCTCGCGCGAAGCGAAGTAATGAATGCCCGCCCAGGCCGAGATGTCCCGGGCCAGCGCCCCATAGTCGTCGCGGCAGGCGTAGTTGACATACCAGTGCAGGTACGGCGAGCGGAACCCGTGATCGCGAAGCCAATGCTCGATGGACATGCGGTCCAGCGCGGAGTCACGCGGTTCGTGCGCGGCGCCGCGTTCCATGGGAATGGTGAACCGGCCGGAACCACGGAATTCCGCGATCAGTTGCTGGAAGCGGCGGTACTCTTCGCGGTCGGACGCAGAGGCGTCCGCCTCGGGTTCGATGCCCTCCTGCCAGCGTCCGTGTAGGAACAATCGCTCCTGTGGCGAAAAGCAAAGATACCGCTCGTCCCACTTGCCGTCCTTTAGCACGCCTAGTTCTTCGAACAACTCGCGAACGAGGGCGGCGTGTGCGTCCGGGACGGGAACGTAATGGGCAGCCCAAGGGTAAGCCGTGATCTCGCTTTCCCCCCACCGCGAATTGCCGCCCGCTGAGGATTCCATTTCGAGCAGCACGAAATCGTGGAATCCGCGTTTCTGGAGCCGCCATGCCGCGCTCAGGCCGGCCATGCCGGCGCCCACGATCGCGATGGCAACCCTTTCCGTGCGCGCGGGCGCCGGAAACCGTGCGCGGTCGCGAATGCGGTGGCCGAGGGGAAAAGAATCGTTAACGAACCGTCCCGCAATCGGCCGCCCAGCTTTTGCGGTCAGCCCAACCAGCGCCGGAGCCAGCCGCAGAAATTCCCGCCTGGAGCTTGGCTTCACTTCGGCTGAAATTTGAAATCCTGAAGGCCGATTTCATCGTTGCCTTGGACGATGAAGCCGAATTTGCCCTCGGAAAAATTGCGCCCCGGCTCGGCCCAGGAATCCAGGTTGATCCATTCGCCGCCGGCGAACATTTTATGCACGATGTGTTCCGGCGTGACGTCAATCTGAATTGTGAACTGGTTTTGTGTTTCAAGGTCCTTCAGCGGTGTTTTCGTGCGCTCGTACGTCTTGCCGCCCTGCACCACGCGGGCGAAGAAATTCTTGTTATCGATTTCGTACAGAGCGTAATTCTTATCGTCCACCCGGTTCAGCGCCCAGCGGACTTTGCCTCCCCGGAACAGGTTCCCGCCCTTGAGCAACTGGACCGTAAACGTGAAAACTCCGCGAGGCGGCATTTTGTAGCCTAGGAACGCCGCCCCCCGATGCACAAAGACGCCATTCTCCTCATGCCACTGCCCCGGAGCTTCGAAATCCGCGATCGTGCCGGGCTTGGGAGGCGGAGGAGCGGCTTTCTTCTTCGGCGGCTCGATCACCTTAGGAGCGGGCGGCGGAGGCGGCGGGATCGCGGCCAGAGTTACCTCGCTGCCCGAAACGCTCACGGTTTGCCCCACACGAAAACTGCGGCGGAAACGCCGGGGTAGGAAGCCGTCGCGCCGCAATTCGATCACGTGATCGCCGGGAGCGATCGAGTTGCTGCGGAACGCGCCGTCCGCTCCCACCGTGCCCACGCTCCGGTCGTCAACCACTACTTCGGCCCCGGGGGTGGCGCCCCCGATTTCGAGCGCCGCCACCTGGGGGGTGCGATTCAACTTAAATTCCAGGCGCGCCTCCGAGCCCTTCTTCACTTCCGCAGTCTGCGGAGCCACCGGATCGAACCCGTCCTTGGCGACGCGCACCACTTGCGAGCCGATCGTCAAAATCCGCAGTTGGCCGTGCACGGTTTTTCGCGGGTATTCCTTGTTGTTCAGAAAGACGCGCACATCGTCTTCGCCAGTGGACACGATCAGGGTCCCCACATTCGGGTCGGATTTGAGGAAGACCGTGAGCATGGGCGCCGGGCCGAAATTCTCTCTCATGCCGCGCTTGTCTTTGCCGTCTCCGACGACCAGTTCGTCCACACCGGGCATGAAATTTTTCAGGTCGACCCCTTCCGGACCCGCATCCGCCTCCGGCTGGCCGTTGACGGTCAATTTCAAAGGACCGCTGTTTGTGACCAGCCGCGCCTGATTGCCGAGGCTTGCTACCAGCACGGCGCTCAGATTTCTTGCCGCCACGGGTCCGCTGATTACCGGAATCTTCGCGTTCGCAGCCTGAAAAGCAAAAGAGGCCTCGGCGCCTCGGAGCGTCACTTTCACCGAATGCATCCCCGGACTCAGCCGCTCCGCAATAAACTGCCCCTCTTGCAAATCGAACGTCTGGTCATCTAGCGACACCTTGCCTTGATCCAGATCGGTCAGAATTCGCAGGCTCTGGCTCTGCGGGTCGAGCGTCAAATTCACGGCGGCCGGTTTACCCGCTACCAGCGCGACTCCGCTGGCCGCCGGCTCGTAGCCGTCCAGGAATGCGGTGAACTGATAGTTTCCAGGCGCCAGAGACAGCTTGCAGTTCGAAGTGCACACGGGCTCGCCATTGATGCGGATCGAAGCGCCCGGCGGATTCGTGACGATTTCCACGGAAACCCGGCCCGCAGCCCCGGTGTTGCGTTTCCGCGCCAGGTTCACCCCGATCGCAATGCCCGCCAGCGCCATGACAGCTCCGGCAAGACCGCCCATCCACAGCGCTCGCTTCCAGTTCAAAGGCGGTCTCGGCGGCGGGGGCGGCGGAGGCATGTGCATTGCCGGGATCGTTTGGATGGGAAGCGTGGGCGGAGCTGTCTCGGTTGTCCTGAGCACTCCCTCCTGGGGCACAGGCGCGGCCTGGGGAACAGGCGCCGCGGGAACCGGGGGCGGCGGCGAAGGAGGAATCGCCGCGCCGGCTGAGCCCTGCGGGAACGGGCTGGGGATCAGCAAGGTCTTCGGAGCGGGCGGTTCTGCGCCCCTCACCGGAGCCCCCGGCGGCGTCTCTGCGGGCCCCGAGGCCTGAGCCTCCTTTAAGCGCCGAATCCGCGTCCCTCTACTGACGAGCCTCTGCTTCGCGTCTTCGACCGCAAGCTGGATCTCGAAATCGCCCGAATACTCCTTCGCTAACTCGTCCAGCCGGAAGAAAACCGGTTTGAGCCGGTCCAAATCGTCAATGGTACCGATTTGCCGATCCAGGATCTTGATTTCGTCAAGCGGGTTCAAGTCCTCGGAGCCCACGGTGCTATCCTACACTAGCTATTATCCGTCCCAAGCCGTGACGATCGCTCTTGACGCCACTCCACTCGCTATATCGACAGGAGGCATTCGACGCTACACCTTAGAACTGGCTCAGGCATTGTCCCGGGAGTTCCCGCAAGACCAGTACTGGCTGCTGTCCGACCAGCGCTTTCCTTTTCCGGCCAATTGCGCGGCGAATCTTCACTGCGGCGCGGGCCCGCAGACCGCAATGGAACGTAGATGGTGGCTCTGGGGCCTGGAACAGGAGATGTCCCGCCGTAAGGTGGATCTGTTTCATGGCACGGATTTCTCCGTCCCCTACCTTTCTCGTCGGCCGGGCGTAATGACGCTGCACGATCTCTCGCCGTGGTTGTGCGATTCGTGGCAGCCGGATGCCGCCCGCGTGCGCTCCCGAACGCCGGTCCTGCTGCGGCTCGGGGCCGCCCGTATGGTGATTACGCCGAGCGAGGCCGTGCGGCGGGCGGCCATCGACCGCTTCCATCTCCATCCGGATCGCATCGTGGCCGTGCCGCTGGCGGCGAATCCGCACTTCCAGCGCGTCGAAACCAATCCCGAGCGGCCGTATTTCTTGTTCGTGGGCACGATGGAGCCGCGGAAGAATATTGCCTTGCTGATCGATGCGTGGCGACAGGTGCGCCAGACCAGCGAGGTGGACCTGATGCTGGCAGGCCGCGTCCGCTCTGATTTCACCACCCCGGCGCCCGAGCCCGGCTTACGAGTGCTCGGCGCGGTTGCGGACGCGGATCTGCCGGGCTTATACTCGGGCGCGCTCGCCTGCGTGTACCCGTCGCGGTACGAAGGATTTGGGTTGCCCGTGCTGGAAGCGATGCAATGCGGAGCGGTGGTGATCGCGTCGCGCGACCCCGCCATTATGGAGGTCTCCGGCGGCGCGGCCATTCATGTGGAGGCCTGGGATCGGCACGCGCTGGCCGAAGCTATGCGCGCTGTCGCCTCCGATCCGCAAAAATTTGAGCCGCTCCGCAAGCGCGCGCTGGTCCGGGCCCGCGACTTTTCCTGGCGCCGCACCGCCCGCCTGACGCACGAAGTCTATGAAGCCGCCCGCCGATCCAAAACCTAGGGCGCTGTTTCTCTCTCCCGAAGTCCCCTCGCCCGGCTCCGGCGGAGGCGGGTTGCGCTCGGCCTCACTGCTTCAGTATCTGCAAACAAAATATTCGGTCGACGTAGCCGGTTTCCAACTGCGGCGGCACTCGAAAGCTCCGGCCGCCCGGACCTGGCGCAATTTCGCCCGCCTGGTGCGGGGCGTGCCTCCGCTGTTCGATCGCTACTCCGGCTACGAAGCGCAGCTTCAGGAACAGATCGGGGACGCACGTTACGCGTTGGCTGTAGTCGAGCATTTCTGGTGCGCATCGTATGCGGCGCTGCTGCGGCCGCATTGCGAGCGGCTGGTGATCGATCTTCACAACATTGAAAGCGCCCTGGCCGAAACGCACGCGCAGGCTGCACGATGGCCGGTTTCCTGGGCTTCGTTGCGATTTGCAGCGGCATATCGCCGCCTGGAACGCATTTGGCTGCCGCGGTTCGACACGGTGCTCGTCACCTCCGAGCCCGACCGCAAACGCATCGGCCACCCGCGGGTCTTCGTCTACCCCAACGCGCTCCCCGAGATTCGCCCGCCGCAAGTGAAGGAAGAAGAATGCCTCGTCTTTAGCGGCAATCTCGAATACCATCCGAACATCGAGGCGGTGCGCTGGTTCCGCACCGAGATCTGGCCGCGCGTGCGGGAGCGCTGCGGCGAATGGCGGCTCGTTGGAAAGAACCCCGAAGCCATTGCGCAGCTGGTGAGCGGCGACGAACGTATCCGGTTGCTCGGCCCCGTGGAGGACGCCGTAACGGAAATCGCGCGCGCGAAGATCTGCGTCGTGCCGCTGCGATCCGGCAGCGGCACCCGGTTCAAGATCCTGGAGGCTTGGGCGGCCGCCCGGGCCGTGGTTTCCACCCCTCTCGGCGCCGAAGGACTGGAGGCACGCGACGGCGAGCATCTGCTGATCGCCGGCGATCCCTCCCGTTTCGCGGCGCACATCGAACGCCTCTGCGCCGACGCCGCTTTACGCGATCGCCTCGGAGCCGCCGGGCGGGCGCATTATTTGCGACGCTTCACCTGGCCGGTAGCGTGGCGCTGCCTCGACGACGCTTTTAGAAGTTGAGCCTCAGCACGAGTTGCAGTTCTCGCGGCAAGGTCGCCGTGTTCGTGATTTTGCCGAATTGCGTGGAGTTAATATTCTGGGCGAACGCGGCAAACGTGGGGTGATTGAATACATTGAGCGCTTCCATCCGCAACTGCGCACGCACGCGCTCCGTCAGCCTGGTGTCCTTGGCGATCGCTGCATCCATGGAAAAGATGTTCGGTCCGGTAAACAGACGCTTTTGAAGCGACCCAACCTGCCCCGGTCCAGGGTTGAAAAACACTTGACCGTTAAAGGCCGGTTGCCCGTCCGCCGCGACTCCGCGCCCGTCCTTGCCGATAGCGGAGGCGGCGATGAAGTAAGGTCCGTTGCCCGTCATGCGGAATCCCACGATCTGTTGAAGTTGCGAAAAACTCAGATTCGTGTTGGCTTCATTCACGCCGGACATGTATTCCGGCAGAAACGTACCGCGGCCCGAATAGACGGACACCGGATTTCCAGACAGCCAGGAAATATTCCCGCTCGTCATCCATCCACTCAGTAAGCGATTCATAGCCTTTTTCTGAATCCGGTGTCCCTCGCCGAACGGGAGTTCATAAGAATAGTTCGCTTTGAACTGATGCGTGATGTCATCCGGCACACGCGCCCGCCCGATGCCGGGATTATTGATATCCAGAAAAGGTTCATAGCGGTATTGGTCTGTGCCGGCAGAATCGGCGAGCCATTTTTCAAACACGTAGTTACCTTGAAACTCCAGCCCGTTCTGGAAACGGTGGCGGACATCGAGCTGGAGCGAATCGTAAACCGAGTTGCTATAGTTCGTCACGAAGTCCGCTTCGAGCGCGTTGGGGTTCGGAAAGAAATTCAGGTTTCCATTTATCCCGTTGTAGGTGTAAAGGTAACCAAGCTCGGCGGCTTCCCCGGACTGGATCAGCGATGCTACCGTGCCGTTTGTTAGAAATCCGCCGCCGGGAAGCCGCGGAAGCACGGTCAGAGGCTGGCTTCCCGGAATCCGGGAGTTGTAAACCGGATTGAAAGTACCATTGATGGATTGAGAAAGGAATCCATTCTGCCTGGCCCTTTGGAAGTCCGCCAGGTAATTCGCGGGAAGCTGCTCCTGGTCGTAATTGAACCCGCGCAGCAGTTTGGTGGCATGATTGCCTACATATCGCGCCTCGAAGATCGTGCCCTTGAACTCCTGCTCCATCGAAAAACTCCACTGCTGGACGTAGGGTGTCCGCAAGTTGGGATCCAACATGCCGAAGGTCGCGAAGATATCGTTGAAGGTCACGTCGGAAAAACGCAACGGCACTTGAAATTGCGGAGGCGTAAGTACCGGCCGGTTCGTACTCATGAATCCGGAAAGATCCGGAAGGAAAACGCTGCTCGATAGTCCCAGATTCGTCGTAGTGAAGCCCTCGGCTACACTGATGGCTTCATCGTTGACGTAATTGATGCCGTAACTCGCTCGAACGGCCGTCTTACCGTTGCCGAATACATCCCAGGCGATACCGGCGCTGGGACCGAAGTTATTCAGATCCCGGTGATAGAACGGATGGCCGGCCGAGTTCCCCGTGAAATACAACGTCGCGTCAGAGAGCATGGTTGCACGGGCGCTTCCACCCTGAAGCAGCGGCTGCAATTCCAAAGAGTCGCGTTCGTTCACCGGCGAATAATAGTCCCAGCGCAGCCCGGCAGTAAATGTAAGGTTATTCGCAACCTTCCAGGCATCCTGGCCGTAGAACGCGTGATTATTGAAGTTAAAATGCCGTAGATACGGATAGCCCGGAACAAAGCCGGAGCTCGCACTGCTGACATTGAAGGTCACGCCGGCATTGTCCAGCAGTCCTGCCAGCGAAGCCAGCAGGGTGTTCGCCTTATTCAAATCCGGCGCGCTTACGCCCGGCAGATCCGTGGGAAACAGAAGGTTGTTCGTCAGGTTCGTGGAAGTGATGCCGACATTGTACGCCGGCACGGTGCCTGTAAAATCATAGGTTCGGACCAGCACGCCTTCAAACTGATAGCCGAATTTAAGGCTATGCCGGCCATGGACCCAGGAAGCGTTATCCTGCGCCTGGTAGGTGCGCGTGTTTCGCCCTTGGGCAAGAATGGTTGCAGCCGAGGCGGGATCAGGCGTGCTGTAGATGGTACCGCCGATCAGGTACGACGGCAGCGTGCCGTTGTAGTTGAATGTACCCGGCGCGATATAGAATCCGGCCCGCACCTCATTCGTAAGATTCGGCGCCGGCGTGTATCTCCATGCAAGGCTCAAGAAATTCCGCGAGTCGTTGTTATCGAAGGATGGCGTCGAGTTATAGCCTATGCCAATGTCTGGACGGTCGACGAAAAGGCGATTCCAAACATAGGTTGCTGCCAGCGCGTGCTTCGTCGATAAATAATAATCCAGCCGCCCAGTGGCGTTTTGCGCGTCTGAATTATTTCTCACCAGGAAGGAATATCCCGCCGTATTCAGAAGCAATCCGGGCTGGCTGTCGCCGACGCGAAAATTATTAATCTTCTCCGGCCCTGGCACGCGCGCCAGTAATTGCGCCATGATTGGATCGGGCTGTAGATTCATTATCTGAAGGATATTTCGTTTTCGGACATTTCCGGCCGCATCGATATAACTGAAAATCCCGTTTCGGGCGTCGGAAGTGAGGATCGTCTGATCTTCCGAAAGCTGATTCCGAAGGATATATGCCTCGAAATTCGTAAAAAAGAACAGCTTGTCGCGCTTAATGGGCCCCGCGAGGGATCCGCCGAGCTGATTCAAATTCAGAGTCGGCGGGTGAATCCCATCCTGGTTATTGAACCAGTCGTTCGCCGCCAGCGAGCTATTCCGGTTCTGCCACAGGGCGTTGCCGTGAAGTTGGTTCGTGCCGGAAGGCGTTGCAAAATTAACTTGCGAGGCGCCTCCGAATGCTGCCGCCCCTTGATTCGAAGTAACCACCGTAAATTCCTGCACCTGATCCAGCTTGAGCTGGGCTGGTATATAATCTAACCCGCCGGTACGGATGTAGTTGTCCTGGATGTTAATTCCGTCTAGCGTCACGTTGCTGAAGGACGACCGCTGGCCATTGATCGTCGTCTCGCCACCCGATGGCGAATAAACAATCCCGGCTTGTGTCGTAATAAACTCCAGCGGATTCCGGTCCCCCACCGGCAGCCGCGAGATCTGTTCCGCGGTTACCGTGGTTGAGATCTCCGGCGAAGTGGTCTGCACGGTTTCAGCCTGCGCGGTCACCTCCACGGCGGTGGCGGTCGCGGCGAGTTGCAGTTTGATCGGCGGCAGATCCGTATCGCGGGAAGGATTCACCTTGATGTTGGCTTCCTTGTACGGCTCAAATCCCGAGGCCTCGATAGTCAGATCGTAATAGACGGGCCGCAGGACCTCCAGCGTGAATAGCCCGGCCGAATTGGTCGCGGTCGTGGCGATCGCCTTTGCGCCGTCATGCAGAAAGAGACTCACGGTCGCTCTGGGCACCACGGCGCCCGAGGGGTCGGTTACCGTCCCCGTGATCCGTCCGGTGTCCTGCGCCCACAGGAATGGAACGGATGCAAGAAATAGACAAAGCGAGCGCATAAGTCCTCCCTAGCGGATTTCCTTCGAGTCTAGCACTCGGACCTGCGACTACTGCGGTAAAATATCCCGACACCGCGGATTAAAGTTGATCGGACGCTACGGGTTTGGCGATAAAAGCCTGTATGCCGAGCGGGCGGCCGTATTGCAGGAGCACGGCAAGGTCAGAGCCTCGCGCGCTGCACGCACACTCGACGCGGGCGCCGCGCCGCTGAAGCGTGTGACGAATCACCGCCTGCCCGACCGCGTTATCGTTTACCAAGAGAATCGCGGGAGCGTTGCCGGCCGTGGTTCGAGGCGCTGGTCTTGCCGCTTTAATGGCGTTGGCAATCAAGTGGCCCAGCAATTCACGGACGCGCAAGGCGTCGCCTGTCACTGTTTCCGGAAGGTCAGCTTCCAGCGAGAGGGTTAAAGGCAAGCCGTTCGCGGCCGCCTTAGCCCTCGGCTGGCCCACAGCCGCATCCAGCATCTCGCGAAGGCGGAACTCGTTTTCATCCAGAATGAGGTACACGGCCTCCAGCGCCAGATCCTCGAGGTTCGGGCTTGAAAGGAAGATTTCCTTCAATCTCACCAGTTCGTCCAGTGGGGAAGCCGACGCCATCATGGATTGCCTCTATCCCATCGGCAATACTTGAGGCTAAGCTTAAGGTCTTTGGCGTAGGGCCCAATTGTAGTGGAAGACTATAACTCAGCTTAACTACAAAGCGAGTTCTGCTTTGGAAAGCTTTTGACCGCCAGGCTGAACTCTCCGGCCGTGTAATGGTAACCGGCGCGCCCTCCGGCTCGCTTCGCATCCGGCCCGACGCTGCGGAACAGGAAGTCCAGTAGCCCTTTCGTTTCGCACCATTCTCAGCAGCCATGCTCCCGGATATGCGCTTCCAGATCTGCCCGAGCACGCTCGGAGCGGGACCGCGCGAGTTCCGCCTGCCTGCGGAGCCGCTGATATTCGGCCTTGTGAAGAAACGGCCTATCCGCCTCCAGATTCTGCACTCGTTTGAGATAATCTTCAGCCGCGCGCTCATACACTTCGGCCAGAGCTGCCTTTTGAGCGCAATACTCCTTTTCATCAGCCGGCTGCACGCGAGTAGGACAGTAGATGCCTGTGCGCTTCGGAGTGTTTCGGCGGCGTACCGCCTCCGCTCTAGGCACCAGTCCAAAAGCTGGGATCCGCGCCCAAAAGGGGCGCCTATATCATTCGCCGACGGCAGCAGGAGTCGCGCTGAGCCGGCGTATCTGCTCCTCGAGTTCCAACTCCCGAGTACGATCCTGCATCAAACAATAGTGCCCGATCAGCCGCGATTTATGGTCATGAATCGTCACCAGCAGTAGGCTGACATGAGCAATTCCTGTTTCAGGCGAGCCTGCCAGCGTTTCCAAAGAAGCCTTGCCCATGAGCAGGGCCTGGCGATAGGCATCTTCCACGCGGGCGCGCTCCGGCTCGGCGAATAAGCTCTGCCAGGCCCTTCCAATCAGTTCTTTTTCCGGTGTACGAAGGGCTTGCACGACGGCGGGATTGACGCTGCCAATGGTACCGTCCGCACGGATCCAGGTCACCAGGCTGTGGACGTGATGGATGGCCACCTGTTTGGAATACAGTTCGTCATTTAAGGGTTTCAACCTGCGGAGCACTCTCCGCAGCGCGATGATCAGAAAGGTCACCGCTCCTAACAAGTAAAGCCAAAGTTCCGGGCGTCTCACCATGCCAATACCGAGTCTCCACTTTAGATATCGGCCGTTTTCGCTCAGGGATTAAGTAAGGTCTTGGCTGTAGACTTTGGAGATTTAAGGCATGTAAATTATGCAACTTACAGTGACGCGGCTAAGCCTGCCTCCCACTTATGCCGTCACGAAACCGCGAAACTTGGGCGATTCGTAGCCCGGAAACACCACAGCGCTGTGGGGATTACCCAAATGCCGCACCACCAGTTCGCTCAGCACATCGCGGAAATCCGTGGTGACGTTCAGATCGCGTTCTTCATAAAGCTGTTCGCGCTCCAGTCCCGGCCATTCGCCGTAGACTCTGCCCCCTTGAATGGGCCCTCCCATGGCGAGCATCACGTTGGCGTGCCCGTGATCAGTCCCGCGCGAGCCATTCTCACGGGCGGTGCGGCCGAACTCGCTCATCGTGATGACCGCGACTTGCTCCATGCGGTCGCCGAGGTCGGTGTAAAACGCGGCCAGTGCCTGCCCGAACTGCGCCAGCAGCGTGGCAAGACGCCCTTCCGTGGGGTGCGCGCCCACTTCGTTCACATGATGATCCCACCCGCCCAGATCCGTAAACGCGACCTCCAGCCCCACATCGGCCTTGATCAGCCGCGCGATCTGCATCATCTCCTGTCCGAGCTTCCCATTGGGATACTGCGCGCCGTTAGCCGGAAGGTATGGTTGTTTGCGAATCGCCTCGATTGTTTTTATGGCTTGAAAGGTATCGCGCCCCGCGCCGTTCAGAACGCGGTCTCGCGTGGCGGAGTACATTTTCTCGAAGCTCGGAGCAGCCTCGGCCTCGCGGACCTGAAAGTTGTTCAGATTATCGATGGCCACCGCTTCATTTAGCCCTCGCAGCGCCCGGGGGAGTTCCGTCCCCACGCTCACGGCCCGCACGGCCGACGCTATTTTCTCGGGAAGCAGCGCGCGATTTAACCAGCCATCGCTCGTGGTCTTGAGCCCCGGCGTGCCCGACTCCATATAATCCTGGGCATCGAAATGCGACCTCGTAGGATCGGGCGAGCCTGTGGCGTGAATCGCGGCCAGTCGCCCGGCATCGTAGATCGGCTTGAGCGGGGCGAGCGCCGGGTGCAATCCGAAGAAGCCATCCAGGTCGATCGCCGAGTTGGCCGTTCCGTCCGGCCGTGGGATCGCAAGATTCGGACGGAGCGCGTAGTAGGCAGCTTCTCCATGCGGGATCACGACATTCAATCCGTCCATCGCACCGCGCTGAAAAATCGCGACCAGCACTTTCTTTCGCGAAGCCGGCGCCTCACTGGCGGAAAGCGCGCGCGCGAGCCATGCCGGAGCCGTCCCGATGCCGAACATCGCCAGCGCCGATTTCTTTAGGAAAACGCGACGGGTTAACATGTTTCATCTCCTCTGAAAATCCGGCGAGCCAAGGACCAGCCCCGCAAGCATCGCGCCGGCCCGCTGCGGTCCGCTTTGCTTCGCGGCGTCGGAAATCGCGCGTAGCGTCTCCGGCGCGGGATCGGTAAACAGAATCTGCCGGGCAGCCTTGACCGGATCGGCAGAAAAGCGGCTCGCCTCTACTCGGACTCCGGGCACGCGATTTTGCGCGAGCTGCATGCCGAAATTCATCCGCCCCAGCAGCGCGGCCGAGTTCACCCATTCCGCATTCATGCTCGAATAGCCGGTCGGCTCGATTTTCCGGTACAGCGGCTCGCCCAGGCTTGCGATCTGGTTGAACAACGCATTTGTGGCGGACACCTCCGCCGCGGTAGCCCGCACTGCGCCGACCACCATTTCGAGCGGTGTTTTCACCTTAGCCCGGTAGGCGCCCTCGGAGAAAAATTCCTTCGATCCGAACATCGTGGCCAGCACCGCGCGAATATCCCCGTCGGTTTCCTCGAAAGTCTTCGCCATGCCTTCGATTAACGCGGGCGGCGGATCGTCCGCGACGAAACGGATCGCCAGCTTCGTGGAAATGAATCGCGCGGTGGACGGATGCCGGGCCAGGATATCCAGCACCTTTTCCCCGTCTTCGCGACCGCCATTGGGAGGAATCGTCACGCCGAGGACCGTCTTTTCCCCGTTATCATGCATCGCCGGACGGAACAAGAACGGACCACTCTGGTTCGGCCGGTCAATGGTCCATCCCGTGAAGCACCGCGCGACCTCGGTCACATCCTTCTGGGTGTAACCGCCGTCCACGCCCAGCGTGTGCAATTCCATCAGCTCCCGCGCGTAGTTCTCATTGAGCCCCCGGGGCGCTTGCTTGCCTTTCAGAAACCGCTGCGCCAGGCTGTTCGGCGCCACGCTCTGCCAGTTATCGAGATAAAACAGCATCGCGGGACTCGACGCCGTCGCGCCCAGTAGCTCGCCGAACTTTCCCAGTACATGAGGGCGAATGGCATCCCGCTCGTACGCGGGCACAAGCATGCTATCCGCGCCCTTGGTCATGTCCACGTTGAAGTGGTTGTACCAGAAGTCCACCATCACTTCCTGAAGCTGGCGGTTGCTGTAAATCGCGCGATAAAGCTTCTCTTGCGCATATTGCGCCGGCGGAATCCTGCGCTCCGGCGCAAAGGCGCCGGCCGGAATCGTGCGCAGATGCCGGTCCAAGTCCGGATTCTCCGCGATGCGGTCGGGATGAAGCTGCCAGTCGATCCACCGTTTCAGCCCGAGCTTCTTCACCGCCTCCACGTCGCCCGGCCGCGGCCCGAAGGTCAGCCGGTTCAGCGCATGCACGATCTGCCGGTCTTTCGTGAGCTTTTTTTCGAAGGCCCGGTAATCCACGTGCGGCTTGGTTTTCAGCGTACCGCCCGGAACCAGGGCAGCCACGCAGAGGAGAGCGAGAGCGCTTCTCATGGCGGAACTCCTATACTTGATTAAACTCCGCCCGGGCGGAAAAGTTTGCACCCCATCGGCCCGCG
>Ga0070739_10003656_pt1 | contig 18929 bp, 19 predicted proteins | sample Coa_R1_7_FD_66445 | JGI IMG/M metagenome (GOLD analysis project Ga0070739, IMG submission 66445) | Surface soil microbial communities from Centralia Pennsylvania, which are recovering from an underground coalmine fire - Coalmine... | ecosystem: Environmental > Terrestrial > Soil > Unclassified ... | reverse complement strand
CGCCGGCGCGGCCCGAGCGACGCAGGATGTCGCAGATCGACCAGATCGCGGCGTTGAGCGACTGCGGCGTCGCCAGCCGCCGCCCATTGCCGTTCGCGCGTCCGCGGGCCATCCGCTACTCCATGGCGAGCGGCTGGAAGCGCGCCGCGACCGGCAGCCGCAGGCCCCGCTCATCCGCCAGCCGCCGCCGGAAGTGCAGCAACTCCAGCGTCTCCACATCCCCCGTCTGAGGATTGAAGCGGGCGAGCGTGTCGTCGTCGAGCAGGTCCGAGTCCTGCTCGGCGTACGGCGGCCGCCGATCGATGTAAAGCGTATCGCTGACCGGGTCGTAGTGGATGCTCAGGGCGTCGTCCATTCCAGCACTCGCATCGGTGCAGTAAAGATGTTACTACTCGGCCTGTTCCCGTTCGTCATCTGTCGGCGTTTCTTCGAGAGCCAACTGCTTCGCTCCCGTCCACTTCGGCTCCTCGATAGGGATTGGTGCATCCTTCATGGCTTCCCTGCGGTGAAAATTCCGGTCCCATGTGAGGAACACGGAGGCATTCACGCGTACGGCCGTAGCTAATTGCACGGCGTCCGCCGGCCTGAGGTTGAAACGCTCCCCGTAATCGGCAGCTAACTCCGCGATCGCACGGTCCACCGGCACGGCCTCGATGTAGCTATGCTTGAAGAAGGCGTCCAGAGTAGCGTGTTCCTCTCCTGGCAGAGGCGGCACACCTTCGCCACGGCGTGCCTCTGCTAGCGTGAATGTTGAAGTGATGATCAGGGTTTCGCCCTCGCGTGCCTCTTCCAACAGGTGGATGGCCTGCTCTCTCTGGTACTCCAAATCCGGGGTGCTGCCTTTCTGGAACAGGGACAGAAAAACGGATGCGTCCCAGTAGACTCTCCGAGGCTTAGGAGCCATCGCGCAGGTTCTCCAGGTGCTCGTCGATGCTCCTACCGCCGGTTAGATCGAACTTCCCTGCTACCTCGCGGATGCTGGGTAGCTCGTCGTCTAGCGGGAATGCCTCCACAGTCTCCATGTGAATGCTCAACACGTCACCCCGCTCATTCGTCGTGACTCGCCCGAACACGCTCACCCGGCGACCGAATACCCGCAACACATCTGGGATTCGGTCCCGGGGGACGGTACAACGGATGGACCGCCCGGAGAGCCGGTCTCGCACGCTGAAGCGGGGCCTTCCGCCGGCCACGGATACCATCTGCAGAACGCCTTCGACAGACCCGGTATGCTGGAACACCGGCCGCAGGAACCGGTCTAGATTCGCGCCGGTCTGTACAGACAGGGGAATGGTCTGCTCGGGAGTGCTAACCGTGATCCCAGTGACGCCGTCGCGGCCTGGGCGCGCCACGCTATTAAGGTCTTCCAGTATCGGGAACGTAAAGTAGGGAGGCAGATCATGCAGGGGCACCGGTGACGCGATTTCCGTCAGACCGGCTGCTACGGTCGCGATGATCCGCTCACCTACTACCGCCGGCACCTTGTCCGTCCGTGGATTTGCGCGGAACGTCATCACGACAGGACTGCCGGACCGGATAGACTCGACCACCCATTTGACGGACGGCACAGCGGGCACGTCGAGTGCCTCACTCACATTCTGGTCGACCTTGCGGAGCATGTCGAGGAAGGCCCCCACCTTCTGGTGGAAGGCCTGAGCGGTAATCTCGTCGCCGTCGAGGCGAAGGGTGATGGTCCGCGCCACGCCGCGCGCCTCCCCTAGACTGTCGCCCCGCGCTCGGCGGTACCCGACGAGTCCCGGTGTATTCGATGCTTACCGGCCGTCAGCCGAATCATTGTTTCCGTGCGCCTGCCATCTCGGGCCTTACAGAGATTTGCTGGCCGCAGTCCTGCTCACGGCACTGCTAAACGTGCCGACAACTGATGTTGCCCGCGGCGTGCGACGATACCCAGACTTCGGCGCGAGATACCTGGCGTTGCTTACCGCGTCGCAGTGAGGACAGATAGAGCCATCCGGCCAGCGCAGCCGCTCTACTGGAGCCCAGGCAGCCTCTTCGTCTGAGAAGCGCTGCACGATGCTGCTGACCGTCAACTCCTTTGGATCAACCGACTTCGCTTTCGGCACGGCGCCCTGGCTCAGAACTATTGTTCTACTGCGCAGTATCGCACTCTACGCCCACTGTATCAAGTATACAGTCGTCCAAAGGAGGGGCTGGGAAAAGGATGCTCACAGCTCGCCGCTGAACGCCTGCCGCAGCAGCGCCGCAGGGAGCGCCTGGGTGGCGTCGAGTTGCGCCCGAACGTCCGTAGCGAGCCGAGCCGCTGCATCCAGCCGCTCGCTCAGCGCCGCGGCGAGGCGTTTCTGTTCCGCGAGGGGCGGCAGTGGGACCCGCAATTCGGCGAGTTGCGTGCGCGTGATCTTCTTCATCGAGCCGCTGGCTCCTCCCGCCCGCTCCCTCCAGTAGCCTCGTAGGTACAGCGCAGTAAGCGATGCTGCGAGGAAATCGCCGGCAACCCCTGCAGCGGGCCACAGACGGATCGTGAGGTCGGATGCTACTGCACCCGCTGGATCACCGTGGAAGGCGGCAACGCGGCCGACAAGCTCCGCCGTGTTGCTCCGTGCTACCAGGATCTCGCCGGGCCTGACGGTGCACTCGGCGACATCACTAGCCCACATTCTGGCTCGCTTGGCTCCGTCGGGATTGAAGCCGGTCTCGGTCAGGCAGGCCGTGGTGATGGCTAGCACTTCGGTGTCGCCGCTCACTGCGATAGACCGCGCAGGCAGGAACTCGCAGACCTCTGCCAGCTTATCCATTGGCCACGCAGCCATGTGTCGCTCATCAAAGACCTGGAGGATATAGGCCGACGGGATGGCCCGCGCCGCCTCCAGTTGCTTCGCCGCCGCCGCCCGCGCCCGCTCCACCGCTGCCATCGCCTCGGTCAGCCGCGCCGCGATCCGCCGCTGCTCGGCCAGCGGGGGTAGAGGTAGCTGCAAGTCCGCCAGAAATGCCGCGGGAAGACGCTGCTGTCCCACGGCGCCAGTCAGGTGAGCCTGGGCCAGCGACAACACCCACGGCTGGCGCAGATAGTAGTGGACCCACTCTGCTAGTACCTCCGCACCTGGGCGCAGAACGTGAAACTCCGTCGATCCGAAGCCGATGCCGTCGATCAGGTCTCGTGCCACCGCGTGCTTGCCGTTCTGCATGCAGGGCGTGATCTTGGCGAAAAGCACGTCACCCTGCTCGAAGTACGTATAGCCTTTCGAGACCTCGCGGAATGGTCGGACCTCAGGGCTGCTGATCGTGCCAAGCTGATCATCCACGGCGGACATCGGGACGAAAGTAGTCAGGGCATCCATGTCACGGCAGAGCCCACCAGACCGGCGGGGGTTGATGGAGCACACATCGTCCAGCCGAGTCCAGCGCCAGCCAGGCGGCAACGGGCCGCCGGTGTCTGGGGTGGTCGCAGGGCTCGTCGTCATGCGGCGAACATCCGCTCTTTGGTCTCGCGCAGGACGTCGGCGGCGTTGCCGAGCGCTTGCAGGGCCGCGAGGCCGCCGGCCCGCGCCACCTCGGGCGCCTTGAACACGGCGGGGTTCTCCAGGCCGTCGGTGCCGGCGCGGGCGAACTGCGCCGCCAGGGCGCGCAGCGTCGCCGCGGCCGGCGCGGGCAGGCTCGCCAGCCAGGCGCCGTGCTTGTACTCGAAGGCGTCGGCGCGCTCGGTCCGCGTGCGCGGCGCCTGGCCGTAGGCCAGGTCGGCCAGCACGTCGTACAGGTCGCAGGCGTCCAGGTGCGCCAGCGACCGCACCAGCGCCGCCGAGCGCGCGCCGTCCGGCAGCGCGTCCAGCAGCTCCCGCCGCGCCGCGGGCGCTACCCAGCAGGCGCGGAAGGCGTCCAGCGTCGGCGCCTCGGCCACCAGGCGGTCCGCCAGGCGCTCGCGGTACTCCTCGATCGTCACCGGCATCGTCCGCCCGTCCACCTGCGTCACCACGAGCTGTCCGGCGTCGGACACGCGCACGTCGAAGCCCTCGACCTGCAGCACGCGCTCCCGCTCCTCCCCGTCGTCCGCCGGCTCGTCGGCGGGAGCGGCCGCCTGGCCAGGATACACCGCCGCTCGCGTCAGGAACGCCTGGCCGAACAGGCGCGTGGCGTCCGTGTAGTCGTAGACGCGGAACATCACCTTTTCCGACGGCGGGTCGAGCCGCGTGCCGCGGCCGACCATCTGGTAGAAGGCGATCGGCGAGCGCACGTACTTCATGAACACGATGTTCCGCACCACCGGCACGTCCACGCCCGTCGTCAGCAGGTCCACCGTCGTGGCGACGAAGTGGCTGCGCGAGGCCCCGCGCAGGTCGGCCAGGTAGTCCGCGCCGCCGCTCGCCGCCGTGCACTTGAAGGCGTAGTGCTCGTGCGGCCAGCGGCGCGGCGTCTGGGCCAGGCACCAGGCCGCGTAGCGGTTGTTCAGCTCGGCGGCGACGCGGTCGGCGTGGTCGTCGCGGGCGCAGAAGACGATCGTCTTCTGCTCGGGCCCGCCGCTGGCGACGAGGTGGTCGAACAGGTCGCGGCACATCGCCGCCACCCGCTCCGGCAGGAGCAGCCGCGCCTCGAAGCTGGTCGCCTCGTAGCGCTGGCGCGCCTCTGCCGCCGTGAGCACCGCGCCGGTGCGGGCGTCGGTGATCCGCTTGCCCGCCAGGTCGGCCTGCTCGACGCCGCTCTCCTGCTCGGTCTGCGCCTTGCGGTCGAGGAAGATGTCCCGCTGCAGGATCTCGCAGGCGGCCAGGTAGCCATCCTCGATGCCCTGGCCCAGGTCGTACTCGTAGACCGGCTCGCCGAAGTACTCCACGTTGTCGGCGGTGATCCGCTCGTCGGCCCGGACCTCCGCCGTGCGCCGGACCCCGATCACCTGGCGCGGCGTGGCGGTCAGGCCGATCTGGACCGCCTCCGGATTGCGGGTCAGCACCTCCGACCACTTGCCCCAGGCCGAGCGGTGGCACTCGTCGATGACGATGTGGCTGAAGTAGTTCGCGGGGTAGTGCGTCGTCAGGAACGTCGCCTCGGCGTCGTCGCCCTCCAGGCCGAGCGTCTGGTAGGTGGCGACGAGCACGCGGGCGTTGCGCTGCGGGTTGCCCGCGCCGACGGCCGCGGCGTCGGCCCCGAACTCGTTCTGGAGCGCGGTCAGCGCCTGCCCCCGCAGCTCGTCGCGGTCGCAGACGAACAGCGCGCGGCGAAGCTGGTCGGCGTCGGCGATCCGCCGCAGGAGCTGCACGGCGATGCGGGTCTTGCCCGTCCCGGTGGCCAGGGAGAGCAGCGCCCGCCGCGGCTCGCCCCGGCGGGCGCTCACGGCGACCTTCTCCAGCACGGCGCGGATCGCGGCGTCCTGGTAGTAGCGGCGGGTCGCCTCGCCGCCGGCGTAGCGGACGCTCAGCGGCCGGGCGGCGGGGTCGTCGAGCGTGAAGCCCATCCCCTGCTCGTAGCGGACGCGCAGCTCGGTCGGCGTCGGGAAGTCGGCGAGGGGACGCGGCTTACCGGTCTGCCCGCTGAAGCGGTCGTACTCGACGAACAGGTAGCCGTTCGTGCTGAACACGAACTGCACGTTCAGGCGCTTGCAGTCGGCGTAGGCCTTGGCCTGCTCCAGGCCGTGGGTGGGCGGCAGGTGGGCGGCCTTGGCCTCGATCAGCGCGACGGCGACCGGCTGGGCGGCGGGGTGAGCCTTCACGCGCAGGGTGTAGTCTACCCGCCCGGCGCGGCGGCGCGGCGCCCGGCCGGCGATGTCGATGGCGCCGGCGCTCTCCTCGCGCTTGATCAGGTCCTCGGTCCAGCCGCGGGCGTGCAGGGCCGGGTCGATCAGCTTCGCCCGCGTCTCGGCCTCGTTCATCGTCGCCATCGGCCGCCCGATACCCCCTCGTCGCCTCCCGCGCCCTACGCCGCGACGTAGGAGCGCACTTCGACCTGCACGCCGTCGTGGGCGGCCTCTTCGAGGATCGCCAGGAGGCGGGTGGTGGTCGCCTCGTCGAGGTAGCGCTCACCACAGTTCTCGCAGACCTGCGCGGACACATCGCGGGTCACCAGCGTCATCCCGTCGCGTTCGAGAGTGACGGTGGTCGTTCCAGGGGCGGTCTCGCCCTGGCGGCAGATCACGCAAGTCACGGCTGGCTCCTCGGCGTCAGAATTAAAGCCAACACCGGAAATCACGCGCAAGCCCACGCAGTCCTCCCGGAGTGGCACGAGACCGGAGGCGCGGCATAGACGCCTATAGGCGGCCAGTGGGGCGCTGCAATGGGCGCGCGGCATGTGGCAGAATGCTGCGCAGTGAGGGAGGTCGCCATGTCCGTCGAGCCGCGGCCCCCGGCCGGGCGCCAGGCCGCCCGCCGCGCCACGAGCATCTGGCCGCGCTACGACGCGGCCGCGCTCGGCTTCCGCAATTACTGGTACCCGGTGATGTGGTCGCGCGAGCTGGGCCGCGCGCCGCGCGCGATCACCCTGCTCGGCGACCGGCTGATGCTCCGGCGCGAGGGGGGCCGCGTCCACGCCCTGTTCGACCAGTGCCCGCACCGCGGCATCCCCCTCAGCGTCGGGCGGCAGGAGTTTCCCGGCACCTGGACCTGCCGCTACCACGGCTGGACCTTCGACCTCCAGACCGGCGTGCTGCGGGCCGCGATCACCGACGGCCCCGACTCGCCGATCTGCGGCAAGGTGCGCGTGCAGACCTATCCCGTCGAGGAGCGAGCCGGCCTGGTCTGGGTCTACCCGGGCGATCTGCCCCCGCCGCCGGTCGAGGAGGACATCCCGGCTCAGTTCCTGGGCGACGACGCCGTGATCTGCGGGCGGATCACCGTCCAGCCGGGTAACTGGCGCTACGCGGCCGAGAACAGCTTCGACTCCGGCCACTCCAACTACCTGCACCGCTACGGCGCCGTGCACAGCTTCTTCCGCAAGATGCCCGCCTGGTCCCACCCCAGCGTCGTGCCGGACGAGGGCGGCTGGATCACCCTGACGCGCAAGGCCCGCGGCTTCGACGCCGACTACCCCGGCCTCGGCCCCTACCCGCGGCGGCGGTTCTGGCAGCGTCTCACCCAGCAGAACCGCGTCTCGATCCGCCTGCCGGGGATCATCCGCCTGCAGTACGTCGGCTACCGGCACACTAGCTTCATCTGGACCGAGCCGGTCGACCGCGACCACTACCGGCTGCTCCAGTTCTACGTGACGCGGGCGCGCGGCCTGGCCGCGGCTCGCTTCCGCGCCTACTACCAGCTCTACGTGCGCTGGGCGCACCACATCCAGTTCAACGGCCAGGACACCTGGATGGTCTCGCTGATGCCCGAGACGCCGCCGGAGCGACTGTACCGCCCCGACGCCTCGATCACGGCCTGGCGCAAGCTCTGCGAGCACGCCCGCGGCGAGGCGCCGGCCGAGGCGCCCCTCGACGAGCAGCTCCGCGCCCTGGAGGAGGTCGGCCAGGCGCCCTAACGCGGGTCGAACGGCACGGACGCAAAAGCGGCAGGTACCCATCGGTACCCGCCGCTTTCTGTTGTCGCGGTTGTAGCAAGGCTCGCCGGAGGTCCCGCGCGGCGCCTTAGACGGCCTTGCGGAGCCCGGCCAGCCTTGATCTGAGCCGTGGGCTCAGTCAGGGATGAGCAAGACCCTGTTAGCGGTAGCTGCGGTGGTGCTCGAAGCAGCTCGAGCAGTAGACCGGCTTGTCGCTGCGCGGCTGGAACGGCACCGTCGCGGTCCCGCCGCACTCGGAGCAGATCGCCGTGAACATCTCGCGCGGGCCGCTGCGGTAGCCGGAGCCGCCGCGGTCGCTATCGTAGGACGAGCCACCACCGCGCTGCGCCTTGCGCGCCGAGCGGCACTCCGGGCAGCGCCCGGGCTCGTTCATGTAGCCCTTCTGAGCGAAGAACTCCTGCTCGCCCTCGGTGAAGACGAACTCGTTCCCACAATCTCGGCAGACCAGGGTTTTGTCGACGTAAGCCACGATTTTCTCCCGTGGGAGTGAGAGTTGGCCCAGGGCGATCATCGGAGCTGAGAGGTCGGTTCGCGATCCGGCGTCGAGACGCTAGAGGCGTACGCGCTACAGCACGCGGTGGATGCCGTTGAACCACTGCACACATTATACAGATTCTGGTACGTGCGCCGCCAATGCGCCGCCTCAGTCCCAGCGCCAGACGCCGTAGGCGTGGCCCTGTGCCGGCTGCGGCTCGAGGAGCACCGGCCGCCGCTTGCCGAGCACGCCGAGCAGGGCAATCCAGTTCAGCAGCTCGCCGGACACGTTGCCGGCGGCGAGCAGCCGCTCCTCGGTGGCCTGCTCGAGCAGGGAGCGCACCTGGGCGCGGCGCAGGCAGCGCAGCACGGTGTCCAGCCAGGCGTAGTCGGTGATGCCGACCCGCGGCCCGGCCACCTCGAGCGAGAAGCTGCCGCTGGCAAGGATCGCCACGCGCGCCCGCTCGGGCCAGGCCTCGATCGCCGCGCGGACCATCGTCCCCAGCGCGTAGCAGCGGCGCGCGAGCGGCAGCGGCGGCGCCAGCCCGTTCACGAACACCGGCACAATCGGCACCTGCATCCGCGGCGTGAGGAAGTGGAGCGGCACCAGGATCGAGTGGTCGACCTCGAACTCCTGGCTCAGCGCCAGGTCGAAGCCCTGGCCCAGCCCGGTGCGCTGGACCGTGCGCGCCAGCGGCTCGCTGACGGGCACCTGGTAGCGGGGGATCTTCGCGTTGCTGTCGTTCGGGCCGGCCGTGCGCGGGGCGATGCCGACGCAGAAGGTGGGCAGGTTGTTGAAGAAGAACGTGTTCAGGTGGTCCGAGTCGAACACGACCAGCACGTCCGGATCGACGGCCGCGAGATGCTCGGCCACGGCGCGGTAGAGCTGGGCGGTCTCGCCGTTCGGGTCCTGCTCGACCTGGGCCGGCGCCATCGGCGTGTGCGGGACTCCGAACCCGGCCACGATCTCGGCCATCGCGCCCTCCGTCCGTGGGAATCGCTGCCAGTGTACCCGAACGGCGCGCGACGCACGAGTAACGGAGGGTTACGGCGCGACGGCCACTGCCGCCGGATTGCTGCGCACCGGCACGACTGCCAGCACGCGCCCGGCGCTGGGGTCGATGACCGAAACGGTGCTGTCCGCGCTGTTGGTGACGTAGACGCGGCTGCCATCGCGGGCCGCGGCCAGCGCGGCGGGCGCGTAGCCGACGGGCACCGTTGCCAGCACGGCGTTCGTGCCCGGATCGATCACCGAGAGCGTACTGCGCGGGCCGTCGCGGCTGGCGACGTAGCCGCGGGCCGTCGCGGCGGCCCCCGGCTCGCCCTCGGCCGGCGCGGCGGCCAGCAGCGCGGCCAGCGGGAAGAGGAACAGCCCCGCCAGGACCAGTATTGTCGTGATTACCGTTCGCGCCCGCGGCCGCACCATCGCCCGCCCCCCAAGTCCGCTCGATCGCCGGGGCCGGTCCACGCAGGAAGCGTGCCGGCGCGACACGCCGTCTCCCGCGACGCGTCGCGGTCGCGCGCGGCGGGGCTGTGCTACACTCGCGCTACCCGAGCGAGGAGAGCCCTTCCCGTGCTAGAGCGAATCGTCCGCGCGATCGGCCGATCGGGCCGCGCCCGGCGCCGTAGCCGACCAGCGCTGCCGGCGCTGCTGGCCCTGGGGATCGTGGCCGCCTGCCAGTCCGCCTCGCCGAACGCCCTGGTGCCCGCGCCCACCGCGCTCCGGGCGTCCGATCCCGCTGGCGCGGGCGCCGCGGCCACGCCCGCGCCCTCGGCGGCTCCGCCGCAGCAGGTCACGCTGGCCGTGCCGGCGAAGAGCCTCGCCTACCTGCCCTACTTTCTTGGCCTCGCCAGGGGCATGTACGCGGCCGAAGGAATCGATCTCCAGATCCAGGTGATGCCGTCCAACCTCGCCGTCGCCGCCATGACGGCCGGCGAGCTGGCCTACACCGGGTCGTCCGGCTCCTCGATCCAGGCCGCGGTGAGCGGCCAGCCGTTCAAGGTCGTGCTGATCATGGTCAAGGACCTGGCCTTTACGCTCGTCGCCGCGCCCGACGTCGCCAGCGCGGCCGACCTGCGCGGCAAGAGCGTGGCGATCACCAGTATTTCCGCCTCCGATGACTATGCGCTGCGCGCGATCCTGCGCGGGCAGGGCGTGCCTGAGGACGAGGTCACGGCCGTGGCCGCGCAGGGGACGGCGAACAGCTTCGCTGCCTTGAGCTCTGGTGCCGTGCAGGGCGCGATGCTCTCCCCGCCCTTCGACGTGCAGGCCGAGAGCCTCGGCTTCCATCCGCTCGCCTCGGCCGCCGACTACCTGCGCCGCGCGCAGTCCGGCCTCGCCACCACCGATCGCCAGCTCGCCACGCGCCCCGACGAGGTACGGCGCATGATCCGCGCGACGCTCCGCAGCATCGACGCCACGCTGGACGATGCCCGCGACAGCACGGAGTTCATCGCCAGCGAGTTCGGCGTCGCGCCCGACCTGGCGCCGGGCACGTACGAGAAGATCGCCCGGGTGCTCAGCCGCGACGGCGCGGCCACGCCGGAGCTGGTGCGCGGGGAGATCGAGGATGCCAAGGCGCGGCTGGGCCTCGGCGACGACGTGCCGATCGCCCAGGTCGTCGACTTCGCCCCGCTCGAACAGGCGCAGCGGGAGCTGGGCCTCCGCTGAGCGCCGACCGCGGCGCGCGGTACACTTGTCCGCAGTCAGCCGCAACTAGGAGCTGATGGCTGACGGCCGACGGCCCAACTCAGCACTCAGCACTCAGTACTCAGCACTCGTGGGAGGGCGCATGAAGGTCGTCGGCGTCGAGACGCTGCTGGTGAGCCTGCCGACGCGGCGGGTGCACGCCTGGGCCGGCCTGAGCACCGCCATCGGGCGCGACTACGTCCTGGTGCGCGTGCGCAGCGACGAGGGGCTCGAGGGCTGGGGCGAGGCGCCGGTGCTGAAGGACTGGGGCGGCGACTACGGCCGCTACTTCGGCGAGTCGCCGCAGACGACGATCGCCGTGGTCCGCGACTACCTGGCGCCCGCCCTCGAGGGCGCCGACCCGCTGGCACTGGAGGCGGCCTACACGCGCATCGACCGCGCCGTGAAGGGCTACCCCTACGCCAAGGCGGCGGTGGACGTGGCGCTGCACGACCTCGCCGGCCGCGCGCTCGGCGTGCCGGTCTACCAGCTCCTCGGTGGCCAGTTCCGCGACCGCGTGCCGGTGGCGCACAGCATCGGCCTGATGGAGACCGCCGACGCCGTCGCCGAGGCGGCGCAGGCGGTCGAGGAGGGCATCCGCACGATCAAGCTGAAGGTCGGCCGCGAGCCGGACCGCGACGTGGACCTCGTCCGCCAGGTGCGCCAGGCGGTGGGCGAGGGTATTGCCATCCGCGTCGACGCCAACCAGGGCTACCCGACGGCCAAGGTCGCGCTGCGGGTCACGCGGCGGATGGAGCAGTACGGCATCTGGTTCATGGAGCAGCCGGTCGAGGGGATCGCCGGGCTGGCGCGGATCGCCCAGGCCGTGGACACGCCGATCATGGCCGACGAGAGCGCCTGGACGCCGCGGGACGTGCTGGCGCTGGCCCAGGCCGGCGCGGCGGAGATGATCTCGCTGTACTACACCAAGCCGGGCGGGCTGCTGCGGGCGAAGCGGGTGGCGGCGGTGGCCGAGGCGGCCGGAATGGCCTGCGACGTGAACGGCTCGATGGAGATGGGCGTGGGCAACGCGGCCAACCTGCACCTGGCGGCGTCCACACCGGTGATCACGCTCCCCGGCTCGATCACGATCAACCAGCCGGCCGAGCAGCCGGTCACGCGCATCGCCGGCCACTTCTACCTGGATGACGTGATCCGCGAGCCGCTGCGCTACGCGGATGGCTGCTTGCTGGTGCCCGACGGCCCGGGCCTGGGCGTCGAGGTGGACGCGACGAAACTCGAGAAGTACAGGACCGGATGACCACGATTGCGATCCTCGGCGCGGGCAACGGCGGCTGCGCCGCCGCGGGCGACCTGGCGCGGCGGGGACATGCCGTGCGCCTGTACAGCCGCTCGGCGGCGACGCTGGCGCCGCTCCGCGAGCGCGGCGGCGTCGAGCTACGCGGCCAGGCCGGCGCGGGGTTCGTGCCACTGCCGCGGATCACCGACGACCTGGCCGCGGCGGTGGCCGGCGCCGACGTGGTGCTGCTGGTCGTGCCGTCGCTGGCCCACCCCTGGTACGGCGCCCAGCTCGCGCCGCTGCTGCGCCCGGAGCAGGTCGTCCTGCTCAACCCGGGCCACACCCTCGGCGGGCTGCACTTCGCCGCCAGCCTGCGCCAGGCCGGCTACCGTGGGCGGCTGCGCCTCGGCGAGACGGCGACGCTGACCTACTGCGCGCGGCTGGTCGGCCCGGCCACGGTCGACGTTTTCCGCGTGGCCCCGCGGCTGCCGTTCGCGGCCTTCCCCGCCCGCGACACGGCCGAGCTGCTGGCGGCGCTGCGGCCGCTCTACCCGGCCCTGGCGCCGGCGGCGAGCGTGCTGGAGACGGCGCTGATGGACATCAACGCCGTCGAGCACCCGCCGCAGGCACTGTGCAACGCCGGCTGGATCGAGGCCACCGGCGGCGACTTCTACTTCTACTACCAGGGCACCTCGCCCGGCGTGGCGCGGGTGATCGAGGCGCTCGACGCCGAGCGCCTGGCCCTGGTGCGCGCCTTCGGCTTCCCGCCGGCGAGCTTCCTGGAGCGCTTCCACGAGGCCGGCTACACGACCGACGCCGGGCTGGCCTCGGGCTCGGTGTACACGGCGATGCAGGAGAGCGAACCCAACCGCTGGATCCGCGCGCCGCGCAGCCTGGACCACCGCTACCTGCACGAGGACGTGGGCTGCGGGCTGGTGCCCTGGTGCGAGCTGGCGGCGCTGGCGGACGTGCCGACCCCCCTGATGCGCGGCCTGGTCGACCTGGCCGGCCTGCTCGTCGGGCGCGACTACTGGACGACCGGCCGCACCCTGGCCGCGCTCGGCCTGGCCGGCCTGTCGCTCGCCCGGATCAAAGAATACGTCCAAACGGGGGAGTACTGAGTACTGAGTCAGGTGGCTGCTTCTCAGTACTCCGTACTCAGCACTGGGGGAGAGATGCGCTTTGGGTTCTCGCACCGGCCGATCCAGCCGCTGCGGCGCTCGATCGAGCTGTACCAGTACGCCGAGGAGCTCGGCTTCGACTATGCTTGGGTGCCGGACCAGCAGTTCTACCAGGACCCGTTTGCCTGTCTGGCCGCGGCGGCGCTGAGCACGCGGCGGATCACTCTCGGTCTGGCAGTCACCAACCCCTTCACCCGCCATCCGGCCCTGATCGCGCGCGGCATCGGCGTGGTGGACGAGCTGGCCGAGGGACGGATGATCCTGGCGCTGGGGGCGGCGAACCGCAAGCAGGTGCTCGAGCCGCTGGGCCTCGACACCTCGCGCACCGCCGAGCGGCTGCGCGAGACGGTCAGCATCGTGCGGCGGCTCCTGGCCGGCGAGCGGGTGCAGCACGAGAGCCGTAACTTCACCCTGCGCGGGATCCAGCTCAGCTACCGGCCGCGTGCGGACATCCCGATCTGGATCGGCTCGCGCAGCCCGCTGGTGCTCGAGCTGGCCGGCGAGGTGGCCGACGGCGTGCTGATGGAGGTGCTGCACACGCCGACGGCGCTCGACTACGCGCTGGGCCGCGTGGCGGCCGGGGCGGCGAAGGCGGGGCGCGGCCTGGACGCGCTCGAGACGACCTGCTGGCAGCCCGGCCAGGTGCTCGATGACGCCAGCCAGTTCACCGCCGAGCATCGCGCCTTCGTCGCGCACATGATCGGCGGCACGCCGGACGCGGTGCTCGGCCACGTCGGGGTGCGGCCGGAGGTGGTGGCGGCCGTGAAGGCGGACTACGCCGTGGGCGGGCCCGAAGGCGCGGCGCACCACATCACGCCGACGGAGATCGACCAGCTCACGATGATCGGCACGGTCGAGCAGATCCGCGCCAAGCTGCGCCAGGTGCAGGCGCGCGGCGTGAACGGCGTCTCCTGGGTGCTGCTGATGCCCTACGACGAGATCCGCGAGACGCTCCGCCGCCTGGCGGAAGACGTGCTGCCGGAGTTCCGGTAGCGCTCAGCCGTCAGCTTTCAGCTTTCAGCCGTCGGCTATCAGCTAGTGGTGCTCGATGGGCGGCCTGGCCGGTTGCGGTCGGGCGTCCGACTGAAGGCTGAGCGCTACGGCTCGCTCGTGCGCCTGGCTCTTCACTGCGCACCGTGTCTGCCGGTGGCTCGTGCTCCTGGCGGATTCCTCCAGATCACCCTCGATGATCCACTAGCTCGCCAACCTTATGGCCGGCTGGCGGCTAGTACTTGCAGAGACCTTGCAAGGCTCTGGGGAGGATCGGATGCTCCTGGACGAGCGCGAGGCGGTCGCGCGACTGCAACGAGGCGACATTGGCGGCCTCGAGGCGCTGGTGCACGCCTATCATGCTCGTGCCGTGCGCACCGCCTACCTGGTTACTCAGGACCTCGCCGCCGCGCACGACATCGCTCAGGCCGCCTTCGTGAAGGCCTACGAGCGCATCGAGCGCTTCGATCCCAACCGCCCTTTCGGTCCCTGGTTCCTCAAGGGCGTGCTCCGCGACGCGCTCAAGGCAGCGACGCGCCAGCAGCGCCACCTGCCGCTGGACGCGCTCACCGGCGGGGCGGAGCTAGCCGGTCTGGAGCCGGCCGATCTGGAGACGGGACCCGAGCGGCTCTGGGAGCAGCGGGAGCTGGCCGAGACGATCATGGGCGCCCTGGCGCAGCTTCCCCCCGCCGAGCGGGTGGCGATCGTACAGCGGTACTACCTCGACCTCAGCGAAGCCGAGATGATGGCGGCGGCCGACTGTCCGGCCGGCACCGTCAAGTGGCGCCTTCACGCGGCGCGGGCGCGCCTCCGGGCGCTCCTGGCGCCGCTCAAGCGCGATTCGGAGGTGTTGTGATGAACGAGCCGCACCTGCCTCGACTGCTGCGGCAGCTCGCGACCGAGCCCGCCGTAGACCGGGAGGACCCGTGGCCGGCCGTCGAGCGCCGGCTGGCCGCGCGCCGGTCCGCGCGCTCGCGGCCGCTGGCGCTGCTCGCGCCGGTCCGCTCTAGCCGACGACGCCTCGCCGCGGCCGTCGTCGGCGCCTGCGCCGCGCTCCTGGTGGTTGGCGGCGGCACGATGCTGCTCTGGGACCGACCGCAGCCGGCCAGCGCCGCGGTGCTCGGCCTCCTCCAGGTCGAGGCGCTCGGCGACGCGAGCGTGGGGACGCAGAACAGCGCCTGCGGGCACGTGGCGGGGACCGGGACGGAGCTGACGGACCGATTGGGCCAGCAGCTAGGGATGAGCGGCGACCGCGTGCGCGCGGCTATCCGCCAGGCCCTGGCCACCGACCAGCAGCTCGCGCCGCAGGGCGACCTCCTCGCCCGCGTCGCCCAGGACCTCGGCGTGAGCCTGGAGCGGACGCGGCAGGCCCTTGCCGACCCGCAGTGCCCCCGGAAAGTCGTCCTGACCAGCCCAATGGATCCGCAGCGGCTCACCACCGCCGCCCAGGTGCTCGGCGTCCGTCCGGATCGGCTGCAGGCGGCACTACAGGTCGCCCTACCGCGGCCGCCCGCCGCGAACGAGCAGGCGGCGCTCGACCGCCTCGCCCAGGCCCTCGGCGTGAGCCGCGACCGGCTGCAGGCGGCGCTGCAGCAGGTGGAGGGGCCCAACCGGATCTACCTCCCGCAGCCACGCTCGCCCGGGCAGCCGTAAGTATTCAGCCTCGCTAGCGGGTGGCCGGCGTGGTCGCGCGCGGCCGCGCCGGCCACCCGCCCACACGCCGGCCGGCGATGCGATCAGCCGCAGCCAGGGATGACGATCACGCCTTCGAGAATACGCTCGCCGGGGTCGGATGAAAGCTGACGGCTGATCGCTGAGTGTTGACGGCTTACTGCGTCGCCAGGCGCTCGAAGAAGCCGTCCTGCTTGAGCTGCTGGAGCAGGTGGAGGTCCACGAAGTCCTCGGGGCGGGCGTCGGCGGCGCGCGGGTCCTCGGCCTTCATCAGGTCGAGGGCGCCCTGGATCGCCGCCAGCGGCAGGTCGAGGTCGGTCTGGATGATCTGGCGCTCCACCTCGTAGGCTTGCGCCTCGGCTTCCGGATCGTCGCGGCCGGTGAAGGTCGCGCCGACGCGCAGGGCGAAGTCGCGGTCGCGCACGAAGCGGTTCACCGCCTGGCCGTAGGCGCGCAGGAACCGCGTCAGCGCCTCGGGGCGGCTGGCGACGGTCGAGGTGGCCGTGGCCAGGAGCGTGGCCGCGTAGGGCACCCGCGCCGCGGTCACATCGATCAGGGTGTGGAAGCCGAGGTTGCGCGCTTGCTCGTCGCCGGGCGGGATCACCGAGCCGGCGTCGACGCTCCCCGCGACCAGCGCGGCGACGGTCTCGGGATCGCCGCCGGTAGTGAGCAGCGCCACGTCGCGGTCCGGCTCGAGGCCGTAACGCGGCAGCATCGCCCGCGCCATGAAGTCCGGATTGCCGCCCTTGCCGCCGATGCCGATCCGCTTGCCGCGCAGGTCGGCCGGCGTGGCGATGTCTGGCCGGGCGACGATCGCGCCGGCGAAGTAGGGCTTGGTGCCGCCGATGGCAACCAGGTCGGCGCCGCCCAGGCGGGCGCGGATCGGGGCGGTGCCGCCCATCACGCTGATGTCGATCTCGCCGGCCACGAGCGCGGCGGCGTTCTGCTGGCCCAGGCGCACCGAGGCGATGCTGACGTCGAGGCCCTGCTCGGCGAAGTAGCCGGCCTCCTGGGCGATCGCGATCGGCGACTGAGACATCACCGGCGCGCTGTAGGAGGCCTGCAGGCGCAGGGGCAGCGCGCTGGTGGGCGCGGCCGCCGCGGCGCTCGCGGCGGGCGGCGGCGCCGACGGCGTGGCGCAGGCCGCGCCGAGCAGCAGGCCGAGGACCAGGAGCGCGCCGCGAGCCGGCATGCTCTCACTCCGAGCGCCAGGAGCCGTCGGGCGACGGCAGGCCGAGCCGGTGCGCCTATCTTACCGCGTTCCGCGCCCCGCGCCCGGTGGTGCATGGGCGGCCTCGCCGCCCGCGCCGAGCGCCGCGGCCCGGATTCCGCGCGCCGGCCCTCTAGCGAATAATAAGCCGCCTGGTGCATACTGGCGACACCGCGAAGCGGCCGCGCGTACCGGTCCCCGTGGGATCAGAGAGGAGGACGGGATGGCGTACGACCTGGAAGGCCGGCTGCTGGAAGTCTGCGACTGCAACATCCTCTGTCCCTGCTGGGTGGGCGAGGATCCGGACAATGGGACCTGTGACGCGGTAGTGGCCTGGCACATCGACCGGGGGTCGGTCAACGGCCTGGACGTCTCGGGGCGCACGCTGGCGATCCTGAACCACATCCCCGGCAACGTCCTCAAGGGCAACTGGCGCGTCATCTTTTTCGTGGACGACGAGGCCACGCCCGACCAGCAAGAAGCGCTCCTCTCGGTCTGGAGCGGGAAGCTGGGCGGCCCCATCGCCGACCTCGCCCAGCTCGTGGGCGAAGTGGCCGGCGTGGAGCGGGTGCCGATCACCTTTGCCGTCGAAGAGGGGCGCGGACGCCTGCAGATCGGGTCGGAGGTCAGCGCCGAGCTGGCTCCGTACCAGGGCGCGACGGGTGGGGCGACCACGCTGCACGACACGGTCTTCTCCACGATTCCGGGCTCCCCGGCCTACGTCGGCAAGGCCGCGACGTACCGGGCGAAGCACGCCGTGCTGGGGATGGACGTCGACCTCCAGGGCCACAACGCGATCCAGGGCACCTTCCGCTTCGAGGGGTGACGCTGCTGCGAGGGGTGACGCGCCGCCGGCCGGCCGCTCGCGGCGCGGGGCCGGCCGGGTTGGGTGAGGAGTAGCCAGCGAGCCGGGGAATCCTGGATCGATGTGGACGATAACCGACCGCCGACCATTCGCGGTGGTCCTGGGAGCGCTGGTCGCGCTGGCCTGGCTCACCCTCTGGCTGTGGGGCCAGTCTCCCTACGGTCGTCTGCTCAGCCATCACCAGCTCGACGACGTGCGGGGCGGCGGCGCCCTCGTCGCCGTCTTCGTCGTCGGCTGGCTGGTGATGATCGTGGCGATGATGCTGCCGACCAGCCTGCCGCTGGTGCTGGTGTTCCACCGCATCACTTCCGCGCGGCGAGACCAGCCCTGGCTGGTGGGCCTGCTCCTGGCCGGCTACCTCGGGACCTGGACGCTATGCGGGCTGGGGATCTACCTCGGCGACTGGGCGCTCCACGCGGCCGTCGCCAGCAGCGCCTGGCTGCAGCTCCACGCCTGGGCGATCGGTGTCGCGACCCTGCTGCTGGCCGGCGCGTATCAGTTCACGCCGCTGAAGTACCATTGTCTGGATCGCTGCCGCTCGCCGCTGCACTTCGTCGTCCAGCACTGGCACGGCCGCCGCGAGCGCCTGCAGGCGCTGCGCCTGGGCGCGGACCACGGGCTGTACTGCCTGGGCTGCTGCTGGTCGCTAATGCTGGTGATGTTCGGGGTCGGGGTGGGCAACCTCGGCTGGATGCTCCTGCTGGCGGCCGTGATGGCCGCCGAGAAGAACCTCCCTCGTGGGCGGCGGCTCAGCGCCCCCCTCGGGGTCGTGCTGCTCGCCTGCGGCCTGCTGCTGCTCGCCGGCAGCGTGGCCGCGGGTGGATAGCGCTCCTCGGCAGCCCGCGGCGCTGCTCCCGGCGATACCATCAGATTGACCTGTGATCCGCGCGTCGCTATGATGGCGCCACGGCCGCCGCGGAGAGGCCGAGCGGCCCATCGCTGCTGCCGCGTGGGGGATGAGCGCGCCGCGCCCGCCGGGCAGCTATGCCGGGCGCGGGACGAGCGGCGGGCAGCGCGCCGCCAGGCGAGGCCCGAGGAGGGATGCGATGATCAAGATCTCGGCGGTGACGCACTGGGGCGTCCCGGTAAACGACCTCGACGAGGCCGAGCGGTTCTACACGGAGATCATGGGGTTCACCGCCCTC
>Ga0070739_10003654_pt1 | contig 18942 bp, 22 predicted proteins | sample Coa_R1_7_FD_66445 | JGI IMG/M metagenome (GOLD analysis project Ga0070739, IMG submission 66445) | Surface soil microbial communities from Centralia Pennsylvania, which are recovering from an underground coalmine fire - Coalmine... | ecosystem: Environmental > Terrestrial > Soil > Unclassified ... | reverse complement strand
TCGCCCGGTCGGCAGACGGGGGAGCGCGCGTCGCGGGGAGGGGATGGTGATCGAGACCACGCAGCCACGACGGGGGCGCCGCGCCGGCGCCCGCTTCCTGGTCCCGGCGCTCTCACTGCTTGCGGCGCTGGGGGCCTGCGCCGGCGGCGCCACGCCCACGGGCGGCGCGACGAGCCCGACCAGCGCGCCGAGCAGCAGCGCCGCCCCGCCAAGCGGCAGCGCGGCGCCGACGGCGGCACCGGCCGCGAGCGCCGGCGGCGCGCCGCGCAAGATCAAGGTGGCCCACGCCTTCATCAGCGCCGAGACGCTGCCGATCTGGGTGGCGCTCGACCAGGGCCTGTTCGAGAAGTACGGCCTCCACCTGGAGGCCGTACCCCTCCAGACCAGCGCCCAGGTGGCGCCGGCCATGGCCTCGGGCGATGTCCAGGTCGCCCTCACGACCGGGTCGGGCGTGGTCGAGTTCGACCTCTCTGGCGGCGACCACGTCATCGTCGCCGGCTACAGCAACGAGATGCGCTACTTCCTGCACGCCCGCCCCGGCATCGAGCGCATCACCGACCTGCGCGACAAGCGCATCGGCATCACCCGCCGCGGCGGCGCCATCGACGTCGCCGCCCACATCTTCCTCGAGCGCAACGGGATGACCTACGGGCGCGACGCGGCCATCGTCGAGCTGGGCACCGCCCAGAACCAGGTCAACGGCCTCGTCGCCGGCGCCGTGGACGCGGCCATCGTCGCCCTACCGACCAACCTGCTCGCCGAGCGCGCGGGCTTCCCGCAGATCGCCGACACCAAGCAGTACAACGTCGCCTTCCCGACGAACGTCGTGGTCGTGCGCCGACCGTACCTGGACGGCAACCGCGACGTCGTGCTCAACTACCTGAAGGCGCACGTCGAGGCGGTGGAGCTGATCCGCCGCGACAAGGAGCTGGCCAAGCGCCTGCTGGGCAAGGGCACGAACACCACCGACGAGGACCTGCTGGAGCGCTCCTACCAGATCTACGTCTCGGACCTGCAGGAGGTGCCCTACCCCTCGGCGGCCGCGATCCAGGGCGCCCTCGACGCCGCCGCCGAGGACAAGCCCGAGGCGAAGCAGGCCAAGCCGGAGAGCTTCTACGACGACAGCCTCGTCCGTGAGCTGGACCAGAACGGCTTCATCCGCGGCGTCAGCGGACGCCAGTAGCGAGCGCTCCCACGTGGATGGCCCCGCGTGCCGACGCCAGGCCGTCGATCACAGCCGGTCACCCGAGCACTCTGACGGCTCGAAGGCCGCACCAGGAGGTTGGTCTCAGGCCCGCCCTTCAGGACGGCGGGGTGCTTGCGTCATCGACTCTAGCCGCCGCCGACGCCGGCCGCCCAGTCGGCCGGCTTGGGGATGATGGCGAAGGAGAGGTCGCCTTCGGCGAGCAAGTCGCCCTCGGACGTGGCGCGGCCGTGGCCGCGCCCGAAGTTGCTACGACTGGCGGTGAGGGTGACCTCGAGTTGCACGACGTGTCCGGGCAGCGCTGGGCGGCGGAAGCGCCAGCGGTCGAGGCCGGTGAGCACGGCCAGCTTGCCGCGGTTCGCTTCCAGGCCCAGCGCCGCCACCGCGCCCACCTCGGCCAGCGCCTCCACCAGCAGCGCGCCCGGGAAGATCGGGTAGCCGGGGAAGTGGCCGCGGAGCAGGTAGTCGTAGCGGCCGACGTCCTCGATGATCCCGACCGCCGACTGGCCGTATTGGACGGCCTCGATCCGATCGAGGAAGAGGAACGGCGGCCGGTGGGGGAGAATCGCCTGAATCTGGTCCTGGTCTAGCACGGTAGCCCTCTCCCCTCGAGCGCAAGCAGGGCCGCCTTCACCTCGGGGCCGCCGGCGCCGTAGCCGGCCAGGCTACCGTCGCTCCGCACCACGCGGTGGCAGGGCAGCAGGAGCGGCAGCGGGTTGCGGCCGCAGGCGTGGCCCACGGCCCGCGCCGCGCCCGGGCTGCCGATCGCCCGCGCCAGTCCGGCGTAGGTGCGGGTCTGCCCGTAGGGAATCGCCGCCATCGCCGCGAGCACGCGCCGGTCGAAGGCGGTCGCGGCGCGCAGGTCGAGGGGCAGGTCGAACTCGCGTCGCTCGCCGGCGAAGTACTCGTCGAGCTGCGCCAGTGCCGCGGCCAGGAGGTCGCTCACGAGCGCGGGCGGCGGCGCGTCGTCGGCCGCAGCGACCTGCCAGCCCGCTCGCGCCACCCGCGCGGCGAAGTGCGTGCCCTCCTCGGCGAGGCCCACCGCGCACAGGCCCGCCTCGCTCGCCGCCACCCGCAGCACTCCGAAGGGCGAGTCGCCCTCGGCCAGCCAGACGCGGCGAGACGCCGTGCCGGCGCCGTTTCTCGGCAACGCGTCGAGCCCGCGGGTGGCCGGTGGCACGGCCGCCCCGGGCGTTGTTCCAGGCAGGCCGTGATCGAGTCCGCGGGTCCACAGCGCGGCACACATATCCCCTCCTCGCGCTGCTCGATTATAGAGTGTCTATCAACCCGTAGGGTGAGCCTCCGGCTCACCCTACGGGTTGCCGGCTCTGGGAGGCGGCTGTAGCGGCCTGCCGGCGCCGGCCTCGTCCTGCCGATCGCGCCGCGCACGCGTCACCGCGCCTCCCCTCCCGGGGCGCCGCCGGCGGATAATGCTCGTGGACCGTCGCGGATACGGGCGAGGAGCAGGGACGATGGCTGAGAATTACGTCGAGGTGTTCGTGGAGATCGCGCAGGGCAGCCGGAACAAGTACGAGTACGACAAGGCGCGGCGCCTGTTCGTGCTCGATCGCGTGCTGTACTCCTCGGTCCACTACCCCACCGACTACGGCTTCGTCCCGGACACCCTCGCGGCCGACGGCGACCCGCTCGACGCGCTCGTGATCGTGAACGAGCCGACCTTCCCCGGCTGCGTCATCCGCGCCCGCCCGATCGGCATGCTCGACATGCAGGACGACAAGGGCGAAGACGAGAAGATCCTGGCCGTGCCGCTGGGCGACCCGCGCTTCGACGGCGTGACGACGCTCGACGACGTCTCGCCTCACCTGCTGCTGGAGATCGAGAACTTCTTCCAGACCTACAAGACGCTCGAGGGCCGGCCGACCGAGGTCCGTGGCTGGCAGGGCGGCGCCGCGGCCTGGGCGATGATCGAGCAGTGCCGCCGCGCGTTCCAGGAGCACTGAGCGGCGCGCGGCCTCGCTTCGCCCTGTACCGCGTGGCGCCTTGCGCCAGGACGAGAGCGCACGAGACCCGCGCAATCGTCCGAGCCGGCGCTTGACCATGCTCCGGCGCGATGGTATATTGCCCTCTGGTCCGGTCAGGCAGTGCTGCGGTCGCGCCTGCCGATCTAGGCCGCCCAGCGCGAGTCAGGCGGCGGGAGCCTCCTCTCAAGGGTGATCGAGCGGGGCCAGCGGGCTCCGCTTTTTCTTTGAGGGGCAGGGCAGGAAAGGACGTTCCTCACGGCTACCACACTGTATCGCCACCCCACCATCAGCGTCTGGCGCGCTCGTGCGTCGCCGGGCGGACGGGTGGGGATCGCCGCGAGCATGATCGCCCTCTCGGCCGCGCTGGCCGCGGCCACCTGGGCCACCGATCAGCCCGTCGGCCTGGCGATGTTCGGCGGGCTGGTCGCCGCGGTGCTGGGCCTGATCCTCACCATGCTCCTGGCGGTCTGGACCTACGGCTACTACACGCTGCGCTACGTGCTGGACGACGAGGCGCTGACGATCGACTGGCTGTTCCGCCAGGAGCGCCTCCCTTACCGCACGATCGACGCGGTCTACGGCGGCCAGCGCCTGACGGAGACCCTGCGCGTGCGCGGCATCGCCTGGCCCGGTTACTACGTGGGCCGCGGCCGGGCGCGCAACCTGGGCGTCCTCCGCGTCTTCGCCAGCGCCGTGGCGAACGCCGAGCTCACCATCGTGCTCACCGAGCTGGGGGGCTACGCCCTCTCGCCCGATGACGCCTTCCGCGCCGCGCTGATCGAGCGCTTGCAGATCGCGCGGCAAGCGCCGGCCGCGGCGCCGCGGGAACGCGTGGTGGCGCGGCCGCGTCACCTGGGCCGCGCGCTGGCCGATCCCTGGCTGCTAGCCTGCGCGCTGGTCAGCCTGGTGGCGATCCTGGCCATGCTCGGCTACATCATGGACCGCTACGAGTCCTTGCCGGAGCTGCTGGCGCTGCGCCTGGACGCGCTGGGCGACCCCGAGCAGATCCGGCCGCGGTTCGAGCTGTTCCATCTGCCGGCGCTGGGCGCCGCCGCCCTGCTCCTCGACCTGCTCCTGGGCGTATGGCTGTACCAGTGGGAGGCCCTGGCCGCCCGCCTGCTCTGGGTCGCTCCCCTGCTCGTCCAGCTCGTCCTCGCCGTCGCGGTCGTCCGGACGATCGGCTAGGAATGGATGATCCCTTCCCTGCCCTCGTCGTCCTGCTCGCTCGCCTGGAGGACGAGCGGCCCTACGTCACGGACGACGACCTGTGCAGTCCGGGCGCCCTGCCCCTCGCCGAGGACGCCTGCCGCGCGCTCGTCGCGGCCGCGATCGCCGACCGGCGCCTGTTCACGGACTTGCGGGAGCGGCTCGACCCGGCGACCGGGGCGACGTCGCCGGTGCGGCTCGTGCGCCTGAATCGGCGCCACCCGGCGGTGCTGGCGCACCTGCCCGATTAGAGTATCTATCCATGCCAGTGTGAGCCTGCGGCTCACACCCGCCCCTGCCGGCGTCGCGGTAGGCGTCAGCGCGGGCGCGGCGGCAGCGCTTCGGTGGGCAGCACGCCGATAGTGGTCGTTGGGTCGGGGCGCGGGAGCTCGAACTCGCGCCCGACGATCAGGCGCACGTCCACGTCGTCGTCCGCGCGACTCCCCTCGCGGGCCGTCCAGCGCGGCAGCTTCAGCGTCGCCGCCAGGTCGTCGGCCAGACTCCGTCGCCCCCCGTACACCTCCAGTACCGACTCCGTGTAGTCGCTGCGGTCGGCGTCGTCGATGCGCACCACCTCGTAGCCCAGGTTGAGCAGGAGCTTCGCCGTATCGGCGGCCAGACCCGGCCGCCCGCTGCCGTTCAGCACCTCGATCCGTGCCGCCTGCTGCGGGTTCATGCCCGCGACGAGCATCTGGATCGCCCGCGTGATCCGCGCTTTGTCCGGCAAGAGCAGGTAGGCGCCGCCGGCGTTGCTCTCGCGCAAGTAGGTGGAGTCGATCACCATGCTGCTCACGTGGTCCGAGTCGATCTGCTGGGCGAGTTTGGCCAGCCGGATCAATTGGCCCAGCGAAAGGTCGGTGGCGACCATGTCGCGGGCCTGGCCGACCAGGGCCGGCGCCCGCGCGAGCATGTTGAGCTGCAGCGCGCGCTGGCGCAGGGCGAACAGCACCCGCTGCTGGCGCCGCATGCGGCCGAAATCGTTCTCGCTGTGCCGCGAGCGGGCGTAGCGCAGCGCGAAGTGGCCGTCCATGAACTGGAGGCCCGGCGGCACGTACAGCCGCTCGACGCCGTAGTTGTCCGTGGGATACTCGTCGTCCTTGATCGGGCGGTCGACGTCCACCACGATGCCGCCCACGGTGTCGACGATCTGCTCTAGGCCGTGGAAGTTCACGACGCCGTAGTAGTCGACGCGCAGGCCGAAGTTCTGCTCGACCGTGCGCTTGGCCAGCCCCGGCCCGCCGCCGTCGACCTTGCGCAGCTCGCCGTAGGTATAGGCGGTATTGATGCGGCCCTGCCCGAAGCCGGGGATGTCGACCCACATGTCGCGCGGGAAGGAGATCATCCCCGCGCTCTTCGCCCGCGGGTCGATGCGGACGACGATCATCGTGTCCGAGCGGGCGGGGATGTTCTGCTCGCGCTCGTCGTCGCGCTGGTCGAGTCCCATCAGCAGGATGTTGAACGGCTCCGTGCCCTCCCAGTCCGGCAGAACGGCGAAAATCGAGTTGGACGCCCGGCCGGGGGAGGTCCCGCCCGCGCCGCTGTTGCTTCCCGTGACGGTCGTCAGCACCTCGCGCACGGGCGCGGGCACGACCGCGCCCGTGCTGGCCTGGCGGAGGCTCGCCGCGTAGAGGGACAGTGCCCCGACGAACAGCCCCCCGCCGACGAAGACGACGAACAGGAACGACGAGACGACGGCTAGCGCGGCGGTCAGGCGGGAGGCGCTAGTCGTTTCCGGTCGCGCGGCGGCCCAGGCGAGATCGCCGATGGGCCGGTCGCGCCAGAGGGCGTCGTCCACGCCACCTCCTGTCTGGTGATTCGCGCCCGGGAGCGGCAACGGCCATTATAGCCCGTCAGTCGGCCGCGACGCGGGGTTTCTCACGCCCGGGGCGGGGATCCGGCGCGCGCCGGGGCGGCTCAGGCGCCGCCCGCGGCGGGCACGAGGCGGTCGAGGGCATCCAGGGCGAGCAGGTAGCCATACCAGCCGAGGCCGATGACCTGACCGCGCGCGATCTCGGCGATGACCGAATGCTGGCGCCAGGATTCGCGCGCGTGGATGTTCGAGAGGTGCACCTCGACGATCGGGACGCCCATCGCAGCCAGCGCGTCGCGCAGCGACAGCCCGTAGTGGGTCAGCGCGCCGGGGTTGATTACAATCGCATCACAGTCCTGGAAATGGGCGTGCAGGAAGTCCACCAGCACGCCCTCGTGGTTGGACTGGCAGGTGGCCAGCGACCAGCCGAGCGCCGCAGCCCGCTCCGCCAGCGCCGCGTCGATCTGGGCCAGCGTCGTCGTGCCGTAGATCGCCGGCTCGCGGCGGCCGGTCAGGTCCAGGTTCGGGCCGTGCAGCACGAGAGCCTTGCGCGCGCGCGGTGTCATCGCGGGTCGTCCAGCACCGCGTCAAGGGCGCTATCCACCAGGGCATCCGGCACATCGCGACGGACTTCGGCCGCGCCGAGCCGCGTGGGCAGCACCCAGGCCAGGCGGCCGGCCTGCGCCTTCTTGTCGCGCTCCATCGCCGCCCGCAGCGCGGCGCGGTCGACGCCGCTGGCGCGAGTCGGCAGCCCGAACCGCGCCACCAGGGCGGTCTGCCGCGCCGCGATCTCCGGCCCGAGCAGGCCCATCCCGACGGCGATGTGCGCCGCGGCGCCGAGGCCGATCGCGACCGCCTCGCCGTGCAGGTAGCGACCGTAGCCGGTGGCGGCCTCGATACCATGGCCAACGGTGTGGCCGTAGTTGAGGATCGCCCGCCGATCGCCCTCGCGCTCGTCCTCGCCGACGACCTGCGCCTTCAGCTCCATGCAGCGGCAGATCGCGGCCTCGGTCGGCCCGGGTGCCAGCGCGAGCAGGGCCTCGGCGTCGCGCTCCAGGGCCTCGAACAGCGCGCCGTCCAGGATCACGCCGGTCTTGATCACCTCGGCCCAGCCGGCGGCCAGCTCGCGCGGCGGCAACGTGGCGAGGGTCGCCGTGTCCGCCAGCACCAGGCTGGGCTGGTGGAAAGCGCCGATGAGGTTCTTGCCCCGCGGGTGGTCCACGGCGACCTTGCCGCCGATGCTGGCGTCGACCTGGGCCAGGAGCGTCGTCGGGACCTGGACGAAGGCGATGCCGCGCAGGATCGTGGCCGCCACGAAGCCGGCCAGGTCGCCGACCACGCCGCCGCCGACGGCGAGAATGGCGTCGCGCCGCTCCACGCGCCCGGCCAGCAGCCAGTCGTACAGCGCCTCGGCCTGGCCCAGCGTCTTGCTCGCCTCGCCCGGCGGCAGGGTGCGGCTCTGCACCTCGTGTCCCGCCGCGCGCAGGGTCGTCTCGATCGAGGCGCCGTAACGAGCGTAGACGGCCTCGTCGGCGATGAGCCACAGTCGCCCGCGCAGCCCCACCGCGGCCAGCTCGTCCGGCAGCCGCGCCAGCACGCCGGCGCCCACGACGACCGGATAGCGCCGCGACGCCGTCTGGACCTCGAAGTACGACGGACTACCGATACTCACGCAGCACCTCGATCACCTCGGCGGCGATTTCCCCGAGCGTTCGGTCGTCGGTGGCGACCGTATGATGAGCCTGCGCGTAGAGCGGCGCGCGCCGCTCCTTGAGCGCCTGGATCGTCCCGAGCGGGTCATCGCCGGCCAGGAGCGGGCGCCGCACCCGCGTGCGGGCGAGCCGCGCCGCGATCTGCTCGGCGCTGGCCTCCAGGCAGACGACCAGGTTCCCCCCGAACAGGGTCTCGCGGTTGGCCGGATCCAGCACCGCGCCGCCGCCAGTGCTGATCACCGCGCCGCTACGGTGCGCCACCTTGCCGATGACCTCGCGCTCGAGGGCCCGAAACCGCTCCTCCCCCTCGGTGTCGAAGATCTCCTGCACCGAGCGGCCCGCCCGGCGCTCGATCTCGAGGTCGGTGTCGACGAAGCGCCAGCGCAGCCGCTCGGCGACCAGCCGGCCGACCCGGCTCTTGCCCGTCCCGCTCATCCCGATCAGGACCAGGTTGCGCGGGGGAGTGCTCACGATAGCGCCGCCCGCGCCGCCGCGAACATCGTGGCCAGCGGCGGCTCGCGGCCGGTCCAGAGCTGAAAGGCGAGCGCGGCCTGGTGGACGAGCATCGGCAGACCATTCAGGGTCGGCGCGCCGCGGGCACGAGCTGCCGCGAGCAGCGCGGTTTCGGGGGGATTATAGATGATGTCTACCACCAGAGCCTGGCCGGGCACCCGCTCGGCCGCCAGCGGCGACTCCCCCGCCCGCAGGCCCACCGAGGTGGTGTTGACGAGCAGGGCGCAGCTCGCCAGGCGGGCGTCCAGGGCCGGGGCGTCCAGGGCGAACGCCTCGACGGTCGCCCGGTCGCCGCCGGGCTGGTCGGCGAGCATCCTCACGAGCGCGTCGGCGCGGGCCTGCCTGCGGTTGAAGATCGCCAGGCGGCGCACGCCCGCACGGAGCAGCGCCACGGCCACCGCGCGCGCCGCCCCGCCAGCGCCGAGCAGCACGGCGTCGCTCCCGTGCACAGCGAAGCCGGCCTCTTGCAGGGAGCGGGCGAAGCCTTCCACGTCGGTGTTGGCGCCGCGCAAGCGGCCGTCGCGGTGGACGATGGTGTTGACGGCGCCGACGCGTCGGGCCATCGGCGCCAGCTCGTCGAGGTAGGGCAGCACCGCCTCCTTGTGCGGCACCGTCACGTTGGCGCCGAGCACGTCCGGCGCGCGCAGGCTGGCCGCCCAGGCGGCCAGATCGGCTGGCGCGACGCGCCAGCGCTCGTAGCGGGCGTCGATGCCCAGGGCGTCGAGGGCGGCCTGCTGAATCGCCGGCGAGATGCTGTGCTCGATCGGGTCGCCCACGACGCCTAGGCGCTGCGTCACCGCTGGTCCTCCTCCCGCGCCTGCGGCTTGGACGAGCCGGCCAAGGGGCGCGGCGATACGGCGGCTCGACGCGGCAGACCTCCTCTGTGGGCCCCGGCGCCTACGACGCCCGCGGCGCTTCGACCACCGCCCCGCCGGTGGGCAGCGGCGGGGGCTGGCCCAGCCACTCCTCGTGCCAGCGGACCGCTAGCCAGACGCGGCGGCGCAGGTCGTACAGGCGCTGCGCGTGCGCCCAATCGCGGTGGACGATGGCCTGCTGGTAGCGGTCGGTGAGCTCGCGGTGATAGGCGCGGAGCCGCGGGAGCTCGCCACGCTCGCGAGTATACATGTTCGGCCTCCTGGCTCGGCCTAGTCGTCACGCCGCGGCGGGCCGTCCTCGCGCTGCCAGTGCAGGTCGCCGACGACAATGAAGGTGCGCGTGGACTCGACCGGCGGCAGGGCCTGGATCTGGCGGAAGACGAGGGCGTCCAGCTCGGCCTGGTCGCCAACAACCACTTTGGCGATGATATCGGTCTCGCCGTAGGTCACGCCGGCCTCGACGACGCCCGCGATCTCGCGCAGGGCGCGGAGCGCGTCCTCGACGTGCTTCGCCGGCAGCTTGATCAGCACATACGCTTGCATGTCCCCCGCCTCCTCGGGTGGCCGCGCCGCGGCCGGGCCCGCCACCGAGCGCGCCACGTGAAGCACGAGCGGGGCGCCGACCAGGCCGTGGCTCAGCAGGCGGCTCAGCACCTCGTACACCTCCGGCTCGACGGCCACCTCCAAGCAGACCAGCACGTCGGCGGGCGCGCCGTAGAGCAGGCAGGCCGCGCGCACCTCGGACATGGCGCGCAGGTCGTCCCAGACCCGCCCGCGGTGGGCGCGCGGCACCTCTAGGAGCGCGTAGGCCCGCTGCCGTGGGCGCGCCACCAGCTCCTGCGCGGCCTGCAGCGCGTAACCGCGCTGGTAGTAGCGCCACAGGTCGCGGATGCGCTGGACGTCTGCTGGCCCGTAGTCGCGCCGCGCGATCCGCCGCTTGGGCAAGCGAGTCGGCCGGATGTAGCCGAGCGACTCCAGGTAGTAGACGAAGCGCTTCTCGAGCCCGGGCACCTGAGCCAGGACGTCCTTCAGCTCCACGTCTGTGCCGTCCACCGCGAGCGCCGGAATCGCCCGGCTGCGAGCACGAAGCCTATGGAAGGGACGCCGATCCCCTGGCCTCACGACAAGTACGCACTTGGACTTAGTATAGCAGAGCGCGTGCCCGGGGGTGAGGGAGCTGGTGGGTGATCACTCCACGGCGCGGGCCAGATAGGCGGTCTCGCTCGCCGGCAGGCCGGCCGCCTGTGCCGCGGCCAGCGCGTCGCCCGCGAGCGGCGCGTAGCCGAGCCGCTCGAAGTAGCGGTCCGACGCCCCGGCCGGGACCAGCAGGTAGCGCGCGCCGACGCGGGCCGCGTCGGCGCGCATGGCGTCCATCAGCGCCCGACCGATGCCCCGGCCGCGCGCCGGCGGGGTGACGGCCAGCGCGTGCAGCACGGCCACCGGCGCGTGGTAGGCGACGCCGACGGCGCCCACGAGCCGCTCTCCCTCGCGCGCCACCAGGTAGTCGTCGAGCGCCTCGGGCAGCCCCGTGTTGGCCAGCCCCGCCTCGCGCAGGAGGCGCTCCAGCGCGGGCAGGTCGAAGCGAAACGGGCGGGTGACCGGCGGTAGTGTAGCCATTGCTCATCCCCCGCCAGCGGCTGGCGCCGGCCGAGGTGCTCCCGGCGGCCGGCGCCGCAGCCGCGCTTGAGTCGTCAGTGCGCCTGCCAGGCCGCCCCGAGCGAGGCTTCCACGGCCGGCGCCGCCGCGGGCGCATGCACCGCGTAGGCCCGCAGGAGCCCGAAGCAGCCGGCCAGCATCATGTCCCCGTGTGGCACGGCGAGGTAGGGCGCCAGGCGCGACTCCGCTAGCAGCCCCCGCCGCGGCCCGGTGACCGCCAGCCGCTCCGGCCGGGGCGCCACCGGGTCGGCCACGAGCGCGCCGTGTCCCTGGTCGTCGAATACTTCCTGGTTGGTGATCGTGCCCGCTCCCAGGCGCTCCAGGTACGTCTCGAGCTCCGCGGGCGACAGCTCGCCCGTGTGGTGCTCCAAGAGCCCCACGACGCGGCCGTCTACCAGGTGAAAGGCCAGAGTGTGGAAGTTGCCGACGTTGGCCACCAGCAGCGAGCGCGGCGCGCGCAGCGCCGGATCGTCCAGGGCGCCGAGCACCGCGGCGGGGCCGGTATCCATGACCAGCAGCGGCAGGTCCGGATCGACCGTGCGCGCCACGGCTTCCATCCGCGTGAGCCGCGGTGGGATCGCGCCGCGGAGGAAGGCGAAGGCGGCGAGGCCGGTCGGCGCGTTGACGGTCTCGGCGATGTAGTCGAAGCGAAAGGTACGGTCGCTGACGCCGGGCGGCGCGTTCCCGTGGTCGAAGACGGCGACGGCCAGCGCGTCGAGCGCCGTGGGCACGCCGAAGGCCGCCAGGGTGGCCAGGATGCGGTCCAGGTACAGGTCGCGCAGGGCGATGCGCTGCACGTCGCGTAGCGCCCGCGCCTCGTCGTCGGAGACGAGCGTCACGCCCAGCCCAGCGACCTTTTCCAGCTCGTCGTCGAAGGTGCGGGCAGCGTCGGGCGTCGCGTACACGGCGAGGCCGGCTCGCAGGTGGTCCTCCATCGCCCAGGCGCACGGCCCGCCCCCCTGCGTGACGCCCGTGAGGAGGATCGGCAGACGGGCCGCCGTGGCGGCGCGGATCGCCGCGGCGACGATCATCGTCGGCGCGGGCATCACGAGCTGGGGGCAGTTCTCGAGCGCCTGCTCGCTGTCCCAGAGCAGGACGTCCTGGGTGCCCGTGCCGACGTCGACCGCGAGGATGCGCACCGCCCACCACTCCTTACGGAACTCGGCGTACCTGATGTGATCATGTTGCCCACACCGGGTATTGGAAGCACCTCTTACCCCCTGCGTAGGCCCTCGGCGTAGGCGTGCAGGCCCTCGAGCTGACGCGAGTTGGGCTGGGCCAGCCCGCGCCGGGTCTTGACCAGATTGAAAGCGTCGCTCGGCCGGTGGCCCGCCGCCACCAGAACCGCCATTCCCATGAGCGGACCCCGCCCCACGCCGTGCATTCAGTGGACGAACACCCGCCGCCCCGCGGCCTGCTGCTCGAGGACCCAGGCCACGCCGCGCGCGAAGTGCTCGGGGGACGGCGGGTAGGTATCGGGCGTCGGCAGGTGCAGAAACGCGATGCCGTGCTGGGCGAGCAGCGCCGCGTCGTCGCTGGCCTCGCCGCGCAGGTCGAGCACGGCGCTCACACCGGCCTCGCGCAGACGGCGCACGTCGCGCGGGGCGAAGGCGCCGCCCACGGCCAGCGAATCGGTGACCCAGCTCAGGTTCAGCTCGCCCGACCGCAGCTCGCGGATCTGCGCTACCACCCGGACGGCGAAGTATCGGAAGCCGAGCCACAGCCGCTCCAGCAGCGTGGCTCGCCCACGGGCCAACACGTCCATCCCGGTGGCGTCCGCCGCGGCAACCGCCTGGCGCGGCCGCGCGCAGTCCACGCCAGGCGGCGGGTTGGCGCTGGAAGCATGGCCCGGCACCGCGGCCGGCTGGTCTGTGTGGGGGTCGTCTGCCGGAGGAGGCATCCACCTCTCCTCGCGCGCGGCTCGGGCGCGGGGTGAGTCTGCTAGTATATTAGAGTATACGGTCTACGGCTCGGAGCGCTGGGCGGCGGCCGGCTGTCCCGCGGAGCGAGCCCCAGCACGCGCCGCCGGGACGAGCGGACGGGAGGCGCGCCATGTTGTCCCCCTGCCAGCAGTTGCCGGCTACCGCCGCTACCTATGACGCGCGCGGCCTCCCCTGCCCGCTACCGCTGCTGCGCCTGGCCCGCGCGCTGCGCGGCTTGCGGCCGGGCGAGGTGATCGCGCTGCTCGCCGACGATCCGGCCGCGCGCGACGACGTCCCGACCTGGACGCGCCGCAGCGGCCACGCGCTCCTCTGCTGGGAGGCCGGCCCGCCGCACGACGTCTACTACGTGCGCAAGCGGCCCGGGTAGCGCCATGATCTTCCTCGACCACAGCACCACCAGCCCGCTCGCTCCGGCCGTCTTCGAGGCGATGCGTCCGTATTACCAGGAGCGGTTCGCCGTCGCCTCCGGCCAGTACGCGGCGGCGCGCCAGGCCCGCAAGGACATCGAGAGCGCCCGCGAGTCGCTGGCCGGGCTGCTCGGCTGTCGCCCGGCCGAGCTGGTTTTTACCAGTGGCGGCACGGAAGCGGCGAACCTGGCCGTGCGCGGCGTGGCGGAGGCCAGTCGGCGCCGCGGCGACCACGTGATCACCACCCAGGTCGAGCACCGCTGCGTGCTCGACGTCTGCCAGCAGCTCGAGCGCCAGGGCTTCCGCGTCACCTACCTGCCGGTCGACGGCGCCGGCGTCGTGGACCTCGACGCGCTGGCCGCGGCCCTCGACGACCGGACGATCCTGGTCGCCGTTATGCTCGCCAACAACGAGGTCGGCACGCTCGAGCCGATCGCCGACGTAGTGCGGCTGGTCAAGGCCCGCAGCCGCGCGATCCCGGTGTACACCGACGCCGCGATCGCCGGCGGCGCGCTCGACCTGCGCGTCGACGACCTCGGCGTCGACCTGCTCTCCCTCTCGGCGCACAAGGTCAACGGTCCGCGCGGCGCCGGTCTGCTCTACGCGCGGCGGCTGGTGCCGCTCACGGCGCAGATCATCGGCGGCAACCAGGAGCGCAACCGCCGCGCCGGCACGGAGTACGTCGCCGGCATCGTCGGCATGGCCCGCGCCTTCGAGCTGGCCTACGCCGACCTGGCCGGGCGGCGCGCGCACCTGCAGGCACTCACCGACCGGCTGGTGGCGGGCCTGCTGGAGCGGGTGGAAGGAGCGGTGCTGGCGGGACCGGCCGACCCCGCCGCGCGGCTGCCGCACGTCGTCACGATCTGCTTCCCCTACGTCGACGGCGAGGCGATGGTCCTCAACCTGGACGTCCAGGGCATCGCCGCTGCCTCGGGCTCCGCCTGCGCCTCGGCCACCTTCGACCCCTCCCACGTGCTGCGGGCGATGGGCGTGCCGAAGGACCTGGCGCACGGCAATCTGCGGCTGGGCGTTGGGACCGACAACACGCCGGAACAGATCGACCAGGCGCTGGAGATCATCCCCCGCGTCGTCGCCCGTCTGCGGGAGATCTCGCCGCTCGGGCCGGGCGGCCGGTGAGCGACAGCGCGGCGACGCGGCTGCGCGCCCTGCTCGCCGAGCCCGGCCTGCTGGTCGTGCCGGGCGCCTACGATGCCCTGGCCGCTCGCTTGATCGAGGAGGCCGGCTTCGCGGCCGTGTACGCCACCGGTGCCGGCATCGCCAACGCCTACCTCGGCTGGGCCGACGTCGGGCTGACCACGCTGACCGAGGTGCGCGATGCGGTCCGCCACATCGTCGGCGCGACGCGCCTGCCGGTGATCGTCGACGCGGACACCGGCTACGGCAACGCCATCAACGTCGTGCGCACGGTCCGCGAGCTCGAGCAGGTCGGCGCGGCCGCCGTGCAGCTCGAGGACCAGGTGTTCCCGAAGCGCTGCGGCCACTTCGCCGGCAAGGAAGTGGTGCCGACCGGCGAGATGGTCGGCAAGCTGCGCGCCGCGGCCGACGCCCGCCAGACCGACCTCGTGCTCGTCGCGCGCACCGACGCGCTGGCCGTGGAGGGGCTGGCGGGCGCGCTCGCCCGCGCGCGGGCCTACCGCGCCGCGGGCGCCGACGTGCTGTTCGTCGAGGCGCCGCGGTCGGTGGACGACCTGAAGACGATCGGCCAGGAGCTGCGCGGCATCCCCCTGCTGGCGAACATGGTCGAGGGCGGGCTCACGCCGGTCCTGCCCGCCAGCGAGCTAGAGACGCTCGGCTACAAATTCGCCCTCTACGCCAACACGGCCTTGCGCGCCGCTGCCCGCGGCATCCAGCGGGCGCTGACCCACCTGGCGCGGACGGGCAGCTCCCTCGGCGCGGAAGAGCTGCTCCTGCCCTGGACCGAGCGCCAGCGCCTGGTCCGCTTGCCGGAGATCGAAGCCCTGGCCGCGCGTTACGCCGACTCGGCCGCTGGCGACGACCCGCACGGTCCCTCTCAGGGGGGAAGGTAATACCCGACGAAGACCTCGCCGCCATAGGGATCGTAATAGTGCTGCACTTGGGCGGCCGGGTCGCAGGTCGCGGGCGTCGTCGCTGCTCCCGCCTCTCGAGGGTCCCAGACGATGTACAGCGGCCGCTGCATGCCGGTCAGCCGATCGCAACTGAACCAGCCCGCGGGCAGGAACATCACCTGTCTCGGTCTCTCCAGAACGTCCTCGATGCCGGCCAGCTCCGGCTGGCCCCAGCTCCCCCAGCAGCAGGAGTAGACGAGCGCCGACACGTTCGGCGGCAGCGCGTCGATCTGCTCGGCGATGATCTTGCCATACGGCGTATTATGATCTGGCAGATTGTAGGCGTACGCCGAGAAGTAACGATACCAGTTGAGGATCAAGACGCCGGCGAGCACACTAGCTAGCACCGACTTCTGCAGCCATGGCCACCGCGCTAGCTTCTCGGCGACGAAGCAGAGACCGCCGGCCACGACCAGCATGACGAGCGGCACTATCGCAAGGGTCCGCGAGGCGGATGGCGTGGGCTGCGCCTCGTCCAGGACGAGATTCGCCGGCACCAGCAGCAGCACGAAGGGGATCACGATCAAAGGCAGCCAGTGCCTTCGTGATCGCCTGGACCAGTAGACCGCGCCAAGCAGGAAGAGCAGACCGCTGATTGAGTCTAGCTGCGGCATATTCGGCGGGTTGCTTCGAAACTCGGCATCCCCACGAATATGGAACATTAGAACCGAAGCAGCAATATTTCTCATGATTTTCTGGATCGCGTCGGATGAGCTGGTTAACTTGCTACCAATATAGCCGCTGCTTGTCAGAAATAGATCCGTCTGATGGGTCACGATCGACAGAAATGGAACGGTTAGCAGGACAGCCAAGCTCAGCAGTGTCAGCCATTGCTTCCGCGGCAGGTAGAAAATCACACAGAGGATGTAGGATACGGGTAGCACGAAGGTTTCTGGATACAAGTAGTAACCGAGAGAGGCGACGACAAGCCCTGCCGCGCTCCAGGTCAGCGAGTGCCGCTTGATACCGACAACGAGGCAATAGAGGCAGCCAAGCGTGATGACAGGACCGAGGATCTGGGAGTTGCCCAGTCGGCTAAACACTAGATACCACGATGAGGTTCCGAGAGCGAAACCTGCCACGGCCGCCAAGAGGAAGTCGCTTAGCTCCCAGGCTAACAGGAACTGCAGGCCAACTCCGACGCAACTGATCAGTACAGAGGCCAGTTTGTAGGGGAGATAGCCTTGCTCGCCAAGAACCGCCACCAGCGGGGCAATAGTATAGCCATAGAGAGGGCCCTCGCTGAGGTAGAACCGCAGCGATCGTTCGCCATGCAGAATGCTATTGACGAAGTTATGGATGATGGCAATATCGCCGTACAACTCGCCGGGGATGTCATCGAGGCGATAGAGGCGGAAGCTGAGAGTGACGGCGATCAACCCGACGATCGCCACACCGTGTGGCCAGGCGACGTGCGACTTCCTGGCTCGCGGAAGCGCGAACCAGGCGGTCCGCGCCGCCGCTTCCAGTGCCAAGGCGGAGTGCTGGTTCCCTGCCGGGTGCCGCGCCATCCGATCGAGCCAGTTGCCGGATCTGCCTTGCTGGCCGAGCCGTAGGGGTCGCTTGCGACCCGACCTCGACGACGCCTAGCCAACCACGCGCGTGAAGAAGTTCTGGGCGAAGGAGGTCCCGATCTTCAGGGCGTCCTCTTCGGTCGTCGTCACCGGCACCGTTACCCGCATCAGGGTGGCGCCGAGGCGCCACTCGCGGCGCACGTCGGTCCAGAGATACCAGTGCATGTCGACGAACCGTTCGCCGCTGTCGAGCTGGGCCAGGATGGCGTGGGCCGGCACCTGGCCGTTGCCCACCTGAATGTACTGCGGCGGTAGGTCCTCCACGTTCCAATTGGCCGCCACGTAGCACACGGTGGGCGTATGGAAGCTTTGCCCCTTGGTGCCGCCGATCGCGGTCAGCCAGAGCACGGCGTTGTCCTCGGGCCGCACGTACTGGCGGAAGACGAAGTTGTCGGCGCCGAGCGTCGGGAGCGTCTCCTGGTTGGTCACCTCGGCATCGCGGCCCGACCAGTCCTTGAGCTGGTACGGGAGGCGTTCGAGATTCGGGCCGTTCTTCAGGTCATAGGCCACCTCGACGACGTGCTCGTCAGGCGTCCGCAGCCAGCCCTCGCGGTCGACCAGCAGGCGCGGCCGCTCGTCGTCCGTGTGCCAGGGCAGCCGCTCGTTCGAGGTGAGGATATCCTGCTTGTCCTGCCGCGCCGTCGATACGAGCGTCGTCCCGACGACCGCCGCGACCAGCAGCCCTACGATGGCCGCAGGTCGAATTGCAAACGCCAGAGAGGGCATCGAAGACCTCCGCTTGCCAGGAACAACAGTCCCAGTGCTAGCGCGAAGAAGACGTAGCTGGAGTAGTCGTGGTAGTAGTTCATCGCGGCGTCGGAGCCCCAGGCGTTCGCCACCATCAGCAGCACCGCGATCCGAACCGTATTCGCTACGAGCGCCAGCGGGATGACCAGGCTGAGCAGCACCAGCTTGTTCCGCACGCCACCGGGCGTCCCCACCATGACCACGAACAGGGCTAGGGTGAAGAGGGCGATCGAGGAGCGCAGGCCCGCGCAGACGCCGCCGACGGCGAACCGCGCGTTGGGCAGCTCGATCAGGGAGCCCTTGTTCTCGGCGGGAATCCCGAGCGCCTGGACGACCGTGGTCGAGACGGTGGCGGTGGGAGACTCGAGCCACTGCGCCACCCAGACATCGAAGGGGAGAGGCACCATCAGGAGGAGGAAGCCGAGGGGGAACGCCCAGCGACGAAAGACCGTCGGCCCGAGCAGTGCCAGCACGATGCCGGCGATGACGACCGGCAGCGAGAAGCCGGCGATCCAGTACGCCGACCACCACAGGCCGGCCACCAGCATGACCAGCCCCAGGGCGACGACCAGGTAGCCCCAGTTGCTCGGCCGCCGCAGCGCGAGCGCCTTGCGGCGGTGCCAGATGAGGAACAGGGAGAGCAGTGGGACCAGCACGCCGTGCGAGTAGTACGGATTGTCGATCCACTCGCTGATGAGCCAGGGCCATACATCGCGGTAGGCGACCGCGACCGCCAGCACGACGGCGCCCCAAATAGCCAGCGTGCTGACGGGGATGCGTGATGGCCCGCTGCCGCTGATTCCCCCAACGCCTTTGAGCGCCTTCAACATCTTGGCCTCTTCCTGGTCAAGCTTTGGAGATCCCCATCTTATACCGTGCCCGCTCGCCAGAGAACAATAGATTTTGCGGCGCGGCGGACGATGCGCCTGGGGCCCCGGACGCGCCCGTGAGCGCGTCCGGGGCCCCAGTGAGTCGCGTGGGGTGTGAGTAGGTTAGGCTTCGTCGTCGCGGCGGCGGCGCAGGCTGCGCAGGCCCACGAGCCCACCGAGAGCGACCAGACCACCCACCACCAGGAACAAGCTGTCCGCCTCAGGGATCACCGGGACCTCCGGGAAGGCCGCGGGAGCCCGCGCCCCAACCGACGGCGCCGGCGGCGGCGGCGGCAGCAGCGGCGGCGGCGGCGGCGGGATGAACTGCAGCGGCGG
>Ga0070739_10003651_pt1 | contig 18948 bp, 15 predicted proteins | sample Coa_R1_7_FD_66445 | JGI IMG/M metagenome (GOLD analysis project Ga0070739, IMG submission 66445) | Surface soil microbial communities from Centralia Pennsylvania, which are recovering from an underground coalmine fire - Coalmine... | ecosystem: Environmental > Terrestrial > Soil > Unclassified ... | reverse complement strand
GGGCGCGTCCAGGGAGTACATCGGAACGCGCTTCTGTCGGCGGCGCAGATCGATGACGCGGTTGGTGATAATTCTAAACAGCCATCCCTCGAAGGGACGGGCCGAATCGTAGCTGTCGAAATGATACCAGGCGCGCACGTAAGCGTCCTGGGTCACATCCTCCGCGTCGGCAGCATTGCCGGTAAGGCGGTAGGCCAGATGATACGCATGATGGCGCGAGCGCTTATACAATCGCTCGAACTCTTGTCGCGAGTCCATTTCGGAAACTCCCTGGCTTCTCTTTTCGTTCGCAGACCGCAGAGCTATACGATCAGTATGACCGGTCCCGGCCTGCCAGGCATCCGCGAAATGGCGGATTATGCATCGCAATTTTATTGGGCCTGCCACAATCGGCCATTTGGAGGATGTAACTTTATTTCCAGCTCTATATAATGGAGCTTGAGGCGAGGGCCACATGCCCGTTGCTGAAAGAAGTCGAACCGATGTTCCACCATATTCTTATCTGCTCCGACGGCTCGGAACACGCGCTCAAGGCCGCTTACATGGCAGGGGAGCTGGCCAGGACCTTTCACGCCAGGCTGACGATGCTGACCGTCTTCAATCCCTGGACCGTGTCGTACTCGGCGGCCACGGTTCACCCTAAAGAGCCGGTGGATCTGCCCCTCATGGCCGACTACGTTGAGAGCATCGAAGCGGAGATAGAGCGGCGCACTCTCGACGCCGTAGGGAAGGTCGAGTGCCGCTTCTTGCGAGAGATGGGCCATCCGGTCGATAAAATCGCGCACGTGGCGCAGCGAGACCAGGTGGATCTGATCGTCGTGGGCAGCCGGGGGCTGGGACGGTTCCAATCCCAATTACTGGGCAGCACCTCCGAAGGGGTCGTGCGTCACGCCCTCTGTCCCGTTCTGATCGTGCGCTAGAGGCGTTCGGAGAGAGCTTATAAGAAAACTCCCTGGAAGGGGGACGTGCGCGGAGGGTAACAACATGCCGACGCCATTATATGAGGTTCAGGTGTTCTGCGATACCTGCAGACGGCTGGCAGCGAGCGAGCGGGTAGACGCCGCCACGTTCGCTGCCCTGGTCGAAAAAGAAGACGTGCCCTTCTCCGTGGAGGACGATGACGAAAGGGCGCAAGGCGAGGAGGACGATCTGTACGCGGAAGAAGCGGAGCGGCCCGTAGAGGTATTTCGCCGGCACGTACCGGTCTGCGGTCGCTGCGCGCCGGCCTTGTAGGCAGGACGGATGCTGCCAGGGACGGCGGCACGAGCGATGGCAGAGAGGCCAACGCTCGTCTTGTCAGAGCGGGCGCTTGCTTTCAGGCGCTACCGGCGGTGTTGCCGCGCCAGCTTTACCGAGAAGAAGCGATGGACACTGTATCGCTACGTGAATCACAACCATACCTGGTCGCTAAGCACGAGAACCAGGCATCAGATCGTGACCATGTCTCTCGGCAGTTGGAAGCGGAGCCGGCAACGCCTGTTCCTCGGTGGAATAGCCTGGAGGACGCTGTCCTGATCGCTTACTGCAAAGCCGGGAATGACGATGCCTGGAACACGCTCATGGGCCGCTATCTCGATCCTATTAAGAGATATGCCTGGTCCCTGTGCCGCAACCAGGCCGACGCGGAGGATATTACCGCCCGGACGCTGATCCGGATCTACGCGCGTCTGCACTCCTTTCAGCGCCAGACCTCTTTCTATGCCTGGGCGGTCCGCATCGCCCATAACCTCTACAGCGACACTTTTGTGCGACCCCGCTATCTGGATGTTCTCAGCCTGGATGCCGAAGCGCTTTATGACGGCACGCTCCTCCCAAGGAACGACCTTGTCGATCCGGCCCCCACGCCGGAAGCGGTCTGTCTCGATCATGCCTCCGCGGAGAGTATCCTGCGGGACATCGATCATCTGCCTTCGCATTTGAGGCCCGTTCTCCAGTTGCGCCTGCAAGGGTGTTCCTACGAGCAGATCGCCTCCCTCCTGAACGTCGCGATCGGAACCGTCAAGTCCCGTATCCATCGTGCCCGAACGATGTTACACGAGCGGCTGGAACCCTAGCAGGGGCTTTTACTCTGCCGGCGCAGCTCCCTCCTCTGGCGCTCCCATTTCCGTCAGGTCTCCCTTCCGCCGGCAGCACGTTGGACAAGATAAGCCGGCGCTTCTGCCGCCCAACGAGCCATCCTGGATGGAGTCGGGCCACCTCGACCCGTTGCCGTCCTCATGGAAAGCGTTCACGCTCGCGCGGGGAAGAAGATCTGGCGCTCGGCATCGATGTGCTGGCGCACGCACGTATCGAGCTCCGCCATCTCTTGCATTAAGACCTTGTATCGCGCGCCGGCATCCGCCGGCGGCATATATCCCGTGGTCAACTCGCATATCTCCGCGAGCGCCTCCTCTGCCAGCCGATGCTCGTACTCCAGACCACGCAGCAGGTCGGAGAGCGTGCCATAGGGTGTATGCGGCGATTGGGCCATCGGCCCGGCTTGCGGATAGCGCATCTGCAGGATCTCCTCCTCGCGGCGGATATGGCTTTCCATGCCCTCCTTAAACCGTCCGAATACGTCCTGAACCTTCCAGAGATTCGGGTAGAGGTAGCCCTGTGTCCGCACTAAGGTAGAGATCAGCTCCGCAATCCCTGGCAGCTCGTTTTGCAGCAGGTGATGATCGGCGGCCAGAAGCTTTGTCAGGAGTTGTCTGGTCGACTCTTTCGTTTCGTCGGTCTGCTCTCCCGCAGCCCCATTCTCGGCAAGTAAGGCGCGCAAGGCCGCTTCCCGGTCGAGTCCCACCTCCTCGCAGACTTCGGCCAGCGTTTTCCTGCCCTCGTACTCCATCCCCAGACGGTCATAGATGCGGACGCGCTCCGAGGTCTCCGACTCATAGCGTGTGAATGCTTGATTGTTGTGAGCCTGATGCATCGCTTTCTCCTTTTCCGAACCAGGACCGACGCCCACTCCCGCAGCCCTGTCCTAGTATAAGGAATTTTCCGGAAACAGACATCCGCGAAATGGCCGATTGTGGCAAAGAGAATTCAACAGCCATCCAAAATCGAACCTGAAATACGCCGTTTCGTGGATGACATTCCCCTGAGGGAAGGCTTATCATGGAAGCGTGCTCTACGAACGACCGGATGAAACGCAAGAAGAGGACCATGCCATGAACAAAGATTATCCTGGCTACCGAAAACACCTTAAAGAACAGATCGGAAGGCTGCGCAAGCATATCCCGGATACCATGACCGGATTCGCGCATCTCCATCAGGCAGGCATGAAAGACGGAGCGCTCACGGAGAAGCAGAAGGAACTGATCGCGCTTGGCATCGGAATCGCCGCACGCTGCGATGGCTGTATTGCCTTTCATACTCACGAGGCCCTGGCGCAGGGGGCCACGCCTGCCGAAATCTGTGAAGCCATTGGGGTCGCGATCACGATGGGCGGCGGGCCAGCTCTGATGTATGCCGCCCATGCGCTGGAGGCTCTGGAGCAGTTTCAGGCCAAATAGGGCGGTTCGGATAAAGCGTGCGTGGATTCACCCGAGTTTTCCTGTCATCAGGGCATAAGCCAGGATAAGGGCTGCGGCGCTCATCAATGCCACGGTCAGCCACCCGAACACGTTGGAAAGCAGGCTGTTGCGCCGGTTCTGAACGACCTTGGGATTATTACAGATGCGCAGGATCAGAACGATCAGCGGCGGAGCCGCCACGCCATTGATGACGGCGGCATAAAGCAGGCCCTTGACCGGACTGATGCTCTGGACGAAATTGAGCCCGTAGCCGAGTAAGACGACCGCCGCCAGCGTCAGATAGAAACCGCGCGCCCGGCGAAAGCGCCGGTAGAGACCGTACCGCCAGCCGGTGATCTCTGCGATCGCATAGGCCGCCGAGCCGGCCAGGGTTGGGACCGCCAGCAGTCCCGTTCCCAGGATTCCCAGCGTGAACAGCCAGTAAGCGGACTTGCCTAACGGCAGCAAGGCTTTCGCGGCATCCTGGGCGGTCTCGATGCTGGTCAGGCCGCGCGCATGGAGCGTGTCCGCCGTGCAGATGACGATGAAGAAGGTGATGGCCTGTGAGAAGAGCATGCCGACCGCCGTATCGGCGCGCACGGTGCGAATTTCCGAATCACTGACGGCCTGAAACCGCTGGCCCGGCTCATCTTCCACGCCTCCGGCGATCTCCTCCTCGACCGTCTCGCTGGCCTGCCAGAAGAAGCAGTACGGCGAGATCGTCGTTCCCAGAAATCCGACCACGGTCATGACGAAGGCGGTGTCGCTGCTCCAGTGCGGGATAAACAAGCTGCGGGCGATCTGGCTCCAATCGTTATGCACGGTGGGCAGGAGGGCGGTGACGGCATACGCCAGGAGCGACAGGCACAGCCACTTGAGGTAGTGAACGTAGACGCGGTAGGGAATGAAAATGACCAGAGCCAATGTCGCGAATGTGACGACCGTCAACCAAAAAGGGAATGATACGCCAAAAAGCATCTGGGTGGAAGCCGCCATTACGTTCAGATCAGCCCAGATATTGATCGTGTTGGCAACCACCAGCAATAGCACCGCACCGAAGAGAATCCAGCGGGCGTAGTGGTCTTTGAGCACGCCTGCCAACCCCTTGCCGGTGATCGCGCCGATACGCCCGCACATCTCCTGCACCGCGATCATGAGCGGCACGCAGACGGGCGTGAGCCAGAGCAGGCCATAGCCGAACTGCGCGCCCGCCACAGAGTAGGTGCCGATGCCGGAAGGATCGTCGTCGGCAGAGCCGGTAATCAAGCCAGGACCCAGCCGTTTCCAGATCGACAACGGCTGGGTCCGCGCTTCAGGAGACTGGCGCGCTTGCTGTAAGTCCTCAATGTCCTCGATCAAATCTTCGGTAAAGCCCTGTTCCCTGGTCGAGGATGTTTCTAATGGAGGCTTTGGCGGCTTCTCACGCCCAACATTTGGGCCTGTCTTGCCGGGCCCTCTTATCATCGAACTACCAGCACGGAGCAGTGGGCATGATGTAGCACGGCATCCGAAACACTGCCCAGCAGGAGCCGCTTGAAACCACCCAGCCCCCGGCTGCCCAGAACGATCAGGTCTGCTTGCTCCTTTTCCGCGCGCTCGACGATCGTCTTGCCGGGATGTCCTCGCTCCTGCTGCAGGGTATAGGGTACGGTCGCTGTCAGGGAGATCTGTTTCAGGCTGGCCTCTACAGCCGTATAAACACGCTCGGCGGCAAGCTGCTCGTCGATGGCTTTCACCGGATTGGGGTCTGGGTCCAGCGCGGTGGCAAACAGCCCCGGCGGCTCATAGACATTCAACACTTCGAGGCTGGCCTGGAACTTCTCGGCCAGCGTGAAAGCTGCCTGCGCTGCTTTGTGCGCGCAGGCGGAAGCGTCTGAAGCCAGCAGAATGCGCTGATACGCCGCCGGCTTGCCGCGCACGACGAGCACAGGGCAGTGCGCATGGTGGAGGACGCCTTCGGAGACGCTGCCCAGAAGCAGGGCGCCCCAGGCGCTCATGCCGCGGCTTCCCATCAGGATCAGGTCCGCCTTTTCTTCCTCCGCCACCTCCAGAATGCGCTCTACCGGCTGTCCCATCTCGGCGCAGGTTCGGTAATGGACCCCGGCCTTCTGAAGGAGGCAGCCAGTCTCATGGAGGACGTCTTGCTGCAGCTCCTCGGCGTATTCGATGGCGACCTGGGAAGGCCCCATCGCTTCCGGAACGTAGTATGCGGGATACGCGGCGGCGGCAGCGATGATATCCGTCACGTTGACGAGCGTGACGTCTACGTTGAAGCGATGGGCGAATTGCACGGTTACCTGTGCCGCCTGCATCGCCTGCTCGGAGCCGTCCGTGCAGAGAATGACCTTGTTAAACATGATCCTATCCTTTCCGCGCGCGTTTGTGGCAATGCCGCTTCCTGCCGTACAACGTATGCGAGGTTGGTTTCTACTGTTTCAGCCGTTCGCGCAGCATCGTTCGCGCGCGATGAATGCGCGACTTGACCGTTCCCAGGGCGACTCCCAGCGTGGACGCGATCTGCCCGTAGGAGTAGCCCTGCAGGTGCATGCCCAGCGAATTGCGCAGATCAGCCGGCAGATGGTCGAAGGTATTGGCGATCAATTGCACCGTCGCGTGGTCCAGGCAGACCGCTTCCGGGGAGACGGCCGGGCCGGCGACCTCTTCATCTTCGATCATTTCGCCATCGACCATCGGCCCGGTATCCAGGCTGAGCATCGCCGTATAGGGTGAGCGCACGTAGCCGTCGATATAGAGATGGTAGGCGATGCGAAAGGCCCAGGAGGTGAAGGAGGCCTTGTTGCGGAAGGTGGGCAGGTACTGGTAGATGCGCAGGAGCGTCTGGGCGGTGATGTCGTCGGCATCGGTCCCGTTATGGCATAGAGACCAGGCATAGCGATAGATGTTATCGCGATAGCGGCGGATAAGCGCGTCCCAGGCCGCCTGATTCCCGGCCCGACAGGAGGCGATCACCGCCGTATCCTCGAGGCTGTCCCAGTACAGAGGGCCATGCGCCGGGGGAACCGCCGGGTCTTTTGTGTGGCCGGCGTTATTCTTTCCGTCCCGCTCGATCCGGGACCTCTGGGCCGGTAAGGGATAGGACGCGATCATCGCTGCACCTCCGCGCCGGGCACAGTTCTTCCGCTCCGGCGATCGTCTTGGATCATTCGCATTGTACGGGAGGAGGCGATGGAAATACATCCGCTAAATGGCCGATTTAAACAGCAGGCGATCAGGCGGTGGCGCGAACGGCCTTCCGCTTTGCAGCCCACTCGCCCAGGAACCATCGGCGGCGCAGCTTCGGCGCGTAGGACAGCCCGAACTTCCTCATGCCGATCTCGCGAACCCTCGCGACAGCTTGGGGTACGGAATCGGTGATCTGGAGGATGCTCAGGTCCGTTGCGCTGATGGCGCCTTCCGCGAGCAGCCGCTCGCGCAGCGAATCCAGCAGCGGCTGCCAGTAGTCCGCGCCGACGAGGATCAGGGGAAAGTCCTCGATCTTGGCCGTCTGGATGAGCGTGGCGGCCTCGAAGATCTCATCCAGGGTGCCGAACCCACCCGGCATCGCCAGGAAAGCATAGGAGTATTTGACCAGCATCACCTTGCGCACGAAGAAGTGATGAAAGCTGACCATGAGGTCGAGGTAGGGATTGGGTTTCTGCTCCAGAGGCAGCTCGATATTGCAGCCGACGGAGCGGCCTCCGGCTTCCTTCGCGCCGCGATTGGCCGCTTCCATGATGCCTGGCCCGCCGCCGGTCATCACCGTGAAGCCGGCCTGTGCCAGCAGAGACCCGGCCTCGCGGGCCAGCGCGTAATAGGGATGGCCTTCGTTGAAGCGTGCCGAGCCGAAGACGGTCACGCACGGCCCCACGAAGTGCAGGGCGCGAAATCCGCGCAGGAACTCGAAGAAGATTTCGACGGCCAGCCGCAGCTCGAAGCCGCGCGGCTGCGGGCCGGAGAGGAATTTTATCTCTCGCCGGCTCGCCTGGATGGAACGGACTATAGGTTTTTCAAATGTCGTCTGCATTTTAGCGCCTCACAAGAGGGGGGTTGCTGAGATCCTCCCTCTCAGGCGGCCAGTTCCATCTTGCGCTGCCGGCTCGCCGTTTCCGCCTGTTGCTTGATAGCAAGCAACATCTTGCGCTCCATGATAAAGTGGGCCGGCTCATAGAGAAGATACTGGATGAGCCCGCGCAGCAGGCCCGGCTTGCGTTGGCCCTGTCCACGAACGATCAGTCGGGTCGTGTTGTCGTCGATCTTCTGCAAGAAAAAGCCCCACGTTCCCGGTTCATCCATGTTGCTGCCCATTACGAGCACTCTGCCCGGCTGGACATGGACGACGGGCAGTGGGGGCACCCTGGGATGCAGCCAGATCGGATCGCCGACTTTAATATGCTGAAACTCCGGAACGATCCGGTCGGCGTTGTGCATGTGGCAGCCGACCAGGTTTTCCAGCCATGCGTAGCTGTAAAACCCGCCCCTGTCCTGGCCCATCTGCGCCAGCCAGGGCCAGACATCTTCGATGGGCGCCTGGATGGTGATCGCATGGGTACACATATCGGTGGGCGCGGGCACCAGTTCGTCACCCGGCAGAAACTGCACCTCCTCGACTTCCGAGGCGCCCCAGTGCAGATGCCAGGGCCGGATCACGGCCACATAGGCCGCTACGCCTGCTGCCAGGCCGGCGGCTGCCCAATAAAAAGTCTTGTTGTTCATTATCTTCACCTTCGTGAAAATCGCGTCCCCTTACAGGCGTTTTGGCGATTTCCGTAATTCCGCCTGCGAGGGTTCTATCTGTTTTCTCCAGGTCCATTATATCGAGGCGGAAGAGGGAATACATCCGCAGAATGGCGGATTGTGACGACCGGGCGGTCTGCCGGTCAAATCCGGCAGACCGCCTCTTGCGGCCAAATTAATGTTTCAAAATCCGCCATTTAGGGGATGTTATTGCTGTTTCAGGGGGATATGCTAGGTTGGGTCACTAAGCGAAGGACTCATGATGGTCGGGTGCTGATATCCGGAGGTCAGCATCTCTTAGACACTCATTCTTGGCAACGCAGCTATGCCTGCAAAGCTGCAGGCAGAAGGAGGCGCGACATGGCAGCGCTAAGAAAGCCAGGGCTGCTTCTAGGTGTGACACTTGGGCTGGTGATGACCAGCCTCCTATCAACACGGGCCGATACAGCCACGTTTGAGCTTCTACACTCTTTCAACCTCGCCGACGGGAATGCCCCGGTCGGCAATCTCGTCCTGAGCGCCGATGGGAATTTCTACGGGGTGACGCACGCCGGCGGCCAATACGGCAAGGGCGCGGTCATCCAGATCTCCCCGACCGGGACGGTGACCGTACTTCACTCTTTCGCCGGCAAAAAGGACGGAGCTAGCCCGCAGGGCGGCCTGATCCAGGGTGACGACGGCACTTTCTACGGCACGACCGAGATAGGCGGCGCTTCAACGCTCGACAGCGACGGCAACGGCACGGTCTACAGGATCACTGCGGCCGGTGTCGAGACGGTGCTCTACGCCTTCAAGGGCAACCCCGACGGGGCCACCCCGCGCGCTGGCCTGATCCAGGGCGCCGACGGGAATTTCTATGGCACCACCTTTGCGGGCGGCGCCAACGACTACGGCACGGTCTTCCAGATCACCCCCGCCGGAAAAGAGACCGTGCTCTATTCCTTCCTCGGTAAACCGAAGGCAGACAAGGCTGTGGATGGAGCCCGCCCTGTGGCCGGCCTGATCCAGGCTGCCGACGGGAATTTCTACGGCACCACCTCTGCGGGCGGCGCAAGCGGGAAGGGGATCCTCTTCCAGATCACATCGAGCGGAAAGCTGACGATCGTACATTCGTTCGACGGCACCGACGATGGGGCTTCCCCGCGGGCCGGCCTGGTCGAGGGCCTCGACGGCAACCTCTACGGAACCACCTATCAGGGTGGGACCAGTAACCTGGGCACGGTCTTCCAGGTCACTCCTGCCGGCGTCGAGACCATTCTCCATTCGTTCACTCCCGGCAGCATCGCGGAAGGGACCACGGACGGCGCGAACCCGCAGGCCGGCTTGACCCTGGGCACCGACGGCAAGCTCTACGGCGCTACCACCGCCGGCGGCAAGAACGGCAATGGAACGATCTTCCAGATCACTCCTGCCGGCGTCGAGACCATTCTCTACGCGTTCGGCAAAAGCCCCGATGGGATCGGCCCTAACGGCACTCTCACGGCCGCGGTCGATGGCTGCCTGTATGGGACGACGGCATCCGGCGGCGCCAACGGCAACGGAACGGTTTTTTGCCTGGACATAGGCCTCCCCGCGGTGCCGGCGGACCTCAACGCCGATCTCCAAACGGAGATTCTCTTCCAGAATAAGACCACCGGCCAGTTGGCGATGTGGGATATGGACAAATATCTCCCCTACGAAGCGAACGAGGGCGAGTTCCTTAAACCGACCCCGCCCGCCGGGTGGAACGCGGTGACGACTACCTACCTGAACAATCAACTGAATACTACGCTCCTGCTGCACAACCCGAGCACGGGCCAGATGATGTTCTGGTACATGAACGGCACCACTGCGGTGAATGGAGCCCTGGTCTATCCGATCCAGAATAAGAGCTGGAGACCGGTAGCCATGGCCGATTTCAACGGGGACAGTCATCCGGACATCCTGTTCCAGAACCCGACCACCGGCCAGCTCGCCGTCTGGTACATGAACGGCAACTATATGGCCGGCGGCGCCTACATCTATCCGACCCAGAAACAGGCCTGGAAAGCCATCGGCGTCGCGGATTTCAACGGGGACGGCCATCCGGACATCCTGTTCCAGAACCCGACCACCGGCCAGTTGATCCTCTGGTACATGAACGGCAACTATGCGACCACCGGGGTGTATGTCACGCCGGATCCGAATCCCGCCTGGCATGCCGTGATGGTGGTCGACTGCAACCGGGATGGCACGCCGGACATCCTGTTCCAGAACCCAACGACCGGCCAGCTCGTCGTCTGGTACATGCAAGGCAGCAAGGCGGTCGACGGCGACTACATCGTTCCGACCCAAGACCCCATCTGGACGGTCATCGGGTCGCGCTAAGGTAAGGGAGGCACCTCCTCCGGAGGCAGCTTCTTAAGCCAAACCCTGCAGGTCTGGCAGCCCTCTTCCGGGTAGGCTGCCAGACCTGTTATTGCGATTTCCAGCCGATGGGGGTCGAGCAGGATGCCTCGCTTTGCCCCTGAAGGAGGATTTCCATCATGCACGCTTTCCGATTACGATCAACGCTGCTGTTCTCAGGCTTCTGCATCCTGCTGTTGGCGCTGACCGCCTTCTCCCATGCCGGCGCGGACCCTACCGTGGTCGTCCAGTGGGACAACGCCTGCCTGCAGGCCATCCGCGACGTGCATCCCGGTCCCCCCATGTGCGCCCGCGCCCTGGCTATCGTGCATACCTGCATCTATGATGCCTGGGCCGCCTACGATCCGGTCGCCGTGGGCACCCAACTGGGCAGGACCATGCGCCGCCCCGCTTCCGAGCGAACACGGGCCAACAAAGAGAAAGCCATCAGCTTCGCCGCCTATCGTGCGCTCTCAGACCTGTTTCCCCAGCCTGCCGAGATCAGCCAGTTCGCGGCCTTGATGACTAGCCTGGGCTACGATCCCAACGATACCTCCACCGATCCCACGCAACCAAGCGGCATCGGCAACCTCTGCGCGGGGGCGGTTCTGGCGTTTCGGCATGAGGATGGCGCCAACCAGTTGGGCGACTATCCGGGCGGAACGCCCGGTGTGGCCTATTCCGACTACACCGGCTACGTGCCGGTCAACGATCCCGACCATATCGTCGATCCCAATCGCTGGCAGCCGCTGCGGGTCTCCAACGGGCAGGGCGGCTACGTGGTCCAGTCGTTTGTGGGCGCCCAGTGGTTCAACGTGATCCCTTTTGCCCTGGCTTCCGGCTCAGAGCTGCGTCCGCCCCCGCCGTACCGCTATCCCTCGGGCCGCTATAACTATCAATCTGCGCAGGCGCTCCGCTACAGCGCGCAGTTGGACGACCGGACCAAGATGCTCGCCGAGTACTGGGCCAACGGACCGCATACCGAGACCCCGCCCGGCCACTGGTGCCTGTTCGGCCAGTATGTCTCCCAGCGCGACCACCACGGCCTGGGGGCAGACGTGAAGATGTTCTTTATCCTCGCCAACGCCGAGCTGGATGCCAGCATCGCTGCCTGGGATGCCAAGCGCGCCTACGACTCGGAGCGGCCGATCACCTCGATTCATTACCTGTTCGCGGGTAAGTCCGTCTGGGCCTGGGCAGGGCCTTATCAGGGCACGCGTCTCATCGACGGAGCGGACTGGCAGCCCTATCAGTTGAGCACGGTGGTCACGCCTCCCTTCCCGGAGTCGATCTCCGGCCACAGCACTTTCAGCGCGGCCGGGGCAGAGATCCTCAAGCGATTTACAGGCAGCGACGTTTTCGGCGCCTGGGTCACTTTCCCGGCAGGCAGCTCGCTGATCGAGCCGGGGATGACGCCCGCCCGCCCGATCACGCTCTTCTGGCCGACCTTCTCGGATGCGGCCGATCAGGCCGGGATCTCACGCCGGTATGGAGGCATTCATTTCGAGGAAGGGGATTTGTTGGGCCGGAGTGTTGGGCGGATGGTTGCCGCTATCGTCTGGAAAAAAGCCCTGAGCTTTATTCATGGCGCCGCTCAACCATAACCTGTATCGCCTGCCCCAATCGTGTTCCGAGGGCCTGGCTGGTGGCCGCGTTGGGATGCACGCCATCGTAGGACTGGGCGGTCCCGCCCGATACGTGACCGCCCAGTCCTGTGTCTGCGGAAGGACCGAGATCGATCAGATACGTGTTGGTGTCCCCGGTCGCCGCGCAATAGGCGTTAATGGCTTGCGTCAGCGCATCCCGGTCATAGCCGCCGAATTCCACGACGAGGAAGATTTTGGACGCCGGCAAGGCGGCCCGCGCTTTCCCCAGCCAGGTCTCTACCGCATCGCGGACACGGTCAGGAGCGATGCCGGCAAAGGTGTCGTTGGCTCCCTCCATCGCCACCACATAATCTGGAGCCGGAAGGAAGACGCGAGGAACACCGTTGGACTGGCAGTTCCACGTTGCCGTCAGAGGGGGCACGTGGTTGGAGGAGCTTGCATTCGAGACCACCCAGCCCTGGCCGCAAAAGCCGACGACGCCGAACTCGGCATTGAGAGCGGCGGCGCAGGTGTAGGTATACGCATGGGTGCTGTCATTATCATCATGCCAGGCGGAGGAAAGCTTTTCCGTGAACTCTCCCTCGCTAAGACTGTCGCCGTAGAAGAGTATCCGCTTCGGCAGGAGCGGACTGGCGCTGGAAGAGCCATCCACAAATAGCCCCGTGATGCGCGCCACTTCCACCGGCTGGACCCATCTATCCTGACTCAAATCGTTTCCGACCACCCAGACGGTCAGGGTGTGCTGGCCTGCGGTGAGCGGCGCCGCATTCAAGGGAAGGTGGGCATCTTGTGGAACCAGTAGGTGGTTTTGGGGCGGGTCCTGGTCTATCTGCCAGCGGATCATAGGCCAACTGCTCACCGGCACGCCGGCCAGTGGAGACAGATCCAGAGCCAGACCAGCATTCGTGCCGCTAAAAGTGAGCTTGCAATAGGCTCCGGTGTGAGTGGTCTCTGCGTACTGAGCGTCGATTCGGCACCAGTTATAGGGACTGAAGAACCAGTTGGGATCATCCGTGTGGATGTTGGGGCTGGTATAGACGACGGCGCTCCCGCTCTTTTTCGATTCGGTCTCGATGCATTGGATGGTTGCCAGGCCCGCAGTCACCCCGGTGACATTGCCACTGCTGTCTACCGCAGCCACAGTGGCATTGGAAGAGACCCACTGTAAAGTGCCGGACTTCACCAGCACAACATTGCCTGCTCTGTCCCGAGCGGTCACCGTCAAGGTCATGGTTCTTCCCGGAGGTACGCAGGGGGTGGGTGGCGTCACGTCCAGATGGTCGATCGTCGATTCCAGTGCCAGGGGCAGCGTGGTCGTCTGACCCGCCACAATCGCCAGCGTCACGGACGCCTGCGCCTGGGCGACCCCGGAGCCGTCCGAACTGGGATAAGCTGCCGCGTTGGCGGTGAGCGTACCGGCGGGCAGGTTATCGAAGGCGGTACTGGTCGCAGGGCGAGTGAGGAGGCTGCTGGCAAGGGGAGTAGTTCCCTGATTTAGCGTTATTTTGATGCTATTAGAGGCGGCAGGGGCAGGCTGAGCCTTCTGCGTCCACTGGATGGTAAAAATAGCGCGCCCTACGCCCGCCGCTCCTCGGGGGGACGAGCCGCTTCCACATCCTGCCTCTAATGCCATCAGCAGGACGATTACCAGCACAGGTAGCCATCTTATCGTTTTCATAGATCATCACCTACCGTTAAGTCCGCTTACTAAGTATAGGAGATAAATAGGTAGGATACATCCGCTAAATGGCTGATTTTGCTCCCCTGGCAATGCGAAAACCTTTAAATTGCTCGTTATTGCTTTGAATAATACGCCGTTTGGCGGATGCCTTTTCCCCGTTTCCGGCTCATCCTGATTCTGGATGCTCGCGGGCATCGTTTCTGGAACCCGGCTTTGATAGAAGCCGTGCGCAGGCATTTTCGAGAGAAGGAGAAAGCAATGAACGCATTACGAAGAACCTGGCTCCTGCTGAGCCTGATGCTCGGATGGGTCCTGGCCGGTTGGATGTCGGCGTCGGGCCAGACGGTCCGTATTACTTCCGTGCATGATTTCCTGAACATAGAGGGAGTCTATCCCCACAACCTCATCCTTGGTTCTGATGGCAACTTTTACACAACAACAACACACCTTCTAACACCAAAACATGATCTCTGGAAGGTTGCACCAGATGGGACGGCAACGGATCTCTATACTTTTTCCGGCCCGGATGGCAACTATCCGACCTGCCTGGTGATGGGTACAGACGGCAGCCTGTATGGCACTACCGCTGGGGGAGGCGCCAATAATACAGGCACGGTTTACAAGCTCGCCGCTCCCGGCATACTAGCCTGGCTTTACTCTTTTTCCAGTCTCGATACGTCCCAAACCAATACCGATGGCGCGAATCCGTGGGGACTGTTCCAGGGCCAAGACGGAAACTTCTATGGATTTACCACCCAGGGTGGACCTCACAGCGGCGGCACGGTCTTTCAAATCACGTCTGCGGGAATTCTGACGACATTACACGCCTTTTTATCGTCTTCCACCGATCCCGATGGGCCTCAAAGCTTGATCCAGGGCGCCAACGGCAACCTCTATGGCACCACACAGGCCGGCAGCAGCGGGTCCAACTCCACGGGCACCGTGTTTAAAATGACCTTGACCGGGACGCTGACCCTCCTGCATTCCTTTAACGGAACGGACGGCTACAGCCCGCTCGGTCTTATGTTCGGAGCGGATGGCAACCTCTATGGCGTCACCTCTGAATCGATAGATCATCCCGGCGTCTACGGCTCAATCTTTAAGATCACGCCGGACGGGACGTTCACCACACTACACGTTTTCCAGGGTAACGATGGCTCAAGTCCCGATTGTGCCATGACGCAAGGGCTTGACGGCAACCTGTATGGATCAACCTACTTCGGAGGCGCATACGGGGAGGGCACCTTATTTCAACTCACCCCGGCAGGCACGTTGACTACCCTTTACAACTTTTTCGGAAACGTCGATGGAGGTAATCCTAACTCAACCTTGATCCAGGCCAACGACGGCAGCTTCTATGGTGGCGGGTCTAACGGCGGCGCGGACCGTGCCGGGAACATCTACCACCTGGTCACCGGTCTGCCCTATGTTCCAGGCGACTTCAACCAGGATAGCTATCCGGATATTCTCTTACAGAACGTAAGTACGGGAGAACTAGCTCTCTGGTATCTGACAAATGGCTACCCGAATGTCCTGGCTTCCGTCACTCCGATCCAGGACCCCTACTGGAAAGCCATCGCCGTAACCGCCTTGCAGGGCGACCAGCACCCTGATGTTCTCTTCTATAACCCTTCGACTGGACGCATGGCCTTCTGGTTCATGGACAACAACCAGGCCACCGATGGCGTATTTGTCTCTCCGACCCAGGACCTGGACTGGAAACCGGTGGGCATGGCTGACTTCAACGGAGACGGACACCCCGACATCCTCTTCACGCAGCCCAACACCGGCCAGCTTGCCCTCTGGTACATGAACCGCAACTACCTGGTCAGTGCTACCTATGTCTATCCGGTGCAGGATCCCAACTGGCAGGTCGTGGGGATCGGAGACTTCAATGGAGACGGCCATCCCGATATTCTCTTCCAGAACGCTTCTACCGGGCAGTTAGTGGTCTGGTACATGGGAGAGACCAACTATGCGATCGATGGGGTTTACGTCAAGCCGATCCCGGACGCCGGCTGGCAGGCAGTGGCGGTGGAGGACTTTGATGGAGATGGGCATCCGGACATTCTGTTGCAGAACACGAGCACCGGGCAGTTAGCCATCTGGTACATGAACGACAACCAGCGGATCAGCCAGACTATCCTTTCTCAAGTCCCGGCTCCCCAGTGGAAGGTCGTGGGGCCCCGCTAGAGGGCTGCAAGCTCCCAGCCCGGCTGCCCCTCACAGTTAAGCCCGCCTTGTCGCTAAAAGAACCGCCTAAAATCGGCCATTTAGGGGATGGCTTATGCTCCCACGTTATTCATACTATGGAGCGCAAGTAGGTTTCCGAGGGTTTCCAGGGAAACGCGTCAGGAAGCGATTTTCTCCCATCTGCCAGATCGGTATTGAGGAGGCAACCGCGAAAGACGGAGGCTGCCACCCTGCGTGATCCTTCCTGGCACTCATGGAGAAGCCAGCACAACTTTCTTCTCATTCCTATGTGCTGCTGTAAGATAGCAGCGCGTGTCTCACTCCGGAACGCCAGGCCGCCGACCGGCAGACACGGCCGCTTTGCTCGGCGCCGGCTTCAGAGTTCCATGTCTGTAATAGGTTTTGCACTGAAAGGATAACAGGAAATGTTTCGTTCTCTCAAGCCAACAGCCAGGGCGCTGGTTGGCGCTCTCACCCTGCTGTGCCTGCCCCTCGCTGGCGCTCACGCAAGCGTAACCATCCTGAAAAACTTCTCCAACTCCTACCTGACCGGCGCCTACCCGGTCGGTCAGCTCGCCGTCAACAGCGGTACGTTCTATGGCATGACCCAGTATGGTCTCAATGGCGATGGGGACATCTTCAAGATGACCACAACGGGCGCCGTGACCATCCTGCACGAGTTCGCCGGTGGCGCTTACGATGGCAGCATCCCGACCTCCGGCCTGCTCTACGCTGGCGGCTACTTCTATGGCACCGCCGTTTACGGCGGGACCGCCAACGCCGGCACCCTTTTCCGGATCGCTCCCAACGGGGCCGGCTTTACGGTACTCCACAGCTTCACCGGCTACAACTCCGGCAACCCTGCCGCCAGCGATGGCGCCAACCCCTATGGCGGGCTGCTCTTAGCCAGCGACGGCAATCTCTACGGCACGACGGTGAATGGCGGCTCCAGCCAATACGATGGGACCATCTATATGTACAATCCATCCAGCGGCAGCTATTCCGTGATCCACTCTTTCAACCACACCACCGATACGGTTTATGATCCGTATACCGGCCTGGCTGAAGGAACGAATGGCGCGCTCTACGGGACTACCAACGCTGCCAGCGGCTACTACGGCGGCCTCTATAAGCTTAACAAGAACGGCAGCGGCTACGCCTTCGTGCATGGCTTCACCAGCAGCGATGTGGCCGGCTATTACCCCCAATCCGATCTGATCACGGCCAGCGACGGCAACATTTACGGCCTGTGTGATGATGGCGGCGCCTACGGCGCCGGAACGGTCTTCAAGCTGGTAACTTCCACCGGCTCGGTTACGCCTCTCTGGGCCTTCGATGGCTATACCGGAGCGTTGCCCGGCGACTATGGCGCCGGTTATACCGAGCAAGTCCGTTTGCTTCAGGGCTCGGACCACAATCTCTACGGAGTCACCCAGTACGGCGGCTATTATGGCTGGGGCACGGCGTTTAAGCTCACCCTGGCCGGCGCTTGCAGCGTGCTGACCAACTTCAACTACAACAACACCTTCGGCACCGCCAACCCGCTCGTGCAGAACGGCACCAGCTTCTATGCCACCAGCTTCTACGGCGGTATCTTCGCCAATCCCAGCAGCTTCAACGGCGATGGCGCTGCCGTCTCCATCAGCGCCACCGGCGCCATCAAAGTGCTGCAGACCTTCTACCAGCGCGATGCCTATAATCCCTTTGCTGGCCTGGTGCAGGTGGGCAGTTACTTCTACGGCGAAGCCTATTACGGGGGCGAGTATGGCAGCGGCTACCTCTATAAGACCGATTCCGCCGGCCACCTCACCGTCCTCCACCAGATGAACGACTATTCCTATTTTCTGGAGGGTGACGGCCCCGCAGGCGGGCTGCTTGCGATCGGCACCAGCCTCTACGGCATGACCTCGGGCGGTGGCAAATATGGCGGCGGGACGCTATTCAAGTCGACCACCACCGGCAAGATCACCCTTCTGCATCAGTTTAGCTCCAGCCGGGAAGGCTACGATCCTTTCAGCGCGCTGACAAAGGGAGCGGGCACGGATGCCAACCTCTACGGCACCCTCGCTCGAGGCGGCTCCCTGGGCTATGGCAGCGTCTTCAGCACGAATACGTCCGGCTCGACCTTTAAGGTCCTCCACTACTTTGGTGGCCCCGATGGCATTAACCCCGAATGTACGCCCGTGCCGGATGGCGCCGGCAACCTGTGGGGCACCTGCTATTCCGGCGGCGCCAATAACGACGGCACGATCTGGAAAGTTTCGACCAACGGGTCAACCTTCACCAAGGTCTACGACTTCGATACCATCCACGGCGAGAATCCGTACTACAACGGCCATCTCTATCTAATCAACGGCATCCTCTACGGCACGACGTGGTCTGGAGGAGCAAACGGCCAGGGAGTGGTCTGGGCATTCAACACCGCGACCTCGGCGATCAGCCTGCTCCATACCTTCAAAAACAGCAGTGGAGAGGGCTATGATCCCTGCGGTCTGTATTATGACCCTGCAGGCGGCAACTTCTACGGCACCTGCCTCTATGGCGGCGCCTACGGTGACGGGACTCTCTGGAAGATCAATGTCGCTACCGGCGCCTTCACCAAGCTCTACGCCTTTGCCGGCTACAACTCCGGTAATCCGTCTGCCAGCGATGCCGGCAATCCCTACTATGCGCCGATCCTCGGCACGGACGGCTTCCTCTACGGAACGACCTATTACGGCGGATCGAGCAACGGCGGTGTTATCTACCAGGCGACGGTGCGCCACGACAATTAGAATGACATTCCCATCTTAGATGGGGGTGTACTCGAAGGAACGTACCCAGGACATCCAACTCACCCACAGCCGAAAGGCCGAACGGAGGGGAACACAGCATG
>Ga0070739_10003648_pt1 | contig 18953 bp, 15 predicted proteins | sample Coa_R1_7_FD_66445 | JGI IMG/M metagenome (GOLD analysis project Ga0070739, IMG submission 66445) | Surface soil microbial communities from Centralia Pennsylvania, which are recovering from an underground coalmine fire - Coalmine... | ecosystem: Environmental > Terrestrial > Soil > Unclassified ... | reverse complement strand
AACGGGCTCGACGCACCAGTCGCAGTCCGACCTCGCGGCGCTCCGCCGGTCGGCTCCAGGATACCAGGCAGCACCCCGCGATTTTCATCCATCGGGGTGCTGCACACAGCATGAGGAAGTCTCCAGCAATACTGTGGTGAGCCAGGGGCTCCCAACGGGTATTCCCGGCTTCGTGAGGGACTCGGATGGGGATCGCGGCGTGGCTCAATCGGTGTGCGACGCGCGGTAGGAGAAGGTCGCCTCGGCGGGCGCGGTGACTTCGGCCAGCGCCGCCAGGGCGCGCTGCACCGCCGCCTGCGCCCCGCTCGGCTTGGCCGCGCTCAGCACCCAGCCGGAGTCCGGACAGCGCTGGCGGCGCGTCGTCCAGTGCGTGCAGTCCCAGGCGTAGTCGTAGTAGCCGCCGTCGGCGGCGTCGCGCATCGAGCCGACCAGCGCCTCGACGTTGCGGCGGGCCATCTCCAGCCAGTGGGGGTTGGCGTCGACGCGGTACAGCGCCACCAGCGGCGGGGTGAGCCAGGCGGCGAACACCGGATAGATCCAGACCACGCCGCTGCGCAGGCTATAGCCCGGGCGGCGGCTGTCCCAGAACGTGCCGTCCAGCGCGGCGGCGATCCGCTCGGCGCGGGCCAGGTCGCCGCCGGTCCGGTGCCGCGCCTCGTAGCGCAGGAGGTGCGCCCGGATCAGCAGCCCCTGGTCGTAGTTGAAGTAGTAGGCGCTCACTGCCTGTCCGGCCTGCGTCGCGGCGTCGGCGTAGTTCACGCCCCAGCGATAGAGTCCGGCGCCGTCGTCCCAGAGGGTCGCGTCGAGCCAGGCCAGCGTCCGGTCGGCCCAGTCGCTCCAGGATGCGTCGCCGGTCAGGCGATCGAGGCGCAGGAACAGCGCGGCCGCCAGCGCGTTGGCCTGAGCCGGCTTGCCCTCGCGCGCCGCCGCCTGGCGGGTGCTCCACCACAGGCCGCCGCCGAAAGTATCGTCCCAGTGGGTCTGCTGGAGGTAGGCAGCGGCGCGGGCCGCCGCCGCCACGTAGCGCGCGCGCAGCGCCGGGTCCGTCGTCACATCCGCCGCGTCGAGGTAGCTCAGGCCGATGAGGGCGTTGTCGTCCGCGAACTTCTCCTCCGCCGACGGCGCGGCGCCATCGAGGTCGGCGCGTGGGGCGTAGCCGCCCTCGGGCGTCCACAGACGCTCGAGGTAGACCAGCGCCTTGTTCATCTCGCAGCGGTACTCCGTCGCGCCTAGCCGGACGAGGTCGGCGTCGGCGCTGACCTGGAGCGCGACGTACCAGGCGTCGACGACGTTCGCCTCGACATTGCTGCGGGCGTAGGAGACGAAGGGAGCGGCGGCGCAGTCGGCCGCCCCGCCGTAGTAGGTGAGCCGCTCGGCGGTGTAGGCGCGGGCCGCGAGCGCCTCAGCCGCCTCCGCGCTCGCGGCGGGCAGCGGCACCCTGGCGTCGTGGCTCGGGGTCACGCCGCAGGCGAGCAGGACGGCCACCACGGGGACCAGGTACCTGCACCGCCTCCCGAGCCTCCGCATCCGCCGCGCCGCCTCCCGACCGTCCCCGAGTCGCGCTCGCCCGCTATTCTCGCACATCCGCGCGCCGGCTACTCGTCCCCCACCGGGCGGTCCGCGCCGCCCCGGTTCTCGCTCGGCAGCCATCCGGCGCTGATCGCTTGCGCCCCACGCCGTTGAAGAGCAGGGGCCCGGCTGCTAGAGTAGCGGCGCGAGGAGGGCAGGGTGGCGACGAGCGCGCGCGGAGGGTGGGCCCAGGCGCTCGACGTACGTCCCTGGGAGCGGCAGCGGCTGGGGCTGGCTTGCCTGCTCTGGGGCACCATTACCTGGGGTCAGGCGCTGGCGGGCACCGCGCTCCAATCCCTGTTCCTGTTCGGGAGCGGCGTCGACCGTCTGCCGCTGCTGTTCGTCCTGTACGCTGTGCTGATGGTCCCGACGGCAGCGCTCTACACGCTGGCGCTAGAGCGGCTGGGGATCGCCCGCCTGTTCTACGTGCTGCTCGCGGTGCTCGGGGGCGCGGCGCTGGGCCTGCGCGCGCTCATCGCGGCGCTGGGGCCAGGCGTCGAGCTGCTGTTCGTCGCCTACCTGGCCTACCTCGTGTTGCTCAACCTCGGCATGCTGCAGTTCTGGAACTACGCGACCCGCCTGTTCGACACGCTCGAGGCCAAGCGTCTGCTGCCCGTCATCGGCGCCGCGGGAAGCCTCGGGCTCCTCGCCAGCGGCTTCACGGCGGCCGTGCTCGCCGGCCCGCTCGGGACCCCTAACCTGCTCCTCGTCTGGGCGCTCATCCTCCTGGCGGCGGCCATCGTCTTTCGCCTCTGCCAGGCGCGCCTGGGCAACGGCGCCGCGGAGCCCGTCGCCTCGTCCACGGCTGCTCCCAGCGGCCTGCGCGCCCTCACCAGCCACCGCCTGCTCCGCTGCTTGATGGCCGCCGGCTTCCTGCTGATCCTGCTGCTCTACCTGCTCGACTACCAGATCGCCGACGTGTATACTCGCACCTTCCGCGACAGCGACGAGCTGACCACCTTCCTCGGGCGCTTCACCAGCGTGCTGAGCCTGCTCGGCCTCGGGCTGAGCCTCTGGCTCGTACCCTATTGGATGACTCGACTGGGAGTGCGCCAGGTAGCGATGGTGGTCCCGCTCGCCACGGTCATCAGCAGCGCGGCGCTCGCGTTCGCGTATCGACTACCCAGCGCCATGGTCGCGGCAACCACCCGCCAGGCGGTCGTCGGCGCCTTCGACGATCCCGTTCAGAACCTCTTGCTCGGTCTGTCCGGGCCCCGCTTGCAGGCGCGAGCGCGCGCGCTGCTGCGCGGCGTCGTCGTGCCCCTGGCCGTCGCGAGCGCGGGCCTGCTCCTGCTCGCGGTGCGGGGCCGCCTGGAGACGACGCGGCTCGGCCTGCTCATGCTCGCGGTCGCGGGCGCTTACCTGGTCGTGAGCGGGCTGCTGCGCCGGGAGTACGTCCGCGCGCTGGTGGCGCGGCTCCGCGAGGGACGCCTGAACCTGGACGACCTGCCGCCCGGCGCGGTCCGGCTGACGCCTGGCGAGGTGCAGGCGCTCGCCGCGGAGCTAGACGACGCCGATCCGCGGACGCGCGCCTTCCTCGTCGAGGCGCTGGGCCGTCTCGGTGGGCGACAAGCCTTCGAGGCGGTGCGGCGACGACTAGCCGACTCGACGCCAGCGGTGCGAACCGCGGCCCTGGACGCGATCGCCGCCATCGGCGACGGGCGCGCCATCCCCTGGGTGCTCCCGTTGCTCGAAGACGAGGTCCCGGCGGTGCGGGCGGCGGCGGTGCGCGCGGTGGCCGCGTTGCGGGCGCCAGCCGGCGTGCGGGCGCTGGTGCCGCGCCTCGCCGATCCGGACGGCGCGGTGCGCGTGGCCGCCGCGCACGCGCTCGCCGCGGCGGGGCCAGATGGCGAGCGCAGCGGGGCCATCGCCGCGCTCGAGGCGCTCGCCCGCGGCGGGGCGCCGCGCGAGCGAGCCGCGGCGGCCACGGCGCTGAGCGCACTCGGGCTGCCGCTGCCCGTCGGCACGCGCGCCGCACTGCTCGAGGCGCGCGAAGCCGAGGTGCGCCAGGCGGCGGTCGAGCTGGAGCGCCCGTCCGACGCAGAGCTCTCGCTGCTGGTCCGCGCCCTCGGCGATCCGGCCGAGCGCGTGCAGCGGGCGGCGAGCGATCGCCTGATCGCCGCGGGCGAGGCCGCCTGTCTGCCGCTGGTCGCCCAGTTCCCCGAGCTACCGGAGCCCGGTGCCGCGCTCGCCCTGGCCTGTCTCGTGCGCATCGGCAGCCCCGCGCAACAGGAGGAGGTGGACCTGCTCGTGGCCGAGGAGCTCCGGCGCGCGGCCTGGGACACCGGGCCGCGGCTGGGGCTAGCGAGCGCGGGCCGCCCCGCTGCTTACGAGCTGCTGTACATCGCTCTGGAGCACGCTTACCGCCGGGCGAGGCAGCACGCCCTGGCCCTGGCCACCGCGCGCTCGTCGGAGCGACTGGCGCGCGAGATCGCCGGGCAGCTCGCCAGCGCCGACGCCCGGCGCCGCGCGGATGCTCACGAGCTGCTGCTCAATCTCCTGCCGGCGCACTGTCGCAAGGCGCTCGGGGAGCTGTCGGACGCCGCGGCAGCCGCCAAGCCGAGCGATCCCGACGCCCTGCTCGCGGAATACCTCGAACACCCGGATGCCTGGGTGCGGGCGGGCGCCTACTACGCCGCCGGCCGGCTGGGACGCGCCGACCTCCTGCCCCGGGTGCGGATGGTTCACGCCGATACCCCCCTGCTGGCCGCTCTGGTCGCGGAGACGCGGGCGGTCCTGACCGGCCTCGCCGCGTCGTGTCGGCCGGTCCCGGCCGGCGCCGCTAGTGCAGCGGACCCGGCGGCCGGCGCGACCGCCGCGGCCGGTGGGCGCATCGACGATCGTCAGGCGATCAAGGGAGCGTACGCCGTGCTGGACCAGCTACTCTGCTTGCACAAGGTGCCGCTCTTCCGCGAGCTGACCCTGGAGCAGCTCCAGGCGCTGAGCTCCCTGCTCGAAGAACGCGAGTACCTGGCCGGGGAGCAGATCGTGCAGGAAGGCGACGAAGGCCACGAGCTGTTCGTCATCCTGGCGGGAGGCGTCCGCATCGTCCGTGGCAGTGGTCGCCAGACCGTCGTCCTCGGCGAGCTGGGGCCGCAGGACTATTTCGGCGAGATGGCCCTCCTGGCGGAGCGCCCGCGCGCGGCGACGGTCGTGGCCGCCAGTAACTGCCGGCTCGGGGTGCTCGCCAAGGAGCACTTTCTCGCCGTGCTGAGCCAGCAGCCCGAGATCAGCCTGGCCGTCATCCAGGTGCTGAGCAACCGCCTGGCGGAGGCCAACGACCGTCTGCTGAGCGGGAGGTGAGGCCATGGTTGCCCAATCGGCCAACCCCGCGATGCCTACGCTCCAGCGACTGGTCTTCCTGATCGTCGCCCTGGTCGTGCTCGTCGGCGCCGGCCTGTTCTTCGCGCCGGCCCTCGTCGCCCCCCGCTGGCCCTGGTCGCTGACGCCCTTCAACGCGCGCTTCCTGGGAGCGGTCTACCTGTCCGAGCTATTCGCCGTCGTCGTCGCCGTGACCGTCAATCGCTGGGCGCCGGCGCGGCTGCTCGTGCCCCAGGCCGTCATGTTCACGGCCGTGGTCACCGTCGCCTCGCTACTGCACCTCGATCGCTTCGATCCCCAGCGGAGCGTAACCTGGCTCTGGTTCGTGCTGTACACGGTGCCGCTACTCATCCTCGCCTACTACCTCTGGCGGTACCGCCATCTGCCTCCGGCCCAGCCCGCCCCGCCAGAGCACGTCTGGCGGCTCTACCTGCTGGGGCAAGGCGCCGTCCTGGGTCTCTATGGCGTCGGCCTGTTCCTGGCGCCGGGCGTCTTCAGCACCTTCTGGCCCTGGCCGATCGACAGCTTCCAGGGCCAGGTCTACAGCGCCGTGTTCCTGACCGGTGCGCTAGGATCGTTCCTGCTCGCCCGAGCCGCCGCTCCCATCGAGTTCCTGACGATGGGTCTCGCCCAGAGTATTTTCGGCGGCTTCGCGATCGTGGGGCTCGCCATCGTAGACGCGGCCGTGCACCGGGTTACCTGGTCGGCCCCAGGCACCTGGCTGTGGATCGGCGCCTTCGCGATCGTGCTCGCCGCCGGCCTCGGTCTGCTCTGGCAAGCGCGCGTGGCGGCTCGGGCTGGCTACGGCCAGGGAGTTGCCGCGCCGTGAGCCGACCGGATCAGTGCGGCCGGAGGTAGCTGTTCCGCGCGTCGGGCGGGTACTCGTGCGCGCCGCGGCGGTACATCTCGACCTCGAAGGCGTACTCGCTCGGGAAGCCGCCATCGACCAGCCGCGCGCTGGCCGCCTCGAGCGAGGGCGCGTCGGCGACCAGCCGCGCCAGCGCCGCCACGCGCTCGTAGAGGACGCGCGGCGCGAGATAGAAGGTGACGATCCCGACGGGCGACAGCGCGAGCGTGCGCGTGCCGTTGCGGATGGCGCGCGTGCCGCGCGCGCCCTCGGCGCAGGCCACGGCGATCGCGCTCGCTTCCGTCGGCACCTGCTCCACGACGCGCCGCAGCTCGGCGGCCACGGCCGGCGTCATCCCCCAGGCGCCGAGCAGCCCGCCGTGCTCGGCCACCACGCTCAGGGCGTGGTCGATCTCGGCCGGCGTCAGCTCGGCGTCACTGCCGTAGCCGAACACGCCCCACAGGCTGGGCAGCTCGTCGCCGAGCTGGCTGAACGCGGCCAGCATCAAGGCGTCGGCCACGGGGCTGCGCAGCCCCGGCTCGTGCCCCTCCGCCAGCGAGTCGCCGCCGACGTCCACGCCGACGAGCAGGTCGGCGCCAAGCTGCTCGATCGCGGCGCGCAGCCCGGCCACCACGCCGGCCGCCCCCTGCGAGAGGTCGACCAGCAACGTCTCCGCGCCGTACAGCTCGGCCACGCGGCTCTCGGCGAAGCGCACGCCGCTCGTCGTCGCCGTCTGGGCGTTGGCCAGCCAGGCTGTCGGCGCCAGCGGGCGCACGTTCGTCACCTCGGCCAGGGTGCGCGTGCCCGGCTGGGGATCGTAGACGAAGCGCTCCCAGGACAGACCGCCGAGCACGCAGGTGATGCCGAACAGCTCCAGGAAGCGGGCGGTGGGGATCGCGCCGACGATGTCGCCGCCACCGCCCACGCCGAGCACCAGCGCCTTCCGCGCCGTCCGCAGCACCGTCTCGAGCTGGGTCGCCCCGCTCGCCGGCGCCTCCCTGCCGCCCTTGCTACCCTGCTGCGCCACGTCGCCTACTCCAATTGCGCTCTCCATACCATAACCCTTCGGTCAGGCCGGAATGCGCTTAGAACTCCTAACAGAATGAGCTATGCCGCGGTAGGCGGTCCGAACCAGGTGGTTAGCGTATCGGCGAGCCCGCGCTGGGTTAGGTCTCCCACCCAGGCCGCGTATCCGTCGGGCCGAATCAACACGGCAGTGGGAGCAGGGACCGCCCCGATCGCCGGAAGCTCCCAGGTACCAGCGTACCTGGCATCGACCAACTGAACGCGATCCGCCCATGGAGCGATGTCGAAGCCGCGGGGCTCACCGAGGTTGAGTAGCACCGGCCGGGCATCGTGCAGCAGGGTGTAGACCCGCAGCGGGCCGTTGGCCGTGACCAGGTCGAGATCGGGCATGCGGCGCCCGAGCAGCGGGTGTCCCTCGCCGAGGTCGTACTGAATGTCCAGACCGGACATCTCCGCGGCCAACCGTCTGCGCGGCTCGTCCATGCTGAGCAGCTCGGAGACGTAGTCGCGCAAGGCGTTGGTGCGGTCATCGGCGCGGAGCAGCGCGACTTGCGCCATCGTGTTGCGCAGCACGCGCGCGGCGACCGGGTGCCGCTCGGTATAGTACGTATCGAGGAGGCTTTCTGGCGACGTCTTCTTGACGACCTGGGCCAGCTTCCACCCCAGATTCACCGCATCCTGCACACCAATGTTGAGTCTCTGTCCGCCTGTCGGGTAATGCATGTGTGCGGCGTCGCCGGCCAGCAGCACCCGTCCCTTGCGATAGGAAGCTGCCTGCCGAGCCATGTCGGTGAACCGCGAGATCGACTTGGGACTGTGGATCCCGTAGTCGGTCCCGTACCCGGCGATCAGCGCCTCGCTGAGATCGCGCAGTGTGGGCTCGCCGGTCCGGTCGAGGTGCGGCTCGGTCACGAGGACCCGCACCGTCTTCCCATCCTCCAACTTGCTCAAGGAACGGATCCCGAGGGCGTCGCGGCGTAGACCCCACTCCGCCTCCTCGGCCATCTCGACCTCGGCGATCAGGTTGCTGGTTGACGGGTCCCAGCCGGGAAACTCGATGCCCGCGGCTTTCCGGATCCGACTGCGTCCCCCGTCGCACCCAACGAGGTATTCCGCCCGCAGCGACTGGCCGTCGGACACCTCCACGTCGACGCCGGTGTCGTCCTGGGCGAAGCCCATCACCTCACGTTCGCGATAGATCGGCACCGCCAGCTCGCCGACCCAATCGGCGAGTATGCGCTCGATGTGGTTCTGCCACAGCGCGAGCCCGTAGTTGTGCCGGGTGGGAAAGTCGCTGATGTCCAAGCGGATCCAGGCGAAGCCCGCGACCTGAGCCACCTGCCCTTGTGAGAGGAACCGATCGGCGATGCCACGCTGATCGAGGACCTCGATGGTGCGCGCGTGCAGACCGCCCGCACGCGAGCCGACGAGCTCCTGGCTGGCGCGCCGCTCGACGATGGCCACGTCGGCGCCCGCCAGGGCCAGCTCGCCCGCCAACATCAGCCCTGTCGGACCTCCGCCGGCGATCACCACTGCATGCTCGGTCATCATCATCCTCCGTCCGGCACCACGCCGGTCGCGACCAGCGCATCACATCCCTCGGTCGCCGCGCAGTCCGGCGGCGCGCACACCCGCACTTGCTGCCGAGTCCCACCAGCGGTTCGACGTCCCGGCAGGACCCATCCGTCGACTGCAACCCGCGCACTTCGCGACTGCCAGTGCCTCGAGATCTGGCCTAGGCCGACGATTTTGCCGCACGACCCGGGTCTTGCCGCAAGCCCCCCTGCGCCCGATACAATTACATACAGTGGCAGGGAGTAGAGACTCTGCCTCCCCTCTGTCATCCGCTGCATGTGAGCGAAGGTCCGTTCCACGACCCAACCTTGCGCGCCAAGACCGGCGCCGTGCCCGGTCCCGCGCCGGGCGGTCTTCGGTTTCACGCCCAGGGTGCTCCTGCGGCTCCGCCGGAGCGCCGCCGAGCGCCATATCTTGATGGCGGCACTCATCCGGGAGGCGCTCGAGGACACGATCGAGAGCCGTCGTCCCAAACCGAGGAGTCTGGGCAGCGGCGCTTCGGGCCATACCGACACGGCGTGACGAGCAGCTATAGAGCGGCCAGCGCCGCGCCCCTGCCGCTGATCGCGGGGGCGCGTCAGCAGGGAGTGACGCGCACGGTCACCTCAGCGGCGCCCGGCTCGGTGACCAGGCGCAGGAGCGGGGCGCCGGCCGGCGAGGTGACCCGCGCGCCGTCGGCGGCGACCTGGTAGCAGCCCGGATAGTGGCGGGCGGGGACCACCACCTCGGTCTCCAGGTCCGCGGGCAGGGGAGGGCCGCCGCCGGCGGGCGCCGTCGCGTACGCCAGCTCGAAGGTGCGCGTCTTCGGCTCGTAGCTCCAGCGCCGCGGCGTGCCGGCCACCGCTTGCGGGTAGGGGCGTACGAAAGCGTCCCACTTCGCCTCGAAGACGTTGGCGCCGGTCAGCGGCTGGCTGGGATCGAGCACCAGCCCCTGCTGCGGCGCGCTGGCGACGCTGCCCGCCGGCGCGACGACCTGGAACGGCGCGCGGTTGCTGTAGGCCCAGTAGATCCGCGACATCATCGCTCGGTCGGCGGCGTCCAGGATCTGGAGGATCACCGCCGGCGACTCGGTGGCGCCGTACTCGGTCATCAGCAGCGCGTCGCCCGTGCGGTGGGTCTGCCGCTCGGCGTTGGCCAGCGGCAGCGCGTAGTCGTCGCGCGGCTGGTAGTCGTGGAACGACATCCCCAGGCGCGGGTCGTCGAGCGGACCGACGTGCGTCGCCGCGCCGGCGTCGAACAGCACCCACGGCTCGTACCAGACCAGGTGGCGCTCGTCCGCCGTGCGGATCGCCTGCAGCACGCGGTCGAAGAACGGCGTCAGCAGGCTGGCGTCCAGCTCGGGGCAGCCATCCGCCGTCGCGCACTCCCGCCAGTCCGAGCCGGGGAACGGCTCGTTGAACAGATCGTAGCCGACCACGCCCGGCGTGTCGCGGAAGCGGGCGGCGACGTGGGCCCAGGCGGCGGCGTAGCGGTCCTGCAGGCCGACGCCGTCGGGCCCCGGGCGGTTGGCCCAGAAGTTGTCGTAGGCGTGCTGCAGGGCCGGCAGCTCGCCGTAGATCTCCGGAAAGGTCGGCAGCGGGGTGGTGGGCAGCCCGTCGGTCAGCGTCGCCCAGTCGGGCAGGCCCTCGCCGCTGAACACCGTGCTGTAGGCGTCCTGGTGGAAGTCGAGCAGCGACAGGATGCCCGCGTCGGCAAGTAGGCCGACGGTGGCCGCGATGCTGTCCAGGTAGGCATCGTCGTACTGCCCGGGGACCGGCTCGACGGCGGCGTAGATCACGCCGACGCGGACCGCGTTCACCCCCTCGCGCGCCAGGAAGGCGACGTCGTCGGCGTCGAAGCCGATGCTGGCCAGGTCGTAGGGCGGAAACTTGTTGACCATGTTCACGCCGTGCAGGACGATCACCCGCCCCGAGGCGTCGACGATCCAGCGGCCGGCGTGGCCGAGCGGCTCGGGCGGCCCGGCCGCCGGCGGCCGGGCGGCGGCGAACGCGCCGCTGCAGAGCAGGGCGCAGGCGAGGACGAGCGCCCGGGGCGCGGACCACGGCAGCCTGGACACGAGCAGCCTCCACGCGCGGGATGGGGCGCCATCAGCCGGCGAGGGCGGGCCAGATGCGCTGCAGCGCCTCGGCCAGGCCCATGAAGCCGACAGCCATCAGCAGCATGCCGAGGATGCGCGACACGGCGGAGACACCCGCCGCGCCGACGCGGCGGTTCAAGGTGTCCGCGTAGTACAGGACGAGCACGGTGAACGCGGCCGCGACGAGGATCACCAGCGTGGCGCCCAGCCCGGCGGCGAGGGTGGTGTGGTGGTAGCGGGCGATCATAACGCGGGCGATCGAGCCGGGCCCGGCGAGGAGGGGAATCGCCAGCGGGACGAGGGCCGGCGAGCGCTGCTCCAGCGCGCCCGGCTGCCCGCCGCGATAGCCCAGCAGCGCCTCCGGCGCGCGCACCATCACCAGGCCGTAGAGGAGAATGATCAGGCCGGCGCCCAGCCCGAAGGCGGCGAGGCTGATGCTGAAGGCGGCCAGCACGGCCAGGCCGAGCCAGTAGGCCAGCGCCAGCGTCACGAACATGGCCAGCCCGCTGACCAGGGCGATCCGGTGCCGCCGCGCCACGGCCTCGGACTGGGTGAGCGCCAGGAACAGCGGCAGGTTGCCCAGCGGGTTGGCCAGCGCCAGCAGCGAGATGAGCAGGTTGACCTGGTCGCCGACACTCATCGCTTACTTCGCCAGCGCGGGCAGCAGGCCGCCGAGGCCCGCCGCTAGCATCTGCAGCCCGACGCCGAGGAGGACCATCGCCATCAAGCGCGACAGCACGTCGAGCCCAGCGTCGCCGAGCAGGTGGTAGATCGGCACGGCCAGGAGCAGCGCGGCGAGGCAGACCAGCGCGATCGCCGCGATGACCAGGAAGATCAGCCCCCGTGCCTCCCAGCCGGGGTAGCTCGCCGCCGCGCCGATGACCACGGCGATGCTGCCGGGCCCCGCCAGCAGCGGGAAGGCGATCGGCACGATCGCCGGCGACTGGTCGAGGGCCGCGCCGTCCTTGGCCGGCGGGGCCGCGCTCGGCGGCCGCAGCATGTCGATTGCCATCAGCGTCAGCAGCAGCCCGCCGGCGGCGCGCAGCGCGGCGATGTCGATCTCCAGCGCGGCGAGGATCGCCGTGCCGAACAGCGCCGCGACGACGAAGATCGCCGCCACGGCGACGCAGGCGGTGGCGGCAATGGCGCGGCGCTGGGCCGCCGCGCCGGCCGCGGTGAGGCGAAGGAACACCGGCACGACCAGCGCCGGATTGACCAGCACGATCAGGGAGACGAAGAGCTGCACCGCCGCGCCCGGCGTCATCGGCGCCTCTCCCAGCCACTACTACTCTGTCAGAGCGGGATTGCTGGCTGCTTGCAACTGCCAGCAGCCTTGACGATCTACGCACTCGCGGCCGGCTGCTGCACGCCGCCGAGCCAGGTCTCGACCACCCGCAGCGACCCGAGCGTGTCGGGGTCGACGGCGCGCGGGTTCTGGTCCAGGATCACCAGGTCGGCCAGCTTGCCGACTTCCAGGCTCCCGACCAGGTGCTCGAGGCGGAGCTGGTGGGCAGGGTAGAGCGTGACCGCCCGCAGCGCCGCGTCGATCGGGATCCGCTGCTCGGGGCCGAGCACCTCGCCGCCGTCGCGCATCCGCCGCGTCACCGCTGTCTGCAGGTAGTGCAGCGGCTCGGGCGGCGTCACGTTGTAGTCGCAGTGCAGCGAGAAGGGGATCCCCAGCCGCAGCGCGGTCCCGGCCGGGTCCAGGTGGGCGGCGCGCTCGGGGCCGAGCAGCCGGTCGCGGAACACGCGCCCCCAGTAGTGGACGTGGCCGATGAGGAAGGTCGGCGTGACGCCCAGGCGCGCCAGGCGCTCGAGCTGGGCGTCGTCGTTCACCGTGCAGTGCTCGACGCGGTGGCGATGATCGGCCCGCGGCGACTGGGCCAGCACGGCCTCGAAGACGTCGAGCGCCTGCTCCAGCGCGGCGTCGCCGTTGGCGTGGATCGCCACTGGCCAGCCGGCGTCGTGGGCGCGCTGGACCTGGGCGCGCAGGTCGTCGAAGGCGTAGTTCAGCGCGCCGCGGTTCGTCGTGCCCAGGTAGGGCTCGCGCAGCGCCGCGGTGAGGCCCTGGGTCGAGCCGTCGGCCCAGAACTTGATCGCCGTGTAGCGCAGGCGATCGGTCCCCTGGCCCGGCTGGAACCCGCGCGCGACCCACTGGTCGAAGTGCAGCCCGACCGGGAAGCCGCTGATCCGCACCGGCGTCTCGGGCGCCTGCGCCAGGCGCTCCAGCATTCCCGCCTCGGCGGGGCCGAGGAAGACGCCCACGCCGGCGTCGTTGATCGTCGTGCAGCCGCCGGCGGCGAACAGGCGCAGGAGCCTGGCCGTGAGCGCCAGGAGCTGCTCCGGAGTCACGGGCGGCATGGCCGCCATGAACGGCGCGTAGGCCGGCGGCTCCTCCATCACGCCGGTGAGGTGGCCAGCGCTGTCTTTGACGTAGCGGCCGCCGCCGGCCGGATTGGGGGTGGTATCGGTCACCCCGGCCGCTTCGAGCGCGCGCGTGTTCGCGTAGGCGATGTGGCCCGATAGGTTGACCACGAAGATCGGGTTGTTCGGCGAGAAGGGATCGAGATCGGCGGCCGTCATCGCCGGCGGGCCGGGCATCAGCGACGGGTCGTAGCCGATCGCCTGAATCCACTCGCCCGGCCGGGCCGCGTCGACCGCCGCGCGCAGCTTCTGCCAGCGCCGCGTCGAAGGTGGGCGTGGTGAACGGCCCGACGTCCAGCCAGGCGCTTGCGGGCGCGGCCGAGACGGTGTGCAGGTGCGGCTCGACGAAGCCCGGCAGCAGGGCGCGGCCGTCGAGGTCGACGACGCGCGTCGCTGGGCCGCGCAGCGCCAGGACGGTGGCGCGGTCGCCGACCGCCGCGACGTGGCCGCCGCGGACGGCGAGCGCCTCGACCTCGGGCGCCGTGCCGGCGATGGGGAGGATGGGACCGCCCTGGAAGATCGTGTCGGCGTACTGGCTCGCCGGCTCTGACGGCGCCGCGGCGCCGCCGGCCATCGGCGGCAGCGGCCGCTGGTCGCTCGCGGGCGACGCGCCGCCCGCCGGCACGCGGACGAGATCTCTCAGGAACGGTAGGCCGCAGCAGGACTGCATCAGATTCCTCCCCACGAGGCAGTGAGCGGGAAGCGTGGCCCGGGGGCGCCGCGGAACAGGCGGCCCCGCGCTCGGGCCGCGAGTATACCACACGCTCGCCGCCCGCCGAAGGAAATATGTAACGAAAACGAGACTGCCCCGTTTTACTTGATGGACGCTTGCTTCAAGGGGGTATCATGCGCGTACTTGTTGCCGGTCTTCTCGCCATTGGCCTGCTGGGTCTCTCCGGCCCGGCCGCGCTTGCCCAGGGTAGTCCTCAGTGCGCGAGCTACGCGGCGCAGGCCGCGATGCCCGCCCTGCAGGATGCCTACAACTGGACGCCCTTCGGCTACGCGCCGCTCGGCCCATACGGCTGGGACATCCTGACGCAGCCGTTCGGCGTGGGGCCCTACGGCGCGGCCGCGTTCTACGGCCCGCCGGGCCTGGTCGCCGCCTACGGCCCGCTGGGCCCGGGCCTGACCGCCCAGAACATCGCCCAGAACGTCCTGCCACCGGGCGGCTTCAGCTTCCCGGCGCCCAACATCAACAGCTTCGCCAACTTCACCGCCGCGGCTTCGCTCGCCGGCCTGCAGCAGGCCGAGCTGTCGAACCTGAGCCTGCGCTATTCCAACGCTGGCATCTTCCAGACGGCGGCTGCCACCTGGCGGGCGGGCGATGCTGGTCTGGCGGGCTCGACCCTGGCTGTGCTGAGCGCGCTCTGCAACGGCCAGGCCGGCGCCGCGGCGGCGGCCGCGGCCGCCGCGCCGGCGATGTCCCCGATGGCGCCGATGGCTCCCGGCGCCGCCCCGATGGCGCCGATGGCGCCCGCCGCCCCGAGCTCGGGCCAGGGCTACTAAGACCAGCACGCGCGGCGTCGGGCGGGCCAGCCGCGGCCGTCCGGCGCCGCGCGTCGTGGGAGTACACCATGCGTGCGCTCGCGATCTGTGTGCTGGTCCTCGGAGCGTTCGGCTTCCGGGCGCTGCCAGCGCACGCCGACGCGGATTCCGACCCGTGCGAGTACTGGGCGGCCCAGCAGGCGCTGCCCTACCTGCTTCAGGCGTACGCGATCACGCCAGCGGGCGCCGCGGGCGTGGGCTGGGCGCCGCTGCTGTTCGGGCCGAACACCAGCCCGCTCGGTCCCGGGCCGATCGGGCCGGCGACGCTGTTCAGCCCGCCGGGGCTCGTGCCCGCCTACGGGCCGGCCGGGCCCGGCCTGACCGCGCTCGCCCTCGGCAGCACCGCGATGCTGGGCGCCAACGCTGCAATGGGGGCCGCGGCGGCCGGCCAGGACCTCGTCACGCCGCCGTTCCTGCCGGGCGGCCTGACCAACCTCGTCGGTCGCCCGACGGTGGACTCCGCTGCCGGCGCGTTGACCGCGCCGTCGAACGCGAGCGGGCGCCAGCTCCTGACGCTGGCCCACCTGCAGCAGGCCGAGCTAACGGCGCTCAACCAGCGCTACACGGCGAGCGGCCACGCCCAGCTCGCCGCTGCCTTCCAGCGCCTGAGCTACGCCCAGGCGGCGTCGAGCACCTTCGACGCGGCCAAGGCGGCCTGCCAGTCCCAGCGCCCGGCGCCAGCGGATGGCGCGCCGCCGACGGATAGCGGCTCGACGCCCTGAGCGGGTCTATCCATACCAGTGGCGAGTCATTGCTCACCACTGGTATGGCGGGTTTCATTAGAAGCCTGAGCGCGGCGGGGCTTCAGGGCAGCAGCGCCCGCGTCGCCAGCAGCGCCTCGCGGGCGACCTCGCTCGGCTCGCGGGCCCAGGCCGCCGGGTTCGGCGCCTCGTAGCTCAGGTAGCCCGTATAGCCCTTCTCGGCCAGGAGCCCGAAGAAGGCGCGGAAGGCCACCACGCCCTGGCCGGGCGGCAGGCGGTCGAGGCCCGGCTGGACCGCCTCGGCGGGCACGTCGCTGTACTGGACGTAGAAGATCTGCTCGCCCGGCACGTCCGCGAAGCCCCGCCCGGGCCGGCCGCTGCGGTGCAGGTGGTAGGCGTCGAGGAGCAGGCCGCAGCGCGGGTGGTCGGCCGCGGCGAGCGCCTCGCGGGCCTCGTCGAGCGTATTGATCTGCGCGGCCCGCGAGTTGAACTCGAAGGCCAGGCGCAGGCCGTGCTCGCCGGCGATGTCGCCGGCGACCCGCAGGCTGGCCGCGGCCTGGGCGAGCGTGCTGCGCCCCTCGCCGATCGGGCTCATGACCAGGTCGCTGCCCAGCGCGGCGGCCAGGCGGCAGCTATCGGCGAACACGGCGAACAGCCGCCGCTGCTCGGCCCCCGTGGCGAACAGCCAGCCGGGCTCGACGCCCACAGCGGCGACCGGCAGCCCGCTGGCGCGCACCAGGTCGACCACCTGCTCGGGCGATGCCCCGGCCGCGCTCGCCCGCTCGAAGTCCTTGCGCCGCAGCTCGACGGCGTCCCAGCCGGTCGCCCGGGCGATCCGCAGGACATCGGCCAGCGGCGTGCTGTCCAGCGTCCAGGTATGGAGCGCAAGTCCCCGCGGCATAGTTGCCTCTCATCCTTCCCGCAGGACCTGGGCGGCCTCGACCAGGCGGCGGGCCTTGGCCTCGGCTAGCTCCCGCGTCACCGTTATCAGCCCGCAGTCCGGCGCCAGCAACAGGCGCTCCGGCGGCACGTAGGCGAGCGCGGCGCGCACGCGGTCGAGGACGACCTCGAGCGGCTCCGGCGGGCCGTCGCCGGGGTCTACGCAGCCGTACATGACCAGCCGGTCGCCGCAGTGTCGCAGCACGGCCGGATCGTAGCCGCTGCGGGCGAACTCGAGCGAGTAGCCGCCGATGCGAGTGTCCGCGAGCAGCGCCAGCAGCTCTGGATACTCGTACTCGTGCTGCTGGCCGCCGGCCCCCGGATAGCCGTAGCAGAGGTGGACGATCGTCGGGATCGTCACGCCGTCCAGGCAGCGGTCGAGGGCGCGGGCACCGTAGGCGGCAACCTTCTCGTGGTAGCGGGTCATGGCCGGCTCGTCGATCTGGACCACGTCGCAGCCGGCCGCCTGCAAGGCCAGGATCTCCGCGTTCAGCGCTGCCGCCACGTCCATCGCCAGCGCCGCCTCGTCGCCGTAGGCCTCGTCGTAGGTGCTGTCCACCACGGTCATCGGGCCGGGCACCGCCATCTTGAGCGGCCGGGTCGTGTGCGCGCGGGCGAAGCGCAGGTCGTCGACCACCAGCGGCTCGCGGCGCCGCACCGGGCCCACCACGCGCGGCACCGGCCGCGGCATGACGCGCCGGCGGTAGACCGTCTTCAGGCGCGGCGCCAGCACGTCGATCCCCTCCAGGTTGGCCAGGACGTGGCCGATGAAGTGCGGGCGGCGCTGCTCGCCGTCGGTCAGCAGGTCCAGCCCGACCTGCTCCTGGATGTGCAGCGCGACGACGGTGGCGTCGTCCTGCGCCTCGCGCAGCGCCGCGTCGTCCAGCCGAAAGCGGACGCTCGTGCCCTCGCGGTCGGCGAGCCAGGCCGGGCGGGGAAAGCTTCCCACGGTCGTCGTGGCCAGCGGCGGTAGCTCCACGCGGCGCCCCCTAACCCTTCCTGACGAAACCCGGGCTGTCTGATGTGAGCCAGCGGCTCGTAATCAGGGATTGATAAACACTCTAGCGGACCTGGGCCGCGGCGGCGTCCAGGTACTTGTATTCGACGAACTGGTCGAGGTTGGCTTTGGTCGGCACCTGGCCCTCGTGCGCCCAGAAGTCCTGCTGCTCGTTCAGGTTCGCCAGGTCGATGCGGCCCGACGGATCGGCGGTCGGCGTGTGTACCTGCGCGATCGTCTCCGCCGGCACCCGCGTCCACTTGCTAATGATCTCGAGCACGGCCGGGTCGTCGACGTGGTGGTCGTGGGTCGCGGCGATCGAGTCGCGCAGCCCCTTCAGGAAAGCGGCCACGAAGCGGGTCGTGATCGCGTCGCCGCGCTCGAGCAAGCTCGGGCCGGCGACGAGGAGCCCGCTGGGCTGGGGACCGATGACGTCGGCGGTGTTCAGGAAGCGGACGCCGATCCCTCGCTCCTCGATCAGGACGGGCAGCGGGTCGGAGGCGGTACCGGCGTCCACGGCGCCGTTGGCCAGCGCTGCCGCCAGGTCGCTGTTCGCCAGCCGCGCGACGTCGAAGTCCGCGAGCGTTAGGCCCTGGGCGAGCAGCGCGCGGCGGAGCTGGTAGTCGACGGGAGAGCCCTCCACGTTGAAGCTGACGCGCTTGCCCTTGAGGTCGGCCGGCGTCTTCACCTGCCCGCTGTCGGCGAGGTCCTTCCGCAGCAGCAGGGTCGCCTCCGACCAGCTCTGCATCGCGATCGCCTTGAGCGCGACGTTGCGGACCAGGGCGTTGAACAGGCTCGGGCTCGGGACGGCGGCGATGGCGTCGAGCTGCCCCGCCGAGGCCGGCGCGATCATCAGGGCGCCGGAGTCGAACGGCGTGAAGGTGACGTCGAGGCCCTGCTCCGTGAAGTAGCCACGGTCCTGGGCCAGGTACATCGGCGTGCCGGCGAGGATCGGGTTGTAGCCATACTGGATGGTCTGGCGCTCCGCGGGCGCCGACGGCGCCTCCGCCGTCGGTGCGCTCGCCGCGGCCGCGGTCGGCGCGGCGGGCGGCGCGGGACTCGCCGCCCGAGGGCTGCCGGCGCAGGCCACCGCCGTAACCGCCGCCAGGAGGACGACGAGGGAGCGGATGCTGGGCATACGGTTCTCCAACGGCCGGGCTGCTGCCAAGATACCGCAACTCCAGCCTGCCGAGCTACCGTTGCTCGCGCCGCGAGCCGGGCTCGCACCGGCCCACCCCGCGCACAGCGGCGGCCGCAGGGCACCGGCCGCGAGCGGCGCCGTCCACCCGCCACTAGCCACTGGTCGCTGGTCCCCCGCCCCCTAGGCGCCGCGGGCCGCCGTCCGCTACAATGGCGGCGATGCAGCTCGCGGCCTATCCCCTGCTCGATCGCCCCGGTGCCGCGCGCACCACCGGTGCGGTTTCGCGTCCGGTGCGCCAGGCGCGGTCCGCGGCGCGGGCCCGCGCTCGCCGCCGCGCTGGCCTCTGGCGCTGGGGGCGGCACGCGGCTATTGCCCTGCTGGCCGTCGCCCCGCTCCTCGCGCGCGCGGTCTGGAGCGAGCCGCTGGCCGGCCTGTTCCGGGCGACCGAGATCGGCGTCCCCTACATCAGCTACGGGGTCGGCAGCTACGTGGCCGGCGACCCGGCCATTCGGCTGCCCGCACTGGGCCCGCCCGCGGACGGCGAGTCGCCGCTGATCGACCGCGTGACGCGCTACCGCGTCGCGCCGGGCGACACGCTCCAGGACCTGGCCCAGCGCTTCGAGATCAGCACCGATACCCTGGTCTGGGCCAACGCCCTGGCCGATCCCGACCACCTCGTCGCCGGCCAGGAGCTGACGGTGCTGCCGGTCTCCGGCGTGCTGCACGTGGTGAGCGAGGGGGAGACGATCGCCGTCCTGGCCGACCGCTACGGGGTCAATCCGCAGACCCTC
>Ga0070739_10003647_pt1 | contig 18958 bp, 17 predicted proteins | sample Coa_R1_7_FD_66445 | JGI IMG/M metagenome (GOLD analysis project Ga0070739, IMG submission 66445) | Surface soil microbial communities from Centralia Pennsylvania, which are recovering from an underground coalmine fire - Coalmine... | ecosystem: Environmental > Terrestrial > Soil > Unclassified ... | reverse complement strand
CGCCTGGTCGAGGTAGTGCAGGTCGATGTAGCGGTCGCGGCTGGGCAGCGGCGGCGTCGCCTCGCCGCTGGCGACGAGCATCTGCTCCACGGCGTCCAGGCCCGCCGGCGAAACCTCGCCAGCGTCGAGCGTCGAGCCGCGACCGGCTACAATGGATCGTGTTCGGCTACATTTCACTACGCGGCAATAGATAGGGGAGCGATGATGGCCAGAGTGACCTCCGTACGCCTCGCCGAGGATCTCGCCGCTCGACTGGACCGGCTCGCAGCGGCCCTCGATCGTCCCAAGGCGTGGGTAATCGAGCAAGCGATCGCTCGCTACGTGGAGCAAGAGGCCTGGCAGGTAGATGCCATCGCCGAGGCGCTGGCCGAGTATCGGCAAGCCAATGCCAGCGTCCGGCCACACGACGAAGTGATGCGTCGCCTCGAGGCCAGGATCCAAAAGCGTACGACCGATGCAAGTCCTCTGGCTTGAGAGGGCACAGGCGGACCTCGACGAGCTCTTCGATTACCTGATCGAGCGCGATCCCCGCGCCGCGCTGCGCATCTACGAAGCGATCCGTGACCAGGTCGCTCGTCTTGCCGATCACCCAGGGCTGGGGCGACCTGGCAGGGTATTAGGCACTCGCGAGCTGGTAATCGCTCGCACCCCATACATCGCGGCTTATACCGTGGACCAGGACCTCGGCGCGGTCGTCGTGCTTCGCGTTCTGCATGGCGCGCGGCTCTGGCCTGAGGAATTGTCCTGCTAACTCCCTATCCGACTGCTCGTGACCAGATCTCGCTTTCGATCGACCAGCAAAACAGCCATCTTCCGGCGAAGCAAAGATGCAGGCAGGCATGATGCAAGCCTGCACGTTTGCTTCGCACGGAGCTGGCGGCCGGCAGGGTTCAGTGCTGCGCCTGGTCGAGGTAGTGCAGGTCGATGTAGCGGTCGCGGCTGGGCAGCGGCGGCGTCGCCTCGCCGCTGGCGACGAGCATCTGCTCCACGGCGTCCAGGCCCGCCGGCGAAACCTCGCCCTGCCGTGAGAACATCTGCTCCCGCTCGATGAACGAGGCATAAGTGCGGCGGGCGTGGTCGTCGCTGATCTGCATGCGGTCGCGCAGGATTGCGATGGCGCGCTCCTTGTTCGCCGGGTCGTAGAGCCACTTCAGGGTGTTGACGTGGGCGCGCAGGAAGCGCACCAGCGCGTCCTCGTTGGCCTGGGCCCAGGCGCGGGTGACGGCGAGCATCTGGAACTCGTAGTTGGGCACCGCCTCCGTCACCTCGGCGATGTCCTTGATCCCGGCGTCCTCGAGGATGAAGCTGTCGGGCGGCGGCATGACCGTGCCGTCGAGCTGCTGGGTAGTCATCGCTGAGACGCGGTTGCGCGACGGGCCGGCCACGATCAGGTCGTAGCTGCCCTCGTCCAGCCCATACTTCTGCAGCAGCGCCTTCATGAAGATCACTTCGCCGGTGCGCAGGGCCGAGGCGCCGAGCGTCTTGCCGCGCAGGTCGGCGATCTGCTGGATCTCGGGCTGGACCATCATGCTGTAGACGGCCTTGTCGTGGAAGCCGGCCACGCCGATCACGTCGGCGCCGCGGGCCTGGGCCAGCACGATGACCTCGGTGTTCGTCGTGTTGACGTCGATCGAGCCGCCGAGCATGGCCGACATGCCGTCGGCGCCGCTGCGGGTGACGAGTGGCTCGACGTCGAAGCCGGCGGCGGCGTAGATGCCCTCGTCCAGCCCGACGTAGGTCGGCCAGTAGAAGGCGGAGAAGTTCACCAGCCCGTAGTTGAGCGTGCGGCGCGGCGGGGCCGCGGCCGGGGCGGCGGCGCTGGCGCCGGATGTGGCGCCCGCGCTCGGCGCGACGGCGGCCGGCGCCGCGGGCACGGCGGGCTTGCTCGCCGGGGCAGCCGCCGGCGTGCTGCAGGCCAGGAGGAGGGCGGCGGGCAGGAGCGGCAGTAGGCGAAGCATACACGTACTCCCATTGGGCGCGTGGCTGGTGGTCCGGGTTCTCTCACCGCTGCCCTGGAGGGCAAGCCGGCTGCGCACGGCGAGCGAATCGGGGCTGCTCCTCGGCAAGGCGTCGTGGGGCCCAGGCAACGAGACGACCGCTGGATCGCGCGCAGCCGACGACGCCAACGATATCCTACCGGCGACGCGTTGAGAGAGTATGCGGGAGCCCGAGGTGGCGAGCAAGCGTTGGGCTCCCGCCCGCGCTACGGCGCCGCCGTGATGCGCTTGAGGTCGTCGATCACGCTGGGCGGCGTGGCGAGGATGCCCCGCACGATCTCCGCGACCTCGTCGCCGGACTTGGGCGCCAGCTCGTCGTGCGCCTTCTCCGCTTCCTGGCGGAAGTCGGGGTCGTTCATCGTGTCGAGGAACGCCTGGCGCAGGATGGCGACGCGGTCGGCCGGCACGTCGGGCGGCAGGGCGAAGGGGCGGGTGATGCGGCTGACGCTGGCCAGGGCGCTGATCATGGCCCGCTGCTGGTCGGTCTGGAGGTACTCGCCGACGAGCGGCACGTCCGGCAGGTCGGCGGCCTTCTGCAGGCCCAACTGGACGAAGACGTTCACCAGGCCGTCGTCGAACAGGCGCACCGCGCTCACCCGCATCGCTTCCCAGGTGGAGCAGGTGCCGTCGACCTCGCCCTGCTCGACGGCAAGGTAGGTCTTCGCCTGCCCGTCGTAGCCGCCGACCAGCCGGAGCCTGGCGCCCAGGTCCTTCAGGATGGAGGGATAGTCCCAGCTATCGGAGCCGGGCGCCGCCGCGCCCATCGTGACCTCTTTGGCGCTGGGCCCCAGGACGTCGGCCAGCGTGCGCACGCCGGTGCTCTTGCGGACCATGCAGACGGTCCGCGTGTCCTGAGTGCTGCCGAGCCAGTTGAACTGGGCCCCGTCGAACTCGATACCCGGGCCGCCCATGAGCTGCTGGAGGACCAGCAGCGAGTTGAAGTTGCCGATGACCGTGCCGTTGCGCGGCGCGGCGCGGTAGACGTAGTTGGCGGCGACGGTGCTGCCCGCGCCGACCATGTTCTCCACCACGATCGTCGGGCTGCCGGGAACGTGTTTCGGCAGGTAGCGAGCGAGGCTGCGGGCGATGCGGTCGTAGGCGGCGCCGGGGGCGTAGCCGACGACGATCCGCACCGTCTTGCCCTGGTAGTACTGCTCGTCGGTCTGGCTCGCGGCCGCTGCTGGGGCGCGCTCCGCCGCGGCCGGCGCGGGCGCCCGGGCTGGCGCGCAGGCCACGAGCGCGGCGAGCAAGGCGAGCGGTAGCAGCCGCAGGAACCGCCTTCGCATCGGTGCCTCCTGCCAGACACGGATAAGGATGGCGGCATGGTACGGCGGCAGCGGGTCGCCGGGCAACTGGTGGCGGTGGGTCCCGCGGCGCCGGCCGCGGGACAGCCCCAGGGGGTTGTCCCTCTAGACAGCCCAGCGCCCCGGCGGCACGATAGACGCCGAGGCGTTCCCAGGCCGATCTCGCGCACCAGCGCTTTGGGGGGAGAGCGATGCAGTGCAGGCGCAACCGGAGCAAATACCTCGGCACGCCGCTGCTGGGCCTGCTGCTCAGCGCGGCGGTGGCCTTCGGCGGCCCACACCTGGCCGACAGCCCACCAGCGCACGCGCAGGGGACCGGAGACACCAGCCTGGTCCGTGAGCTGGCCGAGCGCCTGTTGGCCGCGCAGTACCCGGGCCAGAGCTCCCCGCCGGCCCAGCTCCTGCCGGGGCAGTTGCCCAACGGGCTGCCGCTCGACATTCCGGTCGCCCCCGGGGGCCGCTTGCTGGGGAGCATGGTCCGGCCGGCCGCCGGGCAGGCGCCGGCCACGACCATCGTCGTCCTCGACGCGCCGGGCGACCTCGCCCAGGCCTTCAACTACTACCAGCGCGCCTTCCAGGACCAGGGATGGACGGCGCCCCCGAGCGGTGGAGCGCCGGTCGCTCCGCTCGGCGGTTTCGTGACCACGCAGACGAGCAACACGACCTTCTGCCACGGCGACGCCTGGGCGATGCTGGGCGTGACGCCGCTGACGGCGGGCGTGAACGACGTGCGCATCACGCTCAACAGCACGCCGGGGCCGTGTACGCCGCCCGTGCCGCCGCCTTCGGTCCCGCCCGGACCGCCCGGCGCCAATCTCATCCCGCGGCTCCAGCCGCCGGACGGGGTGACGCTGCAGCCTGGCGGCAGCCCAAGCCCGATCGGCGGACCGGGCGGGTGGAGCTCCCAGGCGGTGGCGCTTACCGACAAGAGCCCAGGCGAGCTGGAAGCGTTCTTCGCTCAGCAGTTGCAGGCGGCGGGCTGGGCGCGGACCGCCGGGCAGGTCGATGGCCCGGTGGCCTGGAGCCTGTGGCAGGTGCCCGGCGACGACGGCTGGCAGGGTTTTCTCGTCGTGCTGAACGGTCCCGGCCAGAACCGGCGGCTCCTCTCCGTGCGCGTCGATTCGGCGCCGGCCAGCCCGGGATCCGTCGATCGTGGGACATCCTCCGGGCGGCCGTGCATCATGATCTATCCCCCGCCGCCGGGGTGTTAATGCGTATTGTCGTCGCCGCTGGGAGCCCACGGCTCATATGAGCGGTCAGAACTGCGCAGCTCTGACCGCTAGCCACCGTACAGCCGCGCCACGAACCCACTGTCCTCCGCCTCCTTCAGGAAGCGATTGTCATAGAACTGGCTGGGCTTCGTGGTCGCAGCCGTGGAGTCCGTGGACGCCCGCTCCTTGAGCACGGTTTCGATGGCCGCGTCGGTGATGTACGGCACCCGCGGGATCGACTGCTGGGCGAAACGCTCCCAGCTCTTGTCGAGAATATCCGGATCGGCCATGTGCGTGTAGTGGCTGGAGACCTGTATGGCGAACTGCTTGTCGGTCTTCATCCGGTGGATGCCGGCCAGATAGGCGCGGATGAACCGCTGCACGGTATCAGGATGGTTCGTGATCATGTCCTGCGTCGTCGATATCGGCCCTTCCTCATACTCCACGCCGATGCTGGCGAGGTCTAGCACCACGTGGTAGCCCTGATTCTCGGCCTCGAACAGTGTCGGCGGGATCTCGACCGTAGCGTCGATCGCGCCCGACTGCAGGGCGCTCAGCCGCGCTCCGGTCCCCCCGATCTGGAGAATAGTGACGTCGTTGTCGGGGTCGAGGCCGAGGTGCTGGAGCGCCGTGCGGGCCGCGAAGTCCGACGACGAGCCGATCTTACTGATCCCAATGCGCTTGCCGCGCAGGTCGTCAGCATTGCGGACGTCGGCCCCCGCGATCAGGGCGAAGTCGAACTTGTCGCTGGCTCCCGCGATCATGGCCAGGTCTGAGCCGTGCAACACGGCGTCGACGACGGCATCACTGCCGGCCGCCGCGAACTGCACGTTGCCCCCGATGAGAGCCTGGACGGTGAGCGTCCCACTCGTGATGTACGGAAAGTCCTGCACGGCCAGCCCTTCCTGCTCGAACAGTCCCGCGTCCTGGGCGACCCAGAGCCCGAGGTTGGAGTCGGAGAGCGAGCTGTAGCCGATGGTCACGGGGATGGCCGCGGGGGCTTGGCTGGGCGCGGGCGTAGCGGTGGGGGCTGGACCTGCCGCTGGTGGAGGAGCCGCGGGGGCAGCCTTGGTGCAGGCCGCGAGCAGGAGCGCAATGAGCAGCATACCGCCGGCCATGCTGCTCCCACGGTAGCCCGGCCATCCGCGCTGACGCATCGCTCACCTCCTCCGCACAGAGACGCGGCACTTCGGTGACGGTTGGAGGCTGTGGCCCGGGCGCGGCTCGGGGCGCTCCTCCCCAGCAGAAGGATGTTCCTGGTTAAGTATAGGCCGTCGGGAGGATCGTTCCCAACGGCTTCCGCGCGATCCGCATGGGCCACTGCTCGGGCGCTCAGCCGCCCGGGGTGGGGCGCCGCTCGCGCACCTCGACCGTGCCAGTCTGGTAGACGAGCCGGTAGCGCGTGGCCAGGTATTCTTCCGTCTGCGGGTCGTCGAGGGCGGCGGTGTCGACGACGGCGTAGCGCGGGCGGACGCGCTCGACGTCGGCGCGCACCTGAGCGCCGTCGTACATCCACGGGAACAGGTAGAGCTGACGGGTGGCCGGCAGCGTGTTCGTCACCAGGTGCAGGCGGGGGTCGCCGAGGATCAGGACGCGCTCGTGCGGCTGCACCCGCGGCGCCAGCCAGCCCGCGACATCCGCGTCGAGCGGCAGCTCGGCCAGCCGGCTCTCGGGCGCCGGGAGCACGCGGGCGAGCAGCGGCACCGTGAGCGCGCCGACGCCGGCCAGCTCGACCGCCGCGACGACCGCGAGCACGGCGGTGGATCGCCGCCTCGGCAAGCCGCTGCCCTGCAGCGCGAGCCCCGCCGAGGCTCTCCCACGCCGGCCTTCCGGCCCGCTCGACGTTGGTCCAAACCGCCGGTGGGGCGATGGCCGCGAGACCTGGCCGCGCGCCGGCAGCACCTCCGCCAGCCAGCAGGCCAGCAGCCCGGCGCTGAGGGCGAGGAACGGCAGCGCCTGCTGGTAGTGGAACTCGGCATAGCGCGGCACCAGCGTCGCGAGGCTGCCGAGGGCGAGGAGCGGGACGAAGGCGGCGGGGTCGCGGCGGCGATCCGGCCGGCGGGCGACGCCCGCGGCCAGCGCGGCCAGCGGCAGGCCGACCATCAGGACGACGACGGGCCAATCGGACGCGGCCGGGCCGAGCGCGGCCTCGTGAGCGTAGCGCACGTTGTACAGGAGCGTCTGGTCCAGGAACGGCGCCAGCGCACCGTGAGCGGCGAACCAGGCGAGCGCGAGCGCGACCAGCACCGCGGTGCCACCGAGGCCGGCGGCGGCGCGCTCGGCCGCGGCTCGCCAGGCCAGGCGCCCCTCGAGCGCCGCCCAGAGCGTGCAGGCGAGGACCGCCAGCAGGCCGACGGCGGCGGTCTGCTTGAGCAGCACGCCGACGCCGACGACGAGCCCGGCCGCCAGCGCGGCGCGGCGGGAGCGCGGCACGCCGCTAGCGCCGAGGAGCGGCAGCAACAGAAGCAGGGCGGCAGCGACGAACGGCTCCAGCCAGGGCAGGCCGCCGTCGAGCCGCGGCAATAGCAACACGTAGGCGACGCCACCGGCGACGGCAAGCCGCGCGCCACCGAGCCGCGCGCCGCAGCCGACCACGCCGACGGTCAGCGCGGCGACGAGCGCCGTGTGCAGGGCGATCACGGTCTCCGCCCGCGGCGAGGCCACGGCGAGCGCGGCGGCGACGAGGTAGCTCACCAGCGGCGCGTGCTGCTGGAAGAAGTCGCGGTAGGGCACGAGCCCCTGCAGGACGAGCCAGGGCTCGAGCAGCATCTCGGCGAAGACGAGCCCCTCCAGCCGCGGCTGGAGATAGACCTGCAGCCCCGCCGCGGCCAGCGCGAACAGGGCGACCAGCGCCCAGCGTGATCTCAGACGGGTCGCTCGCGAAGCCAGGACGGCAGTGGCAGCCAACCCGTGGCCTGCCTAGCGCCGGCGGAGGAGGTCGGCGGCGATGACGACGCGCTGGATCTCGGAGGTGCCCTCGTAGATCTCGGTGACCTTGGCGTCGCGGAAGTAGCGCTGGACCGGCGACTCGCGCATGTAGCCGTAGCCGCCGTGGACCTGGATCGCCTGCGTGGCCGCCTGCATCGCCGTCTCTGAGGCGTGCAGCTTCGCCATCGCCGCCGCGGTCCCATACGGCCGGCCGGCGTCGCGCAGCCAGGCGGCGCGGTAGGTGAGCAGCCGCGCCGCGTCGACGGCGAGCGCCATGTCGGCCAGCATCCAGCGCAAGCCCTGGAACTCGGCGATCGGCCGGCCGAACTGCTCGCGCTCCTGAGCGTAGGCCACCGCGGCGTCGAGCGAGGCCTGGGCGATGCCCAGTGCCTGGGCGGCGATGCCGATGCGCCCCAACTCGAGCGTGCGCATCGCCAGGCGGAAGCCGTCGTCGCGCGCGCCGAGCAGGGCGTCCGGGCCGACGCGGCAGCCGGCGAGGGTGAGGTCGGTGGTGACCGAGCCGCGGATGCCGAGCTTCTCCAGCGGCGGGCCGACGGCGAGCCCGGGCGCGCCCTCCTCGACGAGGAAGGCGCTCAGCCCGCGGCCGCGCGCCTCGGGCGTCGTCGCGGCGAAGACGACGTAGACGCCGGCCAGGCCGCCGTTGGTGACCCAGGTCTTTTGCCCGTCGAGCTGCCAGCCGCCGTCCACGGCCGCGGCTCGCGTCCGGGTGCTGGCCACGTCGCTGCCGGTCTCGGGCTCGCTGAGGCAGAAGGCGCCGAGCGCCTCACCGCGGCAGAGCGCCGGCAGCCAGCGTGCCTTCTGCGCCGCGGTGCCCGCCAGCAGCAGCGGCTCGCAGGTCAGGGCGTTGTTGACGTTGAGCACGGTGGCCATGGCGGCGCAGGCGCGGGCGACCTCTTCCATCGCCAGGACGAAGCGCAGCGTGTCGACGCCCGCACCGCCGTATTCCTCGGGCACGAGCATGCCCAGCAGCCCGACCGCGGCCGTCTGGCGCAGCGTGTCGGCCGTGAACGCGCCGGACTCGTCGGCCGCCGCCGCGGCCGGCGCCAGCACGCCCTCCGCGAACTCGCGGACGGTCCGCCGGAACAGCTCCTGGTCGTCGCTGAGAGCGAAATCCATCTCTCTCAAGTGGCGAGTGAAGAGCCGAGAGTGAAGAGGGGAGCGTCGGACTCGCCGTCGGTCACTCTCCACTCACCACTCTGCACTCTTCACTTCGCCGCCGCGGCGGCGACTTTCTCCGGCCGCGGGAAGGGCTGGTAGCGGTGGCGGACGCCCTGGTAGAGGTCGGGGGCGCGCAGGCCGAGGTCGGCGAGGTCCTGGGCCAGGAAGTCGACGAAGATCTGGCGGACGTGGCCGTTCTGCGCCGTCTTGATCCCCAGTTCGCAGTAGCGCTCCTCGTTCGGCGACCCGTCGCGGCCGAAGACGTCCACGGCGTAGGGGTACCACTTGTCGACGGCGGTCTGGACAGCGTCGCGGTGGCCGGCGGCGATCAGCTCGCGCGTGCGCTCCTTCCAGCGCTCGGCGAGCGCGGTCTGGTCGCGGTAGTGGACGGCCGACCAGGCGGCGAACGGCACCAGGCAGCTCCCGAAGCTGGCCAGGCTGCTGATGGCGTTCGCCCGCGCCGCGAGCATCTGCTGCGGGCAGGTCTCGACCCAGTCGTAGCCGAGCGGCTGCTTGAGGAAGTCCACCTTGTAGCGGCCGCCCTCGACCGTGCGCTCGGCCTCGTCGGCGATCGGGTTCGGGTCCTCGCCCAGCGCCCGCAGGAAGCGCGCGACGTACAGGCCGAGGGCGCGCTCGTCGCGGAGCTGGTGGCCGGTAGCGACCTTCTCCTCTGGCGTGGGCGCCGAGAAGACGATCGGGTCGTTCTGGCGGGCGTACTTCGACTGCACCCAGACCCGCAGCAGCTTGATCAGCCAGGGCTTGACCGCGTCGGGCACCTCGTCGCAGTCGAGGTAGAGGCCGACGTCCGCCTGCACTTCCTCCGGATAGCGCGTGCGCTTGCCCTGCCAGGGGTCGGCGGGCATCTGGAGGCCCAGCGCGTCCAGGTCGCGCTTGAGCGAGCGGATCCACAGCGCGCGGGTCTGGTTGTTGGTGATCGTCTTGATGCCGGTCTCGAGGTACTTGCGCTCGTTGGCCGTGTCGACGCCGCCGAAGATGTCCAGGCACTGGCCGTAGAACTTGTCGATCGCCTCCTGGCACTCCGCGGCGCGTCCCTGCGCGACCAGGTCGCGCGTGTAGAGGACGCCCTGGACGGTGTGGCCCATCGCCTCGTCGCCGTAGTTCTTGCCGTGCCAGACCGCCAGCGGCACGAACCAGGTGCCCAGCCCGGCGATGGTCTGGATCGCGCCGGTCCGCTCGGCCAGGACGCGCGTCAGGGTGCGCTCGACCCAGTCCTCCATGCGCATGCGGAAGTAGTCGAGCTTGCGGTCGCCGGCGGTGATCGACGACTCGGCGTCCTTGATGTACTCGGTGGGGTCGATGCCGATGCTCTTCAGCATGTTGGCGACGCCCAGGCCGTGCTCCTTCTCCTGCGAGAGCTGGAGGTCGAGCCAGGTCTTGTCCTCGACGGTCGGGCAGACGGCCCCCGAGCGGTCCGGCGCGTCGCCATACTCCGACTGGAGCTGCACGGTGAGCATCTTGCCCAGCATGATCTTCGCGTCCTCGGGCAGCTCGTCGGCGGTGAAGTAGAACTTGCGGTTGCGGACCTTCTCGGGAATCGGCATCGGCGGCCTCCGGCGAGCCGTCAGCCAGAGCGGAGAGCTGACGGCTGAGCGCTGATAGCTGGCGGGATATGGGTTAGTTTAACATGATGGGGGCGCCGACCCTTCGCCGCGCCCCCACTCTGACGACCTATCAGCGCTCAGCCATCGACTCTCCGCCACGAACCCGGACCTGAAGGCTGACGGCTGAGCGCTGACCGCTGACGGCTAACACATGACTGACGCCTGGGCCATCGACGTCGGGCAGCTCCTGCGCCGCGGCGCCATCCGCAACCCCCGCAAGCTCGCCATCATCTGGGAAGAGGGCGAGCGCACCTACGGCGACCTGCTGCGGCGGGTGGATCGCCTCTCGCACGCCCTGGCCGCGCTCGGCGTGCGGCGCGGCGACCGCGTTGGCCTGCTGTTCCAGAACGGGCCCGAGTTCCTCGAGAGCTGGTGGGCCGTCGCCCAGCTCGGCGCCATCGTCGTGTCGCTGAGCACGCGCCTGCTGCCGCGCGACCTGGTGTACATGCTGAACGACGCCGAGGCCTCGGCGGTGCTGGCCGGCGAGGAGTTCCTGGAGCTGCTCGGCGACCTGCGCGGCCAGGTGCCCTCGCTGCGCCTGCTCGTCGGCCAGGGGCACCATCCCGGCCCGGGCGTCGTCCCCTTCGACGAGCTGGCCGAGGGGCCGGCCGTCGCCCCGCCGCGGCTCGACCTCGCCCTCAGCGACCCCTGCGCGATGTACTACACGGCCGGCACGACCGGCGTGTCGAAGGGCGTCGTCCGCTCGCACCTGAGCGTGACCTGGGGGCTGGCCCTGATCGCGGCGCGTATCCCGGCCAGCGAGATGTACCTCGCCCGCGCCCCGATGTACCACACCGGCGGCTCGCTGACCGGCCCTTTCGCCGCGCTGGCCGCCGGCGCGACGCTGGTCAGCCTACGCCACTTCGACGCTCGCACGCTGCTCCAGGCGGTCGAGCGCTACCGCGTCAGCCGTCTGTACGTCCATCCCACGCTCGTCGCCAACGCCATCTTCGAGGAGCTGGACCGCCACCCCTACGATCTGTCCTCGGTGCGCTACATCCAGTGGACGGCCGGGCCGCTGCCAGAGGCGGTGCGGGCGCGGATCCTGGAGCGCTTCCCGGGCCTGCCGCTGGAGACGACCTACGGCATGACCGAGGTGAGCAACATCGCCAGCTACGAGTACGCCGGCGGGCCGCTCAAGCCGGCCAACTGCGTGGGGCTCGGGCCGCCGGGTACCGAGCTGCGGATCCTGGACGACGACGACGCGGCGCTGCCGGCCGGCGCGGTCGGCGAGGTGGGGGTCCGCTCGCCGACGGCGATGAGCGGCTACTGGCGCGATCCGGCCCGCACCGCGCCGGTCCTGGCCAACGGCTGGGTCCACACCGGCGACCTCGGCTACCTGGACGACGAGGGCTACCTGCACCTGGCCGGTCGCCAGAAGGACGCGATCAAGACCGCCGGCGAGACGGTGCACGCCAGCGAGGTCGAGGACGTGCTGGCCGGCCTGCCAGCGTTGGCCGAGGCGGCGGTAGTCGGCCTGCCGGACCCGACCTGGGGCGAGGCGGTGAGCGCGATCGTGATCCCGCGGCCCGGCGCGACGGTCACCGAGCGCGAGATCATCGCCCACTGCCGCACCCAGCTCGCGGGCTTCAAGTGCCCGAAGCGGGTCATCTTCGTCGAGTCGATCCCGAAGAATCCCGTCGGCAAGGTGCTCAAGCGCGAGCTGGTACAGCGCTACGGCGGGCACGAACCGGGCGGTGGCTGAGCGGATGGCGTCCCTCGCTCGCGCCTGGGAGCCCGCGCCGCGCGAGGGGCGCGTGGTGGCGGAGGGCGTCGGGCTGCACTACCTGGAGTGGCCGGGCGCCGGGCCGCCACTGCTGCTGCTCCATGCGACGGGGATGCTGGCTTGGCTCTGGGCGCCGGTGGCGGCACGGCTCAGCCGCCACTTCCACGTCTACGCCTTCGATTTCCCGGCCCACGGCGACAGCGACCGTCCGGCGCGCCGCTACCGCTGGGAAGCCTACGCCGAGGACGCCCGCGCCTTCATCCAGGCGCTGGGCCTGGGCCGGCCGCGAGTGATGGGCCACTCGATGGGCGGAGCGACGGCGGTGATCCTGGCCGGCAGCTACCCGGCGCTGGTGGAGCGGCTGGTGCTGCTCGAGCCGGTGGTGATGGTGCCGGAGCTGATCGGCGCCGAGATCGTCCATCCCGGCACGCCGCTGGCGTCCGCCACGCGCAAGCGCCGCGCCGTGTGGCCGGACCGGGCGGCGGTGGTGGCCCACTACACCGGCCGCGGCGCCTTCGCCCGCTGGCAGCCGGCGCTGATCGAGCTGTTCGCCGCCGAGGGCACGGCCGACCGCCCCGACGGCCAGGTGGAGCTGAAGTGCCCGCCAGAGCTGGAGGCCCAGATGTATTACGAGCGCAGCTTCCTGGACATCTGGCGCTTCCTGCGGGCGATCGCCTGCCCGACGCTGCTGGTCTACGGCACCCAGCCGCGCCCCTACCCGCGCGCGTCGGCCACCAGCGTCCAGGCGGCCGTGCGCGGCTCGCGCCTGACCTCCGTCGCGGGCGCCGGCCACTTCATCCCGATGGAGCAGCCCGACGCGCTGGTCGCCACTGTGCGACCGTTCTTGCTGGAGCAGCCATGAGGCGTCCGGGGCGAGGAAGGAGAGCAGCCTGAAGGCGCTACGGAGCGAGGACAGTCCAGCCGTACTGAGTGAAGTCGTGGTCGAAGGTGAAGGCGTGCTGGATCGCCAGTCGCTCCATCACCGCGAAGCTGGTAGCATCGGTGAGCGAGAAGTCCTTGTCTTGGTACTGCGCGATGATCGCTCGCGCACGCTGCTCGTCCTCGACGGTGATGCGGATGATATCGGTGGCACTCTGGTCGATCTGCCACAGTACTCTTGCGGCAACTACACGATTCAGTCGGGTTAGCAGCAGAGCATGAGTCTCGGCTAGCACGAAGTTCGTCGTGTAGAGCTGCCAGCGTTCGGCACGCAGCCGGTCCGAGACGGCCCGAGCGGCAGAGCCAGAATGATCTCGGGAATGGGAAAGCGCGAAATAGGCAGATGTGTTAACCAGCGCTCGACGTTGAAGCCCGGGGAAGCGGGCACTCATCGTTCGCGACGGTTCTCTGGTAAATCGTAGGCTCAGCCAGGTACTTGTACTTGTTCTCTGAAACATCAGTGGGGGCGTCAGGCGGCAGGTAAGGGTCGGCGATGCCGATGATGCCCCAGAAGGGATCGTCGGGACCAGTTGGCCCTACTCGTCGTTTGACATTGCGGGCATTCTTGCCTGCAGGCTTCACTGGCGTGAGCATGGCGATGTCCTGACCATCCAGCCGAAGCAGGTACGGCTCCTGGCTAGCCTGTACATCCTTCGCTAGACGCAGCAGATCGGGAAGCTCGGCAAGATCAACAGCTCGGACGGACTTACGCATACCAGTTGCTCCATGCGTCACTCGACACGATTATAGCAACACAGCGAACCGCAATTGAGGGAGGCACCCGTGGCCTACGAGACGATCCTGTACGAGGTGCGCGAGCGCGTGGCCTACATTACCTTGAATCGGCCCGACCAGCTCAACGCGCTGAGCTTTCAGATGCGTGCCGAGCTGGCGCAGGCGTTCGACGCCTGCGCTGCCGACGACGAGGTGCGCGTGGTGGTGCTGGGCGGCGCGGGGCGGTCGTTCTGCGCGGGGGTGGACCTGCGCGACGGCAGCTTCGAGGAGAGCGCCATCGAGTCGGTCGAGGTGCGCGTGCGCGGCGACTTCCGCGCTAAGCTGACGGAGATGCGCAAGCCGTCGATCGCGGCAGTGCAGGGCTTCGCCCTCGGCGGCGGCTGCGAGCTGGCGCTGTGCTGCGACCTGCGCCTGGCGGCCGACGACGCCCAGTTCGCCCTGCCGGAGATCAACCTCGGCTCGATCCCCGCCGGCGGTGCCACCCAGCGCCTGCCGCGCCTGATCGGCGTGACGCGGGCGCTGGAACTGCTGATGACCGGCGACCGCCTGCCGGCGCTGGAGGCCTACCGCCTGGGCCTGCTGAACAAGATCGTGCCGGGCAGCGAGCTGGCCGAGGCGGCGAGCGCGCTGGCGAAGCGGCTCGCGGCCCAGGCGCCGCTGGCGATCCGCTACCTGCGCGACGCGGTGTACGGCGGCCTCGACGGCTCGCTCGACGAGGGCATCAAGCTCGAAGCCTACCTCGGCGGCCTGCTCCGCACCACCGACGACCGCGTCGAGGGCCTGGCCGCTTTCCGCGAGAAGCGCAAGCCCGACTTCAAGGGCCGGTAGTGCGATCCTGGAGCGGCGCGCGGGTGGCGATCCTGGGCGGCGACGCGCGCGAGCTGGAGGTGATCCGCGGCTACCTGGAGGCCGGCTGCGCCGTGCGCACCTACGGCGTGATCCCTAGCGACGCCTACGGCCACCTCGCCGCCGAGTCGCCCGAGGCAGCGGTGGCCGGCGCCCAGGTGATCGTCACGCCGATGCCCGGCCCGGGGCCCGACGACACGCTCTACGCGCCGCACGCGCCCGCGCCGATCCGGGTCAGGCGGGACCTGCTCGCGGCGGCCGAGCGCGGCGCCCACTACTTCGGCTGCTGGGCCACGGCGACTATGCACGCCGCCGGCGCGCCGCTCGGCATCCGCTTCCACCACCTGGTCGACGACGACGAGCTGATGGTGCTGCACGCGATCTCGACGGCGGAGGGGGCGATCGCGCTGACCATCCAGCACACGCCGCACACGATCCACAACGCCGACGCGCTGGTGATCGGCTACGGCCGCATCGGCTCGCTGCTGGCGCGCGACCTGCGCGGCCTGGGCGCGCGGGTGACGGTCGCCGTGCGGCGGCCGGCGGTGGCGGTGCGCGCCTTCGCCGACGGCTACGCCACCTGCGCCTGCACGCCCGCGGCGCTGCGGGCGGCGATCGCGGACGTGGACCTGACCTACACCACCGCTCCGGAGTGGCTGCTGGACCGCGCGGTGCTCGGCCAGGCGCGGCCCGGCGCGCTGGTGATGGACCTCGCCTCGCCGCCGGGCGGCATGGACCACGACGCGGCGCGGGCGCTGGGGCTGAACGTGGTCTGGGCGCGGGCGCAGGCCGGCAGCGCGCCGCGCCACGCCGGCCAGGCGCAGTTCCGGGTCATGGCGCGGATCCTGGACGCGGAGTGGGGAGGCGCTCCCTCACCCCCGGCCCCCTCTCCCCGCCGTGGGAGAGGGGGTGAATAGCGGTGGAGGACGGCTCCACGTGCCGACGACGGAGCATCTCCAGGTCGACGTGCTGGTCCTGGGCGGCGGGCTGGCGGCGCTGCGGGCGGCCGTGGCGGCGCGGCAGGCCGGCGCCAGCGTCGCCGTGGTCGTGAAGGGCAAGCTGGGTCGCAGCGGCGGCTCGGCGATGACCAGCGGCGGCTACGCCGTGGCGCTGCCGGAGGACGACGCGGACGCCGCGGACGACACGCCGACCCTGCACGCCGAGGACACCCTGCGCGGCGGCGGCTGGCTGGGCGACCCGCGCCTGGTCCGCATCCTCTGCGACGAGGCGCCCGAGCGGGTGCGGGAGCTGGTGGCCCTGGGCGGCCAGCTCGTCCGCGACGGGCCGCGCTATCACCGCGCGCCGAGCGGCGACCATGCCCGGCCCCGCGTGCTCCAGCCGGTCCACCACGTCGGCACCGACCTCACCCTGCCGCTCGCCCAGCACGCCGCGGCCCTCGGCGTCCAGGCGCTCGAGCAGACCATGGGCCTCGAGCTGCTGGCGACCGACGGGCGGGTGCTGGGGGCGATCTGCCTCGACACGCGCGGCGGGCGGCTGCTGGTGGTCCAGGCCGGCGCGGTCGTGCTCGGCACCGGCGGCTGCGGGCGGCTGTTCCCGGTGACGAGCAACCCGAACGACGTGACCGGCGACGGCTACGCCCTGGCCGCGCAGGCCGGCGCCGAGCTGCGCGACCTGGAGTTCATCCAGTTCTATCCCTGGCGCTGCGTCGATCCGTTCGACCGCGCGCGGGTCGCCATCCAGCCGGCCACCTTCGCCCTGGGCGGCCGCCTGTACAACCGCCTCGGGGAGCGGTTCATGGGCCGCTACGATCCCGAGCGCTGGGAGGGCGCCAGCCGCGCCGTCGGGGCCCGCGCGATCTACGACCAGATTCGCCAGGGGCTCGACGTGGGCGGCGGTGTGCGGCTCGACCTGTCGGCGCTGGACGAGGCGACCTTCCGCCAGGCCAATCCGCGGGTCTGGCAGGGCCTGCAGGTAAAGGGGATCGACTACCGGACCTATCCCTTCGTCGTCGCGCCGGAGGCGCACTACTTCATGGGCGGCGTGCGGATCGACGAGCAGGGCCGTAGCTCGCTGGCCGGGCTGTTCGCGGCGGGGGAAGTGGCCGGCGGCGTGCAGGGCGCGAACCGCCTCGACTCGAACGCGCTGCCGGAGACTCAGGTGTTCGGCGCGCGGGCCGGTCGGGCGGCGGCCGCCCTGGCCCGCGACGCGCCGGCCGCGACCCCGCCGCGCGAGCCGGTCGCGCGCTGGGAAGCCGTGCTGGCCGCGGCCGCGGCGGGGGGCGAATGGTCGGCGCGCGAGCTGGGCGCGCTGCAGACCGAGCTGCAGCGGCAGATGCAGCGCAGCCTGGGCATCGTCCGCGACCGCGCGAGCATGGAGGCCGGCCGGGCCTACGCGCGCGCGCTGCGCGCGCGCCTCGAAGGCAGCGGTCCGGCCGGCCTGGCGAGCCTGCGACCCTGGTGCGAGCTGCAGTTCCTCTGCGACGTGGGCGAGCTGTGCCTCACGGCCGCGCTGCTGCGCACCGAGAGCCGCGGCGCCCACTACCGCGAGGACTATCCGGAGCAGGACGACCCCGGCTGGCGGCGGGCGGTGGTGCTGCGGCGGGCGCCGACGGGCGAGATCGAGGACGCGCTGCTACCGGTGGACGCGCCGCTCGCCGCGGGCGCCCCGTAGCGGTCGCCAGCCGCCACCGGCCTGGGTTTTAGGCTGTCGGCGCAACGTGGGCGGCAACCAGGCGGCGATGTTATACTCCACCCGGTCGCAGTGGCAAAGTACTTCGGCGGGCCGATAACGACAAAGGCAATCGGGCGCTCCAGGAGAGAGAAGCAATGTCGAACCACTTTACGGGACTCAGTCTCGGTCCGCCTCTCGGAGACCAAAGGCTCGACCTCTGCGACCTCTACGCGTTCCAGTCACCCACGGACCCGTCGAGGACCGTGATCATCCTCAATGCAAATCCGAACGCCGACGCGCTCCATCCCGATGCCATCTACCGCCTCAACATTGACAACGATGGCGATTGTCTGACAGACATCGCGTTCAGCTATGTGTTCTCGACGCCGCAAAACGGAAAGCAGACTGTAAGCGTCTTCGTGGCAAAGGGTGCGGAATCTCGCTCCGTCGAAGCGGTGGGAACGAAGATCATTGCCGATGCAGAGGTCTCCTTCGGCCGCACGCCGAACATCGTCAAGTCCGGCGCCTACACTTTCTTCGCCGGTGCGCGCAGCGACGCTTTCTTTTTCGACTACGACGGAATCAAGAATTTGTTCGATACCTCCGGCGGCAGAAATTTCACCGCACCTCACCTGGGCGGCAAATCTCCGTGGACCGGCGTGGATTCAAATACGGAAGCCAATGTGTTTTCGACCGTGATCGAGCTGCCGACGAGCGAGCTCGGCGCAAAGCCGGAGATCCGCATCTGGGGGCGCTGCAGCGTCCGCCAGGACGGCAAGCTGCTGCATGTCGATCGCGCCGGCCACCCAAGCGTCAGCAGCTTCTTCAACACCGACGACACGAAATTGGAATACAACGCTAGCGAGCCGGTTAACGATCGCGCGCGCTGGACGGATCAGTTCGTCCACCTGATGGGGCATACGGGCAATTACACCCGCGAAGAAGCAATCGCCGCGATCGACGCGGAGGGGATTTTGCCCGACATGCTGCACTTCGATCCTTCGAAGCCCGCGAAGTATCCCAACGGCCGCGTGTTTACCGACGACGTCATCAACTACCGTCTTGCCTTCCTCTCCAAGGGAGATATTCCCCCCACCGGCCTCAAGCCACACACCGACGTGCTCACGGAGTTCCCGTACCTCGGCCCGCCGCATCAGAAGTAGAGCTGGAGCGCATTCGAGCCGCGCACCTGGGCTGCCAGCCGGTCCCGGAGGTGCGTGCTGCCCTCGGGGTGCTGCCCCGCCTACGCCCGCCACGTCACGCTGCGTTGCAGCGGCTCGGCGAGATGCAGCCACGGGCCGGCAAATGGGGGCGGACCGCGGCAGGATGCCCCGCTCGGTGCACCGTTCCGCCAAGCCCCTGCCGCGGTGTCCTGTGAGGATTCGCCGGAATTCCATTACTCTATGAAGGCGACGCCCGACGGCGCGTCTCCAATGGCGCCCGGAAGGCGGGGTGGCTTGCCGCGAAAGGCTTCAGCGCCGGAGCGAGACCGAAGCGCTAGCTGGAAGAGGGAATATGACGAACAGCACACCCGGAGGAGGAGCGGCCGCGGGGACCAGCGACCTGCTCCGGCTTGCCCCCTGGACGGAGCAGATCCAGCCCTCGCCGACCTTCGCCCTGGAGGCGAGGGCGGAGGAGCTGCGGGCCAAGGGCGTCGCGCTCTGCAAGCTGGGCCTCGGCGAGCCGGACTTCCCCACGCCCGACCACGTCAAGGCGGCGGCGATCGCGGCGATCGAGGAGGACTTCACCCGCTACACCAACACCTCCGGCATCGTGCCGCTGCGGCAGGCGATCGCCGACCGGCTGCGCGCCGACATTGGGGTGTCCTACGAGGTGCCCG
>Ga0070739_10003645_pt1 | contig 18960 bp, 21 predicted proteins | sample Coa_R1_7_FD_66445 | JGI IMG/M metagenome (GOLD analysis project Ga0070739, IMG submission 66445) | Surface soil microbial communities from Centralia Pennsylvania, which are recovering from an underground coalmine fire - Coalmine... | ecosystem: Environmental > Terrestrial > Soil > Unclassified ... | reverse complement strand
CTACGGGGCTTAAGCAAGGAGTCATCACGTGACCATCCTCGTCCGGGTTGCTCTGTTATCTCTTATCGTCGTACCTGTCTTCGCTTTCGCCCAGGAGAAGAAAAACGATACATCGCCACCGAAATCGCGCGGTCCTGTGAAACTAACCGAAGAAGCGCTTCGCATCCACCGCGAAGCCATCGTGATCGATGGCCACAACGATTTGCCCTGGGAATTTCGAGCTAAGGATGACTTATCCTTCCGCAAGATCGATCTGCGCCAATCACAAAAGGCCCTGGGGCTGCACACGGATATTCCGCGGCTGCGTCAAGGCGGCGTCGGCGCGCAGTTCTGGTCGGCCTATGTCCCAGCGAGCACCGGCAAAAAAGGCACAGCCGTGCGCCTGACGCTCGAACAAATCGACGTCATTCGCCGCATCGTCGCGTCCTATCCGGATACTTTTGAGATGGCTTATACCGCCGATGACATCGTTCGCATCCACAAAAACGGCAAAATCGCCTCGCTGATCGGCGTCGAGGGCGGTCATTCCATCGATAATTCGCTCGGAGTTCTGCGCATGTTGTACGTGCTGGGCGTGCGCTACATGACGCTGACGCATTCAGAAACGCTCGATTGGGCCGACTCGGCGACCGACGAGCCGCGACACCACGGCCTGACCTCCTTCGGCGAGCAGGTCGTGCGCGAGATGAATCGCCTGGGCATGTTGGTGGACATCTCGCACGTCTCCGCTGAAACCATGCGCCACGCCCTGCGCGTCACGAGCGCCCCCGTGATCGCTTCGCACTCCTCCGCCTACGCCTTGGCCAAGCATCCCCGCAACGTGCCCGACGATGTGCTGCGGTTGGTCAAGCAAAACGGCGGCGTGGTGATGGTCAATTTCTTTCCCGGTTTTATCGTCCCCGAAGCAGCACGAATGACGCGCGACATGTTTCAAAGGCTCCGCGAGCTTCAGAAAAAGTACCCCGATGAGCGCGAGTTCCGCGCCGCCATCCGGCAGTGGCGCAAGGAGAATCCGATACCAACCGGCAGCGTCCATACAGTCGTCGATCACATCGAGCACATCATCAAGACAGCCGGCGTCGATCACGTTGGTCTCGGCTCTGACTTCGACGGTATCACGAGTGTACCGAACCAACTCGAAGACGTGTCCTGTTATCCGTACATCACGCAGGAATTACTCAATCGCGGATACGGTAAGGATGATCTTGTGAAAATCCTCGGTGGCAATCTGCTGCGCGTGCTGCGTCGGGCAGAAGAAGTGGCGAAGGAACACCAAAAGAACTAACCACTTCTTGGATATTTCCGGAGGGTGTCATGAGTGAAGAGAAGCCATCGGAAGAAACACCGAAAAAGCCCACGACAGGACGACAGGCTTACAATGTGGTCACGGATACGATTAGTGGACCCAATGTTCGTCTGAAGGATAATCTCCTCCAGGGGCTGGCCATCTTGGTTTGCCTTCTTCTTGGTGCGGCTATTGGCTTTCTGGTCATGACCGACGGCTTGGCAGGTTTACTGTTGGGCGGCTTTGTCGGACTATTGGTGGGACTGTTCGGCAGCGGCATCTTCTTGATGATCTACCGGGCAGTCAAGCATGCCCGAGGCCAGCACGATTGAGACGCATCAGAACCGCCCAGGAACCGCTTTCCGTCGCGGAGCCGTCAGAGGGCGGTTGCGCAGTGTAGAGACAGCTTGTTCATCACAAACGCTGGAAGGTAGAATGTCCGGAAAGGAGACGCCGTTATGATCGAACTGCGCGCGGATCAGTTGCAGCCCCTTGACGCTCCCGAACAACCCCCCATCGCCGTCGATCCCCGGACCGGACAGGAATATTTCCTGATCCGCCGGGAATTCTACGAGAAGGTGCGCGGTTTTCTAAAGACTTACGGCCGCGCCTGGGATGATCCGGCCGAGGACGACCTGATCCAGGAGAAGGCATGAAGAGGGGCGATGTCGTCGAAGTAGACTGGCCGTTCAGCGACATGACCGGGAGCAAAAAAAGACCAGCGATTGTGGTGCAGGCTGACTTCCTCAACGGTCTGATCGACGATACTATTCTGGTGCAAATTACAAGTACGCGCCATGGCCTTCCCGGCACGGAGGTCATGCTAGACCCAGCGGTTGAGACTGCATCTGGTCTTCGCAAGGTCTGTGTGGCCGCTTGCACCAACATCCTGACGATGGACCAGGCGCAATTCACGAGGACCATCGGCTACATATCGGACGCAGCGATGCAACAGATCAGCAACTGCCTGAGGACGGTGCTGGAGTTGCCCTGACGACGACCTCATCAATACCTCGAATGTCAAGCCAGATACACTGATTGTCCGCCTGGTTGATTGCGCTGAGCCGCAATCGGCTGGCGGAGTGGCGGAGTGGCGGAGTGGCGGTGTGGCGGAGTGGGTGTTCCGGCGGTCGTGTGCGCGTAGAATAGTCGATTATGACTACCCTCCGCATCACCAATGGCCGGGTCATCGACCCTTCGCAGAACATCGATCAGGTTACCGACCTGTGGATTCGCGGCGAACGTGTCCTTGGCGTGGGGCCGCATCCTTCGACGCAGGCGGATCGCACCCTCGACGCCGCGGGCAAAATCGTTTGTCCGGGTCTTATCGACATGCATGTCCATCTGCGCGAACCGGGACGCGAGGAAGACGAAACGATCAGTACCGGCACTGCCGCAGCGTTGGCTGGGGGAGTCACGTCGGTAGCGTGCATGCCCAACACCGAGCCGGCACTCGATAGCCAGGCGGCGGCTGAGTTCGTCCACTTGCAAGCCAAACGCGCCGGCAACGCCAACGTCTTTCCCGTCGGTGCCATCACCAAGGGCCGCCACGGCAAGGAGTTGGCCGAGATCGGCGGACTCATCGACGGCGGCGCCGTCGCCTTCACTGACGATGGATCGCCGGTGGTCAGCGCCGAGATCATGCGCCGGGCCATGGAATACTGCAAGATGTTCGATAAGGCCGTGCTGTCTCATTCCGAAGATCTCGACCTGACGCGCGGCGGCATCATGAACGAAGGGTTCGAGAGCATGCGTCTGGGCCTGCGCGGGATGCCGGCCGCCGCCGAAGAGGTCATGGTCTACCGCGAAATCGCCCTGGCCGAGTTGACCGGAGCGCGGGTACATATCTTGCACGTCTCCACGGCAGGCAGTGTTGAGCTGATTCGCCGTGGGAAGCAGCGCGGCGTCCGTGTCACCGGCGAAGCGTGTCCGCATCATTTCACGCTGACCGATAAGTGCCTTCGCACTTTTGACAGCAACTACAAAATGGCTCCGCCGCTGCGAACCGAGGACGATGTGCAAGCGATCCTGGCCGGGCTACGGGATGGCACACTCGAAGTCATTGCCACCGATCACGCCCCGCACGCGCCGGAAAAGAAAATGCGCGAGCTGGATCAAGCGCCCAACGGCATCATCGGCCTGGAAACGCTGCTGCCCATTTGCATCAAATCGCTGATCGAGCCGGGACATTTGACCTGGCCGCAGCTCCTCTCAAAACTGACGATCCATCCGGCCCAGGTTCTCGGCATCGACCGCGGCACACTCAAACCGGGCGCCGTCGCCGACGTGACGATCATCGATCCGGCTGCGGAGTGGACCATCGATCCCCACAAGTTCCGCTCCAAGAGCCGAAATTGCCCCTTCGCTGGTTGGCAAGTTCGCGGCTGGGCCGATACCGTGTTGGTCGGCGGGGCAATCAAGTTCCAGCGCGGCTCGCCAGCGTGATTTTCCCCAAAATTGCTCTTGCACTGGCGAGCCGATCTCGCTATAGCCGCCGCATCCATAAACAGGCGAAATCGCCAGGGAGGGACCATGCGGCGATTGTGCGGGCTGCTGGGCTTTCTGTGCGCCGGCTGCATGCCCTTGGGGTACGTTTATCCCAGCATTTCTTACGTCCGTCCGGCCACCGTCGGCGCGGCGCGCGATCAGGTTCGCGTCTTCCGCGTCGATGTCACCGACGATGACAACAGTTTTGGCATTCCCGAAGGGGATCGCTACGTCCTGACCTCACTGCCGCTGAAAGACGACGGCAGCTTCGATCCCCAGGTGAAAGTTTCCGCCAATTACGGTTGGTTCCTCGATGGCCTCGGCCTGATGCAGGGCAACACCCGCAATCACACCATCCTCGTGCGGTTGTATCGTCCCGGCTACCACACGCTTGAGCTGACATCGTGGCGCGGCGACGAGCCGCTGCAATGGATGCAGGCGCCGACGCCGCAGGAACAGGAGCAGGCCATTGACGATCTCGTGACCACCTGGCGAACGTCGCCGATGCGTCTTCAGTGTCAGTATGCCGTTCAGAGCCGTGAGACGCCGCGCGATTCGATCATTCTCCGCTATCTCGCGCCCGGATCGATCTCCAGCGAACACCGGGAGGCACTGTGCTTCGCGGCCAGTGAATACGAACGGCTGGCCGATGAAACCACGGATCAGCAGCTCCGTTCGCGCGTGGCGGATAAAGCCCGCGCGATTCGTCAACTCGTCCTTCAGTAGCGACGCAGGGCACTGGGACGAATCCCTCCTACAATGACGCAGATTCGTTCGCCCAGGAACTCGCAGAACGAGCCGGCACCAGGAGCAAGCATCCATGAAGATCGTCGATGTCCGTGTAATCGGTCTATCGGGCGGCACCGTAGACGGCGGCTGGCCGCAAGGCAACAAGCCGGAAGAAGACCTCAATACCCTCCTCGAAGTCCATACCGATGAAGGGCTGAGCGGCATCGGCAGCGCGATGACCAGCAAGAGTCTCGTCGCCGCCGCCGTGGATCTCCTGCGGCCGCACCTTATCGGCGAACGCGCCGATGAGCCGGCGCGCGTCAGCGAAAAGCTCCGCCAGTCGATGTTTTGGCAAGGCCGCGGCGGCGCCGTCGAACACGCCATCAGTGGACTCGACATCGCCTTATGGGATCTCATGGGCAAGATCTGTGGGCAGCCGGTCAGCCGGCTGCTCGGCGGATGCTATCGCAATCGCATCAAACCCTACGGCTCCATTCTTTTCGATGAACCCGGACGTCTGCGTGAGACGCTTCAGCAAACGGTGTCACGCGGTTTCCGAGCAATTAAGCTCGGCTGGCGTCCCTTTGGCCGGCGTGATCGGCGCTTTGACGAATTGTTGATCCGCACGGCACGCGACACCGTCGGCCCGGAGGTCGAGCTGATGGTCGATGCCGGCGGCAGCGAACAGTTTTGGCCGCACGGCTACAAATGGGCGCTGGAAACGGCGAAAATGCTCGCCGAATACGATATCGTCTGGTTCGAGGAGGCGCTGCCGCCGGACGATCTGGAAGGCTATATCGAATTGCGGCGGCATTCGCCGGTGCCCATCGCTACCGGCGAAGTGCTGACGCGAAGACAAAGTTTTCGTCCGTTTCTCGAACGCCAAGCTGTGGACATCGTTCAGCCGGACTGTACCAAATGCGGCGGGTTGACCGAGGCGTGGCGCATCGCCTGGATGGCGTATGAACATAACATCCAGTGGGTGCCGCACGGCTGGAACACAGCCATTGGCCTCGCCGCCGACCTTCACCTGAGTGCCGCAATGCCGGTGGCAAGATATGTCGAGTATCTGACACCGTGCGTGTATCTCGAGGAAATCATCACAGAGCCGTTCCGGCCCGACGCAGAGGGGTATCTGAGCATACCCGACAAACCGGGGTTGGGTATTGAATTGAACCGCGAGGCATTGGAGCGATTTGGACGCGATTAGCAATGACTTCCGAGAGCGGCATCGGATAGAATGGGGGGCGAGGAGGATCAATCATGCCCTTACGCGATCATTTCCGCCCGCCGGTCGTTAATATTACCTCTTGGGAAGGGTTCCACGGCGGTTGGCCGATGGTTATCGTGCAACAACTGCGCAAGCAACTCCCGGCGGGGTATGTTGCTGAGCCGCGCGTTCACCTTGGCTCCTATGTGGAAATTGATGTGGGATCCTTCGAGGAAGACAGGTCTCCCTCACCCTTCGAGGGCAGCGAACCTCCCTCGTTCTCCGCGACCGGCGAGGAAAATGGCGGCGTCGCGACGGCTGTATGGGCGCCGCCCCAGCCCAGCGTCTGCGTTGAAACGAACTTGCCGGATCAATACGAATATGAAGTCCGCATCTACGATGCCAAGCGAGGTCGGCATTTGGTCGCGGCGGTCGAGATCGTCAGCCCGGCAAACAAGGACCGGCCGGAAAACCGCAATGTCTTCGTCGCTAAGTGCGTGGAGTTGCTTCGCAAAGGTGTGGCGGTCAGCATCGTCGATCTCGTGACTGTCCGTCATTTCAACCTTTACTCCGAGTTGCTAGCCTTCATCGGACACAGCGACCCGACCTTGGGCACGGAACCTCCCAACATCTACGCCGCCTCCTGTCGTTGGGTCGAGAAGGGGAAACGGAACCTGCTGCAAGCCTGGTCGCACACCCTGGCTATTGGCCAGCCGCTGCCGACACTGCCGTTGTGGTTGAGCGACGATCTCGCCGTCCCGCTCGACCTGGAGCAGAGTTACGAACAGGCGTGCCATGACTTGTGGATTGCGTAACAAGCACATCGCTTAAGAAATAGGAACGCGGATGCGACGGATCTGCGCGGATCGGATTTGTGTCTGATCCGCGCAGATCCGTCGCATCCGCGTTCCTATTTTTCAACAGAAAAATGAGCGAATTTCGGTAATATATACTTGACATTATGTAAAGTTTACTTTACAATGGTTTCCGGTGGGTTCGATGAACTCTCATCCTCATCGCCGAAGGAGAGACACCATGTCTGCAATGCAAAAGTTTGCCTGGTTCAATCTTGCCGTGATCGCGCTGACGCTTGTGGTCGTGCTCGCGCTGCTCCCGTTTCTGGGACACCGAACTCTCGGGAGCTTCGGATTTCTGGGATTCCTGGGCCTTGGACCTCTGTTCTTTCGCAAAAAACCGGGCCGGGTGCTCATGGACGAGAGGGACCAGATTATTCAGATACGGTCCTTCTTGTTGGCCTACGGCTTGTTTTGGGTTTTCTTCGTGTTCGCTGCTACTTTTCTTTCCGCAGCCTTCTATGGGCCTGAGGGTGCGGTACCGGTAAAGGTGGTCCAGTTCAGTGTTGTGTGCTGCTTCATCCTCATGTATGCAGCGGCGTCCATCGCCATCCTGGTTCAATACGGCGGGGGGGCCAGGGATGCCGAGTAACAACGAAGAAAAACTTCAGAATCGCATTCGCCGCCTGCGCTTCGACCACGGCGAGATGACCCAGCAAGAGCTTGCCGAACGAGCCGGCGTCACCCGCCAGACGATCATCGCCTTGGAAGCCGGGAAGTATGTTCCCTCTTTGCTGCTGGCCTTCCGCCTTGCCGCGGCGTTCGGCGTGAAGGTCGAGGATGTGTTCCAGTACGAAGACGGTTCGTCCAAGTAGTGCGACAGTAGCCTGAAACTGGCTCGTGACTGGGTGAAATAGGCCAGCGGTATAGGATGCAAGAGGTGCTTCGACCTAGTGCAGCGAGAGTGGTTCCGGTTGACAACATTCCCCTACTCAGTAACATCGCTCCCTCTCGGAGCGCGGGTCTCCAACCCGCGCTCTACCTCCGAGAGGATGAACGATGCAACGACAGTTCGTAATCGCCTTTCTGCTAATCTGCCTCAGCGTTGCTTCTGCGCGGGCACAGGCCATTCAGGAATTGCGCGGGCACCACGATGCGGTTTATGCGCTTGCCTTCCGACCCGACGGCGAACGCATGGCCACGGCCAGCTTCGACCACACGATCAAAGTTTGGGACGTGGAATCCGGTCGCGTCGCGCAGACCTTCGCCGGACATCAAGATAAGGTGTTGGCTCTCGCTTATAGTGCCGATGGTCAACTCCTTGCCTCGGCGGGTCTAGACGGCACTGTACGGCTGTGGGACGCAGCTAACGGCCGGAGCATGGCGACTCTGACCAGCCGCAATCGCTGCGTACAGGGGATCGCTTTCACACCGGACGGACGACGACTGATCACCTGCGGCGAAGCGGGACTCGCGGAAGTCTGGAGGACACAAGAGAGCGTCCTGGAGCGGACAATCTGTGTCAAGCCGGAGCGGATGCCGTTATACACCGCTGCCGTATCTCCGGATGGTAAAACGCTCGCTCTTGCTGGATTAGATGGTCATATCCATTTGTATGATCTGACGACGGGAAAACGACAGAGCATTCTCGAAGGACATACGGAAGCCGTGTACAGTCTGGCGTTCTCGCCGGATGGCGACGCTCTGGTGTCCGGCTCAGTCGATCAAACCGTTCGCTGCTGGCAGACGGCGACGGGTGAGCAAATTGCTTGTCTCGATGGGCAGCACGGAGCGGTTTATCAGGTTGGATTCAGCGCCGATGGCCGGCGGCTGGTGTCAACAGGAACCGATGGTGAAGTAATCGTCTGGGACGCCGGCAACGGCCGCGTCTTGCACCGTCATCGCTTTCCCGGCAAGACGCTGTGTGCCGCCTTCACGCCGGACGGCCGCCATGTCGCCGCCGGCAGCGCGCGCTCCGCCTGTTATTTGCTGGAGTTGCCGCGCCACGTCCGCTAGAGCGCACTTCGGAACCAGGATACGGAGGTCCCGCTGAGATGAGTTCAAGGAAGAACGCCGTAACCGAGGCGGAGCTTGAGCCGGCCTACGCCACCGCTCTGGGCCAATGCTTTGAAGGCGATTCTCTGGACGTGTTGCGCAAACTGCCGAGCGATTCAGTGGATCTTGTGCTGACTTCGCCGCCGTTCGCGCTGAGGCGGCGCAAGGCTTACGGCAACGTCGATCCTTCGGAATACATCGAATGGTTTTGGCCGTTCGCCGCTGAGATCCATCGCGTGCTGACCGATGAGGGCAGCTTCGTGTTCGAGTTGGGCGGAGCCTGGGAGCGCGGCCGCGGCACGCGCTCCCTCTATCAATATGAGCTGATATTACGTCTCTGCAAACTCTTTCATTTGGCTCAGGAGTTTTACTGGTACAATCCCAGCAAGATGCCGACACCGGCCGAGTGGGTGACGATCCGTCGTACGCGCGTCAAGGATGCGGTCAACCCCATCTGGTGGCTCTCGAAGACGCATTCGCCTCGTGCCGACAATCGCCGGGTGCTTCGACCCTATAGCCGATCGATGCGGCGCTTGTTGCGCGACGGCTACCAGACGGCCAAGCGCCCGTCGCAGCACGACATCGGCCCGCACTTCCGCCGCGACAACGGCGGCGCCATTCCGCCCAACATCCTGCAAGTGCCCAACACACGTTCCAGCGATGAGTATTTCCGCCGCTGCCGTGCTGCGGGTCTGCCCATTCATCCAGCGCGATTCCCGGGTCCGGTGCCGGAGTTCTTCGTCCGTTTTCTGACCGAACCGGGCCAGCTGGTGCTCGATCCGTTCGCGGGCAGCAACACGACTGGTCACGTCGCTGAGCAGCTGGAGCGGCGTTGGCTGAGCATCGAGATCAGTCCCGACTATGTGGCCGGCTCGCGGCTTCGTTTCGAGGACGAACTCATCCTTTCAGCGCCCGGTTACGCAGCAAGGTAAGGTGCCGGCCAAAGCGCTGCAATAGATGGTTGTGAATGTCGCATAGCTGGGTGATGTCGTCCAGTGTGACATTGTGGCCGTCGCTGAGATTGGCGCTGCCCAGGCCGACTTGCCGTTCGACCTCCGCCAACGCCGCTCGTAGATGATCGAGCCGGGCATCGAGCGCTTCGCTGGAGAGGTTTTCTGTAATGCCCCAGAAACGGCAGGCGTCGGCGAAGGTCAGCTCTTGCTTACGTCCCTCGCGGAACTTCTCGTAGGCAGAAGCGACGAACAGTCCTTGTAGCAGCTTGTCGTGTTCCTTGGAGAGCTTGACGGGCCGATCATTCTTGATCGTTTCGGGCTGATCCTCGCCTTGCAGCAGCCGCCGCACGGTTCGCCGCCCTTCGTGGCTGAGCGAATACATTTTTTGCCCCATCTTGACCAACCAGCCCCGGCGGGCCAGGCCTTTTTCGCCCATAATGCTGGCCAACACTTTATTGGAGTCGGGATACTGCTCATCGTAGCCCTTTAGCCCGAAGGTGCGTGGATACTTTTGCCAAGCAGAGACGATGAGCGCCTCGGCAGAGAAAGGCGATTGGCCAAGCTCTTCGAGATGGAAAGCAGCCAAAAGAATCTTTTCGGGTACGGTGCATTCAGCAATGGCGTTCACTTCAACCCCCCATGCGATCCGCAAAGACATGCCAGCGCTGGACTCTTCAATTGTGCAATCGCCTGGGAGGCCGTCGCAATGGGATTTGCTGAAGAGCAAAGCGAAGTCAGCTGACGGGGGACGGCACGCTCGCTACAACCGGCGCTTAAAGCAGAGCCGCGACCGTGAGGGAGCGGGGAAGGCACGGCTCCTCACGATCGCGGCCCTGCGTTGTCTCCGATGGCCTGATGATAACACCAGTCGAACAGGAGTTCCCACTCGCGTTTTCCAATCTTGACGCAGAGATCCTCGCACGGCGCTCGCCCCGCCAATGCAGCTGCACACAGATCGACGAAGGCAAACGGATCCCAGGCGGATTGCTCACGCAAGAAGGCGGCGGACGGCGGCGCGGAGGCGGCAAGCTCCACCGCAGCTTGGTGCAGGGGTTCGTAAATGGGATGCTCGCCGACGCGGCGAAACCAATACTTGGCGTTCGAGTGGGAAACAGGCAATATCTCCTCAAGTCATCGAGCGATGAACAAACTGCTGTTGACGCTGAAACTCGGAGGATTGATCGGCGGATTCCTCGTGGTACCGAGCGATCGGCTGAAAGTTTATTTGACGGATCGCATTGGGAATATTGGCGAGCTTCGGCCCTATTTCCCATTGTGGAGAGACACAGAAATCAAGGAGGGCGCCCTGCAAATCGTCGTGGTGGAACTCGATGCCATCAGTTTCGACGTTCCACGGATTCCAAAAGGGACGAGCGGCCGTGCCTTGCAGTGACGGACTACCATGGCCGTTCTTCCACGTGATCTTCAAAGTCGTGTGGTTCTAGATCTGCAGTCGTCAGTCGTTCGACAATGACATCGCAGTTATCCAGTTCGATGCCGATCCAATGACGCTCTCGCCGCTCGCAAACATCGAAGGTCGTGCCGCTGCCGCCGAACGGATCAAGCACGACATCACCCTTCTGCGTTGACAACTCCACGATGCGGGTCAACAGTTTCGTCGAAAGCTGGTTCGCTTTCCGTTTTTTGCTTTTGAACTTCCAGTGCCGAACTGGAGGTATATCATCCCATACATCCGTCAAGTTGACACCTTTGGGGTTCATCGCCTCACGATGACCGCCATAATCCCGAATCTCTCCCCCACAGTGCCGACAAGTTTTGATCGGTGTGCGAATGCTGCGGAATGTCGTCGGCTTCTCACCTTTGCAGTAGTACAGCAAACTGTAATGACACGGATAGAGCCTGCCTGGAAGTGGATATCCGAACTTAATGCTGACCGCAATCCAGTGCCGAAAGGTCAGGCCGCGCTTCATCAGATAAGCGCCCAGCAGGACGTTCCATTTCGGGATTGTACAGAAAGAACGAGCCGCCTGGTTTTAAGACACGGATGGATTCATCGATCCACCTCTCACACCAGGCGAGATATTCTTCCTGAGGCCGATTATCGTCAACCTTTGTTCCATAGGTCTTGCCCAGGTTGAAGGGTGGATCGGCGAAGACTGTGTCAACGGTCGAATCGTTAATTAACGGCAGGATTTCCAAGCAGTCAGCCGAATACAAGACGCCAAACTCGGTTGTCAGGATTGGCTGGGGAACGCTGTCACCTTTACGGAAGATTCCGTTGGCTTTCCAGGGCTCGCCAGAGAACGGCAGTCTTTGTTGGCTCATGATCGACCTTTTAGCAGACTAAAGTCGGAGTGTCAAGCGAAGCCGTTCGCCGCTTTACTCCTCGTCAATCTCCGGTGGACGCTCAGCCGACGGATTGCCTGCTTCCAGGCGTTTCAGTTGCTTGCGATAGTACGGCTTTTTCGGCTCTAACTCGATGACGCGCTTCTGCAAGGCGATGGCCTTTTCCTTGTTGCCGCGCTGAAAGTGGACTTCGGCGAGCGTGTCGAGATAGCCGGCGTGGTTCGGCGCCAGCTCGACGGCTTTTTCGGCGTGTCGCAATCCTGCCTCGAGATTGCGGCGACAGCACGCCGACAGCCACGCTGCCGAGTTGTGTGCCCAGGCGCAGCGGGGATACTTGCGGCAAACCTTTTCGTAGGTTTCGTTACAGCGATTGAAGAAGTCCGTCGCCTCTTTCTTGTGGCCACGGCGCTCCAGCTCCGGCACCAGGGCGATTGGCAGCTCGACAAAGCCGGGTGAATGAGTCAGAGCAAGTTCCACGTGCTTGAGCGCTTCATCGAGCTTGCCGGCCGCGAGCAGTCCCAAAGCGCGCAACTGATGGATCTGTGCCGGCACGTTAACGAAAGCGGCATGCTCGACGAAGTTGGTGTACGGATTGAAACAACGCAGCATCGACTGCTCGAAACCCTCCGCCGCCTTGAGATAATCCTTCCGCAGCAAGGCAGCGACGGCGAGGCGGCGGATCGCCGCGCCGGAGTAGAAGCTGTTCGGCTCGCTCACACGCAAGAGCAGCTCGCTCTCTCGCCGCGCCGCCTCCTTGTGACCGCGCTCGACAAGGACGCGGAGAAAGTCGTAGCGCAGCTCCGCGTTCGCCAACGGGAGCCAGTGGGCTTGCTCGATGAGCTTCTTCCCTTCTTTTTCTCGACGTGCGTGAACAAGGGCGTCTCCCGCAAGGTAAAGCGGCAAGGGATCGCGCGATTGCTCGCTTGAGGACGCTTGGAAATCTTCCTGATCGGCGTTTCGCTTGAATGGTTTCGTCCATGCTTTTCTGTAGCAATCGGCAGCCTTTTCCCATTCTTTCTTCGCGGCGAGCAGATCGCCCAGGCGAAGCAGGGAGTCGTGGCTATCCACCTTTTTTAGCAGGGATTTAGCAAGGTCATCGAGCCCCGCGAGGAGGGCGCCTTCGGCCAGGGCTTGCTGCCATGCTTGCATCTGCGGCAGAGGAACTACACTCGTGTGGACAGCAGCGGGCAGGCCCTCATCGGACTCGATCCACGCTTTAACATCCTTGGCCGCAGCCTTGCCCTCCAGTAATTTACGCAGACGGTTCAACACGCTTGGCGGCGAATCGTCCTTGAATCGTCGCCGTAGGACGATCCACCATACCTTTGCGGTGTCAGTTTGCGAGGGAAAGAGCGGAGAAATGATATTTTGGAGAGTCAGGTCTTCCTGACCATATCCTTTCATTTCTTTCGGCGGTGCGGCGAGTAGCGCCTTGGCCGCATGAGCGAAAGCACGTTCCTTCAAACCGGCGCGCATTTCCTCTTCCAGCAACGCCTGAATCCAATGAGGATAAACACCATCCTTGATGTGCTCCGCGTAGCGGTCGAACAATGCTTCGCCTTCCTTGTCGCCCAGCCAGCACAGCAGCCGCGCGCGCGCCAGAGCGAGATTGGAGACGGCCTGTTGCGGGGCACCCTCCTTAACAGCGAGATCAATCGCCGCAGCGAAATCGAGCCGGGCACAGAGTATATCGAATAGCAGGTCGCGTCGTTCCGGGACGGTCTTGAGCAGTTTCATACCGTCGGCCGGCTTATCGTTGAGCAGCAGTCCCTTGGCCGCCGTGAATGCAAGCGAGGCGTTGTCTTCCTTCCCTTCGGCGCTTTTCCGCAGTTCGCGCACAGCGTTCTCAAACTCTTTGAGTTCCCCGGCCAGACGAAAGAAGGCGGCTCGATACGCCCATTTCTCGGCGGGATTGTCCGCTCCAGCGATGTGTAAAGTTCCCTTAGCCGCCAATGTTTTCCAGTCGCCCAATTCGTAGAGGATGCCTTCGAGAAGTTCAGCACGGCCGGTCTCCTCGGCTGCCTTACGTGCTTCGACAAGGGCACCGTTGGCGCGATGGAGATAGGTCAGCGTCTCACAGACCCACCGATCCTCCGGATGTTCGCTCAACCGCTTATTGAAGTGCGCGACGCGTTCGGCCAACCGGCCGCGCAACAGCCAGTAAGCGGCGTATTGATTGTTGCCGATGAATTTGCCCTCGTGGCCCATCTCCAGCAGACGCTCGAACGGCTCGTACTTACTCTCCGTCACGGCAAGAAGAAAAGCGGAAGGCAGTTGCTTGGCAACTAAGTCGCCCAGCACTTTTCGCTGATTTTCGTCTTTCTCTGCCAAGGCGATCTTCACGAGGGCGCGCAGGCCCGCTTCGCCGCTGCCGAGCAGTTGCTGAAGAACTTCCATGCGCGGATTGCCCTCGCTGGACTGATAGGCGCGGATGAGTGCGGCGATGTTGGCCGGCGTGTCAGGATAGATGCCCCAGTGGAATTTGTCCAGCAACTCACGGGCGCGGCGGACAACTTCCGGATCGTCGCTCTTAACCGCTTTTTCCAGAGCGGACTCGGCCGCAGCGCCGGCTTGCCACAGGTTCTTCGAAGCGTCTTCGCGCCGCTTGAAATCGTTGTCGCCCAGCTGCGCAACCCATCGGGCGATCTGCTGGGGTGTAGGCTTCGCCTCGGAAGTCTCGGCGAACGAGCACAGAACGGGCAGCAAAAGGACAGACGGGACAATCAGCAACCAACGGGTAGAAGATAACACACAAGCCTCCCTTGCACGGAGGAGAGTCTCGAATGCAACGCGCTTCTGCAATCGTAACGATCCGTCGCCGCAGCCGACAAGATAAATATGGAAGCGTGGATTCGCTGGCGGACTTTACAGATGGCATTCGTTCTCTACAATTTCTTATTCGGGAGCCCTCACGGCGCGACTCGAGCTTGATAATGGACGCGGTCAGTTCCATATTTTTCGACATCGAGCTACCCAACGCCACGACGTGGTTCTATTTCTCGGCGTTGCTGGCGGTCGCGTTGTTTTTCAAGTTCAATCGCTTGCTGAGCATCCGTAATAGCGATGTGCTGTCGCTCTTTCTACCCATGCCGGGCTTTCTGCTTTTGGGGCAGAAGAGCATAAGTCCTTTTTGGGGGTACTTGTGGCTGCTGGCAGCGTCGGGTTATTACCTGTTGCGCTGCTTGTTTGATCTCACTTTGGTACGGCGTCCGATCCTGAGTCCAAACCTGAATTTTGGCGGGCTGGTCTGGCTGGCCGGGGCATTGTTCATCAGCCTGATCGCTGTTGCCTCGCGCCAACCCAACACTCAGGACAAACCGACGAACGAACCGTCCAAGCGGCGGGAAGGTGCTGCCGGGACCATCGAACCGATCCGACAGCAAGTCGAAAAAGTCCTGCGCGAGCAGGCGCCGCCCGAAGTGGATAAGGAATTGTTGGAGCTAGCGGTCGAGCGCAGTTTGACCGTGTTTTGCCACCTGTGCATCGCCGTTGGCTTGATCCTGATAGGCTGGCTTCATTTCGAGGATTTGCACGCAGGCATGGCGGCCGCCACGTTCTACTTGCTGTTGCCGTACACGTATCTGCTCATGCCCCGGACGCCGCTGGGCGTGGGCCGCTGGGACCACGCTTGGCCGATGGCACTCATGATCTGGATGGTGCTTTGTTACCGCCGTCCGACGCTCGCCGGCATCTTTCTCGGTCTGGCCGCGGGAACCGTCTTCTTTCCGATCCTCGTCTTTCCTCTGTGGCTGAGTTTCTACTACCGCCGCGGGGCTCTGCGCTTTGGACTATCATTCCTGGCGTCGTCGGGATTGTGTTTGGCCGTCATCGGCTTGATCTTGTGGATCAACGGCGTTTTGCCCCCCACGGTGCTGTCCGGTTGGAAGCTGTCGGCTTGGCTGCCGTGGTGGCCTCCCGACGCCGAGATGGGTGGTGTGTGGCAGGGTAGAACTTCGCACTGGGCCTACCGCCTGCCGATTTTCCTCGTCTACATCTCTTTCGTTGGCACCACGGCGTTTTGGCCTTCACCCAAGAACCTCGCCCATGTTCTCGCCTTGACCGCCGCGGTCTTGATCGGCATTCAGTTCTGGTACGCCGATCAGGGGGGTGTCTATATCTTGTGGTACTTGCCGCTCTTGCTTCTTCTTGTCTTTCGACCCAATCTGTCGGCGTGCCAACCCCAGCCGCCCGGCCCCGACTGGCTGTCACGAATGGGCCGCCGACTGGCCCTGTTCGGTCGTCGCACCCTGCGCCTCCTTCGTCCGGCACGCTCCCATCCGCAAGTAACCCGGCTTGTGTCCTAAAAGCGATGTGCCCTGCCGCTACAAAAACACACGGGCCGATGAGCCTTTCCTTAAGGGGAAAGTACCATCGACCCGTGGCTCCAGACCTCAGCTGTTCCGACCCTCGATCTGTTCCGTTTACGACGATTGGTCAGGGGCGCTTACCGCCAACGTGGGGACGGTAAATGCGATGCCCTTGTGGACTGATACTGGGCACATAGCCGTTGCAGTCGGCTCGTCCCAACATATCATCGGCTCCCTCAATCGGGCGGCCAGCCATCGCGGAGTACAATTCGCGAGTCGTCAAACCCGCTTTTCGGCCGCGATTTATCAGTATCTGATAATGTGAGTTCAGACTCATCGTCGATGCCTTCTTTTCTTGAGTTCCAGGCCTCATCCGGTTCCGTCGAGATGGCGTCATAGACGGTTTAACTCGTTTCTACCCTATAACAAGCACGTTCCATGCCAGACAAGACCAACTGCGAAGTTTGAACCGATAAAAATATCGCAAGGTCTTTCTTGCCATTAACTTATGGCAAATTCGGCAAGGATGGCCTATCTCCTTATCGGCCAGATATGTCAACGAAATGAGGCGCTTGTCGCAGAATCAGACAAGACAGCGCAAATTTTTGGACATATCTGCCACATTTGACTAAGGAAGAGTTTGAATAAGGTATCATTGAGGCAGGAGCGTAAACATTTGCTCTAGGACAAGAATGTCATCTTCGGGCCAACGCTTTTCCCGCGCAACGGCCGGCCAGAAACGACGATAGAGAACGCGCAAGCTCAAGCTGCTCAGCGTTTTGGGAAAATCGAAAAGCTCCTGCTCGACTTTTCCTGGTACGAGACGCGTGTCGAGAGGTGGATCGGGAGACGCCAGCCAGAATGGGACGGGGCTTCGTCCGTCGAAATCACGCAGCACACGTGCATACAAACGGCCAGGCTTGCCGGCCAGTTCTTGACCGGCTAGCGCCGGCAATTTCGATCCGGCACGTAGAGGCACGGTTCGTCCATCGAAGGTCCGGCCCTCGACCACAAGGACGAGATGGCGGTCAACGAAACCGGTCGGCAGCCGATGACCGACGCCCTCCGCCCATACCTGAACCCATGCCCGCACACGGTCGGGTTGCTGCTGGAAATGCACCGACGCCTTGACCGCGCGGCGAAGCATCGCCGTCTGGCTGCCATCGAAGAAGCGATGATTCGCCAACGTCGAGGGATTACGCTCGATACCACCGTGGCCGGGAGCCATGTTGGTCATCCGGCCGGTCGGCTTCATGTGGCAGTCCTGGCACTGCTGCCCCTGGCGTGCGGCGGGACTGGCTTGCCATTCGGAAAACGTGCTGTAGACGTGGACGCCGAAAAGGACGCCTTCATGGCAGGAGGCGCAGTACCGGCTGTCGCGGTACAACGGGGAGTAGGCGTCTTCGCCGCGATCCACGTCGTCGAGCGCGCCGAAGAAAATCTGTCCTTGAGCCGGACGCAGCAGACGCAGGTTGAATCGACCGTGCGAGAGTCCGAAGGTCCCATCGGCGACGCTTTCGATCTTGTGGCAGTAATCGCAGTGAACGCCGCGCTCTGCTACCCCATTGACGAGGCGAAGATCATACTCCTTGGCAGTCGGCGCATGACAGGAAGTGCAGACTCCTGCACCGTCCGGATACTGCGTCAGCAGCCCCCAACCGACATTCGCGTTGCCGTGCCAATCGGTGCCCTCGTAGAGGTTGCGAAAACGCCGTCCCGTTACCGAACGTGCGTGCCCGCTATGCGACCACTCACGGTAGATCTCAGCATGGCAGTTTGCGCAGTTGTGGCTTTCGGCCGCGTTCGGAGTGGGATCGACCCAATCGTACTCGGTGTTGTCCTCGGTGGGTAAACGAGTCAAATGAATCGCCAGCGATGAACTCAGCCGCGAGCCACCGATGAAGTATCCTTGCTTCCACGCCGTTATGCGCTTAGGCGACGATTGCCGCGGCAGGTGAAATCGGCCGCCGGCGTCCGTAGCCGTGTACGATGCCTCCCCCTGATAGCGGACCCGCGCTGCGGCGAGTGGGCCGTTGTCATCGCGAACAGTCCCTTCCAGAAGCGATGCATTCGTGGCAGGCAGCATCAGCAGGGCGAGACCGGCGAGCAGAGAAAGCACAGCAATCAGCGTGAAGGAAGATGACAAACGCATGTCCGTTTTCCGAGAGCAAACCCCGCCGAACTTCTCGCATTATACTCGTTGGTGAGCGGCGACCAATCATACTCCCGAGGCGACAACCATGCCGGATAGCCCGTGGTCTGCACGGCTGTGTTGCTCAAGACGGCGACGGAAGCGCAGGTGGCGACGCCGCGACCACTCGATGAGCGGCCGCCAAACCGGGCCGGTCAGATTGGCGCGGATGAGCAGCGGCCATAGCCAGTTGGATCGTTTGTACAAGTACGACATCGCCAAATAAGCAGGGACGGCTCGCCAGTCGCACGGTCGGCGTCGCCAGATTGAAGCGTGAGAAAAGAGCCGTCGGTAGCACCACGCGTAACCTTCCGCCAACTGCTCCGGCGACATGTGTTGTGGCCGGAACACGACATGTGCGGTATCGTACAATTCCCAGTCCTTGTGTAACAGCCGCCCCTCGGCCTCCATTTGCCGAAACAGCGGCGTGCCGGGATAGGGTGTGAGGATGTGGAACGTAGCACACTCCAAGCGCGTCTGCTCGATCCAGGCCACCGTTTTTTCAAACACGTCTGGACGGTCGTGATCGAAGCCAAGCACGAAGCTGCCATTCACCTGGATGCCGTTTTGATGCAGAATCTCGACGCGTCGAGCATAATCTTCGCCGCGCGGGCTCTTCTTGCGAGCATCGGTCAAGTTCTC
>Ga0070739_10003639_pt1 | contig 18972 bp, 14 predicted proteins | sample Coa_R1_7_FD_66445 | JGI IMG/M metagenome (GOLD analysis project Ga0070739, IMG submission 66445) | Surface soil microbial communities from Centralia Pennsylvania, which are recovering from an underground coalmine fire - Coalmine... | ecosystem: Environmental > Terrestrial > Soil > Unclassified ... | reverse complement strand
AAGCAGCTCATCGCCAAAGCGGACGACAGGTTTGACGCCCATCTCGCCCGGTTGAAGAAGAAGGAAAGGAAATAACCATGTCCCGGAATGTGAATCAGATCATCCGCACGCTGAATCCCGCGCAGCGCAGGAAGGTCGAGGCCCGCGCGGCCGAATTGATCGCCGAAGAAATGACGCTGCAGGAACTCCGGCGCGCGCGCAAGCTCACCCAGGTAAGCGTGGCAAAGGCGCTTGGCATTACCCAGGACAGCGTTTCGCGCCTTGAGAAGCGCAGCGATATCCTGCTCTCCACCCTGCGCAAGACCGTCCAGGTGATGGGAGGGAACCTCTCGCTCGTGGCTGAATTTCCCGACCGTGCACCCGTAGTCCTGTCCGGCATTGCCGAAGAACGGGCTGACGCGAGGCCACCCCGCCGTAAGCGCGCATGAACGCGCCCGCTGCTCCGGGAACCGCCGGACCTCAGCATTGGCAGGTAAAGGAGGCACTCGGACGAACGCTGAAAAATTGGATCTGGTTTTAAGGCCCGACCCTGCGCCCAACGCAGGCGCCTTCTCCACCCAATCCTGCCCTCGCGCCCACGCGAACGGTCTGGCTACGACAACGATCCCCCACCGAACGTTCTCAATCAACAGATCAGCCTAAAGCTTCAGGAAGATCTTCCGGCGGTAGAGCCAGTAACAGGCGCACCACATGACCGCCAAAACCGCGCAGGATTGGGCCACCGGCGCGAGCGTGCCGATCCACGTAAATCCGCGCGTGAACACGGCCACGGCGCGATTCAGCCATCCGTGCAGCAGCATGCTCAGCGAATAAATGAAGATCGAGTTCATGCCGACCACGAGCAGCGGAAACGTCCAGCGCCGGTAACCGAGAATCTCCACGACGCAGTAGAAGCCGATCAGCATGAACAGCACCCAGCCCAGGCTGTACAGGATGAACGACGCCGTGCAGAGCTGCTTGATCATCGGAATCCAGGGCGACAGCCCCAGCCCGACAGCGAACGCGCCCATCATACACGCCGCGAGGATCTTCAGGCGCTCGGCATGTGTCCGCTGAGATCGGAACAGCATGCCCGCCCACACGCCGCTGAGCGTCCAGACGGTGCTGGGGATGAAGTTCAGCGTGGAATATGCCGGGTCGTAATCGTAGTGGAAGATGAGCCGGTCGAATTGTAACCCCACGCTGCCGGTCTTCGAAAACGGGCCATCCGGTCCGGGAAACGCGAACAGCAGGGCGGTCCACCCGGCCAGCAGTCCGGCGGCGATCACCACCTGCCACCGAAAGCGCGCCTGCATGATGAGGAAGCTCAGCGCGTAGGTGAACGCGAGCTGAGCCAGCACGTTGATCAGTTGCGGCTTGATCTGATTGGCGCTGACCCAGATGAGGATTTCGCTGAGAATGATGAGCTTCGCCGCGCGAACCAGCACGTGGCGCATGTTGTCGTGGAACGTGGCGCCTTCGGCCGTGCGGCGCGCCAGCGCATAAGGAAGCGCCACGCCGGCCATGAACATGAACGATGGCTGGATCATGTCCCAGAAGACGGCGCCCTGCCAGGGCACGTGATCGAACCAGCTGGCGACCCGGTCCCAGGTCGGGTTATTGCGCAGGAAGGCGAACCCGAAGCCTTCCGACGCGAGCAGGATCATGATGAATCCGCGAAACGCGTCGAGAGCGACGAATCGCTGTGGAGCAGTTTCCCTCGATAGATCGCGCGATGCGGCAGGCTGTGCTGCGGCCATGGCCGGAGTCTATCATGCCGCTCGAATCAACTGCGGAGCGAGCGGCGCGCTGGACGTGCGCCGCATCCCGGATTAGTTGAACGCGCGGCCCCGCGGCGTGCAAGCCCGGGGCTTGCGGTGCATCAGACCTTCGCCGGCGGCTTGGTCGTCGCCTTCCACTCCTTCTCGTCCCAGTAAAGGACTCGGCCTTCGCGATAGGACTGCACCGAGAGGTTGATCACCGCCTGGGCGCGCGCGCCGGTCTCGACATCCAGATGAGGCTTCTGGCGGGTGCGCATGCAGTCGAGGAAGTTGGAGATGTGCCGGGTCATCATGTCCGGCTCGAGGTCGACCGGAATCTCGATGGGGTCGAGTCCGAACTTCTGCTCGTACTCGGGCGTGACGCCGGTGCGCTTCTTCTCCTTCTCGTTCCAGACGACCTCCGGCTTCACCGTGATGTGGTCCGTCGGAGACTCAAACTCGCCGTTCTCGACCATCACCACCGTGCCCTCGTGGCCGCGGATGATGCCCGGAATGTGCTGTGAGTTGGCCATCGACGAGCTCAGGATCAGGCAGTGGCCCGCCGAGTATTCGGCCATGAGGTTGTAGGTGTCCGGAACTTCGCGCTCGTCCTTGAACACGTAAATGCCGCCGCTGCCCATCACCTTGTACGGGAACTGCGCCTGACCCCAGCAGATCTGCAGCGGGGAGACGACGTGATAAAACAGATCGGTTGCAATGCCGCCGGAGTAATCCCAGTACTTGCGGAAGCGGAAGAAACGGTCCGCGTCCCAGGGCCTTTTGGGCGCCGGTCCGAGCCACGTCTTCCAATCGATATAATCGTCGCCCTTTCCGTCGGGGCCGGCGCCGGGATCTATGGGCCAGTTCCACTCGCCTTCAATGGAATTGCGATGATACGAGCCCTGGCTCATCAGCACCTGCCCGATCATGCCGTCCGCGATGGCCTTGCGCGCCTTCCACCACTGATCGCCTGACGTGGTCTGCGAGCCCACCTGAAGCACGCGTTTCGTTTCGCGCACCGTGTCCACCAGTTGCTTGATTTCCTCGTTGGTGTGGCACATCGGCTTCTCGAGGTAGACATCCTTGCCGTTGTCCATGGCCTCGAGCGCGATCTTGGCGTGCCAGTGATCGGGTGTGGCCACGATCACCGCGTCGACGTCGGGGCGCGCCAGCACTTCGCGGTAATCAGAGTAGCCCTTGGCCTTGTGCTTTTCGGCGTTCATCCGCTTGCGTTTTTCATACACGTCGCACACGGCGACGATCTGGCACGAGTTGTTGGACTCGCCGAATTTAGCGAATTTCTCACTGACGTAGGTTCCGCGTCCACCGACGCCAATCGCGGCGATCTGGATACGGTCGTTGGCGCCGATCACACGGCCCGATGATTTCGCGCCGCGGCCGAAGGCGCGGGATGCAAGACCCAGGCCGAGACCCACGCCACTCGCGGTCTTCAGGAAGTCCCGGCGGTTGGCATCGTTCGCTTCAGACATGGAAGTCCTCTCTTTTTTAGATTTGCGGCTCGATGGGGGCAAGCGCTAACCCGAGTTTACTCCTCAGGCTCGCGCCGCCGCAAACAGGAGAGAAACACGCCAATGCTGTGCATCGGCGGGATGCGGCGGAAGGGACGATCTCTGGCCGGCGCCGGGTCCGCTATCGAGCGGTCCGGCGCAAGGCCGGTTGGGCCGCATACGCGGCGACAGGTGAGTGGTTCAGACGATCTCAGCCTCCGCTCGTCAGCAACACCGAACCGATCTTGCTGAAGATGGAACTGATGCTGTTGGAGACCCCGGGCATAATGGCGCCCGCGGCGACGGCGACGAAACCCGCCATCAAAGCGTACTCGATCAGGTCCTGACCTTTCCGATCGCCCCAAAGCTTGCGCAGAAGGTTGTTGAGCATCACGTCTCTGTCATCGGCGCTCGGCAAGTGTGCCTTTATGGGACGAATGCCCGGGTTACGAGAGTACCGGCGCCTGGGGCGTTTCCCTGAAAAAGGGCGTCAAAACGCAAAAATCCGAGGCGAAACTACGACAAAAGCCCGGAACTGTGTCCTCGGGCGGACACATCCGCAGACCTCGCACCCCGGCGCGGATTCACACAATAACGGATCGCGGCATCAAGGCACAACGCTGAAATTGCAAGGTCGATGACAATCACCGGCCAGGCGTGGCGCAGGCCAAGCGCCGTGGTGAACGTGGGGATGAGCGGAAGAAGGATGAGAGCGACCGGGGCGGGAGTGAGCGCGATCAGGGCTCCCCGAACAGGCGCGCTGAGAGAGCGCCGCAGAAACAGCGCCTGCCCCACCAGACCACCAGCGAGAGGCCACGCGAGCGTGTAGCTTGCGCCGGGGACTTGCCAGGCGCAGAGAACACCCAGGACGCCGACGATGATCAGGGGAATCCGCCTGCTTGCCGAGGCTGCGAGCAGCAGAACGACGGCGATAGGCACGGCCCAGGTTCCCGGGTACACCATCAGCGGAGTCAGCAAGGTCGTGAAGTAGACCGCGTCGTAGCTGGACCGGACATTGCTCAGGTCAACATTGCCGAAGGCCCGCGTCAGGTTCAGGGCGTAGCGGCCATCCTCCTGCAAACTCCGCAGGTCCAGATGCGCGGCATCGTCGAACCTTGTGTGGTAGAACTCCACGTGATCGATGAAGGCGAAGTTCAGCCCGTTCAGACCGCCGCGCTTGAACACCGTCAGGTCGGTGTCGTTGGGCATCCGCCGGTAGACCTCGTAGCTGAGCGACGAGGCCTGCGCCCAGGGGACCGCATGCTGCAATTGCCGGATCAGCGTGAGGTTGCCGGGGCTGGTTTCGAACATGTACGATGGTCCGCTCGTCCCACGCGCTTCGAAGTTCAGCACCACGCCCGGATCATGACGCCAGGGATGGTCATTCATGAAAACCCGGGCCCCGATGAGGCCGCGCTCCTCCGCATCGGTAATCAGGAAAATGACGTCGTTCCGCAACCGCGGGCCGGCGCGGAGCGCGCGCAGCGTTTCGAGCAGCGTGGCCACGCCACTGCCGTCGTCGGACGCGCCCGGACCTTCCGGACGCGAATCGTAATGGGCGGCGAGCATCACCGCGCGCGTATTCGCCGTCCCCGGCATTCGGGCCAGGATGTTTTCCGCCGGGTCGCCGCCGGCGCTGCCTGTCTGGATCGATGAATCGAGCCCCTCACGCGCCAGAGCGGCGCGAATCCAGTCCTGCACGCGGCGGTGTTCGTCCGTACCGGGCGGATGAGGCCGTTGCGCGATGGCCCGTACGATGACCATCGCGCGTTCGGCCGAGAATCGATCGGCGGGCGCGGAGGCGGGCAGCGGATCGGGCCGGCGCGGCGGCCAGAATCCGAGTACTACCCACACCACCAGCGATGCAACCGCAAAGACGCGAATCACAGCGGAAGACCAGCGTATCAGGAAAGGAATTGCCGCCACGCTTCGATGCCGTCGCGGTTATGGACCCGAAGCGCGTGCTGGCCTTCGAGCGCCGCATTGGGATCCTGAAGCAGGCAGCGCCCGACGCGCGCGATATCGAAAACGTCGTCGATCTCGGCGCGCCAGTAACGCGGCGTCCAATCGATAGCGCTGGAAACCACGGATGGTACGCCTTCGGCGATGCCGTCGGCAGTGACCATATTGAAGGATTCAGTGTAGCTGGGCTGAAGCAGCAGGTGCATGTTGCCCACCGTCTTGCGGAACTTCGGCCACGACTGCCACCCGGATTCGACCACGCGCGCGTTCAGCAGGCCGTCGTACATGGCGCGTACGGCGCGCTGCACCACCTCCCCGCCACCTTCGGCCCGCCCGGCGGAAACCCAAAGTTCCAGATCGGCCTTCAGCTGGTGCGCGATTTCCAGAGCCGCCGCCGCGGCGCTCATGAAGTTCTTCTGCGGTCTGGTGGCCCCAAAAGCGCCGATGCGAAGCGTACCCCCACGCCACAGCGGACGTCGCGTCCGATCGACAGTGTCGAGGAAATACAGATTCGGAAGATAGGTACACGGCGCGCCATAGGTATCGGAGACCCACTGGCAGAATTTGCGGCTGTTTCCCGCAAGCCTGAAGTTATGCGCGCCGGTTTCGATCTCCATGCCTTCGCGCAGAAGACGCACGCCGTTGGCGTCCGCCTGGAGAAAGCCGACATTGGAGTGGCTGTTGACCGCGAATGTGGTGTCCGGGAAATCGTTCACCAGCGCCTGCAGTTCCGGAGAAGGAATCCAGGGCGCCGAGATGACCACGTGTGAAGCCGGACTGCACTGCAGGCGCGCGCGCAGGCCGGCCGCGTTTACGATGGGCCAGACTTCGGTAGCAACCGAGTTCGCCCGCAGAACTTTGCTGTTATTAATGGCCGCAACCCCGAGACCGATGTGGCTGATATTCCGGTTTGCGGCAAAATTCTTATAAGCGATGATGACTTTGTTCACGACTGCCTCGACCAATACTTACCGGACGAGCAGGCAGCCCGCGAACGGCTGTTGCGGCAAATCAGTGAAAAACAAGAAGATTTATTTCCGCCTCAGTGGTCACCGTGCTGGAGGCCGCCGATGAGCGCGGCCGCACATGGCCCTTACTCCTCCCGCAGGGCCACGATTGGATCCACGCGCATGGCGCGGCGCGCCGGAATCCAGATTGCCAGTGCCGCCACCGCGGTCAGTAACGCCGGGGCGCCGAGGAACGAGAGCGCATCCCACGGGCTGATGCCGTAAAGAAGACCGGCCATCAGTCTCGTCAACGCCGCACTCGCGCCGAGACCCGCCACAACGCCCGCCGCCGTCATGCGAGCACCCTGCTGAAAGATTCGCGAAAAGATCTGCCCGCGACGCGCGCCGAGCGCTACACGCAAACCGATTTCGCGAGTGCGCTGCGATACGTGAAATGCAAGCACGCCATAGACGCCTACGGCCGACAGCAGCAGGGCAGAAATGCCGAAGACACTCAGGAGGACGGTTTGCATGCGGCGTTCGGCCATTCCCGAAGAAAGCCGCTCCTCCAGCGGCGCCACGTCATAGACCGCGCGCGCTGGCTCGAGGCGCTTGATCGCTTCGCGGAGGGTGTTGGCCAGCGCCATCGGCGGCCCCTGCGTTCTTAGCACGAAGACCGGATCCGGCCAGAAACCGGGCGCGGTACACCGGTAGTTCACAGGCTCGGGCTCTTCGGTGCGGTTGGTGTCACGCGCGTTCTCTACGACGCCGGCGATCAGAGTGGATTCACCCGCCGATCCCTGGCCGATTCGAAGCGTGTGCCCAACCGCGCTTTCGCCCGGAAAGAACTGCTCCGCAAATCGCCGGCTAACCATAGACTCGTGCGGACCGTTGTCGATGTTGTCGCGGCACATGCGTCCGGCGATCAGCGGGATTCCGAGCGTGCGGAAATACGACGAACTCACCACCGCGGAGTTGGCGAGGAGCTTTTCACCAGCGGCATCGCTGTTCCGTCCGGCAACATGAAACTCGACGTTGTAGTTAGCGCTCGCTCCCGGCACATCCAGAGTAAGGGCCGCGGACTTCACCCCAGGAATGTTCTCCAGCGCCTGAAGCGTCTGCTCCAGCCGGTGCTGCACCCGCTTCATATCGCGCTTCTCCGCCCAGGAAGCGCTGATGTGGAGCGTCAGGAGGTTCTGCGTTTGGAACCCCAGCGGCACATGCGCCAGCGTGCTGATGGTGCGGATGAGCAGGCTGGCGCCGATCAGCAGCACCATCGCCAAAGCGATCTGACTGCCGGCCAGAACACGCAATAAACGCCGGCCAAATCCACCAGTCTGGGTTCGTGAGCCCTGCGCGAGGGCGGCCGCTGTTTCGGTGCGAGTCGATACCAGTGCGGGAGTAAGTCCGAAAAGAAATGTCGTGGCGACACTCAGGAAAAGCGTGAACCACACCACGGGCCAGCTCAGGCGGATCTCGTCGGCGCGCGGAAGCTGGCCGGCGGTGATGGCGCGAAGCACGTCGATCCCCCACGCACACAGCAAAAGCCCCAGCACCGCGCCGGGCAGGGCGATCAGGAATGCCTCGAGCAGAAGCTGGCCGACCACCTGCCTGCGCCGCGCGCCCAGCGAAAAGCGGACGGCGATCTCACGCGCGCGGCGCTGCGCCTGCGTGAGCAGCAGGCAAGCGATGTTCGCGCATCCAATGAGAAGCAGCAGCGTCACAGCACCGAAGAGAATCCAGAGGCCCCGGCCCGAGCTGCCGACGGTGACTTCTTTCAGTGGCCTCACGACGGGCGTCCAGTGGGCGTCCGTCGCTGGATACTGAGCCGCCAGGGCGGCCTGGAGTGTCGTCAGGCCGGTCTGCGCCGAGGCTGCCGAAACACCGTCCCTGAGCTTCCCGATCGCCACATAGAAGCGCGTCTCCCGGTTCTGCATGACAGCGCTGGGGAGCGCCGCGGGAAGCCACACATCCACTTCGGTATTGGTTATCGGCACGCGAAACGAAGCAGGGACAACACCGGCGATGGGGTAAAGCGTGTCGTCGACACGCAGCGATTTCGTGAGGACGTTCGGATCGCCTGCAAAGCGGCGCCGCCAGAACGCTTCACCGATGAGCGCCGCGTGTGGACCGCCGAACCGTTCTTCGTCCGGGCTGAATTCACGACCCTGTGCCGGGATAACACCCAGAGTCGAAAAGAACCGGCGCGAGGTGCGGGCGCAAAGCAGTTTTTCCGGCAGCGCTCCCGAGGTTTCGGTTATGTTCTCCGTGTACACCCCGGCGATCCCATCGAAGCTCCGATTCATCCGATTCCATTCTTCGAGTCGGCAGGGCGCAACGGGCACGAGTCCGGTGTTGCGGGACACGTTGGTCTCGAACAGCGCCGCGAGTCGCGAGGGTGCGGCGTAGGGCAGCGACTTCAGCAGAACCGCTTCCACCAGCGAGAAGACTGCGCTGCTGGCGCCGATGCACAGCATCATGGTGACCACCGCGGCAACAAAGAAACCGGGGCGGCTGAGAAGGGAACGGTAACTCGACATGACCGCGCGCATGAGTGTGAGCCCGGAACCATGCACCTCGTGGACCAAACCTGCGATCGATGCAGTCGAACAGGATGGGGCAGCGATTTGCGAGACACCCGCTCCGGGAACGGGAATCAGTGTTCGCGTTTGAATATCGCCTGCGCCGCATCTGTTGCTTGCCATACGCTGTGCAGGGGGTAGTGGCGAGCCTCGGTGATACGATGGCCTCGGGTCAATGCAGGCAGCATCAGCATGGGAAGCAGGGGCGAAAGCCCGGCCCGGCGCAGAGGCCGCGGCCTCGCCCGCGCGCATCGCCTCCATCGACATCTTTCGCGGGCTGACCATCCTGGTCATGGTTTTTGTAAATGACGTCTCCGCTGTCCGCGGACTTCCCTGGTGGACCTACCACATGCCCGGCGACGCCAACGGGATGACTTATGTCGACATGGTCTTCCCGACGTTTCTCTTTATCGTCGGCGTTTCCCTCCCGCTGGCTTACGAGCGGCGCATCGCGCGAGGCGATTCAAAGCCGCAATTGTGGGGTCATGCCGCGCTGCGCTCCCTGGCGCTGGTCGTTCTGGGCCTGATCCTCGCCAACATCGAGAAGCTTGACCCGGAGTTCACCGGCATGAGCCGCAGCGCGTGGGCCCTGCTCTCTTTCGCCGGTGTGCCCCTGTTATGGAACGTGTACCCCCGCATGGAGCGATTTCCGCGGCTGCCGATCGTGCTTCGCTCCGTGGGCGCTGCCCTCCTGATTGTCCTGCTCGCGATTTTCAGGCGCCGCACCGAGCAGGGGCAGCCCGCGGGTCTCGACTTCTCCTACTGGGAAATCCTCGGCCTGATCGGATGGGCGTATCTGTCGGCCAGCATTCTCTACCTGCTGCTGCGCACCCGCCGCTGGGCGCTGATCGCCTCCTTCGTGGCGCTGAGCGCTCTCAACGTCCTGTGCACCGCGCGCGTGCTGCGCTGGCCCAACAGCCTTCCCGATTACGTGTGGCCGTTCGGAAGCGGTGGCCTCGCGTCCATTGTCATGGCCGGCGTGATTGCCTCGCTGCTGTTGTCCGGGCGCCGCTTCGGCTGGTATGGCGGGTTCGCCGCGATCCTGTTCGCGGCGGGCATCGTGCTGCTGCCGCTGGGCGTGTCGAAAAACCGCGCCACACCGACATGGTGCCTCGTCTGCTCCGCGGCCGCGGCCGTCATTCTGCTCGGCCTTTACTGGCTCGCCGACCGCCGGGGCCAGACGAAATGGGCAGCGTTCGTCAAGCCCGCCGGATCGAACACGCTGCTTACCTATCTGTTGCCATGGATCTGGGGGTCGGTCCCGGGTCTCAGAGGAGTCGGGCGAGCCTGGAGCACCGGGGCGCCCGGCGTCGTGCGTGCGCTGTGCTTCACCGGAGTGATTCTCGCCCTGTCGGCCGTGCTCACGCGCGCGAAGCTCAGGTTGCAGCTGTAGGTGGCGCAGCTTTTTCACGCCCCTGACCTCATCGACTTTGCCGCGCGGCTCGCCGTGGCCGCCGGAGTTCCACCCGACCTCGCGCAGCTGACGGCCGAATCGCTGGTCGCGGCCAACCTGCGCGGCGTCGATTCCCACGGCCTTCAGCAGTTGCCTTTTTATCTCGACCAGATCGCGCAGGGGCGCATGGATCCGGTCACGCGAGGCGCCGTCCGATCCGAATCCGGCGCGTGTATGCTCTTCGATGGACAGAACGGTATCGGCCAGGGCGCGGCGGCGGTTTGCTGCGATCATGCGCTGCGGCTGGCCCGCGCGCACGGTATCGCGCTGGTAGTCGCGCGCGACTCCAACCACTACGGCGCCGCGGGTTTCTGGACCGCGCGCATCGCCGCGGCTGGCTGCCTCGGCATCAGTATGTGCAATGCCGGCGCGCGTGTCGCGCCATGGCAGGGCCGCCAGCCGCGCGTCGGCACGAATCCCATTTCCATGTGCGTGCCGGGCCCCAACACGTGGCATCTGGACATGGCCACCACCACCGTGGCTTTCGGAAAGATCATCGGCGCCGCCAACAAGGGCCAGGCGGAGATTCCGGCGGGATGGGCCATGGATAAGGAAGGCCGGCCGACGACGAACACGCAAACCGCGCTGCAAGGGCTGCTCATGCCGCTGGGCGGATACAAAGGCAGTGGCCTGGCGCTGATGGCCGAGATCCTCTGCGGCGTCCTCGGCGGCGGCGCCATGACAACCGACGTCGGCGACCTGTTCGAAGGCGGTCAGCCGCGGCGCATCAGCCAGATGTTCCTCGCCGTTGACGTGAGCCGCTTCATGCCGCTCGATCAGTTCGTCGCGCGTATGCGCGCGCTGGTGGACAGCATCAAATCGTCCCAACCCGCCGCGGGGTTCGATGAGGTGCTTGTGGCCGGCGATCCGGAATGGCGGATGGAACAAGCGCGGCGCGCGCAGGGCATTCCGTTGACCCCGGGTGTTTGGCAAAAACTACAGTCCGCCGCCGCCCGGCTCGGAGTTGCAACGCCACGGCCCGTTTCGGCCTGAGCCCCTTATTCCCGCTCCAGCACGACGGCGCTGCCGGCGAAATCGCCCGAGAGATTGAAGCGCAGCCCCTGGTTCATCAGATACGATCCGCTCAGCTCGTCGCCGCGGTCCAGCAGCAGTCCATCCACCCGGCGCAGCCGATAGGTCGCATTCGGGTCGAGGCCGCGGAGGCAAATCGCGGCCGCCGGCTCACCCAGCTGCTGCGAGTGGCGGAACGCAAAAAACACGGCTTGCGCGCCGTCATCCGATACGTATTCGCTCGCCACGACGTCGGCCGGCGGCATGATCAGCCGGTACAGCCGTCCCTGCTGCACCGTTGTGCGGATCGACTTGTACAGCGCGACCATGTTCCTGGCCAGGGCGAAATCCTCATTGCTCCAGTGATTCAGGTTCGCGCCGATGCCCAGCGATCCGTTCATCGCCACCAGAAAGCGATATTTCAGCGATGTGCTGCGGCCGTTCATGTTCGGCACGTCCGTGACCCACGCCATCATTACCTGCGGCGTGTAAGCGTGGGTGAAGCCGTTCTGGATGCTCAGCCGGTCGAATGCTTCGGTGTTATCGGAAGTCCAGACCTCATCCACGCGCTGCAGCATACCCAGATCCACGCGCCCGCCGCCGCCGGAGCAGGATTCGATCTCCAGCTTCGGATGGCGCTCACGGAGCCGGTCAATGATGTCGTACAGGTTGCGCGTGTACGCCACCCAGATCTTCTTCTGATCTTCCGGGGCAGCTTCCGGCCAGCCTGGCTCGGAAAAGTTGCGATTCATGTCCCATTTCAGAAAGGCGATGTCGTTATCCGTCACCAGACGGTCGAGCACACCGAAGATGTGCTCCTTCACGTCGTCGCGCGCTAGGTTCAGCACCAGCTGATGGCGCCCTTCCGTCCGCGGTCTGCCGGCGAAGTTGATCACCCAGTCAGGATGCGCGCGGTACAGGTCGCTGTTCGGGTTCACCATTTCAGGCTCGACCCACAGGCCGAAATCCATGCCTGAGTGGTGTACGGCATCGATGAGCGGCTTGAGACCGTTGGGAAACTTGCGCGGGTTCACCACCCAGTCGCCGAGGCCGGCGCGATCATTGTCGCGCGCGCCGAACCAGCCGTCATCCATAACGAAGCGCTCGACGCCGATGCTCGCGGCTTTCTCGGCCAGAGCGCGCTGCCCGGCTTCATCTACGTTGAAGGTGGTCGCCTCCCAGGAGTTGTAAAGCACCGGACGCGGGCGGCTGCGCGACCGTTCCGGCAGGATCTGTGCACGTTCGAAGCGATGGAGAACGCGAGACGCTTCGCCGAATCCGCCCTCGGTGTAGCCGCCATAGAAACCCGGCGTTTCCAGCGATTCGCCAGGCTTCAGCCGATATCCGAAGTCGAAGGGGTTGAATCCACCGGTGACGCGAACCTGGTGCAGCGGCGTTTCCTCGATGCTGATCCTCCAGCTTCCGCTCCAGCCGAGCGCGCCGAACCAGACGCGGCCGTGCTCTTCGCTCGCGTCGCGATCCAGCGCAAACCATGGATTCGCCTGAGCGCTGGTTGCGCCGCGCCGGCTCTCGATCACCTTCAGGCCGGGGTTCACCGGCTCATGCTGCAGTTGCGTCTCGCCCGCCCATCTGCCCGCGAGGTAACTGAGCCGGTAACCGGTCCCCTGCGGAACGTACCAGACGCCCGATTGCGCATTCTCGATCACAAGCGGCTGGTTCGTGTTGTTGCGAATGAGCGTCGCGCGCCGAATGATACCGCTGTCCGGATACGCGGTGTAACTGACATCCGCGAATACGTTATTACTGATGTCCTTCAACGTAATCGTGAGCGTGTTGCCGGCGATTTTGTGGGAGGCGTAATGCAGCACCAGATCGCGATTGCCGTCCTGCATCGTGATCTTGAGGCACGGCTCGGTGAAAAGACCCGCGCCCTGCCCGGGATACTCCTGCGGCGTGGTCGTGGTGGTCAGATCGAACGATGCCCATTCCGGGAGGGAATGAACCGCGTTCCAGTCGGCATCGCGGGTGACCCGTCCGCCCCAGTAGACATGCTGGAGCTCGTTGCGCTCGTTGATGCCGGCTACCCACGTAACCGGCCCGGCATCGATGATGAACAGCTTCTTCTCCGGCAGGAAACGAATCGGTTCTGCGGCGAAGGCGCAAACACAGAGCAACGCAGGAACAATATAACGGACGCGCATAGGATGGAAGAACCATTCTATGCGCGTCCCTCTGTGAGTCGCCACGGCGCTGACCTGCGGTGACACAGGTTCGCGGAAAATCGACACAACGATTTCAAGCAGTTAGCGCCGAAGCCCTCAGGAACGGCCCGCCGGCCGCGCGAAGATGCGGCCAGGAGGGAAGTCTCCCATGTCTTCCGAACGTCGTATCCGCGCCTCGCGCGAAAATGGCGCCAAGTCTCGCGGCCCAAAAACCCCCGAGGGCAAACTGCGCTCCTGCCGCAACGCCGTAAAACACGGCCTGCTGAGCGAAATCATCGTCCTCCCGACCGAGCCGGCCGAGCGCTTCCTCCAGCTCTCCAACGAACTGGACGACGAATTCCGCCCGTCCACGCCTTTCCAACGCCTCCAGGTCGAATCGATCGCCGCCTGCGCCTGGCGCATCCGCCGCGTGTGGGCGCTCGAGAAAACGGCCTACAAATACGAAGCCGGCCTTATGGGCCCCTGCCATCTCCCACCCGACGAAAAGACCTACCGCTCCTTCCGCGCCATGGCCGACTTCACAAGAGCCCTCGAGCTCCTAAGCCGCTACGAATCCCGCTACGAGCGCCAAATGTCCCGGGCATACAAAACCCTCATGGACTACAACCCGGAAAACGTGCCAAACGAACCTAATCCCACAAACGAACACCACCCGCCCGACCCGCAACCAATTGACAGCACACCGGAAATCGAACCCAACGACGGAGTACCGGCCCAGCACACAGCGGACCACCATCGCGAAGCGATGGCCCTTACGCCCAGCACACCCGAACTACATCCGAACGACGGCGTACCGGCCCAGCACACAGCTGACCCCTGTCCCCTGAGCCCTGACCCCGTTCTTTCGGACCCCGGGCCCCGGTTCCCGGACCCCGTTCTTTCCGACCACGGACCACGCGCCACGGGCCACGGACCACGGACCACGGGCCACAGGCCACGGACCACGGGTTTTCGGGCCACGGACCACGGGCCACAGGCGACGGGCCACGGCCCAGGCTCTCCCCCGATAATGGTTCTATATGCGCCAGCAGGAGGCGGCTCAGGTCACCCCCGAGGACATCATCCACCTCATCCTCGAGGAAATGCAGGCCGGCATGTGCCCCAGCTTCTACAGCAATCTCGTACCCAGCGTCTACCAGGTCTTTCTGTACGGCGAGGATCTCGATCGGCTGCGCCCGCTGGAGCAGCGCATGCGCGACGAGGCCGTCCGCGCCCTCGAGGAGAAGCTCGCGGAGCTCAACAAGTCGGCCGAACCCTCCAAACTGAAGCTCCCGCTCGGCGGCGCGAAGCATCGCAAAAAGAAATACGAAGCCCTGGGCGATTTCACCGTGGAGTTCCACGAGAACACCGACGATGATGCGCGCGAGAATCCGCTCATCATCCACTCCACCTTCCCGTCCGAGGCATCCTCCGACGATCGCGTCGGCACACTCACCGAGCGCGTCACGCGCCGCAGCGCCGATGGCCAAACCATCACCACCGCCACTCAGCGCAGCGGCACGCTCGATGCGCGAGCTTCCGCGGGGATCGTACACGCCAGTATCGAATGGGAAGATGATACCGGCGCGCACTCCTACCAAATGACGAAAGACCTGATCAAAATCGGACGCGGAGCCGCTGACCGGTGGGTGGACGTGAAGCTCAAGGCGAAGAAGGACGTCTCGCGCGAGCACCTGCAAATCCGGCGCGATGCCACTACCGGCGAGTTCTTCATCAAGGACCTGAGCACGCTCGGCACCACCGTTAACGGCAAGCGCGTGCCCGGCAGCATCGAGCAGGTGAACGGCGCCGACGTGGACAAAAATCTGGAGGTCCCGCTGCCGGGCAAGGCCAGCATCGGACTGGCGGGCGTGCTCTCGCTGGAGTTCAAAGCGGCGAAGGCATGACCGGGCTTCACACCGCGCGAATCGCCTTTCTCGTGCTGCTCGCGATTTTCACCATCGCCGCCGCGGCCGCCGCACGTAAGAGGACCTGAGCATGACACCCGCAGCGCCGCGATATTTCTCGGCCGCCTCGACCGATCAGGGCCTCGTCCGCGGAAACAACGAGGATCGCGTCTGGGCTGATGACGCCCGCGGCTTCTTTGTCGTCATCGATGGCATGGGCGGGCACGAAGCCGGCGAGCACGCGGCAGACATCGCGCTCCAGCACATCCGCGCCCGCCTCGAGCGCCAGACCGGAACCGTCGAGCAGCGGGTGCGCGAGGCTATTGCCCTGGCCAACAACGCCATCTACGAAACCGCGCAGGCCCGGCCGGAGTGGAAGGGCATGGCCTGCGTGCTCACCATCGCCGCTATCGAGGATGGGCGCGTAACCGCGGGCCATGTCGGCGATTCTCGCCTGTACCGCATTCAGCGCGGCAGGATCGAGAAGATCACCCACGACCATTCGCCCGTGGGCGAGCGCGAGGACCGGGGCGAGTTGACCGAAGCCGAAGCCATGAGCCACCCGCGCCGCAATGAGGTCTACCGTGATGTCGGCTCCGAGGAGCACACCCCCGACGACGACGAGTTCATCGAGATCCGCGAGTTTCCGTTCGAGCCGGATATGACCCTGCTGCTGTGCAGCGACGGCCTCAGTGACGCCATCTCCTCCAAAGAGATTCTGGCCATCGTTGAGCGCAACGCGGGCGATCGCGACACAGCCGTGCACGAACTGATCTCCGCGGCGACGAAGCGCGGCAAAGACAACGTCTCCGCCATCCTCGTTTGTGGTGCGGGCCTTAGGCCTGCACGCGAGGCAAGCGGAGCGCCGAGGACGGTCGCGCAAGCGACAAAAACATCAGGCCATCATAGCTGGCTCTGGCTCGCCCTCGGTCTCATCGTCGGCCTCCTCCCTGGCATTGCCATTCAGCGGTTCCTTCTCACAAAACCCATAATCCCCGCGCCCCGCGTCCTCATCGTCGCCCCGAACTCCTCCATCTCCACCGCACTCGCCACCGCGCGCGCCGGCGACACCGTTTCCGTCGATTCCGGAACCTACAGGGAAGCTGTCACGCTGCGCGACGGCATCGACCTGATCGCGCGACATCCGCAGCAGGCCATCATCGAAGGCCCGGTCACCGCCTCCGGCATTCGCCAGGCGCGCCTCGAAGGCTTCCAGCTCCATGGGCCGGTGCGCATCATGAACAGCGATGTGCTGCTCAGCCACGACACCATCAGCGGCTCTCCCGCCGCCGGGGTCGAATTCAGCGGCAACTCGCGTGGCGCGATTATAGGCTGCACCATCGAACGGAACACTGGCCCTGGCATCGTGGTCGCCGATGCGGCCATGCCGTCCATCGAAAACAACGCCATTGCGAACAACGGAACGCAGCCCGCCGCGCTGCGGCCCGGCCTGCTGGTGCGCTCGCAGCTTCGGCCGCAAATCGAAGGCAACGTTTTCGCCGGCAACGGCGCCGAGGCGATCTGGCTTTCCCAGGCCGACCCGGTCGCCGCCGCGCGCAATTACTTCATTACGCCCCCCGCGCCGCTGCGCCGCCGCGCGCCTTCTCCGGTGCGCGTGATTCCGCCGGACAGAGGAAGTAAGTGAATCCGGGCGACCGCTACGGGCGTTACCGCATCATCCGCATGCTCGGCCGGGGCGCCATGGGCGAAGTGTATCTGGCCCGCGATGACGAGGCGCGCCGCGAGGTCGCGGTCAAGATCGTCTACAAGGGACCCGAGCGCGAGGATCAGGAAGTCCTCGATGCCGAGCGCCTCGGCGCCGAGCTCCAGAAGCGCCTCAGCGGGGTGGACGCGCGGGTCACGCCGGTCAACCGCTACGGCGAGATCAACGGCGATCTCTTCATCGAGATGGCCTACATCGAAGGTGAGGATCTCTCCGCCATTCTCGCCCGCGGCCCCGCTAATCCCGGCCTTGCCGCAATGGTGGCGCGCGAGCTCTGCGAAATGCTGGAGAACCTGGGCTCGTTCACCACCACCATCGGCGATAAGCAGTTCGTCGGGGTCATTCACGGCGACCTCAAGCCGCGCAACATCCGTCTCAATTCGCAGAACCACGTCAAGGTTCTCGATTTTGGCATCGCCAAAGCGCTGTCGCAGACACGCCGCTACACCATGAACGTGTTCGCCAGCACGGCCTACTGCTCGCCGGAGCGGCTCGAAACGCAGAATATGGACGCGCAGTCGGACCTGTGGTCCGTCGGTGTCCTGCTTTACCAGATGCTCTCCGGCCGCCTCCCCTTCGACGAGCCCACCAAAGAGCGGCTGGAGCGGCGCATTCGGTCCAGCGAGCCGCCGCCTCCTCTTCCCGCCATCTGTCCCGAGCCGCTCCGCTTGATCGTAATGCGCATGCTGGCGCGCGATCCGGCGCGCAGATATCCGACAGCGCGGGAGGTGCGCGACGATATCGTTCGCTGGCAGCGCGGCGAGCCGATTGCCGAACCGCCGCCGTACGACGCCGATGCCACGGTCCGGACCACGGCGCCACTGGGCGATGAGGATGCCACAACGCGTTCGGCCGCGCCGGCGCCCGGCTCGGACGCCACGGCCCGCAGCCCTGAAGCGCCGCTCCGGCAGCCCGTTGCTGTCGGTGAGTCGACCGGCAGGTCGGCCGCGGGCATCTCCGTCATCCGCCGCCGGCGCGGACAGCGCCTGGTGAGCTGCATGGCCATCGTGGCCGTCGTCTGCGTGCTGCTGCTCGGCTACATGGCCTTCCAGTATCACGTCTGGAGCAACGCCCAGCAGCTCAAGACCGATCTCCAGGCCGAGCGGGTCAGCAATCTCGACGACGCCTGGACGCGATACCAGAACATCTCCAAACACGCTTCCCTGCCCGGCACGTTGTGGGGCGCCCGCAGCGCGCTGAAGAAGCAGCTCATCGCCGCCGCCGACAGCACCATCAACGAGTATCGGAACGAGGATGCCCCCGCCGTCTATATCGGCCAGTGGCAGCAGGCGCGCAATCTGCTGTCGCGCGCCCTCGAGCTCGATCCCGATGACAACGCCGTCAAGGGCCGCCTCCGCCTTTGCGAAGGCCACATCGACCGTATCACCGCCGGCGGACTCCACGGTGTCGCGCGGCAGAAACGCCTGGGTGAGGCGGTCCAGAAATTCGAAGAGGCCGCCGCGCTGATGAGAAAATCGCCCGACCCTTACCTCGGTTTAGCTCGTATCTACTCCTATGACCTCAACGATATGGACAAGGCGGAGGAGGCCCTGAGGAAGGCTGACGACTACGGCCATCCGGAAGGACGCCGCGAGCGCGCGCAGCTTGCCGACGGGTATCGCAGGCTCGGCGACCGCGTCTGGCGCGAGTCGCGCGGGTTCACCCAGTCGCCGGATCAGGAGCGCAACTATCTCGAGGAAGCGCGGCGCGACTACGTCAAGGCGCAGGACCTCTACCAGCAGGCCGGCCTCTACGGCGACAGCGCGCGGAATCAGTTGCAGGCCATCCAGGGGCAGCAGCGCGTCGAGCAGCGCCTGAGTGCGATGCAGGGAGGCATAGCTACGCCGTGAAGGTCTCGCGAGAGGAGATCGCCGCCCGCGCGGTCGAACGCCGCGCGCGAGAAGAAAGGGCGCGCACTGTGTCCCGCCGCGCGGAGCTGATCTGGCTCCTCATGGCTTCCGTCGTTGTGGCCTGCGGG
>Ga0070739_10003637_pt1 | contig 18975 bp, 13 predicted proteins | sample Coa_R1_7_FD_66445 | JGI IMG/M metagenome (GOLD analysis project Ga0070739, IMG submission 66445) | Surface soil microbial communities from Centralia Pennsylvania, which are recovering from an underground coalmine fire - Coalmine... | ecosystem: Environmental > Terrestrial > Soil > Unclassified ... | reverse complement strand
CGTCGCGGAAGAATCGGGTGAAGACCTTCGCCAGGTCGGCGGGCTCTATGCCCGGTCCGCTGTCTTGGATGGAGATGATGGCCTTGCCGCCTTGGCGGCGCACGGAGACAGCGACCTGCCCATCCGCGGGTGTGAACTCGGCTGCGTTGAGCAGGATGTTCACGAAGATTTGGTCGAGTCGCTCCGGATCGCCCCACACGAGCACCTCCTGCGATGCCGGCGCCGAGTCGAATCTACGGTCGGGAAACAGTGCCGAGACGGTCTTGACGCTGCGGTCGACCGACTCGTTGATGTCCACCGTGGACGGCCGGAGTGAGAGCTGGCCACTTTGCAGCCGCACGACGTCCAGTAGATCGTAGGTGAGTCGCTCCATGCGTACGGCCTGGTCATCCACGAGCCGGAGGAACTCCGCCATGCGCTCCTGGTCATAGGTGCGTCTCCGCATGAGCGAGAGATATCCGCGGAGAACCGTGAGCGGCGTGCGCAGCTCGTGGCTGGCCATGGCCATGAACTCGTCTTGGAGCCGCCTCAGGCTGCGGTCGGTGGTATTGCGGATGACGAGGACTCCTCCCTCCACGCCATCTCCCAGTTGGATGGGCCGCCCCACCACTTCGTAGTAGACCCGGTCACCTTCAGACAGGGTCGAGCACTCCATCGAAAATGACTCGCCGCGTGCCGCACGTACCTCGGGCAGCTGATCCGGCGCAATGGGAGTGCCGTCCGGGTCCTGAATGAGAAACCCCTGGGTGACGCTTCCGAAGATTTGGTTGAAGCTTTGGTTGGTCAGAACGGGTTTCTGATCGCGATCCACGACCAGCACCGCATCCGCCATGCTGACGAGAATCGCCTCAAGCCGAGCGCGTTCCAATTCGCTGGCGCGGCGGGCCGCCTCGCCCGAGGCGACTGCCTGTTCCAGCTCGGAGCCCCGGGCGTTCAGGTCATCGTTCGTCGCGTTCAGCTCCTCCACTGTCGCCTGCAGCTCCTCATTGAGCGTCTCCAACTCCTCGTTGGTCGCCTGCAGCTCCTCGTTAAGGGTTTCGACCTCTTCCGCTCCCGCCTGCAGCTCTTCGGTTCCGAGCGAGAACTCTTCGTTCGCGCTCCGCAGCTCCAGGTTCTCGGCCGTCAGATCCTCGTTGGCCTGCCGGAGGTCGCTGATGGTGTTTCCCAATACCTCGAGCTGATGCTTGGCCTGTTCGAATTGCGATGCCAGCTCGCCCCGGTCCCGCCGAGCCTCGTCGAGCGTCGCTCCCTGAGTGGTCACGTCCTTCACGCTCAGGACGGCGTACACATCGGCGTCACCCGAGGCGTCGTCGGTGTAGGGCTGACAGACTATGTCGAGCCGGTGTTCAATCTGGTCCGGTGGCTCGACGTACCTCACATCCGGCAGCTCTACTTGCTCATTCGAGCGGAACACACGCTGCAAGGCCGAGAGGAGGTCCGCATTTCGGCAATGTTGGGCGAGGTGGACGATATCGTCGCCGATGGCCCTCCCGTACACTCCGAGCAGGCTGCGCGCGGCCATGTTGATGTAGCGGATGCTGTATCGACGATCGACGATGGCGATGCCGAACGGGATCCTTTGAAACGCCGCGGTCCATCGAGCGTCACGTTCCGTGAGCGCGGGCCGAGCCTCGCTCGCCGCTCGAGGGGTTCGTGCTCCGACGGCTGCCGATTGCCGGGGTGGGCGCACGACTGAAGCTTCGGCGAAGGCATGGCGAAGCTCGCTGAGGCCGGGGCGGGGCACAGTGACTGCATCTCCCCGTCGTCTGAAGATACGAAGGTGGTTGTCCTCGGCCTCAAAGTATTGCGGAAGAGAGCTGACTGTCTCCGACTTGCCGAGGACCAGATACCCTTCGTTGCGCAGCGAAAATGCAAACAGGCTCAGTACGCGTCGCTGAAGAGGCGTGGAGAAGTAGATCAGAACGTTTCGGCAGACGAGGAGATCGATTCGGGGAAACGGGGGCCGGTCTCCCAGGTCGTGGGCTCCGAAAAGCATGAGTGAGCGGATGTTCTTCTTCACGGTGTACTCGTTACCGGTGCGGGTGAAGTACCCCACCAGTAGCTCGTCGGGCATCGACTGCACCGCAGAGACCGGGTACGTTCCCCGACGGGCGAACTCGATCGCGCCCTGATCGAGGTCGGTAGCGAAGATCCGGACGTGGAACTGCGTCAAATCGTCGCCGAGCAGGTCAGCCAGGAGTATGGCAAGCGAGTAGGCCTCCTCGCCGGTGGCACACCCAGCCGACCAGATGCGGATTTCGGCGGCGCTTCTGCGCGCGTGTTCGATGATTGCCGGCATTATGCGCGTTCTCAAAGCGTCGAACAGCTCGCGGTCTCGAAAGAACTCCGTCACCTTAATGAGGAAGCTGCTCACCAAGGCGCGGCTCTCATCGGGATCGGAAGTCAGGCGCTTCAGGTATTCCTGAATGGTAGAGCTGTCCGTTGCCACCATTCGCCGTTGCAGCCGTCGAATGATCGTTGGTCGCTTGTACTTCGAGAAGTCGACTGCCGAGTGCTCTTCGATGTGACGCAATACTTCCGCTAGAGCGTCCTCCTGCTTCTCCAGCAGCTCTCTCGGCCCGGTCAGCAGTGAAAGGATCTTGGGACCCATATCGTCGAGTGGCACCGACAAATCCACGGCGGTCGGCGCCAGTGAGAGAGGGAGGCCGGGAAACTGAGCGGTTCGCGGGTCCTGGATCACGACGGTGCCGCCAAACCGCTTCACCTCCTCGGCCCCCGCAGCCCCATCGGAGCCGGTGCCTGTGAGCACAACCGCCACCAGGTTCTCGCGGAAGATGCCGGCAGCGCTCGACAGCAGGGTGTCGATAGAGGGCTTGGGCCCCGAGCCGGGTGGCAGGAGACTCACTTCGTGGTCCGTGATGGCCGCATTCTGGTTGGAGGGAACGACGTACACTACCCCTGCCCGAAGCAGGGTGTCGCGGCCAACCGATTCGACTCTCAGAGGACTCCGCTTGCTGAGGATCGACTCCAACGAGCTCGTCCGATCCGGATCGAGGTGCTGGGCAACCACCACCGGCGCCGGGAAGTCCGCCGGCAGCTGCGGAAGGAGCTTCGCCAGGGCTTCAATACCGCCCGCAGAGGAACCAATGACGACGAGCTGCCTGACCGCTGATTCGTCTGCGCCGGCCTCTTCCGTTGCCCGCTCCCCTATGCCGCCTTGGTGTACTCGTATTGTAGAAGTAGGAAGCGCGGTACTCTCACGTGCGCCACACAAGCGAGTGGAGGATCTCCGCCGGAAGTCCGTGGCCCGATGGGCCCGTGCTGGACACCGCCCAGAGGGAATGCCCATAATGCCCAATCACGACATCGTCGTAATCGGGGCCTCAGCCGGCGGGGTGACGGCTCTGCGGGAACTCGTCGGCGGATTCCGGGTCGCCTTTCCGGCCAGCGCCTTCGTGGTGTTACACCTGCCCCCGTACGCGACCAGCGCGCTGCCTCAGATCCTCGATCGTGGAGGGCCCGTCAAGGCTGTGGCCGCGGTTGACGACGCGCCCGTACAGCCCGGGCGCATTTATGTCGCCCCACCCGACTGTCATCTCACTATCGAGGATGGCCGGGTCCGCGTCTCTCGTGGGCCCAAATGGAATCGCTACCGGCCGGCCATCGACGTGCTCTTCCGCAGTGCCGCCGTTGCCTACGGACCCCGAGTGGTGGGCATCGTCCTCTCGGGTTCGCTCGATGACGGCTCATTGGGCCTGGCAAGCATCAAGGCACACGGCGGGACGACCATCGTTCAGGACCCGGCGGAAGCCCTCTTCCCGGGAATGCCGGGGAACGCTCTCGATCGGGTCGAGATCGATTACTGTCTGCCTCTGGGCGAGATTCCCGCAGTCCTCACCGAGTTGGTGGATGGCCGCAGCAGTCAGCCGGAAAAGGGACGACTAAAGGAGGTGGCAAGGATGGAAGAGTCTGCGGCCACAGGAGAAGACATCGAATCTGTTCCCGGCCTCATCGACGAACAACAAGACGGGCCCCCATCCGTGTACACCTGTCCGGAATGCCACGGCAGCCTCTGGCAGGTTGAGACGGGCAACCTCAAACATTACCAGTGCCGCGTCGGTCACTCGTACTCTCCTGAGTCGCTCTTCGGGGCCCAAGGAGAGGCGTTGGAAGCCGGGCTCTGGGCGGCACTGCGAGCCCTCGAGGAGCGAATCGACTTGGCCACGCGCCTCGAGAGGGAAGCACTACACGCCGGCAGAAGCCACTCCGCCACTCATTACCGCGAGCGCATCGGTGCAGCTTCCAAGAGCGCCGAGGTAGTTCGCACGGCTCTACAGCTCAGCTTGAAGGGCCAGGAGGTGGACATCGAGTCGGAGTCCACTGCCTGACTTGCCGTCCGACGGTTCCCGAGCCGGCTCCGCCCCGCCTCGGATGCCGGGCCATCGTTTCTATGATCACGCTCTCGGAGCCGCCAAGCGAGTTCAACCCCAGACCCGAACGGTGAACCTCAAATATCTAACCTCGAAACCTCAATGGTTGGGTGCTCGCTGCGTCGCCGGTATGTGCTTGCAACTCGAAACCTGGAAACCGGAACCAGACACTCAATCGTTCAGTGTCCGCCTCTGCAGGCAGTGTGTCCTCTCAACTCGAAACGCGAAACGCGAAACGCGAAACTACTCGGTTCACTGCTGTTGTACGACCGCACGATGTCAACGGCGGCACGTGAGCATCTCTTGAGGACTTCGGCGGAGGCCTCGACGGTCATCGCTCGTCTGCGTCTCGAACCTCATCCGGAGGGGGGCTGGTTCAGAGAGACCTGGCGTGCGGACGCCGAGGAGGGTGCTCGCGCCTCCGGCAGCGCCATCTACTTCTTGCTGGCAGGCCGGGTGCTAACTCGCCTCCATCGCATCGACGCCGACGAGATTTGGCATCATTACCTCGGCGCCCCGATCGAGCTTCGGCTCGTACGGACCGATGCGGATTCCGAAATCCGGATCCTGGGGCCTGACATCAGCCGCGGTCAGTGTCCTCAGGTGGTCATCCCTGCCGGAACCTGGCAGCAGGCCAGGTCACTCGGCGATTACAGCCTCGCCGGATGCACCGTCTCTCCGGCATTCGACTTCTCCGGCTTCCAGCTGGCAAATGATTGAGATCCAGAGCCGCATCTTTGGTACTTCTCGCGACACCCCGCCTCTGTGGACCACAGCATCTCCGGGCGGCGGAGCCACTCTCCGTACCGGCTACGCTGAGACGAAGATACCAGGAGGCAGAGGATGACCGAACCGACCGACTTCAATCAGCGAATCATCGAGGAGTTCCGCTCCAATGAGGGCCGGGTAGGCGGCCCCTTTGAGGGCGCCCCGCTGCTGCTACTGTCAAGCACCGGAGCCAAGACCGGCCGGAAACACACCACCCCCGTCATGTACCTTCAGGACGGCGACCGCCTCGTGATCTTCGCCTCGAAGGCTGGAGCTCCAAGCCATCCGGCCTGGTATCACAACCTCGTCGCCAATCCTCAGGCCAGCGTCGAAGTGGGCACGGAGTCGTTTCCGGTCACGGCAACGGAGGTAAAGGGCGAGGAGCGTAACCGCTTGTACGACCGTCAGGCGTCACTGTATCCCGGCTTCCGCGATTACCAGGACAAGACTTCCCGGGTCATACCCGTCATTGCACTGACCAGAACCGGCTGAAACCCGCGCCCGAGTGGGAGGCCGGAGGGAGTTCTCAGACTACGCCTTCACATCGAATGGCCGAAAGGTTCGACACTCGGACTGGCGAGCAAACGGTCGAGGTCGAAAGTCCAGAGTCGAAGATCCAAAGTCGAAGGTCCTGAAACTGACCCGAAACTCGAAACTCGAAACTCGAAACGTAGCTAATCGGCCAGGGCGCGTCGGGGCGGCGTCATTCGCCCCATCGGCGGCCGCTCCGGAGTAGCTCCCGTCTAGCCACCCCGGCCTGATCCGTTTACGACTATTTACGCCACACGGTCCGCCGTTAACGGTTGGTTTACGCCCACCGGCCTAGGCTCGATGGGATGGCCGTATGGAAGACATCGAAACGTTGGAATCACGAGCTGTACTCGTCGTCGAAGACGACAGCACGTTGGTCCGGGCGATAACGCGTAACCTCGAGGCACGAGGCTACCAAACCGCGGCGGTAGCAGGCGTCGAGGATGCGGTAGAGATCCTTCACCGGGGCGTTCCGTCCCTCCTCCTGGTGGACATAGACCTGCCTGATGGCTCGGGCTGGGATGTGGTCAGGTGGTTGCGCACGCAAGGCTTTACCACCCCGGTGATAGTCATTTCCGCCCTGCGGCCCAATGAGCGGCTCATCCGGGAGCTCGGCTGCCGCAGCTTCCTCGAGAAGCCATTTCCAATTGAAGCCCTCGTCCGTCAGGTCGAAGACTCTAGACCATCTCCTTTCCACTCGTGCACATCCGAACGCGCGACGGAGCCCCTGTAAGTGCTGGACGTCATATTCATTGTCGCAACGCTGACCTATTTCGGGCTCAACGTGCTCTGTGCGGTGGGCTTCGATCGGCTCATGGGAGGCAAGAGATGAGTCCAGAGAACATCATTCTCACGATCGTGTCCGCACTGGTGCTCATCTATCTGCTCATCGCGCTGATCAAACCGGAAGTGTTCTGAGATGCCGAGCTGGATGACTGGCGAAGCCATATGGACCTGGGCACTGTATAGCGCCATCCTTCTGGCCACGGCCAAACCGTTTGGAACGTATCTCTACCGGGTCTTCACCGGGCAGCGCACATTCATGCACCGCCTCATGCGGCCCGTTGAGGTCGGCGTGTACAGGCTGACACGCGTTGACGAGCGCGCCGAAATGACATGGTTCGTCTATCTCCTGGCGTCCCTGGGTTTCAGTCTCGTTGGACTGCTGGTTCTCTATCTTCTTGAGCGGACGCAGCAATGGCACGGCGGCTTGTTCAACCCGGAGCATTTTCCCAATGTGCCCCAGTTTTTGGCCTGGAATACGGCGGCCAGCTTCACCACCAACACCAACTGGCAGAACTACGGCGGCGAGACCACCATGAGCTATCTCACGCAGATGGCGGGGCTCGGCTGGCATAACTTCGCCTCGGCGGCCACCGGCATCGTTTGGGCCGTGGCCCTCGTCCGCGGGCTGGCCCGGCGGAGCGCCGGCAGTATCGGCAACTTCTGGGTTGACCTGGTGCGCTGTATCTTCTATGTGCTGGTGCCGATAACCTTCTTTTACGCGCTCTTCCTGGTGTGGCAAGGCGTCCCTGATAACCTCGCCGGCTATTCCCTGGCGCACACGCTCGAGGGCGGAAAGCAGGTGATCGCGCAAGGGCCGGTCGCGCTACAGGAAGCCATCAAGATGTTGGGCACGAATGGCGGCGGATTCTTCAATGCCAATTCGGCACACCCCTTCGAGAACCCGACACCGCTCACGAACTTCGTCGAAATGCTGTCCATCTTCCTGATCGGCTCAGGCCTGGTGTACATGTTCGGCAAGTGGGTCAAGGGCACCAAGCAGGGCTGGGCCATCTGGGCGGCGATGTTCCTCCTATTCAGCACGGGCTTCTTCTTTGCGGTCAGCTTCGAGCAACACGGCAACCCTCAGGTTTCCGCACAGGCTCACGTCGCCACGGTGGCGACCGCGACCCAGCCGGGCGGAAATATGGAGGGCAAAGAGGTGCGCTTCGGTATCGTCGACTCGGCCCTCTTTACGACGATCACCACGGATGCCTCCTGCGGCGCGATCAACGCCTGGCATGACTCTTACACAGCGCTCGGGGGTCTGGTGCCCTTGACCAACATGGCCACCGGCGAGGTGATTTTCGGCGGCGTTGGAGCCGGACTCTACGGGATGCTGATGTACGTCATCCTGGCGGTCTTCATTGCCGGTTTGATGGTCGGCCGAACGCCCGAGTATCTGGGCAAGAAGATCGAGGGTTTCGAGGTCAAGATGGCCAGCATCGCGCTGCTGATCTCGCCTGCCAACATCCTGATCATCGCGGCCATCGCCTCAGTGGGCACCTGGGGAACCGCGTCGATTCTCAATCCGGGTCCTCATGGCCTGACTGAGATCCTGTACGCTTTCACCTCTATGAATGCCAACAACGGCTCGGCATTCGCCGGCCTGACCACAAACACGAACTTTTACAACGCCACTGGAGGGGTGGTGGTGCTGATTGGCCGCTTCCTCTTCCTCACGCCTCTGCTGGCCATCGCGGGCTCGATGGCTCGCAAGAAGACGGTCCCGGCGAGCCTGGGAACCTTTCCGACCGACGGGGCCACGTTCACAATACTCCTGGTTGCCGTGATCATCATCGTCGCCGCACTCACCTACCTGCCTGCCTATGCGCTCGGTCCCATTCTGGAGCAGCTGCTACAGAATGCCGGAAAGGTCTTCTAGACGGTGCGGCGACGACATCAGAGACTTCCATGCGCGCGCCGGAGGTGACGCCGGAGGACCAGGGGCATCTCGGTGATCAACGGCGCCACGGGCGGGGCCTTTCGATCGTCGATCCTCGGATTATGGGCCAGGCCGCGATTGCCGGCTTTCGAAAGCTTGATCCGAGGGTGCAGCTTCGCAACCCGGTCATGTTCGTGGTCGAGATTGGCGCCGCCGTCACGACCATCGAGTTCGTGCGTTCGTTCATCCCTCACACCGGCCTGGGCGGAGACCGCTTCTTCACCGCCGGAGTCTCCCTCTGGCTTTGGTTCACCGTCCTCTTCGCCAACTTCGCCGAGGGCATGGCAGAAGGGCGCGGCAAGGCCCAAGCCGATACGCTCCGAAGAACACGAACCGATGCTCAGGCCAAGAAGCTGCTTCCGAGCGGCCAGACGGAGATTGTATCCGCGACCGAGTTGCGCCGGGGCGACATGGTGCTGGTCGAGGCAGGGGACCTCATTCCCGGAGACGGCGAGGTGGTCGAGGGGGTCGCTTCGGTTAACGAAGCGGCCATCACCGGTGAGAGCGCACCGGTGATAAAGGAGCCTGGTACCGACATCCATTCGTCGGTCACGGGCGGCACCACCATCGTCAGTGACTGGCTGAAGATCAGAATCACGGCCAACCCGGGGGAGACGTTCATCGATCGCATGATTGCCCTGGTTGAGGGCGCCAACCGGCAGAAGACACCCAACGAGATCGCGCTCAACATCCTGCTGGCTTCGCTCGCCATCATCTTTCTGCTGGCCGTGTGGACCCTACAACCGTTCGCGATCTATTCGGGAAGCGCGGTGGCCGTAACCACGCTGGTCGCACTGCTCGTCTGCCTCATCCCAACGACCATCGGCGGCTTGCTCTCGGCGATCGGTATCGCCGGCATGGACCGCCTGGTGCAGTTCAACGTGCTCGCGATGAGCGGCCGGGCTGTTGAAGCAGCCGGCGACGTCGACACCCTGCTGCTTGACAAGACGGGCACCATCACCTTCGGGAACCGTCTGGCGTTTGAGTTCATACCGCTGGGGGGACACTTCGAAAAGGAGCTGATCGAGGCCGCGCTGCGATCGAGCCTGGCGGACGAGACACCCGAGGGGAAGAGCATCGTGACGCTGTGCGGTGAGAAGGGATGCGCAGTCGACAAGGCGTTCCTCGAGAAGGCGGATCTGGTTCCATTCACCGCCGAGACCCGGATGAGCGGCGTGCAGTTTGACGGGCATCGGCTCATGAAGGGCGCGGTCGACGCAATCGAGCACATTGCCGCTACCGTGTCGCCTGACCTCGAACCGCAGGCCAAGCGTATCGCGGAGGAGGGAGGAACTCCGCTGGCCGTGCTCCAGGACCGAGAGGTGCTCGGGCTGATCTATCTGAAGGATACCGTCAAGCCCGGCATGATCGACCGGTTCTCTGAGCTGCGCCGCATGGGCATACGCACCGTGATGGTCACCGGCGACAACCGGCTGACGGCGGCAACCATTGCCAGAGAAGCCGGAGTGGATGATTTCGTCGCCGAGAGCAAGCCCGAGGACAAGATCGGACTCATCAGGAACGAGCAGGCTGAGGGCAAGCTGGTGGCCATGACAGGTGATGGGACAAACGATGCCCCGGCCCTGGCCCAGGCAGACGTGGGCATGGCCATGAACTCAGGCACGCAGGCAGCGAAGGAAGCCGGCAATATGGTCGACCTCGACAACAATCCAACCAAGCTCATCGAGGTCGTGGCCATCGGCAAACAGCTACTCATCACGAGAGGCGCCCTGACGACCTTCAGCATCTCCAACGACGTTGCCAAATACTTTGCCATCCTGCCGGCGATGTTCAGCCGTCAGTTTCCGCAGCTCGACGCCTTGAATGTCATGCATCTGGCCACGCCGCATTCCGCGGTGCTCTCCGCGGTCATCTTCAATGCCCTGATCATCGTGGCCCTCATACCCCTCGCCCTGAAGGGCGTAAAGTATCGTCCAATCGGAGCGGCTTCCGTCCTGAGACGCAACCTCTTGATCTACGGCTTGGGCGGGGTGATCGTCCCATTTGCCGGCATCAAGCTATGTGATCTCATCCTCGCGGCTCTGCACCTAACGCAATAAAAGGAATGAAGATGTGAGCACTCTCTCAACCAATCAGCCGGCCGGATCCCCAGTCCAAGACGTGGGCCGGCCCGAAGCGCCACGAGCGACGGCGGGCGGCCTCCTCGTAACATCCGTGCTGATGGTCGTCGTCCTCACACTCATACTCGGACTCGTCTACCCATTGATGACAATGGGCGTGGCACAGCTGCTCTTCAACCACCAGGCAAATGGGTCCCTGATCAAGAAGAATGGCCAGGTGGTCGGTTCTGACCTGATCGGTCAGAATTTCACCAAGCTCAAGTACTTCTGGCCTCGGCTTTCAGCCACAGCTCCATCTCCGTACAATGCCGCCAGCTCCGGAGGCACCAACTATGGGCCGACCAACAAGAAGCTGCTGCAGGAGGTCGTCACGGAGGCAAACCTCATCCGTAAGGTTAACCGGCTTCCGCCGAACTACCTGCTTCCATCCGATGCCGTCACCAGCTCGGCCAGCGGGCTCGATCCCGACATCAGTCCCGCGTACGCCAACTTGCAGATCTCGCGAGTGGCCAGAGTCCGCGGTCTTCGACGAGCTGTTGTGAGCGGCCTGGTGCATAAGTACACCACCGGGCGAACGTTCGGCCTCCTGGGCGAGCCGCGCGTGAACGTGCTCGAGCTGAATCTGGCACTCGACCGTCTCAAGAAGTAGCGTGCCGCTTCCAACCGCTCAGCCGCGATGGGCTACACGCCGGATCTCCGCGCACCACATGAGCAGGGTTTCTAAGCGCTGCGTCAGCCGTCCGGGATACTGCCGACGTACCCGGCGGATTCTGTCTCCATGGGCAGAGTATCGCTAAATGGGAGCTGAGCCAGGGCGGCCGGATCCGGACGTTATCTTGCCCAAGCTCAAGGCCGCCGAGAAGCCGGAGCGGGGCCGGCTGCGGATCTACCTAGGAGCGGCGCCTGGCGTGGGCAAGACGTTTGTGGCCCTTCAGGAGGCAAATCGTCGAAGACGACGAGGCGCCGACGTCGTCGTCGGTTTCGTCGAAACTCACGGACGGCCGCACACCGCCGAACAGGTCGGCGAGCTGGAGGTGATTCCTCCAAAGGAGATTCGATACAAGGGCGTGGTCCTCAAGGAGATGGATACCGAAGCCGTAATCGCGCGGCATCCGGAGGTGGCATTGGTCGACGAGCTGGCCCACACCAACGCCCCGGGATCCACACATGAAAAGCGCTATCAAGACGTTCAGGATCTCCTCGACGCCGGCATCACCGTGATCTCGACGGTGAACGTACAGCATCTCGAGAGCCTAAACGACTACATCCGTCAGATGACCGGAGTGCAGGTGCGCGAGACGCTGCCGGACTGGGTGCTCGACCAGGCAGAGCAGGTGGAGCTGATCGACATGGCGCCGGAAGCTCTCATCCGTCGCATGGTCCACGGAAACATCTATCCACCGGAACAAGCGAAGAGAGCTCTCGAGAACTTTTTCACCGTGGGGAATCTGTCCGCCCTGCGCGATCTCGCCCTGAGGGCAACGGCTAAGGAAGTCGAGGATAAGCTGGCCGCCTACCTACGAGATTTTCGTGTGCAGCCTCAGGCCGGCATCGGCGACAAGGTGATGGTTGCGGTCGATCACCACCCCATCGGGAGAGCGCTCATCCGCCGCGGGTGGCGAATGGCCTCGGCGCTCAAGGCCGATCTGGTGGTGGTGTATGTAGAACCGGCTGAGGCGCATCGACGCACCCAATCCGTGACGGATGAGCGGCAGCTGCGGTCCAACCTGCAGCTCGCGGATGAGCTGGGTGCGCAGGTGGTGCGCCTCCGGGGGAAGGTTTCCGACGAGCTCATTAACTTTGCCAGGAGCAACCACGTTGCCAGCATCGTCCTCGGTCACCCGACGCACGGCAGACTCCGGGAGCTCCTCCACGGCTCGGTTACCAACCGGTTGATACGAAAGCTACCCGGGATCGACGTTCACCTGGTGGGCGATCCGTCTGCGGCCGAGCCGGAGAAGACGATCGCCGATCCCGACGGCTAGAGGCGGAATCAATCGAGTTCCCGGTGGTGTCAGCCGGGACTGAGCAGTCGATACCCAACTCCGGGGTCGGTGACCAGATACCGAGGGTGCGCAGGGTCGTCTTCAATCTTTCTCCTGAGACGGTTGACAAACACGCGAAGGTATTGGGTCTCGCTGAAGTAGTCCGGCCCCCACAGCTCAGACAGGAGGAGCCGGTGGGTCAGCACCTTTCCCTGATGCCGCATCAAGAAGTGCAGCAGGTCAAACTCGCGTGGGGTAAGCTCCAACGGCAGGCCGCCGCGAGTTACGGTCCGATCACCTGGGTTCAGCGAGAGCGCTCCGACCGAGATCTGAGCGTCTTCACTTGTCGGAAGTGACGGCTGGCGCCGCAGCAGCGCCCGAACCCGGGCCAAGAGCTCGTCCATTCCGAACGGTTTGGTGAGATAGTCGTCGGCTCCAAGATCGAGCGCCCGCACCTTCGCCCGTTCCTCTCCCCGAGCAGACAACACCAGGATGGGAACCGGTGATTCGGCCCGCAGCTCCCGGCATACCTCGATTCCCGACATGCCCGGGAGCATAAGATCAAGCACCACCAGCTCCGGCGTGCGCTCCGCCGCCTCTCGAAGGGCGTCTTCACCCGACTCCATCGATGAGACCTCGTAGCCGCGCGCGGTCAGGTTCCTCTGGAGAGCCCGCCGTATGGCCGGGTCATCGTCGACAATCAGTATCCGGGTCATACAGTGGGCTGCCGCGTGGTCGCGGGGGTCCCGGAATCGACCTCTGACTTCCCGTCAATCGGAAGGGTGAGCGTGAATCTGCTGCCGTGTCCCGGGGTGCTCTCGACGGCGATCGATCCGCCGTGGGCCTCCGCCAGCCCCTTGGCGATGGCCAGTCCCATTCCGGTCCCTCTCACATTGGCCGGCTGGGTCGGCGAGGAAACCCTGTAAAACTTGTCGAAGATTCGATCCTGGAGGTGAGCCGGGATCCCAGAGCCGACGTCGACGACGGAGACGGCGACCTCGCCTCGATCGAGATTGGAGCTGAGCTCCACTTTGATCGGAGCGCCGGGAGGCGAATATCTGGCGGCGTTCTCCAGCAGGTTGGTGATTACCTGGTCGATCTGAACTGAGTCCATCAGCACCATTGGAAGATCGCCCGGCGCGTCGACCTCGGTATCGTGCCCGCTCAGAACGGGACGCAGCCGGTGCACGACGCTCCGGACAAGCTCGGCGACATCCTCGCGGTCCTTCGAGGGCCGCAGCACCCCCGCCTCGATGCGTGAGAGATCCAGCAGGTTGGAGATGAGGCGGGTGAGGCGGTCAACTTCAGTGTTGATGTCGACCAGGAATCCCTCCCGGTCCTCATCCGTCCATTGGACGTCCTTTTGCAGTAGCGAGCTGGCCGCTGCCTTGATCCCAGCCAAAGGAGTACGAAGATCGTGAGAGACCGACGACAGCAGCGCCGACTTGAGGCGATCCGATTCAAGGGCGATGGTGGCTCCTCGCTCCTCTTCCGCCATCGGCTCCTGCTCCAATGCCAGCGCGAGTCCATTGGCGAGCGTCATCAGCAACTGCTCCCGGCTCTCGTCCATGCGTGACCCAGGTCGTTGTACCAGCTCGAGCACCGCAGTCGAGCGGCTGCCGACTCGAAGAGGCATCAACCGAGCCTCGGAGCGTCCACGCACCTCCGACCGCCTGATCCCAGTCTGAAGCTCCGGCTCCCCGAGCCCGCATGGGCGGCCCGTGCTCACGGCCCATCTGGCTGAGGCCGAAACATCCCGGCTCAGCTGCGGATTGAACCGGTCGGGGAGCCTGCCCGCCACGCCCACGGTCTTCCATCCGGACTCTCCCTGTGGAAGCAGCACCGCACAGGCCTCCAGGTCAAACGTCTCCCTGAGTCGCGAGGTGATCGAGGACAGCGTCTCCAACAGGTCGCTGCGGCCGATCAGCGCGACACTCAGCTCATACAGAGCCTCGGTCGTTCGCGCTCGACCCTGGGCCTCGCGCGCGGCTGTCCGGACGGTGGTGGAGAGCTGACCCGTCAGCAGCGCGACTCCCAAGAAGACGACGAGTGCCAGGAGATCACGAGGCGTCGCCACGGTGATGCGGTAGAGGGGTGGAATGAAGAACCAGTCCCAGGCGAGAGTCGAGGCTACGGCGACGATGCCGCCCGCGAGACGGCCTCCAAGTGTCGACGCCACCAGGACCGGCGCCAGAAAGAACAGCGGAATCGCCGGCCCCAGCGGGCCATGTGATCCATGAAACGCCTGGAGGATGGGGACCAGGGTCACCACCAGGATGAGGCCCAAGCCGGCCGCCCGGACCGGAAGAGCCGCCCTCCTCAGTCCGGCGGTGATCCAGTACATGTCGTTACCTCAGCGGCACCGATTGAACATAGCAGCGTCGATTATCGGTTCCCTCGCGGCTCTCCGACAGTTCGACGCAGCTGTGCCTTTCCCTCGGAAGCATCCTCGCCTCGAAATGCTCCTCGTCTTCCCCAGATACCAACGTCAGCTCCCCATCGGGTGCCGGTGATGCCGGCTTCTATGGGCGCGCAAACCCTCCTACCCTATGACCGCGAAGACTCCTCAGCAGTTCGCGATGGAATCCACAGGGAAGCAAGAAGTAGCGGCTCAGCACCAAACGTCCTGGACACCTACACCGCTATGAGCAGTTTGGCGTCGCCGGCTACCACGTCGACCAGCGTTTGGGTGAGATCGGGATCGAACCGGCTCCCGGCGCACAGTCGCACCTCGGACAACGCCGCCTCGACCGAACGCGGTGCACGATAGGTACGCCCGGAAACCATGGTTTCAAACGCGTCGGCCACTGCCACGATCCGCGCGGCGAGAGGAATGTCCTTTCCGGCCAGTCCGTCCGGATACCCTCCGCCATCCCACCGTTCATGATGGGCTCGAATCGCGGGCGCAAGTGCCCGGAGAGCAGGAACGCGAGCCACGACGTCGGCGCCGACCGAAGGATGCATACGTATTTGCGCCCATTCGGCATCAGTGAGCGGACCGGGCTTTTCGATCACGGCGTCAGGCACGGCGACCTTTCCGATGTCGTGGAGTCGTGCCGCGATGCCGATCAGGTGGGCCTCTGAGGGATCCAGGCCGGCTGCCATAGCCATTCGCATAGCCAGACGGGCAACGTCCTGGGAGTGTTGTGCAGTGTAGTTGTCTCTGGCGTCGACCAGCGCCGCCAAGGCCTCCACTGTTCCGAGGAGGGCCGCTTCGTCCCGTGAGGTGGTGCGCCTGTCGCCGTTCAACGCCGCCACGGCGGGATCCGTCACGCTACGAACCTGGTTGCGTCCCAAACGCTTAGCAGCGTACATGGCCGAGTCCGCCGAAGCCAAAAGCTCATCTCTGGTATCGACGGGCGAAGAGGAGAAGGCGACTCCAATGGAGCAGGTGAGGTGGATGCCGCCGCCGACCCTGAAGCGGTGGGCGGCCACCCGCGCTCTGAGGTTCTCGGCCGCTGTGAGAGACCCATCGGCTGTGGCCTCCGGCAGGATGATCACGAACTCTTCACCACCCCATCGCGCCACGATATCAATGCCGCGAACCGCGCTCCTCAGCACAGCACCGAACTGACGAAGCGCCTCGTCCCCGGCTCCATGGCCGAGGCTATCGTTTATGGCCTTGAAGTGGTCGATGTCGACCACGGCCACGGAACACGTGCGACCGTAGCGCAGTGCCCGCTGCAGCTCTTGATCGATCGCGCTCATGAGCGCCCTGTGGTTCGGCAGGCCTGTGAGCGGATCAGTAGTGGCGAGCGACTCGAGCTGAGCCCTCTTCGCTTCGACGTCCCGATACAGGCGGACGTTTTCCAGAATCGTGAGGACCTGCCTCAGGATGATCATCCCGATCAGAACAGTCGCGCCGCCAAGCACGCCGTACCTAAGCTCGATTCGCTCGCGGATCGCGAAGGCGTACACGGCGAGGCCCGCCACGCCCGGGACAAGCGCATAGGGCAGCAGCGAGCGCAATACAAAGGCCGGTACCGTCTCCGCACCAGGTCGCGTCGTCTCGGTTTCCGCCGCCGGCTGGTCTGCCTTCACCCGGCTGGTCAGGGCTTGAGCGGCACAGACGATGAGCATATATCCGAGAGGCCAGCCTACGTCGATAAGACCGCCGGTGGCATAGGAGTTGTGCAGGGACTGGTATAGGTACACGCAGTCGGTGGCAATGATGACGGTGAGCGCCACCGCCAGCAGAAGCCCCGCTCGGCGTATGACGTCGTCACGCCAGCGGGTGGCGAGCAACAGTAGGCACGCGATCAGCACCAGATCTCCGGCCGGGTAGGCAGACGCGACCAGCTTCGCAAGTGGGGAGTTTGTGGCTTGAACCAGTGTGGGGCCAAGCAGAAAGTACCAGCTGAAGGTCCCGAGCGCGGTGAGGATCATGAGGGCATCGAGTATGATGCGTCCCCGCGACACTGCCGTGAGCCGGTGTGATGAGAGCAGGAGGATGCCCGTCAGCAGGAGAGGGTAAGCGGCCAGGAAACCGGCATCGGCCCAAGAGGGCAGCGGAGCCGACTGACGTAACACCTGTTCGTAGTAGGTGTAGACGAGCTGACCGGCTCCCCAGCTCATCGCGCTGAGGCACAGAAATGGTGGCACCAGCGCTTGCCGGCGATGTGCAGTCCGGAGGTGCCTCTGGGCCCTCACCGCGGCGACCAGTCCGGCCAGGACGAGCGGCGCAAGTAACAGCTCCCCGGCCGCCTGCGCGATGTCGTCGCCTGCCCGGATGATTGGTCCGGGCGCAGGACGAATGACCAGCCACGCCGCCATGACGACGGCGTAGCCCGCGGTGACGGCGATGAGCCGGTTGGCGTGGTTCTTCATGATTGGCTTCAGGGACTACCGCCGCCAGCATGTCAAGAAAGGCGAACGCCTGCCATCCCCAATTCGTCGGCGTGGCCCTAAGCCAGGCTCAAGTCGAGAGCAGACGCGCGAACTCCAACCCTCTAAGCCCTTGAACCTCCGACTCCTAACGAGGTATATTCCACTATCCGTTCGAAAACTAGTAATCGGTGCTGAAATGTCACGACTAACATTCCTCATTCGCGCGGCCGCTGTGGCGGCCGTCACCACATCTCTGGCCCTCGTGGGTGCGACCGGCGGGGTCTCACAGGCGACCACCGCGCCGTCGTTCACGGTCAAGGTTCTGAGCCCCTTCGGGCCGAATGCCGGTGACGACTACCCCACCGGACTGAACAACGCCGGCCAGATCGTGGGCTACGTCCAGTCGAGCTCGGCGATCAGGGGGTTTTTCTACGAGCCGGGAACCGGCGGCTCGGGACGGTCATATGCCGTCCCTGTACCCAAGGGTGATCACGCGGCGGCCTTCAACGCCGTCGACAACGGGAGCCTTGCCGCCGGTTTCGTCTGCGTCGACGAGGCCTGCAAGCACTACCTGCCCTACGCCGGGCGCATCGCCGGTTCAACCGCCGCCCTGTTCGCGCTGAGGCCACCCTCGACCCAGACACTTGCCTTGGGGTCGGCGTACGCTATCGACGCTGCCGGAGACGTCACCGGCTTCGTTCGGCTGGCTTCAGGACAGAGCTTCGGCGTCGAGTGGAGAAACCGCGGTAGCCTCTCCAAGCCCAGCTGGTCGACCGCCATCCGCCTCTCCGCACCGTCGGGTTTCGTCTCGGCGTACGGCACAGCGGTCGATCGTGCCGGAGACGTCGGCGGCTTCGCACAGAAGGGCAGCATCGGGTTCGCGACCATCTCCGGTCCACTGGGCGGAGTACAACCACTATCGGGGTTCAGGCGAACGGCCGTCAAGAACGTCATTCAGAGCTATGCCGCGGCCGCGCTCTCGCAACCCTCCAGCCGGACAGGCTCAGGAAATGGGTCAGCCATTGTCGTCGGCTCCTCGTACGAATCCGGCAGCGGTCAGAACCAGTACTCCAACCCTGCCGCATGGCGCGTCACCATCGTCCGTGGCAAGGTGAGTCGCGTGTCCAAACCGTTTGAGCTGGGCACTGATTACAACGACCCCAACGGAGGATTGTATGGTGGAGCGAGCTCGATGAACGCTCATGGCTGGACGGTGGGTCTCGCCGGCATCGACAATCCTACAGCCATGCTCTGGATGCTCGCCACGACGGCAGCCGGCGGGCTGACCGACAGTGCCTTTCAGCTGCAGACGCTCACCCCCCAGGGATCTCCCGCTTGCGACTTCAATCAGGCGGTGTCGGTCAACGACAGGGGACAGGTCGTGGGAACCTTTCTGCCCTCGGGCAATAAGTACCGCCCGAGCTTCCACTCTTCCGGCTCCAGCGCCCCGCCGTGCGCTCCGGTATCCACCACCTATCAAAGCATCTATCTGCTGACCCCCGTATCTAGGGCCGGGTTCGGCTGGGAGCTGCCGAGCCCCGCTTCACACCGGCACTTTGGTCGGCATCTCGGCAGTGCCCGTTCCCGTGCGGACGCCTTCACCGCCGGCCCATCGCCGGAGGCGTGAAGGTACCCACCAGTTCCACGCGCCCATGACCTGCCAC
>Ga0070739_10003636_pt1 | contig 18976 bp, 19 predicted proteins | sample Coa_R1_7_FD_66445 | JGI IMG/M metagenome (GOLD analysis project Ga0070739, IMG submission 66445) | Surface soil microbial communities from Centralia Pennsylvania, which are recovering from an underground coalmine fire - Coalmine... | ecosystem: Environmental > Terrestrial > Soil > Unclassified ... | reverse complement strand
AGGATGTCGGAGAGCCGTGTGCGGGAGAACCGCACGCACGGTTCGATGCGGCAGCGGGAGGCAGAAACGACCAGTCGGCAACGTCCGTGCGGCCGTCGAAGCCTCCCGCTGACCCTACATGGAAGAGCCCGTCGCTGGCAAGTACGCACGCTGGAGCGCGAACGATCCAGGGACCTACGCATACCTACTGGGCGCCTACTTGGGGGACGGGCACATCGTCCACCAACCGCCGAACACATGGAGCCTGCGGATCTCGTGTGATCCCCGTTATCCGGTCATCGAAGAAGAGCTCGCCCACGCGATGATGGCTAACTTCGGGAAAGGCCCTCGTCGCCACCGGCCGGCGGCCGCAGCAGTAGACGTGCTCACGCTCACGACGGCCGCTATCGGAGAGGCTTTCCCGCAGCACGGGCCCGGACGCAAGCATCTGCGTTCAATCGTCCTTGAAGCCTGGCAGCGGGACATCACTGAGGCCCATCCGGACAAGTTCATACGTGGCCTCATCCATACCGACGGCTGTCGCACGATCAATCGATTTCGGACCAAGCTTCCGAGCGGTCGGATAGCGGAGTATTCGTATGTCCGCTACTTCTTCAGCAACCGCTCGGCGGACATTCTGGAGCTGTTCGTCGAACACTGCGCGCTGCTCGGCATACGCGTCACACAGTCGAATCCGAGGAACCTGACCGTCTCTCACCGCAACAGTGTCGCTGTGCTCGAAGCGATTGTCGGGCCGAAGCGATGAGAGCGCATGCGGGCGGAGGGACTCGAACCCCCAAGGGCGTTAGCCCACCGGCACCTAAAACCGGCGCGTCTGCCAATTTCGCCACGCCCGCGAGGATGGCTTTCGTGCGAACCGCCGGCGGAACTGCTGCATGCGGCGCGTTCAGATTGTATGGTCCGCCACATGCCACCGGTCCGCAACCTCCCGCCGGGCTACACGGTCGTGTTCCCCAACCGGGACAAAGTGACGAGCCGGGCCACGAAGCTGATCGTCGTCCTGATCCTGCTCGTGTCGGCGGCGCTGATGCTGGCCGTGACGATCGGCGGATGGAGCAAGCTCCAGGGCTTGACGCCGGTGAACTTCATCTGGATCGCCGTGTACCTGATCATCGCCTTCTACGTGTGGCGGTGGTCGCGCGGGCTCCTCCCGATCGCGGCCGCGCTGGGCATCCTGCTGCTGATCATCTCGCTGATCGCCGGCACGGGCGCCTCCGGCACCAGCTGGTTCGACCGAAGCCACATGGACTACGCGGCGGCTCAGTCGCTGTTCGGCGGAACCGGTCTCAGCCCGGACACGCTTGGGCTGCTGACGCTGCTGATCGCTCCCGTGCAGGTGCTCCTCATCTTCTTCGCCATGCGCGGCTTCGCCCAGGGCTGGAACGTCGAAGTCGAGGTACCGATCGAGAAGCTGCGTGAGCGCTCGATCGGTGGCAGCACCGGCGGCACCGGCGCCCCTGCGACGGCCTGACCGCAGCGTCGACCGGCCCGCGCGCGGCGCGGTGCCTGCACCGGAAATGCCTGCGCCCGCTACCGCGGGAAGGCCTCGGTCAGGAGGAAGGACGGAGCGATCGGGCCGAACGGCGAGGGCTCGGCCATTGCGCGGCGCGTCGATGCGTCGCGGGCCGGGGCGGTCGTCTGCGTGTTGCAGTGGTCGAACATCGCCCAGACCGAGACCTGCTGGCCGCTGGCCGTCCCGTCGAGGGCCGTCGTGTCGAATGTCGGCTGGTTGTTGCCCGGGTTGTAGACGTATCCGTAGGTGCCCGATGTGCCGTCTCCGTAGCGGGTGATCGGAGCCTCGGAGAGGCAGCCCTGCAATGAGGACACGTACTTGTGATCCGACTTCACCTCGGTCGTCAGCTTCTTGACCTGGCTGGTGAGCGATTTGACCTCGCGCTGCAGGCAGCTGATGCTCTTGCAGTTGGCGGCCTGAGCCGGCCCGGCCACCGCCACGCCGCTCAGCGCGAATCCGCCGACAGCGATCGCGATCGTCCTGGTCCTCATCCTTCTCCCCCCCTCGTTTGAATCCGCTTCACGCCGAAGAGCCTAAGGGACCGGTAAAGGCCCGTGTGGTCCGACTCCGTCTCGACGGCGACAGCTGGCAGCCGGCAATACGGCGGGTGGGACTCGAACCCACACGTCCCGAAGGACAGCGGCTTTTGAGGCCGCCACGTCTACCATTCCGTCACCGCCGCGGGCTCGCGCCAGTCTATTGCGGCGACTCCGCCACGAGGGCCTCCAACTCGTCGATCAGCGCCGGCGGCGCCACCACGAGCCCATCCGGGAGCCGGGCCGCACCGTCAGGAAGAGCGCGCGACGGGAGCCGGCGCACGCTCAGCCCGGCCCGGATGCAGATCAGGGCGCCCGCGGCGAAGTCCCACGCCCGCAGCCCTCGCTCGAAGTAGGCATCGACACGCCCGCAGGCACACCAGCAGAGGTCGAGGGCCGCGGCCCCGCCGCGTCGGATGTCGCGTGCCGCGGGTAGCACGTGCGTGAGCACGACGGCCTGCGCCGCGCGTACTCCTGGGTCGTAGGCGAACCCGGTCGCCACGAGGGTCTCAGACAGATGGTGCGGCCGCCGCGCCTCGATCGGGTCGCCGTTCAGCAGAGCAGGCCCGGCCCGCGTCGCCGCGAAGCACTCCTCGCGCACGGGATCGAGCACGACACCGGCCACCGTCCCGCGCCCGTCCTCGCAGGCGACGCTCACCGCGAACATCGGGAGCCCGTAGAGGAAGTTGACGGTTCCGTCCAGCGGATCGACCACCCAGCGAAGCGAGTCGTGGGACCGTGAGAGTGCCCCCTGCTCCCCTCCCTCCTCGCCCAGGACCGCATCCTCCGGCCGCTCCCGGGCGAGGACGTCACGGATCGCGCGTTCAGCCGCCAGATCCGCCTCGGACACCGGATCGGTCGGTGAGCTCTTGGTGCCGACCGCGGTGGAGCCCTTCCCCCAGTGGCTCAGGAGCTCCTCGCCGGCCGTGCGAGCGGCGCGCTCCGCGATGGCCAGCAGCTCATCCTCGCTCGGCACCGTCCCATCTTGCCATCATGCGCCCCCAGGTGAGCGCCGTCCGTCAAACCGTCGAGTCGCTCGCCTCGTTCGCCGACCGGGGCGCCGGGACCGACGCCGAGCGCCGCGCGGCCAGCTGGCTGGCCGAAGAGCTCAGGCGCAGCGGCCGAGAGGCCACGATCGAGACGTTCTGGTGCCGTCCGAACTGGCCGCTCGCCCACGCCTGGCATGTCGCGCTCGGCGTGGCCGGCAGCCTCGTCGCGGTCAGCGCACCGAAGGCCGGGGCCGGCATGGTGCTCGCTGCGCTTCTGTGCGTGATCGTCGACTGGGTGACCGGCTGGTCGCCGGGCCGCTCGCTCACGCCCGAACGGGCGAGCCAGAACATCGTCAGCCCGCCCCGGTCAGGCCATGGATCGCACGACGTCCGCCTGGTCGTAACGGCCGCCCTCGACGCCGGCCGCCGCGGCCTCGTCCACCGAGGCGCCGTTCGCCGGCACATCGACCGCATCACGTCGGGACGTGCGCCGGGATGGCTCGGCTGGCTGACCCTCACGCTCGTCTGGACCCTCGCGACCGCGCTCCTCCGGGTGGAGGGTGACCGGGGCACCGCCGTCTCGGTGGCCCAGCTCATTCCGACGGTGGCCCTGGTCCTCGGGCTCGCGCTGCTGCTCGAGCTCGGCACCGCGGCCTGGGACCACAGCGCCGCGGACGATGCTTGCGGGGTGGCGGTGGCACTCGCCCTCGTCCGCGCACTCGATGCCGCGCCACCGGCCAGCGTGGACGTCGCGCTGGTAATGACCGGCGCCGCAGACAGCCAGGGGATCGGTCTGCGCCGCTACCTGCGCTCGCGCCGGCGGCGGCGCCGCGCGGACAACACGGTGATCCTGGGGATCGGACCGTGCGGCGCGGGCACGCCCAGCTATCTGATCAGCGACGGATCGCTCGTCCCGCTCGCCTTCCATCGTTCCCTGCGCGGGCTGGCGGCAGGCATCTCAGCCGACGAACCGGGACTCGAGCTGCGGCCGGCAAGAGGGCGGGGGACCTCCGCGGCCTTCCCCGGCCGGTTGGCGGGGCTCCCCGCGATCACCCTCACCGGCGGCACGCCCGACGGCACGCTCCAGGCCGGGTTGCTACTGGTCGATGCGATCGACGCCTACCTCGCCGCTCCCGGCCGAGGCGACCGCGAGCTCACGCCGGCGTGACCGGGTTGTGCTTGGCGGGCCACTCGCGCTGCTTGCCGGCGGCGTGGGCGAACCGGGCGATCAGCTCCTCGCGCAGGCACTCCGGTTGCACGACCGCGTCGACGACGAGCTCGGAGGCGAGGTGCAGGATGTCGATGTCCCGCGCGTACTCGCGACGCAGCTCCTCGGTGCGTGCCGCTCGCCCGGCCTCGTCCTCGATCGCCTGCAACTGGTTGTAGTAGACCGCGTTGATCGCCGCCTGCGGCCCCATCACCGCAATCGACGCGCTGGGCAGCGCGAGACAGCAGTCGGGGTCGAAGGCGGGACCGGCCATCGCGTAGAGGCCCGCGCCGTAGGCCTTGCGGACGACCACGGAGATCTTCGGCACGGTTGCCTCCGAGACGGCGCTGATCATCTTCGCCCCGTGGCGGATGATCCCCTCGCGCTCGACCTGGGTCCCGATCATGAACCCCGGCACGTCGGCGAGGAACAGCAGCGGGATGTTGAACGCGTTGCAGGTCTGGATGAACCGGGCCGCCTTGTCGGAGGAGTCGACGAACAGCACGCCGCCCTTCACCTTGGGCTGATTCGCCACCACCCCGACGACCCGCCCGTGCAGCCGCGCGTAGCCGACGATCAGCTCCTTGGCCCAGCGGGCGTGGATCTCGAGGAACGATCCGCCATCGACGACGGCATCGATCAGCCGATGCATGTCGAACGCCTTGTTCTCGTCAGCCGGCACGATCTCGCTCAAAGCCGCCGTCTCGCTCGGTGGGACGACCGAGGCCGACGGCGAGAGCTCCGGAGGCGGCTCCGCGAACGAAGACGGGAAGTAGCCGAGATAGCGCCGTGCGAACTCGATCGCCTCCTCGTCGGAGTCGACGAGCGCATGGCCGCAGCCGCTCTTCGATGTGTGCATCCGGGCCCCGCCCATCTCCTCGAGGGTGACCCGCTCGCCGATCACCATCTCGGCCATCCGCGGCGAGCCGAGGTACATCGACGCGTTGCCCTCGCGCATCACGACGATGTCGCAGAACGCCGGGATGTAGGCGCCACCGGCCGCCGAGGGTCCGAACAGAAGACACACCTGTGGCACCACGCCTGACAGCCGTACCTGGTTGAAGAAGATCCGCCCGGCGTGACGGCGGCCGGGGAACATCTGCACCTGCTGGTTGATCCTCGCTCCAGCCGAGTCGACCAGGTAGACCAGCGGGCAGCGCAGCGAGAGCGCCCGCTCCTGGATGCGAAGGATCTTCTCGACCGTCCTCGGCGCCCACGAGCCGGCCTTGACCGTCGGGTCGTTGGCCATCACCGCGATCGGCCGTCCCTCGAGCGTCCCGATCCCGGTCACCACCCCCTCGGCGCCCAACCCCGCCTCCTCCGAGCCGGCGAGCAGGCCGTCCTCGGAGAACGAGCCCTCGTCGAGGAGCCGCGCGACGCGCTCGCGGACGGGCAGCTTGCCCTGGGCCGCGGCCTTGTCGCGGTGGCGCTCCGGGCCGCCGGCGAGCGATCGGTCGGTGGCGGCCGCGAGCTCCGCCGCCGGGTCGCGGGCCTCGACCGGATCCGCCGCCGGGTCGCGGGCCTCAACCGGATCCTGAATGTCCGTCATCGCGATGCTCCCCCCCAGTCGATCGGCCCCGCGCTCAGCACGTGACTTCCCAGCCGCCGGCCGAGCGCCTCCTGCGCGGCGCGACTCGCCTCGAGCAGCCGCGCCAGGTCGACCCCGGTGCCCACCCCCATCTCCTCCAGCATCGAGACGAGATCCTCGGTGGCGATGTTCCCCGTCGCGCCGGCGGGCACCGGGCACCCGCCGAGCTCGCCGAAGCTCGACTCGAACGAGTCGACCCCCGCTTCGAGCGCAGCCAGCACGTTGGCCAGCCCCTGGCCGCGCGTGTTGTGAAAGTGCGCGGTCAGCTCAACCCCCGGCAGGGCCTCGCTCGCCGCCCCGAAGAACTCGCGAACCTGGCGGGGGTTGGCCATTCCGGTGGTGTCGCCGAAGCCGATCTCGGACGCCCCGGCCGCGGCCAGCTCCGCGGCCACCGAAAGCACCCGCTCGACCGGCACCGCCCCTTCGTAGGGGCAGCCGAACGAGGTCGAGATCACGCCCTCGCAGCGCAGCCCCTCTTCCCCCGCGCGCGCAAACACGCGGCGCAACCCCGCCAGCGACTCGGCCACCGAACGTCCGACGTTGCGGACGTTGTGCGTCTCCGACGCGGAGAGGAACCCGTTGACCTCGTCAAACCGCTCTCGCAGGGCCAGCGCCCGCTCGAGTCCCCGCTCGTTGGGGATCAGCACGCTCACCGCCACCTCCTCGGGAAGACGCACGGCGCGCAGCACCGACTCGGCGTCGGCCAGCTGCGGGATCACGTCCGGGCGCACGAAGCTCGTCACCTCGAGCCGTCGCAGTCCGGTGCGTCCCAGTAGCTCGATCAGCCGCACCTTGACCTCGGTGGGCAGGACCTCGGGCTCGTTCTGAAACCCGTCCCGAGGGCCCACCTCGCGGATGCGCACGCCCGCCGGAAGCTCGCTCATCCAATACAACATAGACTCCAGGCGCGTGAGCGATGGCGTGGTGGTGCTGGCGGGTGGCACCGGAGGCGCGAAGCTGGCCCGGGGCATGCTCGACGTGGTGGGCCCCGAGCGGCTCACCGTGATCGCCAACACGGGCGACGACATCGAGATCTACGGCGGCTACGTCTCGCCGGATCCCGACCTCGTCACGTTCTGGCTCGCCGATCGCATCGACGAACGGGGCTGGGGCCTTGCCGAGGACACCTTCGCGGTCATGGCCGGCCTGCGCGAGCTCGGTCAAGACACGTGGTTCAACCTCGGCGACCGCGACCTGGCGATCGCACTGCGCCGGGCCGAGCAACTGAACGGCGGACAGCGGCTCACCGACGCCCTCGCCGAGCTGACAGAAGCGCTCGGCGTGAGGGCGCGAGTGCTGCCGATGAGCGATCAGCCGGTGCGCACGCGAATCCTCGCCGACGGCGGTGTCTTCGGTCTCCAGGAGTTCCTGATCCGCCAGGTTCGGCCGGATGGCTCATGGCCCGACATCGAGGACGTGCAGTTTCAGGGCGCAGCCAACGCGTCCGCCACGCCCGAGGTGCTCTCCGCCCTGGAAGACGCGCAGGCGATCGTCGTCGGCCCGTCGAACCCCGTCATCTCGATCGGCCCGATGCTCGCCATCCCCTCGCTCCGCATCGGGCTGCTCGCGAGCGCGGCGCCCGTCGTCGCCGTCAGCCCCCTGATCGAGGGGGAGGTGGTCAAGGGACCAACCGAGCAGTGCATGCGCTGGCGCGGCGCGCCGCCAACCGTGGAGGGGATCGCGACCCTCTACACCGGCCTCGTCGACGGGCTCGTCGCCGACGAGCGGACCGATGGCCTCCCGGTGCTCGTGACCGACGTCCTGATGGCCGACGCGACAGGCCGCCGACGGCTCGCCCGCGAGACGCTCGAGTTCGCGCTCAGCCTCGGCCGCCGGCAGTAGCCTCCGCCAGCCGTCACGGAGTAGCTTTGCGGCGCCATGCGCACGCTCGCCGTCCTGCCGGTCAAAGCGTTTTCCGATTCCAAGCAGCGCCTCGCCGATGAGCTGAGCGTCGGCCCGCGGCGGGCCCTGTCGGAGGCGATGTTCTCCGACGTGCTGATCGCCCTGCGCCGCGCGCGCTCGGTCGATTCGATTCTCGTCATCTCCTCGGAGCACATCGCCCAGCGGATCGCGGGCGGTCACGGTGCGAGCGTGCTCGAGGATCGGGGCGTCGGGCACAGCGAGGCCGCCCGGATCGGGGTCGCACATGCGCTCGAGTCGGGGTTCGAGCGCGCGTTGCTGGTTCCCGGCGACTGCCCGCTCCTGGCGCCGAACGAGGTCGACGAGCTGATCGCGCACCCAGTCGCCGCGCGGTCGGCTTTGATCGTGCCCGACCGCCATCGGACCGGCACCAATGCCCTCCTGCTGACACCTCCCGACGCGCTCACGCCCACTTTCGGTCCCGGGAGCTGCCTGCGCCACCAGCAGGTCGCGGCCGGACAGGGCGCGCACGCCGAACTGGTGGACGTTCCCACGCTGGCGCTCGACGTCGACACGCCCGACGACCTGGCCGCCCTGCGTCACACGCTCGAGCACACCCGTGGCGGCGCCGCCCACACGCGCGGGATGCTCAACCAGCTGACGCGCAGCCGCGCATGATCACCGCGGTCGCGCTCGAAGGCCTGCCGGAGATCGAGGCGGGCTTCGACCTCGCCGCCGCGATCGCCCGCCACCCGAGCTTCCAGCCACCACAGCCGGGAGACATCCTCGTCGTCGCTCACAAGGCGGTCTCGAAAGCCGAAGGGCGGGTCCGGGACCTGGCCGAGGTCAACCCCGGCGAGCGCGCCTTCGCGCTCGGCACGGCGACCGGCAAGGACCCCCGCCACGTTCAGGTGATCCTCGACGAGTCACGGGAGGTGGTCCGCGCCAGCCGAGGCGTGCTGATCACCGAGACGCGCCACGGCTTCGTGTGCGCGAACGCCGGCGTCGACGCGTCGAACGTGCCCGGCGACGAAGCGGTCGTGCTGCTCCCGCTCGACCCGGATGCCTCGGCCCGCCGCATCCGCAGCACGATTCGTCAGCTCACCGGGACCGCGCCCGGGATCGTGATCACCGACTCCTTCGGGCGCGCCTGGCGGTCCGGGCAGTGCGACGTCGCGATCGGCTGCGCCGGCCTGAAGCCGGCCGAGGACCTCCGCGGAACCTCCGACTCCCAGGGCCGCGAGCTCAAGGCGACACTGATCGCGGTCGCCGACGAGCTGGCCGCCGCCGCCGACCTGACGCGCACCAAGTCAGGCCGCGAGCCGGTCGTCCTGATCCGTGGCGCCGGCCGCCACGTCACCGCCGAGGACGGCCCCGGCGCCGTCGCGCTGATCCGGGACCCAGCCCAGGATCTGTTCAGATAGCCGGCGCTCCGACCGCGTGGAAGCCGCCGTCCACGTGCAGGATCTCACCCGTGATCCCGCGCGCGAGGTCGGACAGCAGGAAGCAGACCGCCGCCGCCACCGGCCCCGGGTCTTCGACGTCCCAGCCCAGCGGCGCCTGTTCGCGCCACAGTCCGGCGAGCCGATCGAACCCTGGTATGCCCTGTGCGGCCGGCGTTCCGAGAGGTCCGGCCGACACCAGGTTCACGCGCACGCCCTGGTCGCCGAGATCTCGGGCGAGGTACCGCGCGACCGATTCGAGCGCCGCCTTCGCGACGCCCATCCAGTCGTAGATCGGCCAGGCCACGCTGGCGTCGAAGTCGAGGCCGACGATGCTCCCACCCGTCGGCATCAGGGGTGCGATGGCCGCCGCCAGCGCCTTCAAGGAGAACGCGCTCGTCTGGAAGGCCACCGACGCGCTCTCGGCCGGCGCGGTCATGAACGCGCCGCCGAGCGCGTCCTCGGGCGCGTAGGCGATCGCGTGGAGCACACCGTCGACGCCGCCCCATCGCGAGGCGAGCGCCTCCGCCAGCGCCTCGAGGTCCTCTGATCGGTTCACATCGAGCTCGAGCACGTCCACCGCAGCCGGCAGGCGAGCCGCAGCCCGTTCGGTCAGGCGGCGCACCCGACCGAAGCTGGTCAGCACGACCTCGGCGCCCGCCTCCTGCGCCTGCTCGGCGACGTGATATGCGATCGAGTTGCGGGTCAGTACGCCCGTGATCAGCAGCCGCTTGCCCTCGAGCAGCCCGGCAGCCATCACGGCCCCTTGAAGACGAGCGCGACGTTGTGGCCGCCGAACGCGAACGAATTCGACAGCGCCACCGGCGCCGCACCGTCCGCCGGCACGAGCTCGCGCGCGGTTCCGGGGACGTAGTCGAGGTCGAGGTCCGGGTCGGGCACCTCGTATCCGAGCGTCGGAGGGATCAGACGCTCACGAAGCACCTGCACGGTTGCCACCGCCTCGACGGCGCCCGCCGCTCCCAGCAGGTGACCGATCGTCGACTTCGTCGAGGAGACTGGCACGGCGCGCGCCCGCTCCTCACCCAGCGCGCGCTTCAGCGCAGCTGTCTCGGCGGCGTCGTTGAGCTCCGTGGAGGTGCCGTGCGCGTTGACATACGAGACTTCCTCCACACCCACCCCCGCGTCCTCCAAGGCCAGCGAGATCGCTCGCGCGGCGGCGACGCCGGTCGGCTCCGGGGCGGTCAGGTGATGGGCGTCGGCGGTCGAGCCGTAGCCGGCGAGCTCGCCGAGCACGAGCGCGCCGCGCGCCAGCGCCGCCTCCATCTCCTCGAGCACCAGGATGCCGGCCCCCTCCCCCATCACGAACCCGTCACGCCGAGCGTCGAAGGGCCGCGACACGCCCGTCTCGGACAGCGCCTGCATCGCGTTGAAGCAGGCGAAGCCGAACTCGGTCAGCGTCGCCTCCGAGCCTCCCGCGATGACCGCATCGGCGTCGCCGTACTGGATCATCCGCGCCGCCGAGCCGAGCGCGTGCGCGCCGCCTGAACAGGCCGACACGACGCCGTACATCTGTCCGCGCAGGCCGTGACGCATCGACACCGCGGCGGCTCCTGCGTTCGGCATGTACATCGGGATGCCGAGCGGGGAGACCCTGGCCGGACCTCGGTCGCGCATCAGGTCGTGGTTGGCCTCGACGGTGGCGATCCCGCCGATGCCGGTGGCGACCACGCAGCCGACCCGCAGCGGGTCATAGGGAGGCGATCCGTTCCAGCCGGCCTGGGCCAGCGCCTCGTCCGCGGCCACGACCGCCATCTGCGCGAACCGGTCGAGCCTTCGCACCTCCTTGACCGTGAGGAACTCGGATGGCTCGAAGGAGGAGCACCGCCCGGCGCCGTCGGAGATCCCGACCACCCCGCGCGCCCACTCCTCGTGCAATGGACGCGCGCCGATGCCGAGCGGAGACACCGCCCCGATGCCGGTGATCGCGACGCGCCGCTTCACGAAAGCGGACCTACGCCGCTCGAGCGGCGATCAGATCGACCGCGTCCCCGACCGTCTTCAGCTCCTTCATGTCCTCGCCCTTGAGGACCACGCCGTACTCGTCCTCGACGATCTGGGCGAGCTCGACGAGATCGAGCGAGTCGATGTCGAGCTCCTCGAATGTCGCCTGGGGCGTGATCTGGTCGGCGTCGGGCCCGAAGCTCGACAGCGCCTCGATCACTCGATCCTGGATCTGGTCCTTGCTGATGGCTGACATGGGTGTCTCCTTTGGTTAGGCCGAAAGCCCGCCGTCGACGGACAGGACGGCACCGGTCACGTACGCGGCGGCGGGCGACACGAGGAAGCGTACGCACGCGGCCACCTCCTCCGGAGTCCCGGCCCGCCGGGCCGGGACCGCGGACAGAAGCTCTGATGACACCTCGGCGGTCATGTCGGTGTCGATCCAGCCCGGCGCGACCGCGTTGACGGTGATCCCGCGCCGCGCCACCTCGACGGCCGCGGTCCTCGTCAGCGCGATCAGGCCGGCCTTGGCCGCGGCGTAGTTGGCCTGCCCCGGGTTGGCGCGCAGCCCGACCACCGATGAGATGTTGACGATGCGCCCGAATCGCGCCCGCATCATCGGGCGCAGCGCCCGGCGCATCATCCGGAACGCGGCGGTCAGGTCGGTGTCGATGACCTCCTGCCACTCCTCGTCCCCCAGCGTGGGCGTGAGATCGTCCCGCGCCACCCCGGCGTTGTTGACGAGCGCCAGCACCGGCACCCCGTGCGCCTCCTCCAGAGCGGCGAACATCGCGTCGGGCGCCGAACGATCAGCCACGTCCCCGGCCAAGGCGACCGCCCGTCCGCCCGCCGACTCGATCTCCGCCACGACAGCCAGAGCCGCGTCGCGGCCGGACCGGTAGCCGACGCCAACCGGCCAGCCGTCGGCGGCCAGTCCGCGCGCGATCGCCGCCCCGATCCCTCGCGAGGCACCCGTGACGAGCGCGCACCCGTCCGGTCGCTCACTCATCGCCGCCGGCCACCTGCCACTCGACCACACCACCCCCCCAGGTGAACCCGGCCCCGAAAGCCGCCAGCAGAATGCGCGCCCCCGGACGCAAACGCCCGTCGCGGACAGCCTCCGACAGCGCCAGCGGCAGCGTCGCCGCCGAGGAGTTGCCGAGCGACCCGATGCAGTCGACGACGCGCTCCGGCGCCAGCCCGAGCCGCTCGCCCAGCGCGCGCGTGATGCGGGCGTTGGCCTGGTGGTAGACGAACAGGTCGATGTCGCCCAGCTCGAGGCCCGCCCGCGCGACCGACTGGAGCGTCACCTCGCGCATCCGCGCGACGGCGTGACGGAACACCTCGGGGCCGTCCATGCGGAGCTTGCGGTCACCGTGCGAAGCGACGATCGTCTGCCCGTGGCTGCCGTCGGCGCCGAGCACGATCGGCCCGATCCGCCCCATCGAGATTCCGGCATCGCCCGCCGCGCCCAGCACGACCGCACCCGCGCCGTCGGCGAACAGCGGCGCCGAGCGCTTGTCGTCGTAGTCGGTGATCCGCGTGACGAAGTCGGCTCCGACGAGCAGGACCCGATCGGCACGGCCGCTCTCGATCTGTGCGGCGCCGAGCGACAAGCCGGTCAGGAACGAGGTGCACGCCGCGCCGATGTCGAATGCCCCCGCATTGACCGCGCCCAGCGCCTCGGCCACGAGCGGCGCCGCGTTCGGGGTCAGCTCGTCCTGGGTCATCGTCGCGACGATCACCAGGTCGAGGTCGGCCGCCTCCACCCCGGATCGTCTCAGCGCCTTGAAGCCCGCCCTCGCGGCGTAGTCCGACAGCCGCTCATCGGCCGAGGCACGCGGGCGCTCCCGGATGCCGGTGCGCGACAGGATCCACTCTTCGCTCAAGCCGAACCGTTGCGCGAGCTCAGCCGAGGTCAGCCGCCCCGCCGGAAGCTCGGTCGCCAGCGACAGAATCGCCGCCGTCCCGACCAGCGCCCCCGGCGGCTTGCTCAGAGTCTCAAGCACCGGCCAGCTCCACGCCTCGCAGGGTCCGCTTCGCCAATCCGGTCAGCACGCGTCCCGGGCCCACCTCGACGAACCGCTCGGCCCCACGGGCGTGCAGCGCGAGCATCGTCTCGCGCCAGCGGACCGGCATCGTGAGTGCCTGGACGAGCTGCTCGCGCACGTCCACGAACGGGGCGGCGCTCACCGCCGAGAACACCGTCCCGTGCCCCGCGAGGACCTCCACGTCCGCCAGCGCCGCGGCAAACTCCGGCACCGCCGAAGCCATCATCGGCGAGTGGAAGGCACCGGTCACGGGAAGCGCCATCGCGCGCAGGCCGAGCTCCTCGGCCGCGGCGGCCGCGGCCGGCAGAGCCGACCGCGCGCCGGAAAGGACCACCTGCTGCGGAGAGTTGTCGTTGGCGACGGACAGCCCGTGGGCGGAGGCGAGCTCATCCGCCTGCTCGGCCGCCGAGGCGCCCAGCAGTGCCAGCATCCCGCCGTCACCGGCACTCGCTCCCGCCTCCTGCATCAGCCTCCCCCGCAGCGCGACCAGCTCGAGCCCGTCGCGCTCGCGCAGGCGCCCGGCCGCGACAAGCGCGCCGATCTCCCCAAGCGAGTGCCCGGCGAGGTACTCCGCCTCGGGCCGGCCGAGCGAGCACCAGCCCGCCAGGCTCGCGCAGTAGATCGCGGGCTGCGCGAACATCGTGCCGTCGTCGACGCGGGGGAACGGGTCCTGTCCGACGACCCCGATCGCGAGCGAGAGCAGGTCGGGGCGCACGCGCGCGACCATCTCGCGCATGTCGGGCGTCTGGCTGCCCTGGCCGGGAAAGAGGACCGCGCTGGCCATTCGCCTCAACCTACGCAACCGACCGGCGGCCGATACGGAGCCGACCGGCAGATCCCCCCGATCGGGGGGCTGAGCCTCAGCGGACGCGCACCGTCACGGTTCGCCATGAGCCGGTCACGCCGATCCCGCTCGTGCCCCGGACTCGGAACTGGAGCGTCTGCCCCTTGCGGCCGCTGTACACGAGCCGGCGCTTGGAGCTGGCGTGCAGCAGCGTCCGCCACGCACTCGGACGCCCCGGCCGCGAGCGGCGCTCCTGCACCTGGAAGGTGGCTCCCGGCGTCCGCGAGCTCCAGCTGACCGCAAACCGCCGCCCACTCACCCGCGGCGCCCGCACCCGCACCACGGGCGGCGCGTTGCACCGTCGTGTGAACACGTCGGAGCCGAAGTCCCGCTCGCCCGGCAGCTGGGCGTAGCCGAGATGCGCGAGCCCGAACTGGTCCTCGACGCTTCGCAGCATCGTGTAGTGGTTGTAGGCCTGCTGGGTGACCGTGCCCGGCGCGATGCACGGCGACAGGAGCACCGCGCCGACGTCGCCGCCGCCTGGGCCGCTCGCGCCCGGCGAAGGGCTGGCCGGCCCGGCGATCTCCCCGCAGCACGAGCTCGCGTCGCTGCCCGATGCCTCGTCGAAGGTGATGATCAAGAGGCCGTTCTGCTGGGTGAAGGCGGGCGAATGGGTGATCTGCGGCACCCATTGCTCCAGGAACTGCTCGATGCCGGCGAACCCGCCGGGACGGCTCGGATCCGCGCACGTCGCGTCGTGCCCGTCGCTGCACAGGTCCGGCGTGATGAACACGTAGTTCGGCGTCGCCGCCGCGCTCGCCAGATCGTGGGGGAGCAGGTCGAGGTTGACGACGTGGGTGTCGCAGAGCGTCGTGTCGTCGATGATCGAGTGGAAGTAGACGAACGGGTCGTGCCGGGTGGCGTAGGCGTCGGTGGCGGTCTCGGACTGGGTGCCGTCCTTCGCCCCGATCGCCGGGTGGCCGCACTCGGCCGCCTCGCGGCTCGGGTCGTTGCCCATGCTCTGGTTGTAGTCGCGCCACGTGCGCCCGGCCGCGCTCAGCTGTCCGGCGATCGTCTGGATGTCCGCCGGGTACACGCACCCGGCGCCCTCCTCGGCCCCGTAATTGCCGGTGGCCTGCACCGCGAAGTCGTCGAAGAACTGGCAGTCGGCCTGGTTCATCGGGTTGGGCGGCTGCCCGGAGATCATCGAGATGTAGTTGTCGTTGCTCTCGTGCCCGGTGCCGTAGTAGTTCGGCAGGAAGGCGCCCTGCGACCGCAGCGTTTTCGCCAGATACGGCGCCGGGGACCCGGGCCCGAACGTGGTCGCCTCCGACTCGTTCTCGAGCACGATGATGAACACATGCTTTATCGGCGGCGGCGGGCTTGGTGGCACCGCCGCCGCCGCCCGCGCGCGGCGCCGGGCCGGTCCCTTGACATCGACGGTCCGCGACTGGTCCGAGGCGAACGTCCGGCCATCGCCCTCCTCGTTCAACCACACGCACACCGTCTGCACGCCGCGCGCGCGGGGCCGGCCATAGCCGCGCACCGTCGCCCGGTAGGCGCGATCGGTCACCGGCTGCGGGCGCAGGCGCTTGTTGACCAGCACGACGCCCGGCGTGTAGCGGAACGTCCCCCCACACTCGGAGGCGAGCTTCACCTGCACCCGCAGTGGCGCGGTGCGGGTGTCGAGCACGCCCTTGTCGGCGCTCACCGTGACGGTGATCGGCAGCTTCTGACGCACGTGCGCCGTCCGCGCGATCCTGACGGCGAGCCGCACCGGGGTGAAGCTGTCGGCGACCGCCAGGGCGCCGGTGGCGGCGAGCCCGCAAGCCGCCGCCACCGCGGCGATCCGCAGCCTCATGCCCCGAACCCCAGCTTCGAGGGGTGGCGGTACATGGTCGCGGGGGTGGCGGGCCGGTAGTCGAAGCCGAGCCGCTCGAGGTAGCCGGAGGTGACCATCGTGTAGAGGTCGTGGGGCTTGCGCTCAAGGGCAGCGAGGCCACCGGGCGGCGACCCGAGCAGAGCGCCGCCATCGAGTCCGGAGCCGCTCGAGTCGACGGGCGGCGAGCCCGGGCACTCGGTCTGCACGATCTGATGGGGCGCAGGCAGGGCGGGGGGTTCCAGGCGGGGCTTTGACTCGAAGTCGAACGCGTAGGCGATGTTGTTGGCGTACAGGTCGCGCGGGGTGAGCGGCGGCAAGCCGAACCGGTAGCGGATCATCTTGAGGATCGACTCGAACCCGTAGATCGAGTGGTCGACGTGGCCGCGCCGCGCGTAGGGCGAGACGAGCACGGCCGGGATGCGGAAGCCCATCTGTCCGAAGTCCTTGTTGAGGTCGGGGCTCGAGCGCAGATCGGGCACGCGCGGCGGGACGACGTGGTCGAAGAAGCCGCCCCACTCGTCGTAGATGCAGAAGAGCGCGGTGCGTGGCCACTGCGGCGACTCCATCACCGCGTGCACGACGTCGGCCATCCACGCCTGGCCGATCCGGACGTCGGCGAGCGGATGCTCGTCGCCGGAGGTGCCCTGGTCCTCGCCCTGGAAGGAGGGGTCGACGAACGACACCGCGGGCAGCGTGCCTGCGGCCGCCGCCTCGTAGAAGTTCTGTACGTGGCTCGAGCGCGACAGCCCGTTGACGCCCCAGAGCGCCGAGACCGGGATGTCGGTGAAGTAGTAGCGGTTCGAGACGCCTGCCTTGGTCAGCGCGGCGAAGATCGTCGTGTCCGGGAAGCCCGCCTGGCTGATCGGGAGCGTGTTGTCCTTCATCCCGTAGGACTGGGCGGCGTGCATGTACTCGCGGTTGGGGTACGTGGAGGACAGGATCGAGCAGAAGAAGCGGTCGAACGTCGTGAACGCCTTCGCGTTGTAGGGCGTGAACGGAAGGTCGTGCTCGCCGTAGTAACCGATCGCGAACACGTCCGAGGCCGAGCGCAGGAAGCCGTCCATGCGGCCGCCGTCGAGCTCGGTCCGGCCGCCGTCCCAGGAATGGTCGGGATCCAGGAACCCGCAGGACTGGTAGAAGTCGACGAGGCGGTGGGTGGCGTGGCGATTGCCGTGGGGGTCCGTGAACGTCAGGCCCGCCTGGCGGCCGTCGGCGCCGGGGAGCCAGCCGAGGTAGTGGTCGAACGACCGGTTCTCCATCATCAGGATCACGAACGTGTCGATCGGGAGGTTGCGCGGCGAGGGCAGCTTGACCCGACGCTGGCGGCGGGCCGCCTCGGCGACGAGGACATCCGGGTCGAGGACCAGGCCGAGACCGGCGGCGAGGCCGGCCGCGGACGCGGTGCGCATCAGGAAGTCGCGCCGGGTGTGGTAGGCGTCCGGGTGGTGCCCCTCGAAGCGCTCGGCGGCGAGCGGATCACGGATGTCGTCCATGAACTGATCGGATGTTAGTGGCGCGGGGCACCTAGTATGCGCCGCCGATGTCGAGCTCTGACGACGCCCTGCGCCGGATCGACGCGCTCGTCGGTGTGGCGATGCGGCTGGCGGGGAGCGCGCCGAGCGGGCGGATCGCGCTGGCCAAGCTCGCCGCGGCGCTCGAGCCGGCCTGGATCCCGCCGCCCTGGGACCGAACCGTCTGGCCCGAGCTCGAGAGCGCGGCGCGCACGGCCTCGCAGCCAATCTCGTTCCGGGAGGTGGAGCGGGTGCTGCGAGAGGCGTGGGGCGGCGGTGTGGGCGAGGAGCTCGACGCGCTCGAGCCCGAGCCGGTGGCGACGACGCCCACCTCGCAGGTGCATCGCGGCGTCCTCGACGGCGAGACCGTGGCGGTCAAGGTCCTGCGCCCCGGGCTCGCCGCGGGCGTGCGCCAGGACCTGACGCTGCTCGAGGGGCTGGCCGGGCCGCTGGGCAGCGCGTTCCCGGCGCTCGACGTGCCGGCGGTGCTGCGCGAGGTGCGCGAGCGCGTGCTCGACGAGCTCGACCTCGAGCACGAGGCCGGCGTGCAGCGACGGGCGCAGCGCGCGCTCCGCGGGGATCCGCACGTGCTCGTGCCCGCCCCGGTCACGCGACTCTCGCACGAGAACGTGCTGGTCAGCCAGTGGGTCGACGGCACGCCGCTGTCGGAGATCTCTGGCGACGCGGACGGGCCGGCGGCGAAGCTCGTCTCGTTCGTGCTCGGGGGGATTCGGGCCGGCATCGTCCATGCCGACCCGGATCCCGACGACGTGCTGGTGCTGGACGACGGGAGGATCGCGGTGCTCGACTTCGGCGCTTCGCGAGTCGTCGATGCGGCGCGGGCCGACGCGGCGCTGGCACTCGTGGACGCGTTCGCCGGCGAGGACGCCACCGCATTCGGCGCCGCGCTCGAGCGGCTGGGGACGCTGGCAGCGCGGCATGGCGATACGGCGTTGGCGCTCGCCCGGCACGCGCTCGGCGAGCTCGGCGAGCCGGGGGCGTCGCGGCTGGACGTGCGGGCGGTCGTCGAGATCGGCATGCGGATCGGTGAGCGTCCCCGCGAGGCCGTCGAGCTGCTGCTGGCGGGATCGCTGCCGCCCGAGGACGTCTGGCCGATGCGCGGCGTGGGTCAGGCGTTCGCCGTGGCGGCCCGCGTCGGCGCGACGGCGGACTGGCTCGAGGTGACCCGCTCGGCGCTCCGGGACGGCTGGTCTACGCGGCGCGCTTGACGACCGTGACCGGGACGGGCGCCTGCTCGGCGACGCCTGCGGTCGGGCGCCGCTCGATCCGCCGCGACAGCCATTCGAGCGCGACCGGCGTGCCGGCGATGGCGCCCGTGATGTGGTCGACGCCGCCCCTCGTGATGTAGAGGCGCACGTCGGCGCCGCGCGCCTGCCAGTCCTCGAGCAGCTGCTTGCTCTGCCCGAAGGAGACGATCTGGTCGTTCTTGGCGTGATGGAGCAGGACGGGCGTCTGGGGCGGAGTCTCCCCGAGGCGGTTCTCGCGCAGGCGCTTTCGCCACTCGGGCATCTCGAGCACGTTGGGGTCGGTCAGGTCGGAGGCGTGCATGAAGTGCGGGCCCTTGACCGCGGCCTGGATCACGGTCGAGCGGCGCAGCTCCTCGATCCCGTCGCGTGCCTGTGGCGTCAGG